>Ga0182792_1000825_pt1 | contig 27405 bp, 20 predicted proteins | sample Passage237B_FD_130497 | JGI IMG/M metagenome (GOLD analysis project Ga0182792, IMG submission 130497) | Cellulose adapted compost microbial communities from Newby Island Compost Facility, Milpitas, CA, USA - Passage2 37B (version 2) (version 2) ...
ATGACCCCGGCGCCGCACACCGCCACGCGGCGGATGAACAGGGGGGCGGACTGGCTGGTTTGCATGATATTGTGTCCTCGCTGGTTTTAATGAGTTGCCCGATTTTTCGATTGTCGCTGATTTGTGCCGAAAATTCAAACGATCGTTTGAATTCAAAAACATCCCTTTCGCCATGGCTCGATTGCCCCGTCTCTACGCTCCTCGCATTCCCCAATTGGTCGAGGCGCGCTTCGCGCGTCCGTTGGCGCCAGCGGACGGCCCTGCCCCGGCGGCGGCGCTGGACCGGATCCGCGGCTGGCTGGCGGAGGAGATCAGGCGCGCAGCGGCGGGCGAACCCGGTGCCGTGGCCCTGCACTGTTGGGCCGTCCTGCCGGACCGGATCACGCTGCTGGCCACGCCGGGGGACGAGGCCGCGCTGTCGCGTCTGATGCAGGCGCTCGGGCGGCGCATGGGCTCAGGCCTGATGCGCACCCGGGTCTACGCGGGCCGCTATCGCAACGCCCTGCTGGAGCCGGGGCGCTGGGTGCTTCCGGCGATGATCTGGCTGGAATCGTTGCCGGTCGCGACCGGCCTGGTCGGCGCGGCGACGCAGTGGCCCTGGTCGTCGGCGCTGGAACACGCAGGGCTGGGCGGCGCGGGATACGCGGGTCTGCGGCCCGGCCTGACGGACCATCCCGACTACTGGCGCGAGGGTGACACGCCCTTCGCCCGCCAGGCCGTCTGGCGCAACCGCCTGGCCGCCGGCCTGGGCGAATCGCAGAGCCGGCCGATCGAGGCGGCGCTGTCGGGGCAATGGGCGCTGGGTGAAAGGATTTTCCTGACGCACCTGGGGCGCCTGGCGTCCCGGCGCGTCAGCCCGGCGCCGCGAGGACGGCCGAGAAAGGCGGGTTAGGGGCCGCAGCGGCGGATCGATCAGAACGAGCTGGCCACCTCCACGAAGAAGGTGCGGCCGGGCTGGTTGTAGGTGTAGGCGCCGGCGCCGTAGATATAGTTCGCAGTGGTCAGATTCACGCCGATGGCGTTGCCCGCGCGGAAGATGCGCTTGTCGAATACGTTGTCCACGCCCGCCGTCACGCGGAAATGCTTGTTGACCTTGTACTGCGTGCTCAGGCCGAACAGGGCGTAGGGCGGAACCTTGTCTGTGGCGCTGCCCGTCAGCGGCTGGCCGTAGTAGTCGTACTTCGGCCCTTCCTGCTCGCCATAGACGGTGGCCTTGGCGCGCAGCGACCAGGCCGGCGTCACCTGCCAATCCAAGGTGCTGTTGATCGTGTATTCGGGAATGGTGGACAGGTGTTCGCCAGTGTCCTTGTTCTCCGATTCGATCATGTAGGTGAAATTGGTCGACCACAGCCAATCCTGGGCAAACGGCCAGGTCAGGTTGCCTTCGATGCCCTGGACGACGGCGCGGGGGATGTTTTCCCATTGGAAAACGTTCTGGGTCTTGCCCCCTGCCACGAAGGACGACACGGGCGAGCGCCCGGCCTCGATCTTGTCGCGGTAGTCGTTGTGGAAATAGGTCAGGCTGGCGCCCAGACCGTCCGGACTGCGGAATTCGATCCCCAGTTCCTTGTTGATGCTGGTTTCGGCCTTCAGGTCCGGGTTGCCCATCAGGAAGCAGCCGTTGCCGCCACCCGCAGGATTGCCCCAGCAGCCGTTGCCCGCGCTGTAGAGCGCGTAGCCGGAATTGCTCTGGTACAGGTTGGGCGCCTTGTAGGCGCGGGCGATGCCAGCCTTCACCGTCCATTGGTCGTTGACCATGTAGGACAGGTTCAACGCGGGGCTCCAGTTGTTGCCCTGGATGCTGTGATGATCGAAGCGCAGGCCCGGCGTCACGGTCCAGTGATCGCCGATGTACAGGTTGTCCTCGGCGAACACCGAGTAGATGTTCGCATGCGTCCTGGGCTGGTAGGCCGCCTGGGGCGTGGGAACCTGCGCCTGAGGGTTGCGCTTCTTCAGATCGGATGAATAGTCCTCCAGATCCTGGCGCACCCATTCCAGGCCGAACGTGCCCATCTGATCGATGCCGCCCCAGTTCAGGCGGCGGCTCAGTTCGGTGTGGGCCGTCAGCGTGCGCAGGTTGATGTCGCCATAGCCGCCGTCATTGACCTTGGGATTGGCGGGATCATTGAATGCGCCCTCGGTGCCCCCCGCCAGACCTTCCAGCAGACGTGTATTGCGCGTCTGTTCGTACTGCAGGTAGCTGAGGGTGTGGGTGCCGGCATTCCAATCCCCGTTGTGGGTGATGGAATAGGCCTGCCGGTAGATGCGGTTGGTCTCGCCGCCCAGCTCGCGCTTCACCATGTCGTTGGTGTTCGTGTTCTGCGTGTCGCCCACGTAGATGTTGCCCTGGCGCCCGTAGCCGGCCTCGAAATCGATCTTGTGGCCGGCAGCGGGTTTCCAGCTCAGCACGCCATTCACATCGCGGTTCTTGAAGCCTTCGCGCCCGGCGGGGAAGGTGTCCTTGTGCTGCCCTCCGCGCGCCGACTGATGCCCTTCATTGATATCCCACGCGTCCCCCTGGAAATTCGCCGCGCTGCCGGTCAGGCGGAAATCCAGGCGGTCGGAGATCGGACCGGCCAGGCTGAAGGTGGTGCGGGTGGTCGAGCCCTCGTCGCTGTGCTCGGGTGCGTTTGCATAGACCGAGACCGAACCGCTCAGCGTGTCCGATGCGGGCTTGGTGATGATGTTCACCACGCCGCCGGCTGCGCCGTTGCCATAGCGCGCGGCCGACGGGCCCCGCAGGACTTCGATGCGCTCGATCTGCTCGGGCGGCACCCAGTTGGTATCGCCGCGCGTGTCGCGCTCGCCGCGCCAGCCGAAGCGCACCGACCCGCGCGAAGACACGGGCTTGCCATCGATCAGGATCAGCGTGTTTTCCGGCCCCATGCCGCGGATGTCGATCTGGCGGTTGTTGCCGCGCTGGCCGCTGGAGGAATTGCCGGTCAGGTTCACGCCCGGCATGGTGCGGATGATTTCCGATACGTCGGTGGCCGGGGGCGATTTCTGGATGTCTTCGGACGTGATGGTGGATGCGCCCGGGGTCTGTTTCAGTTCCTGTTCGGCCTTGACGATGACGCGGTCGAGCTGTGAAACGCCGTCGGACGATTGCGCGCCAGCTAGCGCGGCGGCCAGCCCCAGGGCAATGAACAGGCCGATCGGCGGCAGGGCGCGGCCCTGGACCTTGGTAGCAGACATGTGATTCCTTCGCTTGCTGCAGTGTGTCAAAAAACTGACGTAAATATAAACGATAATCGTTTCTATTCACATACGAATTGATTGATCCACATCAGCAAGACACCCCATGACCGCGGTGGCGGCGCCTACCCTGCCGCCAGCAGCCAGCGCCAGCCTGGCATCAGCGCATCCTGCGGCGCGGTCCGGTGGGTATGGCCCGGCAACACGGCGGCATCCAGACGCAGGCCGGGGCACAGGTCCAGTGCTTCGGCCAGGGTCCGCATGCCGTCCACCATGGCGCGCGCCCGACGCATGGCCAGGCGCCGGGCCTGCTCTTCCGCAGGAAGACCGGCGCCGCGCTCTTCGGGCGCCAGGCCCTGCTCGTGCTCTCCCACGGTCAGCCGGACACCGAGCCGCGGCAGGCCTGCGGCGCGCAGCCATGCACGTCGGCGGCGCAACAGGCGGGCGGCGTAGCGGCCGCCCCACCAGACGGAAGGGCTGGACAGCACGTAGCCGTCGAAGGCGCGCGGCCGGTGGGCCAGGACGTACAGGGCGAACAGGGCGCCCAGCGAATGGCCGCACAGGACCTGGCGGCGCGGGTCCAGGCGCCAGTCGCCAGCGACCCGCGCGCGCACGCAATCCAGGACACGCAGCCAGCGGGCGGCGCCCGATCGCATGCCGGGCTGCGTTTCCGTGGCAGCCGCACTGCCGTCGGCCGTGCCCCGCGCGCCCCAACCCGCCGGCACATAATCCCGGCGGCGATCTTCGGGCACGCCCGGTCCCAGGCCCACCAGCAGGCCGGGCAGGCCTGCCGGATCGGCGCGCATCGACTCGAACTGCCCGATGTCCAGCACGTAGGCCACCGGCCAGCCGTCCGCCGGCATCAGGCCGGGGGGCACGGCAACGCGCACGATGCAGGCGCGGCCGTCATCTAGAGGCAGATCAAAGGCAGGCAGGGTCATGTTCCACTATACTGGCGGGGCCGTAAACGGTTCTCATTCTATACATTTGCCCACTCCGGGCCCACGCCCGCCGCCACGCGCGGCGAACCGCCGACTCTCACGCATGGACGCATCGCAGACGACCCCCGCCCCGGTTCTGATGGACTACCGGCGCATGCTGCGCCGCCGCTGGCTGCTGGTCGCGCTGCTGTCGGTCGTCATCATGGCGTCGATCCTGGCGGACTTCATGCTGGGGCCGTCGGGCCTGGGCTGGGCCGACCTGAGCCATGCGCTGTTCCACCCGGACCTGGCCGATCCGACCACCCGCGTGATCGTCTGGGACATCCGCCTGCCCTATGCCCTGATGGCGGTGGCGGTGGGGCTGGCCCTGGGCCTGGCAGGCGGCGAAATGCAGACCATCCTGAACAACCCGCTGGCCAGCCCCTTCACGCTGGGAATTTCTTCGGCGGCCGCATTCGGGGCGTCGCTGGCCATTGTGCTGGGCCTGTCGCTGCCGGGCGTACCCCAGTCCTGGACGATCGCCGCCAATGCTTTCGTGTTCGCGCTGGTTTCGGCGCTGCTGCTGGATGCGGTGGCGCGCTGGGGCTCGATGAGCACGTCCGGACTGGTGCTGTTCGGCATCGCGCTGGTGTTTTCTTTCAATGCGGCGGTGTCCCTGGTGCAGTTCGTGGCCAGCGCCGAAGCCCTGCAGGGCCTGGTGTTCTGGACGATGGGCAGCCTGGCACGTTCTTCATGGCCGAAAGTCGGCATCCTGCTGCTGGTCTTCGCCGTGCTGCTGCCGCTGTCGCTGCGCGACACCTGGAAGCTGACCGCGCTGCGCCTGGGCGAGGACCGCGCCGCGAGCTTCGGCATCGACGTGCCGCACCTGCGGCTGACGGCGCTGGTGCGCATCAGCGTGCTGGCCGCGCTGGCCGTGTCCTTCGTCGGCACCATCGGCTTCGTGGGGCTGATCGCCCCGCACATCGCGCGCCGCCTGTTCGGCGAAGACCACCGCTTCTACCTGCCGGGCAGCGCCCTGGTGGGGGGGACGATCCTGTCGCTGGCCTCGATCGCCTCCAAGAACATCGTGCCGGGCATCATCGTGCCGGTAGGTATCGTCACCTCGCTGGTCGGGGTGCCGTTCTTCCTGGCGGTCGTGCTGCGCCGCCAAATGAAATAGCCATGCTGCAGATCCAGAACCTGTCGGTCGCCTACGGCCGCCGCCCCATCATCCACGACCTGTCCGCGGGCCCCCTGCTGCCCGGGCGGGTGGTGTCCCTGCTGGGCCCCAACGGCAGCGGCAAATCCACGCTGCTCAAGGCGCTGGCCGGATTGCTCAAGGTCGCGCACGGCCAGGTGATGCTCGATGGGCAGGACCTGACCAAGCTGTCGTTCGAACGACGCGCGCAGCGCGTGGTCTACCTGCCGCAATCCCTGCCGGCGGCCGTGCACCTGCGGGTCTTCGAGTCCGTGATGGTGGCCGCGCGCGCCTCGGACCTGGACCCGCACGCCCAGGACGCCAGCCCGCAACGCATCCTGGACGTGCTCGGGCGCCTGGGGATAGAGCACCTGGCCATGCACTACCTGGACCAGTTGTCCGGCGGCCAGAAACAGCTGGTGGGGCTGGCCCAGGCGCTGATCCGCACGCCGCGCCTGCTGCTGCTGGACGAGCCCTTGTCGGCCCTGGACCTGAACTACCAGTGCCATGTGATGGACCTGCTGGCCCAGGAAACCCGCGAGCATGGCCTGACCACGCTGATCGTGCTGCACGACCTGAACATCGCCCTGCAGCGCAGCGACGAGGCCCTGCTGATCCGCGCGGGCGAGCTCGTCGGCCACGGCCGGCCGGACCAGGTCGTGACGGCCGAGTCCCTGGCCGAGGTCTACCACGTGGACGCCCGGGTCGAAACCTGCTCGCGCGGGTTGCCCCACGTGCTGATCGACGGGCTGTGCACCCCGGCTTCCTGACTGAGACGAGCAACCATGCCTGATCTGCTGAATACCCTGCGTTCGCTGCTGCTGGGCCTGGCCTGCCTGGCCGGCGCGGCGGGAGCCGCCCCCATCCAGGTCACCGACGTCCTGGGCCGCCAGGTGACCTTGCCCGAACCCGCGCACCGCATCGTGCTGGCGCAGGCGCGGCATTTCCAGGTGCTGTCCCTGCTGGCGCCCGATCCGGCCGCCCTGCTGGCCGGCTGGTCCGACGAGCTGCGGACTTCGTTCGCGCCGGACTACCAGGCAGCCCTGAAGCGCTTTCCCGCCCTGGCGCAGGTGCCGGTCGTGGGGCGCCATACGGCGGACTCGTTTTCGGTGGAACGCACGCTGGCCCTGCGCCCCGACCTGGTGGTGATGACCGCATCGTTCGCCGGCCTGGCGCCCGGCCAGCCAGCCGGCGATTCACCGCTGATCGGCCGCCTGGAAGCCGCCGGCGTGCCGGTGATCGTGATCGACTTCTTCATCCGGCCGATGGAAAACACCGTGCCCAGCCTGCGCGCCCTGGGCCAGGCCATCGGCCAGGAAGAACGCACCGAGGCCTTCATCGGCTTCTACCAGCGGCACATGCGCACCGTCGCCGAACGGCTGGCCGGCCTGCCCGCCGGCCAGCGCCCGCCGGGCTTCGTACACGCCCACGCGGGCAGCACGGATTGCTGCAATTCGCCGGGCACGGGCACCTTCAACGAAATGATCGCCTACGCGGGCGGCCACAACATCGGCGCCGACGTGCTCAAGGCCGCCACGGGCAAGCTGAATTTCGAATACATCAACGCGCGCGCCCCCCAGGTCTACGTCGCCACCGGCACCGGCTCGCGCAAAGGCACAGGCCTGGCGATCGGCGCCGGAGTGGCCGAAGCCGACGCACGGGCCAGCCTGGCCGGCCTGATCGATGCCAACCGCCTGGGCGCACTGCCGGCGGTGCGCTCAGGCAACAGCCACGGCATCTGGCACGCCTTCAACGATTCGCCGCTGCACGTGGTGTTCATCGAAGCCCTGGCCCACTGGATCCACCCGGACCGCTACGCCGACGTGGATCCCGCCGGGACGCTGCGCGAAATCAACGACCGGTTCCTGGCGGTGCCCCTGGAAGGCACCTACCTGGTCGACCTGAAGCCTGGCGCGGCACCTGGCCAATGAGCCTGCTGGAAACCGCGCTGGCCCCCGGCACGCCCGACGCGCGCCGCCTGCGGCTGCATGTTCCGGCCGGCCAGCCACCCCGCGGCGGCTGGCCGCTGCTGGTCCTGCTGGACGGAGACTGGGTCTGGCCGCCCGACCCGCCGCTTCCGGCCGCAGCCACCTGCGCCGTGCTGATTCCGGGCCACGGCGGCCGGCACGGCCCGCTGCCGTCCCTGCTGGCCGCGCGGGGCATGCCGGCCCAGACCGGCATGCAGACGCAGGCTCTGGCGCGCCGCGCGCTGGACTTCACGCCGCCCGCGCCCGGCGGCGGCCTGTGGCCCGATCCGCGGCGCCCGGAATGGCAATGCGGCGGCGCGGACGCATACCTGGATGCGCTGCTCGGCCCCATGCTGGATTGGGCAGCCGCCCAGACGCGCCTGGATCCGGCCTGCCTGAGCCTGTACGGCCATTCCTACGGCGGCCTGTGCGCGCTCTACGCGCTGGCCCGCCACCCCGGCCGCTTCGCCCACACGATCTGCGCCAGCCCTTCGCTCTGGTGGCGAGAAGGACACATCGAGGCCCTGCTCGACGGCCTGCCGGACCGGCTGCCGGCTGACGCCAGGGTCCGGCTGACGCTCATGGCCGGCACGGACGAGCGCTGGTATCCCCGGCCCGCCGACCCCCATCATCCCCGCCGACCTGCCGACGGCTTGCCGACCCTGCCGCGGCTGGAAGCGCTGGGCCGCCGTCTGGCGCATGTCGCCTGGCTGGACTGCGCGCTGGAGCGCCTGGACGGCGTCCACCATGGGGACGCGCTGCAGGCCAGCGCGCGGCGGGCGGTCGTGCTGGCCGCGGCCGCCTGACGCGCACCGCGCGATCCGCCATGGCCAGGCCGATCATGCTTGCCCCCGACACCGCCCCGTACCAGCTGGTCCTTTCCCGGGGATTGCCGGACGAGGCCGGGGCGGCCCGCCTGCGCCGCGACCTGCCCGAAGCCGAATGGCGCTGGATCGGCCGCCTGCGCCGCACCGACGACCGCCTGCGCAGCCTGGTCGGCCGCGCCCTGGTCCGCCGGCTGCTGGGCCAGCGCCTGGGCGTACCGCCCGACATTGTCGACCTGCACGCAGGCGCGCACGGCAAGCCGGCGCTTGCCGGCGGCGAACCGGCCTGGCACTTCAACATTGCGCACAGCCGGGATCTCGTCCTGGTCGGCGTCGGCCCCGAACCACTGGGCGTGGACGTGGAACACTGCCCCGGCCGCGTGGACGCGGACCTGTGGCGGCTGGTCACCGGCCGGCCGCTGCCCGGCACGCCGCCGGACGAACCCGCCGCCGATGCCCAGGCCTTCTGCGCCGAGTGGGTCCGCCGCGAGGCCGCCCTGAAAGCCTGCGGGCTGGGGCTGGCGACCGGGCCTGGAGCCCTGCGCCTGCAGCCCGCGGCCGCGGCGGGCTGGGAAGCCGTCTCCGGCCTGGCCGAAGCCGAGGGCCTGCGAGTGCGGCTGCTGCGGGACTCGCAGGACTTCTGCGCCGCATTCTGCCTGCGGGAAACAGCGTTGCCCGCGCCGGCCGCCCACCGGGCCGGGCGCCGCGAAGCGCCGCCTGGCGATGCCTGGTCGTTGTGGGCACCGGCACTGGCCGACTGGATCGACGATTAACATAGACTATAATCATTCTCATTATCATGATCAGAATGTTGACGCCTGAACCATGACGACGGCTTCCCCCCATCCGGCTTCCGATCTTCCCGCCCCTGGCGGCACGCACGACGAACCGCCGCACCCTGTCCAGATCTGGCCGGAAGCGTTCGCCGCCCGCTACCGGGCGGCCGGATATTGGCGTAACGAGACCTTCGGCGCCTGGCTGCGCGAACGCGCCACGGCCCACCCGGACCGCCTGGCCGTGGTCGGCGGCAGCCAACGCTGGACCTACGCCGAGCTGGACCGGCGCGCCAGCGCCCTGGCAGCGGGATTCCTGGGCGCCGGTCTTCGCCAGGGCGACCGCGTGCTGGTGCACTTGCCCAACATTCCCGATTTCATCGCCGTGGTGATGGGGCTGTTCCGCGCCGGGCTGATTCCGGTCTATGCCCTGCCCGCGCACCGCATCACCGAGATCGAGCACTTCGCGCGCGGCTCGGGCGCACGCGCCTACATCGCAGCCGCCATGCACGCCGGTTTCGACTACGCCGCGCTGGCCCTGGAACTGCAGGGCCGCCTGCCGCGTGTGGCGCACGTCTGGATCGCCGCACGCGACGCAACCGCCCAAAGTCCGGCCGGCCCGTTCCCGTGCCTGGACGATCTCTACGCCACTGCAAGCGCCGATGTGCCCGCCAGCGTCTCGCAAGGCCGGGACGTCGCCTTTCTGCAGATTTCCGGCGGCAGCACGGGGCTGTCCAAGCTGATCCCGCGCACGCACGACGACTACATCTACACCCTGCGCGAATCGGCCCGCATCTGCGGGCTGGACGAGCACGCCGTTTTCCTGGGGGCCCTGCCGATCGCGCACAACTTCCCCATGAGCTCGCCCGGCTTCCTGGGCACGCTGTACGCGGGCGGCCGCGTGGTGCTCTGCCCTTCGCCCGATCCCGAATCGGCGTTCGAGCTGGTCGAACGCGAGCGTGTCACGGTCACCAGCCTGGTGCCGCCGCTGCTGCTGCAATGGCTGGACCGCGCGCCCGCCTCGGGCCGCGACCTGGGCAGCCTGCGCGTCATCCAGGTGGGCGGCGCCAAGCTGTCGGCCGAAATCGCCCGCCGGGTGCGCCCGGTCCTGGGCGCCACGCTGCAGCAGGTCTTCGGCATGGCCGAAGGCCTGGTGAACTACACCCGCCTGGACGACCCGGACGCGCTCATCATCCACACCCAGGGCCGCCCCATCAGCCCGGACGACGAGATCCTGATCCTTGACGACGAGGGCCGCCCCGTGGAACCGGGCCAGGCGGGCCATCTGCTGACGCGCGGCCCCTACACGATCCGCGCCTACCACGACAATCCGTCGGCCAATGCGCGATCCTTCACCGAGGACGGCTACTACCGCACCGGCGACGTGGTGCGCATGACGCCCGAGGGCTACCTGGAAGTCCAGGGCCGCGCTGGCGATCACATCAACCGCGCGGGCGAAAAGATCTCCGCCGAGGAAATCGAGGATCACCTGCTGTCGCACCCGCAGGTCTTCGACGCCGCGGTCGTGTCCGTGCCGGACGAATACCTGGGCGAGCGCAGCTGCGCCTTTGTCATCCCCAAGGGCGAACGCCCGCGCCCGGCAGACCTGAAGCGCTGGATCCGCGCGCGCGGCATCGCCGACTTCAAGGTGCCGGACCAGGTCGTGTTCGTGGAACGGTTCGCGTCCACCGCCGCCCTGAAGATCAGCCGCAAGGCCCTGCGCGCCCAGCTGCGCGCGCAACTGCTGGAACAGGAACAACGGGACCGCGCCGCGCAGTGAGCGCGCCGCCCCATCATTCATCGACACGCAACACCGACATGACCGCCCTCAGCCTCGAATCGATGCGCGCCGACATCGCGCGCATGCTGCACGAATCGCCCGACGACATCCGGGACGACGACAACCTGATGGACCTGGGCCTGGATTCCATGCGCCTGATGAAGCTCGCCTCGCAATGGCGCGAGGCCGGCGCACGGCTGGAATTCGCCGACCTGGCCACCGACGCCACCCTGGCGCACTGGTGGTCGATCGTGGCGCGCGGCCAGGCACGCGAGGCATGAGCCAGCCGTCCGATCGGATGACGCCCGGCGGCATGGAGCAGGCGGCCTGCGCCGCCGGCCCGGCCTGGACGCCGCTGACCGAGGCCCAGGAAGGCCTGTGGTACGCCCAGCGCCTGGACCCGTCCAATCCGATCTTCAACCCGGCGCACTGCACTACGCTGCGCAGCCCACTGGACGTGCCGCGCTTCGAGCGGGCCGTGAACCAGGCGCTGGCCGAAGCCGAGGCCCTGGCGCTGCGTTTCGAGGACCGCCCCGACGGCCCGGTGCAGTGCATCGACCCGGCGCGCGCGCCGCGCCTGGAAATCCGCGACCTGCGCCACCTGCCCCAGGCACGGGCGCAGGCCGACGACTGGATTCGTGGCGACCTGCGGCGCCCCGTGGATCCAGTCCGCGATCCCTTGTCGCGCCAGGTCCTGTTCCTGTGCGGCCCGACCCTGGCGCTGTGGTACCAGCGCGTGCATCACCTGGCTGCCGACGGTTACGGCATGGCCCTGATCGAAAGCCGCGCCATCCGCCTCTACCGGGCGCTGGGCGAAGGCAACGCCCGCGGCGAACCGGCACTGGCGCCGCTGGCCCCGGTCTGGGACGAAGACCGCGCCTGGCGCACGGACCCCAGGCGGACGCAGGCGCGGGAATTCTGGATGGCGCGCTGCGCGGGCCACGTCCCCGCCGCCAGCCTGGCCGCCGGATCGGCGCTCAGCGCCCACGACTGCCTGCGCATGGAGCACGAGGCGCCCGCCGGACTGGTGGCCTCGCTGCGCGCCCTGGAGGCAGCCACCGAGATCGGCTGGCCCGACATGCTCACCGCCCTGGGCGCCGCCTATGTGGCGCGCCACCTGGGGCCATCCGAATGCGTGACGGGCGTGCCCGCCATGGGCCGCCTGGGCAGCAAGAGCGCCCGGGCCGTGGCGACCGTGATGAACGTGCTGCCCTGGGCCTGGCGCCCGGACGAGGACGCCCCGCTGGCCGAAACGCTGCTGGATGCCGCACGGTCGCTGCGCGGCCTGCGGCGCCATGGCCGCTATCGCGCCGAACACCTGCGCCGCGATCTGGCCCTGCCGGGCGGCCTGCCGCGGCTGCACGGTCCGATCCTGAACGTCCTGCCCTTCGACGCCCCCTACGCAGCAGCGGGGCTGGACGCGTCGCAGACCGTGCTGTGCACCGGCCCGGTCGAGGACCTGACCATCAGCTTCCGGGCGGCGCCCGACGCCGGCGGCCTGCGCATCGAGCTGGAAGCCAACCCCGCCCTGTACGCCCCGGACCGGGTCCGGGCCCACCTGCAACGCCTGACGGCCTTCCTGGGCGCCGCCCTGGCCGCCCCGCGCCTGGCCGATGTACCCACCCTGACGGCGGACGAGCACGAACGCTGGACGCTGGCGCCCAACCGCACAAGCCATCCGGTGCCCGCCGGCACGCTCTGGACGCGCATCCGCGACCGCCTGCGCGCCGAGCCCGGGCGCGTCGGCCTGGAAGACGATGACGGCACCTGGACCTACGCCGACATCGATGCCTGGACGGCATGCGCGGCGCGGCGCCTGCGCGCCCGGGGCGCGGGCCCCGGCGCCCTGGTGGCCGTGGCCCTGCCGCGCTCGGCCCGGCGCGTGCTGTGCATGCTGGCGATCCTGCGCAGCGGCGCGGCCTACCTGCCCCTGGACCCGCGCCAGCCGGCCGCGCGCCTGCGCGGCATCCTGGCCGATGCCCGCGCCCGCATCCTGATCGGCCCGGCCGCACTGTGCGACGGCGTGGACACCCGGCCGCTGGCGGCCGGCACGTTGGGCGAGCCGGATGAAACGCATGCCCCACCCCACCTCGCCGAAACCGCACCCGCAGCGGCAGCCGATGCCGGCCCCGAGGACCCGGCCTACGTGATCTACACATCGGGCTCCACCGGCGCGCCCAAGGGCGTGATCGTGCCCCACGCGGCCATCGTCAACCGGCTGGAATGGATGCGCGCGCACTACGCCATCGGGCCGCGGGACCGCATCCTGCAGAAGACACCGGCAACCTTCGATGTGTCCGTCTGGGAATTGTTCCTGCCTTTCCTGAGCGGCGCCTGCCTGGTGGTGGCCCCGCCCGATGCGCACCGCGACCCCGCCTGGCTGTGCCGCCTGGTGCGCGAACGGCACATCACCGTGATGCATTTCGTGCCGTCCATGCTGGCCGCCGTGCTGGACGAGCCGGCCGCCCGCGGCCTGGCGGCCCGCCTGGTGTTCTGCAGCGGCGAGGCCCTGCCCGCCGCCCTGCGCGATCGCTTCCACCGCACGATCCGGGCGGAACTGCACAATCTGTACGGCCCCACCGAGGCCGCCGTGGACGTGTCCTACTGGCCGGCCGATGCCCGTGACGACAGCCAGCCCGTCCCCATCGGCTGGCCGGTCTGGAACACCCGCCTGCACGTGCTCGACGAACGTCTGCGCCCCGTGCCGCCCGGAACGCCCGGCCAGCTGTACCTGGGCGGGCGCCAGCTGGCATGCGGCTACCTGGGCCGCCCCGACCTGACGGCCGAACGCTTCATCCCGGCTCCGGCCGGCCTGCCCGACGAACGCCTGTATGCCACCGGCGACCTGGCCACGCGGCGCGAGGATGGCGCCGTGGTCTACCTGGGCCGCCTGGACCACCAGGTCAAGCTGCGCGGCCAGCGCATCGAGCTGGGCGAGATCGAAGCCGTGCTGGCCGCTCATCCGGACGTTGCCCAGGCGGCTGTCCTGGCCCGCGAAGACCGGCCCGGACAGGCGCTGCTGGCCGCCTATGTGGTGCCCGAACCCGGCCGCGCGTTCGACCGCGACGCGCTGGCGACCCACATGGCCGGCCGCCTGCCGGACTACATGGTGCCTGCCGCCTGGGTGCCGATGGCGGCGCTGCCTGTGACGGCCAACGGCAAGCTCGACCGCAAGGCCCTGCCTGCGCCCGACCTGGCGGGCCATGATGCGGCGCGGCCCCTGCACGGTGCCGCCGAGCGCCGGGTGGCCGAGGCTTTCCGCGCCGTGCTGGGATTGAGCGGCCTGCCGGGCGCGGACGACGATTTCTTCGCCCTGGGCGGGCATTCGCTGCTGGCGGCGCGCCTGGCCCTGGCGCTGCGCGGCGGCCGCGAGCTGTCGCTGGGCGCGATCTTCCAATACCCCACGGTGGCGCGCCTGGCCGCCCACCTGGAAGGCGGGGGCGGACGCGTCGCGGACGGCGCCCAGGCCGGTTTCGGCCCGGTGGTGACCCTGCGCGAAGCTGCCGGGCGCCCGGCGCTGTTCTGCATCCATCCCGCCGGCGGCCTGTCCTGGTGCTACGGCACGCTGGCCCGCGCCCTGCCCACGCCGCGCACGGTGCACGGCCTGCAGGCGCCCGCCCTGGCACTGGAAGGTCGGGCGCCTGCCGCCAGCCTGGATGCCCTGGCACAGGCCTACGCCGACCAGGTGCTGGCGCTGCAGGCCGGCGGCCCGTACCACCTGGCCGGATGGTCCGTGGGCGGCATCCTGGCGCAGGCCGTGGCCGCCGTGCTCCAGGCACGCGGCCGGACCGTGGGCATCGTGGCCCTGCTGGACGCCTACCCCAGCGAGGCGTGGCGCGACCGCCCCGAGCCCGCGCCCCAGGACCTGCACAAGGCACTGCTGCACATCGCCGGCGCCGATCCGGACGCCCTGCCGCCGGAGCGCCTGAACCGGCACGGCGTCATCGAATTCCTGCGCGCCCAGGGCCATCCGCTGGGCGAGCTGTCCGACGCGCGGCTGGACGCGGTCTTCCAGACCGTCGGCCACACCAACCGCCTGGTGCGTGGCCACCGGCACGCGCGCTACGAAGGCGCCGCGCTGCACTTCCAGGCAGCCCTGGATCATGCCGATTCAGGGCTGGACCCGCGCATGTGGCAGCCGCATGTCGGCACGCTGGCCTGCCACGCGGTGGACAGCACCCACGCCGGCCTGCCGGGCGCCGCCGCCACTGCGCGCATCGCCCCCGTGCTGGACGCCAGCCTGCTGGCGGCCGACAGCGCGGCAGGCGCTTGCGCCCGATCCCTCCTTCAGCCCCATCGTTCGCACGAGGAACCCGCATGAACACGCACATCAACCACCATCTGGCGCTCCGGCGCGGCGCCCGCACGCTGCTGGCCTGCACCGCCCTGGCCCTGGCCGCCGGCTGCGCGGCCACGGGGCCGGCCACGCGGCAACCCGCACCCGCGGCCGCGGCCGCGGCCGCACCGGCCTGGTCCGTCACGGCGCAAGCCGTGGACCTGCCTGCGGGCGTCTACCAAGGCGCCTACAGCGCCCGTTCCCAGCGCCTGTACGTGGCATCGGCCACCGGACGCCCGCCAGTGAAGGAATCGCGCCTGCTCGCCATCGATCCGGCCGGTCCGCGCGTGGTCGGCTCCATCGTCCCCGCCCCGCAGGCCAGCCGCACGGACGGCCAGGTACAGGCCGTCTACGGCCTGACGGTGGACGATGCCCGCAGCCAGATCTGGACCACGAACACCCGCAGCGGCTCGGTCGCCGTCTACCGGCAATCGGACTTGTCCCTGGTCAAGCAATTCCCCGACGACGTGACGCCGCACGCGCGCGACGTGCTGGTCGATGCCGGACACGACCGCGCCTACGTCTCTTCGCCCGCGTCCAACGTCATCCACGTGTTCGACAGCGCCACGCTGCAGCCGCTGCCCGGCATCACGCTGACCGGCGCCGGTGAAGCGCCCAAGCCGATGAGCCTGGCGCTGGACGCCGGCCACCAGCGTCTGTATGCCGTCAGCCTGAACACGGCCGAGGTCTTCGTCATCGACACGGCCAGCGGCCGCCAGATCGCCCGCCATACCGTCCCCGGGGCGCAGGGCGCTTCCGGGATTGCCGTGGACGTCCAGGCGCAGCGGATCTACGTGACTGCCCAGAAATCCGGCAACCTGACGGTGCTGGACGCCCGGGACGGCCGCGTCCTGCAGCAACTGCCCACCGGCGCCGGCGCCCTGAACGTCGCCTTCGATCCGGTCCATCGCCTGGCCTACGTCGCCAACCGCGGCGCGGGCACCGTGACCGTCGTGGACGAACACGGCGCGATCCAGGCCCAGGTGGACACTGGCTCCGCGCCGAACCACATCACGCTGGACCCGCAGGGCAATGCCTGGGTGCTGGTGAAGAAGAGCAAGAACGATCCGCGTGGCGACCGCCTGGTGCGCATCGAGGCCCACCGCTGATCATGGACATGCTTGCCCGCACGCCCCCGGATCCGTGCACCGGCGACCTGGCCGGATTCCAGCCGGGCGACAGTCTGTTCACCACCCAGGGCCTGGGGCTCCATGGCCGGGGCTGCCTGCTGCAGGCCGCCCCCCGCGAAGACGTCGGCGCCTGCGCCGCCCGCCTGCTGGCCCAGGCGGCCGAACTGCGGGCCGGGCCGGACGCAGCAGGCCCGGCGGATGAAGGCGGTGCGCCTCTCCTGCTGCTGGGCCTGCTGCCCTACGATGCGGCCGGCCCGGCACCGGCCCTGCTGCGCGTTCCCCGGACACTGAGGCGCATCGCCGCGCCCGGCGGCCTGCCCCCCGCCCGGGGCGGCGCCATCCTGGGCCGCCGGGAGCACCCCGACCGGTCCGGATACGAGCAGGGCGTGCGCGCGGCGCTGGCGCAGATGAACCGGGACGGCGGCTTGCGCAAGCTGGTGCTGTCCCGCACGCTGGAACTGGAGCTGGACCGTCCCCTGGATCTGCCCGAAGTCCTGGCACGCCTGTGGCGGGCCAGCCCGCAGGGCCACACCTACGCCCTGCCCGTATCCGACACCGGACAGGATTATTTCCTGGGTGCCAGCCCGGAATTGCTGGTGCGCAGGGAAGGCCGCCGGGTGCGCGTGCATCCCCTGGCCGGTACGGCCGCCCGCCACCCCGACGCCGCCGAGGACGCCCGCATCGCCCGCGCGCTGCTGGATTCGCCCAAGGACCGGCTGGAACATGCCGTCGTGGTCGAGGCGATCGAGGCCGCGCTGCGGCCGCTGTGCCGCACGCTGGACGTGCCCACGCGGCCGGGCCTGACTTCGACCGCCCGGCTCTGGCACCTGGGCTCCCTGATCGAAGGGGAACTGGCCGACCCGGCCATCAGCGCCCTGGACCTGGCCATCGCCCTGCATCCCACCCCGGCCGTCTGCGGCCTGCCCACGGCGGACGCGCGGCGCGCCATCGCCGGACTGGAACCTTTCGAGCGCGGCTACTTCGCCGGAGCCGTCGGCTGGTGCGACACCGCCGGCGACGGCGCCTGGGCGGTCTCCATCCGCTGCGCCCACGCCTGCGGCCGCCGGGTCACGCTGTCGGCCGGCGCCGGCATCGTTCCCGGCTCGGTTCCCGAGCTCGAGTACCAGGAAACCGGCAACAAGCTGCGCACCGTCCTGGACGCGCTGGGGCTCCTGTGAACAGCACGCCGGGCCGCATGCGGCCGCGGTTTCCGGCCCGCCCTTTTCGGAGTTTCGTTTCATGAGCATCCCATCCCTGCCGTCCTACCCCATGCCCCGCGACCCGGTGCCCAACCGCGTGGACTGGCGTCCGGAAGCGGGCCGTGCCGCCCTGCTGATCCACGACATGCAGGACTATTTCCTGGGCAAGTACGACGTGGGGCAGGAGCCGATTCCCGACCTGATCGCCGCCATCGCCCGGCTGCGCGACCAGTGCCGCGCGCGGGGAATCCCCGTGTTCTACACGGCGCAGCCGCCCGTGCAGCCCGAGGCCGACCGGGCCCTGCTGAATGACTTCTGGGGGCCGGGCCTGACCGCGCCGGAGCACCGGGCAGGCGCGCGCATCGTCCCGGCCCTGAGCCCGCACCCGGAAGATACCGTGCTGACCAAATGGCGCTATAGTGCCTTTCAGCGGTCCGATCTGCGGGAACGGCTGCGCGCCCTGGGCCGCGATCAGCTCATCATCACCGGCGTCTATGCCCACATCGGCTGCATGACCACCGCGCTGGAAGCCTTCATGCTGGACATCCAGCCCTTCCTGGCCATCGATGCCTGCGCGGATTTCAGCCTGGAAGAACACCGCATGGCCGTCCGCCACGTGGCGCGCCGCTGCGGCGCGAGCCTGACTTCGGACCAGATCCTCGACGCCCTGGCGCAGGGCGCCGCCGCCCCTACCGCCCGCGAGATCCCCGCATGAACGCCCTGCCCGACACCCGCCCGGCCGCGCACCGCCAGGCCGATTTCCCGAACCGCCACATCTTCGTGACCGGCGCCGCCAGCGGCATCGGTGCCGCCGTCGCCCGCCAGCTGCTCGCCCTGGGCGCCCGCGTATCGGCCGTCGACCTGGACGAAGCCGGCCTGCAGCGCCTGCGCACGCATGCGGCGGACGCCGCCGGCGATGCCGGACCGTCCGCCCGCCTGTGGACCGCCCCCCTGGACGTGCGCGACAGCGCCCAGGTGGAAGACACGGTTGCGCAAGCCGAAGCCGCCCTGGGGCCGCTGCACGGCCTGGCCAGCGTCGCCGGCGTGCTCGAAATGGGCGAAGTCACCGATCTGGACGACGCCCGGTGGGCGCATTGCTTCGATGTCAATGCCACCGGCGTCTTCCACGTATGCCGCGCCGCCGCCCGCCGCCTGCGGGAACGCCGCGCCGGTTCCATCGTCGTGGTCAGTTCCAACGCCGCAGCCACCCCGCGCGCCGGCATGGCCGCCTATGCCGCGTCCAAGGCCGCTGCCACCCAGTTCGCCCGCTGCCTGGGCCTGGAGCTTTCGGCGCACGGCATCCGTGTCAACATCGTCTCGCCCGGCTCCACCGACACGGCCATGCAGCAGGCCATGTGGGCGCTGGGCAGCTCGCGCGAAGGCGTCATCGCCGGGGACCCGGCCCGCTGGCGCCTGGGCATCCCCCTGGCCAAGATCGCCGCCCCCGACGAAATCGCCCAGGCGGTCCTGTTCCTGCTTTCCGACCAGGCCAGCCACATCACCCTGCATGACCTGCGCGTGGACGGCGGCGCCACGCTGGACCAGTAGCGCGCCGGCGTCCGGCGCCGCCCACGGCCCATCAAAAAAATCCGCTATCCTTCCATCGGGGCTTTCCCTGATATCCTGAATGCCAGCCGCCAGTGCATGGTCTTTCATTTCATCTGCTTTGATGCGTCCCTATATATAAAGCATAGAATCCATGCACTTCATAAATGGGGACACATCAGGCGGAAATCCTATTGTCACCAAGGACTTGGGGCTGTAACTTCCCCCTTCTGCCGCCCAGAACGGCACTTGTATTCCGCCACGCGAGTCCAGCCATGACCCACCCCGTTTCCTGTCCCACCGGCCTGCCGGCCGCCCAGGGTCTATACCACCCCGAACTGGAGCACGACGCCTGCGGCGTCGGCTTCGTCGCCCACATCAAGGGCCACAAGAGCCATTCCATCATCCAGCAGGCCCTGAAGATCCTGGAAAACCTGGACCACCGGGGCGCCGTCGGCGCCGACGAGCTGATGGGCGACGGTGCGGGCATCCTGATCCAGATCCCCGACCAGCTCTACCGCGAGGAAATGGCAGCCCAGGGCGTGACCCTGCCGCCGCCCGACGACTACGGCGTCGCCATGGTCTTCCTGCCCAAGGAAACCGCCTCGCGGCTGGCCTGCGAGCGCGAACTCGAGCGCGCCGTGCGCGACGAGGGACAGGTCGTGCTCGGCTGGCGCGACGTGCCCGTGGATCACGACATGAAGATGTCGCCCGCCGTGCGGGCCTGCGAACCCGTGATCCGCCAGCTCTTCATCGGCCGCGGCCACGACATCATGGTGCCCGATGCCCTGGAGCGCAAGCTCTACGTCATCCGCAAGACCGCGAGCCACGCCATCCAGCGCATGCAGCTCGCGCACGGCCAGGAATACTTCGTGCCGTCGATCTCGGTGCGCACCGTGGTCTACAAGGGCCTGCTGCTGGCCAACCAGGTGGGCCTGTACTACCGCGACCTGGCCGACACCCGCGCCGCATCGGCCCTGGCGCTGGTGCACCAGCGCTTCTCCACCAACACCTTCCCGGCCTGGCCGCTGGCGCACCCCTACCGCATGATCGCGCACAATGGCGAGATCAACACCGTGAAGGGCAACTTCAACTGGCTGCGCGCCCGCGAAGGGGCGATGAGCTCGGCCGTGCTGGGCGAGGACCTGAGCAAGCTCTACCCCATCGTCTACGAAGGCCAGTCCGACACCGCCACCTTCGACAACTGCCTGGAACTGCTGGTCATGTCCGGCTATTCCCTGGCCCACGCCATGATGATCATGATCCCCGAGGCGTGGGAGCAGCACACCGACATGGACGAGTCGCGGCGCGCCTTCTACGAATACCACGCCGCCCTGATGGAGCCATGGGACGGCCCGGCCGCGGTCGCCTTCACCGACGGGCGCCAGATCGGCGCCACGCTGGACCGCAATGGCCTGCGCCCGGCGCGCTACGTGATCACCGACGACAATATGGTGATCCTGGCGTCCGAGGCCGGCACGCTGCAGATCCCCGAACACCGCATCGTCAAGAAATGGCGCCTGCAGCCCGGCCGCATGCTGCTGATCGACCTGCAGCAGGGTCGCATCATCGAGGACGAAGAGATCAAGTCCCAGCTGGCCAACGCACATCCCTACCCGCAGTGGATCGAGCGCCTGCGCCTGAAGCTGGACGACCTGCCATCCCTGAAGGCCGAAGACCTGCCCGAGCCGTCCGCGAGCCTGCTGGACCGCCAGCAGGCCTTCGGCTGGACGCAGGAGGACTTCAAGTTCATCCTGGAACCGATGGCCCGCAACGGCGAGGAAGCCATCGGCTCCATGGGCAACGATGCGCCGCTGACCGTGTTGTCGGACCGGCCCAAGCCTTTCTACAACTACTTCCGCCAGATGTTCGCCCAGGTGACCAACCCGCCGATCGACCCGATCCGCGAACAGATGGTCATGTCGCTGGTGTCCTTCATCGGGCCCAAGCCCAACCTGCTGGACATCAACAACGTCAACCCGCCGCTGCGCCTGGAAATCAGCCAGCCGGTGCTGGACCAGGCCGCCATGGCCCAGCTGCGTCACATCAGCCGCCAGACCGGCGACAAATTCCGCTGCTGCGAACTGGACATCGTCTACCCGGTGGCCTGGGGCCCCGAGGGCATCGAGGCCTGCCTGGCCTCGCTGTGCGCGACCGCGGCCGACGCCGTGCTGAGCGGCGACAACATCCTGCTGCTGAGCGACCGCCGCGTGGACGCCGAGCACGTCGCGATCCCCGCGCTGCTGGCGACGTCGGCCATCCACCAGCACCTGATCCGCACCGGCCTGCGCACCCGCACCGGCCTGATCGTGGAAACCGGCTCGGCGCGCGAAACGCACCATTTCGCGCTGCTGGGCGGCTACGGCGCCGAGGCCGTGCATCCGTGGCTGGCACTGGAATCGCTGGCCCAGCTGCCCGATCCCGCCAAGGCCACCGAAAACTACATCAAGGCGATCGGCAAGGGGCTGAAGAAGGTCATGTCCAAGATGGGCATTTCCACCTACATGTCCTACACCGGCGCGCAGATCTTCGAAGCGGTGGGGCTGCACAGCAGCCTGGTGAAGAAATACTTCACCGGTACGCCCAGCAACATCGAGGGCATCGACATCTTCCAGGTGGCCGAGGAAGCCCTGCGCACCCACCAGGCAGCCTTCAGCGCCGACCCGGTGCTGGCCGGCGCGCTGGACGAAGGCGGCGAATACGCCTTCCGCATCCGCGGCGAACAGCACCTGTGGACGCCGGATTCGATCGCCAAGCTGCAGCACGCCACGCGCGCCAACAATTATTCGACCTTCAAGGAATACGCCCAGCTCATCAACGACCAGTCGCGCCGCCACATGACGCTGCGCGGCCTGTTCGAGTTCCGCGTCGATCCGGCCAAGGCCATCCCCCTGTCGGAAGTGGAACCGGCCAAGGAAATCGTCAAGCGTTTCGCCACCGGCGCCATGTCGCTGGGTTCGATCTCCACCGAAGCGCACGCGACCCTGGCCGTGGCCATGAACCGGATCGGCGGCAAATCGAACACCGGCGAGGGCGGCGAGGACGCGCTGCGCTACCGCGCCGAAATGCGTACGGGCAAGCCGACGGTTCGCAAGGGCGACACCCTGGCATCCGTCCTGGGGGCCGACCGCATCGCCGCCGACGTGCCGCTGGCTGCCGGCGATTCGCTGCGCTCGCGCATCAAGCAGGTGGCCTCGGGCCGCTTCGGCGTCACCGCCGAATACCTGTGCAGCGCCGACCAGATCCAGATCAAGATGGCCCAGGGCGCCAAGCCCGGCGAAGGCGGGCAGCTGCCGGGCCACAAGGTGACCGACTACATCGCCCAGCTGCGTTATTCGGTGCCGGGCGTGGGCCTGATCTCGCCCCCGCCGCACCACGACATCTACTCGATCGAGGACCTGGCGCAGCTGATCCACGACCTGAAGAACGTCAACGAGCGCGCCTCGATCTCGGTGAAGCTGGTGGCGGAAGTCGGCGTGGGCACCGTGGCCACCGGCGTGGCCAAGGCCAAGGCCGACCACGTGGTCATCGCGGGCCACGACGGCGGCACCGGCGCTTCGCCCGTGTCCTCGATCAAGCATGCCGGCATCCCCTGGGAACTGGGCCTGGCCGAAACGCAGCAGACCCTGGTGCTGAACCGCCTGCGCAGCCGCATCCGCGTGCAGGCCGACGGCCAGATGAAGACCGGCCGCGACGTGGCCATCGCCGCCATGCTGGGGGCCGACGAGGTCGGTTTCGCCACGGCGCCGCTGATCGTCGAAGGCTGCGTCATGATGCGCAAGTGCCACCTGAACACCTGCCCCACCGGGGTCGCCACCCAGGATCCGGAACTGCGCAAGAAATTCAACGGCAAGCCCGAATACGTCGTCAATTACTTCTTCTTCGTGGCCGAGGAAGTGCGCGAGATCATGGCGCAGCTGGGCATCCGCACATTCGACGAGCTGATCGGCCGCGTCGACCTGCTCGACATGCGCAAGGGCATCGAGCACTGGAAGGCGCGCGGGCTGGACTTCAGCCGCATCTTCCACCAGGTGGCCACCGATGAGCCGGTGCGCCATGCCCGGTCCCAGGATCACGGCCTGTCGCATGCGCTGGACCACCAGCTGATCGAGCGCAGCAAGGCCGCGCTGGAACGCGGCGAAAAGGTGTCCTTCATCACACCGGTGCGCAATCGCAACCGCACCATCGGCGCCATGCTGTCCGGCGAGGTGGCCCGGCGCTACGGCCACGAAGGCCTGCCCGACGACACCATCCACATCCAGTGCAACGGCGCGGCGGGCCAGAGCTTCGGCGCATTCCTGGCCCATGGCGTGACCCTGGACCTGGTGGGCGAGGCCAACGACTACGTCGGCAAGGGCCTGTCGGGCGGCCGCCTGATCCTGCGCTCGCCCAACGATTTCCGCGGCTTCGGCCCCGACCACATCATCGCCGGCAATACGGTGCTGTACGGCGCCACCGACGGCGAGGCCTATTTCAACGGCGTGGCCGGCGAACGCTTCGCGGTGCGCAACTCGGGCGCCTCGGCCGTGGTGGAAGGCACGGGCGATCACGGCTGCGAATACATGACGGGCGGCACCGTGGTGGTGCTGGGCGAGACGGGCCGCAATTTCGCGGCCGGCATGTCCGGCGGCATCGCCTACGTGTGGGATCCCGAGCAGGCCTTCGCGCGCCGGTGCAACACCAGCATGGTGCGCCTGGACCCGATGGAGACCGACGAGGTCCAGCGCCAGGCCGGCGAGCAGCAGTTCTGGCACAGCCTGGCACGCAACGGCGTGCGCGAGACCGACGAGGCGATCGTGCGCCGCCTGGTGGAAAACCATTTCCGCTATACCGGCAGCTTCCGCGCTCGTGAAATCCTGGAGGACTGGAACCAGGCGCGCCGCGCCTTCATCAAGGTCACTCCGCTCGAATACCGCCGCGCCCTGGGTGAACTGTGGCAGGCAACCCAGACCCAGGCCCAGGCCGCCTGAAGGAACATCGCATCATGGGAAAAATCACTGGCTTCATGGAATTCGCGCGGGTCAAGCCGGCCTACGAGGCGCCGGAATCCCGCCTGCGCCACTGGAAGGAATTCGTCTCGCCGCTGACCGACGAGCAGGCCCGCATCCAGGGTGCGCGCTGCATGGACTGCGGCGTGCCGTTCTGTACGCACGGCTGCCCGGTCAACAACATCATCCCCGACTGGAACGACCTGGTCTACAAGCAGGACTGGAAGCGCGCACTCGACGTGCTGCTGTCGACCAACAATTTCCCCGAGTTCACCGGCCGCATCTGCCCCGCACCCTGCGAGGCCGCCTGCACGCTGAACCTGAATGACGAGGCGGTCGGCATCAAGTCGATCGAGCACACGATCATCGAGCGCGGCTGGAAGGAAGGCTGGGTCGTGCCCCAGCCGCCCGCGCGCAAGACGGGCAAGCGGGTCGCCATCGTGGGTTCGGGGCCGGCCGGCCTGGCCTGTGCGCAGCAACTGGCGCGCGCCGGCCACAGCGTGTCGGTCTATGAAAAGAGCAACCGCATCGGCGGCCTGCTGCGCTACGGGATCCCGGACTTCAAGCTGGAAAAATCGCACATCGACCGGCGCCTGGCCCAGATGGAAGCCGAAGGGGTCGAATTCTTTCCCTCGACCTACGTGGGCCGCACGGAAAACGCGGAAGACGGCCTGACGGTGATCACGCCCGAAGAGCTGCTGGCGCAGCACGACGCCGTGGTGCTGGCGGGCGGTTCCGAGCAGCCGCGCGACCTGCCGGTGCCCGGCCGTGAACTGCGCGGCGTGCATTTCGCCATGGATTTCCTGCGCCAGCAGAACAAGATCAACCACGGCGACCGCATCGCCAAGCCGATCAACGCAAAAGGCAAGCACGTGGTGGTGATCGGCGGCGGCGATACGGGGTCGGACTGCGTGGGGACGAGCAACCGCCAGGGTGCGGCGTCGGTGACGCAGTTCGAGCTGATGTTCCGCCCGCCGGAAGAAGAAGACAAGCTGCTGACGTGGCCCTACTGGCCGATCCGGCTGCGCACATCGTCTTCGCACGAAGAAGGCTGCCAGCGCGACTGGGCAGTGGGCACCCAGGCTTTCGAAGGCAAGGGCGGCAAGGTCGAAAAGCTGGTCGCGACGCGGCTGGAGTGGCTGAAGGACAAGGCCACGGGCCAGATGAAGATGCGCGAGGTGAAGGATTCGCGCTTCGAGATCCAGGCCGACCTGGTGCTGCTGGCGATGGGCTTCGTGTCGCCGGTGCGCGCGGTGCTGGATGCATTCGGCGTCGAAGTGGACGGACGCGGCAACGCGCGGGCGAACACGGACGACTACTGCAGTTCCCGGACGAAGGTCTTCGCCGCGGGAGACATGCGGCGCGGGCAATCGCTGGTGGTGTGGGCGATCCGCGAAGGACGGCAGTGCGCCCGGTCGGTGGACGAATACCTGATGGGTTCGTCGGTCCTGCCGCGCTGAAGCGCCGGCCTGCGGCCCCCCCGCCACACCGGCGGGGGCGCCCCCCACCGATCAGGACTCGTGGGGAACCGGGATGTCCTGCCAGCCCGGATGGTCGAAATAGGCGCCGTAGCGATTCAGCGCCTCGGCCAGGCGCACGACCCCCGCGGCCCTGGGCTGCCCGGCCTCCCGGCCGCCCGCAATGTCCGCGCCGGCGACCACGTCGGCCAGGATCACATGCAGTGCGGCATCGGCCTGCGGTTCGAGCTTGCAGTTTTCCACGATATGGGCCAATTCGCGATTGGCCTGCTTGCCCAGCGCGTCGTAGCCCGCTTCGGGCAGCGAGCCGGCATGCGCCTCGGGCAATGCCTGCGCCACGGCCTGGCGCAGATCCCCCATGGCCTGGCGCAACGGCTCATCGGTGGCCCATTTCTGGCCATGGTTCAGCGTCAGCGCCGCCGGCGGTTCGTGCTCGTGTCCATGTCCGTGCGTTTCCGCAGCCTGCAAAGGGCCTGTCGCCAATGCCAGCGGCAGGGCAAGCCCCAGGGCGAACAAGAAGCGGGGAGTGTGGGTTTTCATGATGCGGCTCCTGAAAGAGTGTCAATGTCATTCCGACATCTCCTCTAACGCGCCACGCATGGAAATGTTCCCCCACGGATCGGCCACCGCGCACGGATCGACCGCCACGCGCATTCAGCGGACGGCGGGCACCTGCCGGTGCAGTTGCTCGGCCTGCGTCGCCTGCACGGCGAATTCCTGCATCAGCAGATCCTTGAGCAAGGCCCGCTGACGGTCGTCGAGCACGTCCCGTTCCGCCAGCAGCTGACGGATCACGCGCTTCTGCTGCTGGTCCTGCAAGGCGGCGATCCCGGCCTGGATCCCGGCCAGCCGGGCCGTGTCCGGCTGCGCGGCGAAAAGTTCGTCGAGCAGGGCCTGGCGTTGCGCGCGGATGTCTTCCCAGTTGCGCGCCAGGTCCGCCAGGAACGGGCCTTCCAGCCGGGTCCAGGCGGCCTGCTGGCTGTCCGACAACCCGAGACGCTGCGCCAGGGGTTCCGCGGCCGGCTCGCCGCCACCCGCCCAATGCCGCTGGATGGCGGTGGCGACGAAGCCGACATTCAGGGCCAGCGAGACCGCCAGCAGGATATTCCGGGAGCGTGGATTCATGTGTTCTCCTTGGGGGTTCCGCACAGTCCGGCCGCAGCGCACAGCCCGCCCGGCGGCACCGGACCGAAGGCATCCAGCCGCGCCATCGCGGCTTCGGGCCGCACGGGGGGGCCCCCTGGCCAGGACCAGTCCGCCAGCCCGATGCCGGCCGCCAGGGAAGCGGTGACGGCCATTGCGGCCGGCAGCCAGCCCAGCCAGGACCGCACGGCATCCCCGAAGGACGCGGGCGCTTTGCGCCGCCCGGCGGGCGCAGGATGCCAGGCACGGGACACATCCGGCGACCCGCCCGGGTCCGGCAAGGCCTTCAGGCCGGCGGTCATGGCACGGATCGCCCGCAGTTCGGCGGCGCAGACCGGACAGGCTGCGACGTGTGCCTGGATCAGCTCGCGCCTGCGCCCCGTCCATTCCGGATCCAGGCTGGCGCAGAGCAGTACGGTTCGGGGGCAAGGCATCGGCTTCTCCTTGGTCAGGCCCGCAGCACGGCCAACAGGGCCGCCCGGGCGCGGGCAATGCGCGAACGCACGGTGCCCAGGTTCAGGTTCAGGGTACGGGCGATGTCCTCGTAGGACATGTCCTCGATCTCGCGCAGCAGCAGGATCTCGCGATGCGCCGGCGCGATGGCGGCCAGGGCCTGCTCCAGCTGGCGCACCTTCTGTGCAGTTTCAAGCCGTCCGTCGGGGCCGGGCGCCGGATCGGGCACGTCCATGCCCGATTCCAGGGGTTCCATGCGAACCCGTCCCGCGCGGCGCAGATGATCCAGCGCCAGGTTGTGCGCGATGCGAAACAGCCAGGTCCTGAACCTGGCCTCCGGCCGCCAGGTCCGGATGGCCTGGTAGGCGCGCAAAAAAGTATCCTGGGTCAGCTCGCGGGCGATTTCCGGCGCCTGGGTCAGCCGCACGAGATAGCGGTAGACCGCGCCCTGGTGGCGGGCCACCAGCCAGGCATAG
>Ga0182792_1000826_pt1 | contig 27398 bp, 12 predicted proteins | sample Passage237B_FD_130497 | JGI IMG/M metagenome (GOLD analysis project Ga0182792, IMG submission 130497) | Cellulose adapted compost microbial communities from Newby Island Compost Facility, Milpitas, CA, USA - Passage2 37B (version 2) (version 2) ...
ATAGAGTAAATACTTATCGGACCAGCAATTGCGATCGGCGAAACGGAAACGGGTATAATTCAGCTGATCCCCGTTTTTGGTAATCCGCATTCCGGTCACGAAGCGGTCGGTCTGATCCAGAATTTTCCAGCGGCGCACATCAAAGTACCGGTGGGTTTCGAAAGCCAGCTCTATACGGCGTTCGTTACGATAACGTTTTTCGAAGTCTTCTTTGGAAAGTCCGGACGGTACGGCAGGCATTTTGGCACGGGCTCTAACCGCATTCACCGCATCTCTCGCCGACATCGAGAAGCTGCCATGGGTCACGGGCACATCGGGGCCGGCAGACTGATAAGCGGTTTCGGCAAAGTTGAGATACAGTTCAGCCAGACGGAAAAGACGGATACCACCGTCCCCTTCGTTGTTTTGCCCCGACTGCCAGTTGTTGAACTTACGCAGGTAATAACCGGTGCGGGTATTTTTACGGCTGCTGGAAGAAATTTCCTCTCGGCCTCCGACGAAGGTTTCTACTTTCTGTCCATTCGGCTGGTTCAGGAAACGAACCGCACCATTATAGTAGATCGACGCATAGAAACGGGGATCCCTGCCTTCATACGGATTGTTTTCATCATATCCTGAATTGGGATTGATAATCGGTTGGGTACGGTCAGCGTCCTGATAGCCGAGGATAGGAGCCTCGCCATTAGCCATTTCATAGGCGTCTACGAGGTCCTGGGTCGGACTGGGACCTGTTCTTTCCATACCCACGTTGGAAGGCAGACCCGCCCATTTCCAGACCTGCATCTGGCTTCCGATGTGCAGGATGGTCTCCTTGTCATTGGCACGCTGGTCGTTGGAGCCGGTAAAGAAATACAGCCCATATGCGTTATGCGCTGCACTGGCAGCAGGCTCCACATTAAAGAGGCGGTAGTCATTGGCGAGACATTCTGCCAGTGCCTCCGCGTTGATGCGGGTCGCCTCTTCCATGGTGAAGGTGCCGTCGTTCCAGAGCGGACTTACGGCATAGGTAATAGCCTCCGACCGGATGGCGTGAGCCACGGCACGTGTCATGATACCATACTGGTTTTCATAGACATCGAATGAAAAGCCGTCCCGTCCGGCAGGGAATGAGAGGGCTTTCTCGCAGTCCTGAAGAATAAATTTCACCACTTCCGAAAAAGGCGCGCGGCGCACACCGGAGAAATCGGCGTTGATCTCGAAAGGCTTGTCGAAAATCGGTACCGCACCGTAGCGTTTGATCAACTGCAGGTAGTAAAGAGCTCGCAGGGTGTGCACCTGGGCAGTCCACGACTCCTTCTCAGCCTGGGTAGCATAGGCGGTAGCGGTCGGGATCCGATCGAGGAAAATGTTACACTTACGGATACCCGCATAGAGGTTCGACCAGGGGCTTCCGTCCTGAGAAATTCCGGCGTAATTGGTGGCTGTCACGTTACCGCCATACCAGGCAGCATAGGTAGAGCCGGCCATGTTGTCGTCGGAATCCTGCGCCTCGTCCGTAAACGAGGCGCGGTCCATATAGGGATTTGGCACGTAGCCGTAGCAGGAGCTCACCCAACCCCGGATCCGGTTGTAATCATTGAACACATCGTCCATGGCAATCCGGCCGTCGGATGGCAGTTCCAGGGCATCGTTACAGGACCAGAGAAACCCGGCCGCAATTAACGAGACTATCAGTTTTTTATATCTTCTGTTCCGCTTCATATCAACTCTTGACTTAGAAAGTTACGGTTATACCAACATTGTAGACACGATAGACAGGAATACCGGTGAATCCACCTCCCTCAGGTCCAAAATCGTCCGTCTTCATTTTATCCCAGGTAAGCAGGTTTTGTCCGCTGAGCAGTACGCGTGCACGGTCAGCACGGATCAGACCGCTGATGTTGGCTGGCAGGGTGTAGCCGACTTCCAGGTTTTTCAGCCGAACGTATGCCATATTGTAGAGGAAGAAATCACTGTTCTGATGATTGACCGTCGTTACGGTAGAAAGAGCCGGATAGAGGATTTCATCCCCGCTGGCATAACGCTCCGGTGTCCAGGCATACTGATGCAGGCTTCCGAAAACGCCGTCGCCCTGGTTTTCCCACACTCCCGTACCGCTCAGGATGCGCTTGTAACCTCCTATTCCCTGTACGAGGAAATTGAGATCAAAAGCCCCGTAACGGACACTACCGTTCACCCCGAAGGTTGATTTCGGCATGGATCCTGTACCCACAGGGACCTGATCACGCTCGTCGATGCTTCCGTCGCCGTTGAGATCCTGATATTTCAAATCTCCGAGGCGGGGCGTACCCATGGTATAAGTGAGGTTGTTCGACTGCAGCTCCTGTTCGGTGTTGAAGAATCCATTTCCGTTGCTGTAATCAACCAGATACCCGTATTTCTGATCGTATGGCTGCCCCTCTACCCGAATGGGGTAAACATAGTCGTCGGTACGACGGGACTCGTTGATCGAGATCACCTTGTTACTGGTTTGTGCCAGGAAAGCGTTCAGCGAAACCTCCCATTGGCTCGACAGCTGTTTGGTGAACCCGGCGGCGATCTCAAAACCCTTGTTTTCGAAATTACCCGAGTTGGTCTGCGGATAGTTGTTCAGGGGAATTCCCTGGAACGACGGGATGGTTGAGATAGCGCTGACGATCATGTTATCCATCTTCTCGTTGAAGATGTCAAACGACAGGTGATAGGTATTGGCAAACCCGAGATCCACCCCGAAGTTCTGCATCTTGACTTTCTCTGCTCTCAGGAAGGGGTTTCCGAAGGTAGATTCGTTCACTGTGTAGCCGAGGTAAGGAACACGTCCTCCACCCGAAACCGACAGGTTGTCGAGATAGCTGTACCGTGGTAAACCGCTGCGGTCGGTCGCGGTGATCCCGTAGGAATAACGGAGTTTCAGGAATGAAAGCCAGTCGCTGTCACGCAGGAACGACTCGTTCGAAGCCACCCAGGCAGCGCTGATGGATGGCGTCTGGGTATAACGGCTGTTTTTCGAATACTGTTCAGATCCCGAGATGCCGAGGTTGGCTTTCACGAAATAACGGTCGTCATAGCCATAGTTCACGTCGATACCCGAGCTGACACGGTTATAAGGGAAAATATTTCCGGTATTACCCACATCAGCCTTGGTCAGGGACTGGTAGAAGAAATAGCCCATCCCGCTAATGTCATGCTTTCCGAATCTGCGTTTGTAATCCAGCGAAGCCTTGTAGGAAAGGTGATAGTAATAAGATCCGGACTTGGTATACTGGAGTGGCGTGTTCGAATCAGAACCTTTCCGCTGGAAAACCAGGTTTTCGCGATCGCTGGTGCGAACGTAGCGTTCATAATTCTGTCCGGTTCGAAGGTGCCCTACGGAGTTGGTCTGGAAGACGAACTGTCCGCCAAGGCTCAACCCTTTGGTAATAAAATCAAGCTGCTGATCAAGACCGAACTGAGAGTTGATGTTGGTCACTGTGTGACGGTAATATCCCGAACGGTTCAGCATACCGTAGGTAGGCGAGCCAATGCGGTCGGTCGTAACCACCTGGCCGCTTTCGGGTGTGGGCTCGCCGGTATCCGGATTGATGACGACCGGAGTGAGCGGTCCGTTCATCGTGGGTGGGAGCATGAAAATGCTGTTGTAAACCGAATTCACGTCCGAACCGGGCGTACGCTCGCGCTTCACATTACCACTCAGACGGATGTAACCGTTCAGACGGCGGGTAAGACGCATATCCACATTCGAGCGGAAGTTGATCCAGATATTGTTGGCATTGGGATTATAACGATCCTGATCGGTTTTGAAAACTCCGTTCTGGTGCATGAAGTTGATGTTCGAGAAAAACTGCACCGCATCGTTTCCACCGCTAAAGTTGAGGCTGGCACGCTCCATCTGTGTCCAGCGACGTACAAAAGTATTGTACCAGTTGTGATTCGGGAACAGTACAGGGTCTGTACCGTTCTTATACCCTTCCACCTGACGTTGCGAATACCAGAAATAGTCGCCATTGCCGTCATTGGCAGCAGCCTGGTTGCGCAGCAATGCATAGTCGTAGGAATTGTACTGGATCGGCGTTGTGGTAGCTTCCTGGACAGATTTGTCTAACCGTCCCGAGATCTGCAAGCCACCTTTTACCCCGCGCTTGGTTTTAATCACCAGCAATCCGTGCGCTCCCTGAATGCCGTACATCGCCAGTGACGAGGCATCTTTCAGGTAAGTGATGGATTCGATTTCCGTGGGATTGATGTACTCCAGTGTCTGTTCCACGTTGTAACCGATCAGAATACCATCGATCAGGGCCAGGGGGCCGTTTCCACGGGTAGAGTTAACTCCGCGGGAATACAGCTGGGTGGTGGCACGGGAAAGCTCCGAAAAGGTTTCCCGGGTGATCAGACCGGCCAGTCTTCCCGGCAGGGTTTGCGTAAGATTGGCTACGGGAGCCCTTTCGAGTTCTTCGCCGGTCACAGTTGAAACCGCTCCGGTAAGCGAAATTCTTTTCTGACTCCAGTACCCCATTTCCACCCATTCATCGCGGTTGTTCACGTCGCGCTGAAGGGTAACATTAATTACCACTTCCTTTTCCCCGTTGATGGGAAGGGTCTGTGTGAAATAACCTCTGGATTCGACCACTATGGAAGTACTTTCGTCATTCACCAGAAGGGAGAAACTGCCATTGTTGGTGGTCATGGTTTCATTCTTTCCGTTGAGAGACGAAACCTTGATCCCGAACAGGGGATTGCTGGCATCGTTGGTCACGGTACCCGTGACGACCGTCTGCGCCCGCGCGATACCTGCCAGCAGCAATACCAGACAGGTAGCTATATGAAAGTTGAATTTTCGTAATGTCTTCATAAAATGATACTCGCTTGATCGAGAACTAAATTACCATCCTGGATTTTGCCAGTTTTCCCCGGTGATGGAGAGTAGGCGGTTGGCTTCCGCGAGGGGTACAGGCAGCCACAAGAACTTGTTGGTATAGTTTTTACGGTCTTCTGTACGTACGGGCCGGCGCTTGTAGGTGAAGGTACCGTCCGCATTACGGGTGATTTCCATCGCTGTAACCCAGCGGTCGGTAGCGGAAAGATCACCGTCGGGCTGCGTCCATCTTCTCACATCGAAGTAGCGGTTTTCCTCCATGGCCAGCTCCACCCGGCGTTCGTGACGAACACGCATGATAAGCTCCCGCTGCGAAAGGTTGTCGGGGAGAGCAGGCATACCCACACGAGCACGAATCTCGTTCACGGCCTGACGGGCTTCCTCCAGATGTCCGGCTTCGGCGGCTGCTTCTGCAAAGTTGAGGATCACCTCACCGAGACGGAACAGTTTCCAGTTCGCACCAGCTACTACGTTGTTATCACCGGCGGTAGGGTGGAGGAACTTACGCTCATAATAACCGGTACGGGTTGCCGACCGAACAGTTCCGTGAATACCGGTGCGGGGCTCACCTGCCCAGGTAGCGATTACACGGGTACGGAATCCCTGTCCGGCAGGATAGTTCTCCACCGAAGCTGGCTCTTCCGAGAAGCTCCACCAGGCATAACGGCGTGATCCGTTATAATAGATAGAAGCATAGAAGCGCGGATCCCGGTTCTTGTAAGGATCGTTCGGATTGTACAGCGTGTTTTTCGGATTGTAGTTGGGCTGGGTATGCTGTTCGTCCAGATAGGGTCGTTCCAGGTCGAGGATAGGCTGTCCGTCGATGGTTTCATAGGCGTCGACCAGTTCCTGGCTGGGGCAGGTACCGGTTTTGTAACCTGCCTGCGATCCGATTCCATCGATATGCCAGATGTTCCCCTGATTGTCCTTACTCTGGAAAATCGTCTCCGTATCCACAGGGTTCGACGAATATTCCATGGTCCGGGTGAAGTATTCGTTGTAAACGGCGGAGTAGTAATTATTTTCCGCTTCGTCACCAAAGTAGGACCGATCCGAAAGATAGGTCTGGGGAACGTTTACCTTGTCGTACAGCTTAAACCCTTGGGTGCGCAGGTTCTGCAGCGAGGTCTTGTTGACCTGATAGGCTTCCTCCCAGTAGTTCTGGCCACCGTTGTTCAGCGGGCTGGCGGCGAACAGAATCATTTTCGACTTGATCGCTTCGGCCATCGCCTTGTTGAAACGTCCGGCTTCACCAGGAGTAGTGATCCGCCAGGGAAGCTCTTCAGTACCGAGCGCTACATCACAGTCTTCCATGATAAATTTCACCACATCGTAATATTTCGCTTTCTCCAGTACGGAGAAATCATCGGTAAAGCTGAAAGGTTCACGCATGATAGGGAGCACCGGGCCGAACCACTTGAGCAGTTCATGGTAATAGTAGGCCCTCAGCAGGTGGGCTTCGGCTTTCCAGCGTTTGCGGTCCCGCTCATCGGTTACCGTTGCGTTGTCGATCCGCTGAATGAAAAGGCTGGTATTGCGGATTCCCTGCCAGTAGCGGTTCCAGTAGTCTCCGTTACCATCATCAGCCCAGTTCAGAACAGGGTGGTCACCGGCAGAGGCTACCCCGTTATACATACGGCCTGACATGATCCACGATTCTGCTTCCGCGTCGGTATCCCAGGCTTCATCACTCCATACAACAGGTCCGCGGCTCCAGAAGAAGTACCGGGTACCCTTCACAGGCACGAATTGATAGCAGGAGTTCAGAAAAGCTGCGGTTTTCTGGTTGTCCTCAAATATTTCGTCAATGCTGATCCTACCGTCCGGTGCAATATTGAGGGCTTCATTACAGGATGACAGCGCCCCGATGGTCAAGAGGTAAAATCCGATCCGGCGAATGGCTGTTTTATATCTTTTCATTTTCATTAGAAAGTCATGTTAATACCTACGTTGACGGATTTGGTCACTGGGTAACCAATGGAGTTGGTATTCTCAGGATCCAGGTGATCCATGCGCAGTTTGTCCCAGGTGAACAGGTTCTGTCCGCTGAGATAAATCCGGAAATCCTTGATACGCATGCTGTCGAGCCATGATTTCGGGAGGGTATAGCTGATTTCAGCATTGCGCAGTCGGGTAAACGCCTTGTTCATAATGAAGAAGTCGTTGGCTACGTGGTTGGTGTTGCTCAGGGTACTCAGAGCCGGATAGGTAATTTCTTCTCCATTTTCGTAGCGCTCCCGGGTCCAGGCAGTTTTATGATAGCCGAAATAGGTTCCGCGGATGATGTATTCCCATACCCCCTGGTTGCCATAGGTTTGTGAATAACGGCCCAGTCCCTGGAAGAAGGCCATCAGACCAATGCCCTTGTAGTTGAAGCTGAGGGTAAGACCGTAGTTGATACCTGGAATACTGGTCCAGCCGATGCGCGCCTGGTCTTTGTCATCCACGGTACCATCACCGTTGAGGTCCATATATTTGAAGTCGCCCACCCGCGGTGTACCGAAACCGTATTTGGTCTTACTGAGGTATTCAGCCAGTTCGTCTTCCGAGTTGAAATAGCCGTTTCCGTTACTGTAGTCGATTTTGTAACCGAAAATAGCTCCCATCGGATGTCCGGTCGAGCGGTACTGTTCGATGTATTCCGAGCTCCGGCGTGGTTCGTCGGCGTAAATGACCTTGTTCTCATTCATGCCGTAATTACCACGGACAATCAGGGACATATCGCTTCCGAAGCGTTTCTGGTAGGTAAGCTCGATCTCAAAGCCTTTGTTGTCTACGGCACCCATATTTACACGGGGCAGGTTACCCACGGGTACTCCCTGCAGGGCAGGCACCATGTTACGGGAAATCAGAATCTGTCTGCGTTTTTCGAAGAAATAGTCGAAGTTCAGGGTCAGATCGTTCATGATCTCCATGTCGATCCCGTAGTTCTGCTTGTTGGCCACCTCCCAGGTAATATTCGGGTTACCCAGAAGACCCTGGTTAACACCGGCTCCGAGTCCAAGGCTTCCCAGTGGCCCGCCGCCCATCGTGATGTTGTCGAGGTAGAGGAAACGGGCGCTTCCCATCCGGTCATTACCAACCTTACCCACAGAGGTACGGAGTTTCAGCTGGGTGATCCAGGGGGCCAGCGGCATGAAGAAATTTTCGTTCGAAACGACCCAACCCAGAGAAACGGCTGGGAAAAATCCGAAGCGCTTCGAAGGCGAGAACTGCTCCGATCCGTTGTAACCCATGTTGAACTCGGCCAGGTAGCGGTCCTTGAAAGCATAGGTTACGCGGCCGGCCATACCGATCACGTTGTAGGGGATTTCACCGGCTGTGGTTTCCCAGTAGTCACGCTGACCCAGCAGCATGGCTCCGATATCGTGCGCACCGAAGGTCCGGTTGTAGTTGATAGACCCCTGCAGGTTGATGTTGTAACGGGAATCGGCTCCTTTGGCAAGGGTAATCAGATCCTCTCCCGAACGTTTGATGGCATAACTGAAGGTGTTGTTGGTATAGTCGATGTTGGTCAGGAAGAGCTGCTCCGACTTTCTGGCCTGCATGGCAGTGGTGGCACGGGAATCGTATGACACCATTCCTTTGACACTCAGACCTGGTGTAACCAGTTTACCCAGATCCAGTTCCATACCGAACGTGGAGTTAAGGTTGGAACGTACCTCGTTGCGATACCCCATGCGGTTCATGATTTCAAAGGCCGAGCGGTCGAGATATCCCGGGTCCACGATTCTGCCGGGAACAACGCCGAAACCGTCGATGGTAACCGGACCAGGGGTGATCGGCAGAATGGTTTGTGCCTGATAGAACAGGTCGCTCATCATCCAGTTGGTATCGTCTCCATACAGCCAGGCAGCAGGCATGTTCACCTGTTCGATATAAGCCCCGATGTTCAGGAATGATTTCAGGAACGGCGTCATTTTGTAATCGAGGTTCGAGCGGAAGCTGTAGCGGTCCATCCAGGAGGAGGGGTCATAACCTAATACCGACTTTGGCTCGGTTTTGAGGTTACCGCCCTGATGCAGGTAAGTACCGTTGATAAAATAGCCGATTTTGTCGGTACCTCCGCGGGCGCTCACGTTGACACGGGTCTGTGGTGTGTTTTTGCTGATGAACTCGCGATAGTAGTCGTGATTGGGATACATGTATTCGCGTATCAGCTTCTGCTGCGCATAGTCGGGCGCATTGGGATTCAGGCCTGCCAGCGGATTTTTATACTTTTCGATAATGTCGTCGGTATAAAGGATAGGCAGTTTGTCGTTCTGCAGGGCTTCATTCCGCAAGGCCATATATTCCCAGGAATTCAGACGTTCCGGCTCGCGGGTCAGGCTGGTGAAGGTCTGCTCAGCCACCACGTTGAATTCGGTTTTGCTATTGGAACCTCTCTTGGTGGTAATGATGATAACCCCGTTGGCACCGCGCACCCCAAAAACTGCGGTTGCGGAAGCATCCTTGAGTACGGAAATCGACTCTACCTCATTGGGGTCGATGGTTCGGATATTATCGCGGGGTACGCCGTCGATCAGGATCAGGGGGCTACGGGTGTTCATGGTAGCTGCACCGCGCAGGTAGAGGGTAGCGTCGTCCCTACCAGGCTGTCCACCGGCCGACTGGGTGGAAGTCAGACCTGAAAGACGTCCGGCAAGGGCTACTGCAAGGCTGGAAGAGGTCGTCTGACGGATCTCATCGGCGTTAACCACCGAAATAGCACCGGTAACCGATACTTTTTTCTGCTGCCCGAAACCTACGACTACAATTTCCTCGAGGTTTTTGGGATCCTCCTTCAGCGTGACGTCCAGCGAGGTCTGGTTTACGATGCGGATTTCCTGACTCAGAAAACCCACGAAAGAGAACACCAGCACATCGCCTTCCGATACCTGAATGGAATAGTTTCCATCGATATCTGAAGCAGTTCCCAACTGGGTACCTTTTACAACGATGTTTACGCCGGGCAGAGGCTCTCCCTTCTCATCGGTCACCCGCCCGCGGATTACTTCCGCCAAAGTTCTCAACCCGGACTCCTTAAACTGGCCGGCAACCCGTTCGAGTTCTTCTTCTTCAGGCGATAACACAATCAGCTCGGATACTTCCTGGAACTGGATCTTCAATGGGGGCAGCACCGTATTGAGTACCTGGCGTACGGTTCCGTTGTTAACCGAAACATTAACTCTTTCGTTGAGATTGATGGTTTGTTCGCTGTAGGCAAACTTGATCTTGGTTTGACGCTCAATCTCCTGCAGTACGCTTTTCAGGCTACCGTTGCTTACCTTGATCGTAACTATACGATCCTGTAAACGCTGAAACTGTCCGGCAATGGTCAGCACCGGAGCTAACACGGCCCATATTGCAACGACGGCAATCTTCAGGCCATGGCAGGATTTTAGGTTGGTGAAATAACGAATCCACCGTGACTGTGGGAAAGGTTTCATCATAGCATTGGATAATCACATTTTTAAAAAAAATCAACACAATAGATACCTAGAGAGCGAAATTATCGCACTCCGTATGTCAGGCCTTGTGAAAGGCCTGACCGTCTAAAAACAGGTTATAAAGTACTTTAACTCATTTCCAGGGGTAGGTAAGCTCGCAGGCTTAGCCGCACCCTTTGCCATAGATTACGATTTGATTTCCTACAACTTCGTAGCGGGCTTTTCCAATGGTCTTACATAGAACTAATAGTACGTCTTCCAACGTGAGACCGGTCACATCTCCCGTGAACCGGCACTGGGCTAATTCCTCATTTCCGAGTGTGATAACAGTTTGGTATTCTTGTTCCAGGACTAACCGAATGTCATATAAAGTATGATTTTGAAAGTTTAGGATATGGGTATTATCAAATGTTTCAGTAACTCTTACCAGTTCTTCTTCCTCGGGGTTATTGTATTCCAGACGCCCGGTCTGGACTAAATAGGTTGCCTTCTGTTTGGCAGTGAGGACAACCTCCTCCGTTTCAGGAGCCTTTTTCTGTTTGGGATAAACTCTCACCTTCCCCGTCACCACCTCCACTTCCTTGGTTTTACTCTGCCTGTTGTCCTTGACCCAGAAACTGGTACCCATTACGTGGGTTACAAGATCTTCACTGTATACCAGAAAGGGACGCTGCGAATCCGGACTGACTTCAAAGAATGCATTCCCGGAAAGTTGTATTTCCCTTTTAGCCCCGTTGAACGCCTTTTCGGAAAAACGTACGGCACTACCGGGCAGCAGGGTGACACGACTCCCGTCGGGGAGATCCAGGGTCACCAACGAATTCCCAGAGTTTTCATGGGTCTGTAACGGACCAAAGGTATTTCGTACGAGTTCCGTCAGTTCAGGTACATGAATACTTGCAGGCTGCTTTACAAGTACGTAGGCGAAAAAACTCACCAAAATCAAACCAATACAGGCGGCCATGAGTAGCCAGGGATTTCGGCCCCCTATTCTTCTCCTGACAGTAGCCTGTTCCATTTCTGCCTTCATCCGCTCGTCGAGTCGCCGCCGCATGGCCTCCTTTTCCTCGGGCGTAACGTCGAGCTCGGAAAATTCATTGAGTTCGGAAAACCATAGATGAATCTTCTGGATTTCCTCCTCCGTACATTTTCCCTGTACGTAACGCGTCAGCAATTCTTCGAACTCTGAAGGAGTCATGGTCAATATTTGATCAAACGATCTGGATCCTGACCGGTGCAAACCTGTCACCGGCTTATAATACTAGGCCGTATGAAACGGGAAAAACCCTAGGGCAGTCCAAAAAAAACGTGGTAAAATCAAACGATATCGCCCAATATCACGGAAAAATCTTTAAAAAATACCATGATATTAAAAAGAGGAGCAGCATGTGGTCCTGAAGGGAATGTCTCAAGATCTGGGTAGCCCGCTGGAGATGGTACTCTACCGTCTTTTCACTGATGCGGAATTTCCGGGCAATTCGGGCAACAGGCCAGGATTCGATCTTACGAAAATGAAATATCTGCCGGGTACGCTCGGGGAGGGTGGCAGCCACTCTATTTACACTGCTGGCCAGGTCATTGAAGTACACGGTACCTTCGGTGGAGAGATCGGAATAGGTTCCAAAGGAGGATACATATTTCTGATAGGCTTCTCTGCGTATATTCCGGCGGATATGGTCGATGACTTCAAATCTCACGCTCGAAAACAGGTAGTTTTCCAGATTGGCCACTTCTAGCTCTTCACGGTCTCGCCATAATCTGGTAAAAATATCCTGTACAATCTCCTCGGCCACCTCCTTATCCTCCAGTTTCCGATAAGCGATCAAAAACATTTTGTGCCAGTATTCATTATACAGCGAAGAAAATGTATCCCGACACCCGTCCCTTAACAGATTTATTGTTTCTTGACTCACCATCGTCTGATCTAGTTTATTCCTGTATCTGCCATTAATGTCCCAACGAGCTTACTACACTCCTGTAATTGTCTCATTACCAAGCATTAACCACCAGAAATTCTTTCAGTGCAAACTTTAAATAGTCTCCTATATTATTGGGCAAAATAAATTTACAAGGAAGGTTTGCGTTTAGCATCATGTCCTGTGCTGGTATTGTACTAATCTTTTACATCCTAAGACTTTTCCAATCCATACAAACTGGATACTCCCGCCTGGGATCAGAGACGGAAAAGACCCCGTAATAAGTGTACAGCAGCTTATCCGGGGTCTCTTTTATGGGTTTATCAAATGAAAAATCCGATCTTACTGTGGATCATAGACCAGTAGCTGTACCGGTCCAAGCAATCCTGCGGGCCAGAGCGGACTTTCTGCTTTATAGGGATTGATGATCGTCCAGGCCGAGCGTTTTTCCTGAGGCAGTCGCTGGTCACCAATCAGGCGGTTGGCCCAGGTATTCACGACTTTGATCTCGACCCGGTTGTCGGATGCTTTCAGGGCATGGGTGATATCGACCTTGTAGGGCGGTGTCCACGTATTACCTATATACTGCCCGTTCACGGTTACTTTCGCCAGGGCAATCACGTTACCCAGATCGAGTTCCACTCTCTGTCCTTCTTTCTGTCCGGCATCCGGCAGTAACTTCGAATAGATGGCCGCACCGGAGAAATAATTTACCGCCGTATCCGGATGCTGCGTCCAGTCGGTAAGACTTTCGAAGGTACGGGTAAACGTCGAAGAGTCGGGACGGATAAACTTCAGCTCCCAGGAACCGTCCACCGGATGGGTAGCGACCGGTTTGGGGAAATTCAGCCGGCCGGCTTCCACCTGTCCCCCGGGCTTTCTGAAAACGATAAACGCACTTTCATATGGACTGAATTCCAGGGGAATGGCCGTACCGTTTCCGTCATCCTCAAACTGTGGCAGGTCCCGAATCGTACCCTTTACACCATCCCACCATTCGGGTTGTTTACCGCTGATCCGGAAGGTTGGCTTTATGGAAATGTGCTGATTACTCTGGTTTGCGATGAAATAGATATCACCGTCTTTCAGTTCCCTGTGGAGGTAAACCACCGGATCCGATTCTTCCGAACGCACATCGGGCTTCACTCCTACCCGCGTGAGTGCTTCCTGCAGACTAACCCCGAAAAATACCATTCCTTTGCCGTACTGGTTTTCAGTAACGGCTTTTCCGTCGATATTTCCCCAGAGCTGCTCCGCCAGCTTCTTCACCTCCTCATCGGCCTGCTGATAATCGGCAAGGCTGGGTGAACGCAATGGTTTCGGACCAAGTATCACCCCTCCGTCCTTCACCAGCTGCTCGATTTTCCGGAGCAATGCCGGCCGAATGGTTTCCAGTTGTGGAAGAACGAGGATCTTATACGAAAGGCCGTCGGGCAAAGTGAATCGGCCGTCTTTCAGCGTCAGTCGATTCAGGATGACCTCGGCATTGATATAGTCAAAGGCATACCCTTTCGGCAGGGCTGGATCCTGCACCCCGGTCATTTTCGGAGCGTCCTCGCCAATGAAATAGGCGACATCCGCTACGTAACGCCCCTGTTGCAACATGAAGTTGCTCCGCTTAAGGTAGGAGATAAAGCCATCCATGTCATAGTACCAGGTGTTGAACCGGTTAAACTCATTGCCGAACCAGGCATTCACCCCGGGTCTCTTGTCCTCATAGGGCTGGTGGATGAAAAGGTGCAGTAGCGAATTGTTAATCCCTTCGGCAAAAAAGCGATCCCCTCTCTCCTTGAACATGGCAGGGTAGCGCGCAAACGTTTTTCCGGCCGCCGTAAACGACTCCGCTGAGACTTTTCTTTTACCATAGATATGGGCTGCCGACGATGCCGCACGGTTTTCAATATTACCCAGATCTCCTTCACTCCAGAATTCACCGGCCACCTCATCCGACTGACCGCCGTACTGCAGGAATTCTCCCGGGAAGCCCCAGTGACCGTAATTTTCCAGCCAGGTAGTCAGTCCATGCTTGTGCGAGATATCGCGCAGGCCGCCAACATATTCATAGGCTACATTGTCGGCTATAAAACGGCGTACGTCCCAGAGGAAGCGGTCGGACTGTTCCTGACTTCCCACGACATACCCGTAAAGCGCTGGCACATAAGGGGTCGGGTCATAACCCATGGCTTTCTGAAACTTCGGAATGAAATCGTCGGTCCAGTTTTGTCCACCGGTTTCGTAACTGTCCTCCACCACGATCTTGAAAGTCTTGCGGTCCTCTGCCGGCACCCTTCTGAGAATTTCACCCAGGAATGCGTCGAAATGCTTGGCCACATGAACGCGGCTCATCTTGTCAATTTCAAGGCCTCTTCCTTCAGGACTGGCCGGAGAGTTGGTGACCCCTGTGGGCATCATTCCCGTATACAGGATCACCCAGTCGCCCTCGGGCACTTCCCAGTTGAGTTCCCCATCGGTTCCGAGCGATTTGGTGAGGTTCACCACTTCGGTGGGATTTACTACGTAGGAGGCATCGTCTGGTTCGGCCTGGCGTTCCCACTGGTAATCATGCCAGTAGGGAAGCGGAGTTGGATGCATGCGGGCCAGCGATTTCTCCTTGAAACGTTCTACTCTCGGCGCGGTATGCAGTTCAACCTCTGCAATACCGACATCCCCGGCGAAGGCGTCGAAAACAATTCTGAATTCCGATGCCGTTACCGCATTGAACGATACCGTTACGGGAGCAAACTGCTCAAAGCCGACGTTCAGTGCGTTGTTGGAACGGTCGACGCGGAAGGATTTAAGCGATTTATATCCGTCACCGTCCTTGACGAGCAGGGTAACATTGAACGCCATGTTTCTGCCGGCCGGATATACGGTCAGACTACGGGCAGTAAAGGGATTCTCCACACTGGCCGTCAGTTCGACCCGCTGATTAGGCGATAGACGCGCTTCAGTGCCTCGGTTGCCATCCATCAGCTGCGTCAGGGACTGAACGGCTGGGGTAGCTGTCAGTCGGGGATTAGCCGAGGCCAGGGACACCTTATAATCCCTGGGAGCGGGGAAAGCCAATACCTCCACCGGTTCGAAATCGGCACCAGGTGCGGGAAGTTTTCCGGCCAGGCGAACAGGGCCGCTCACCAGCGTATCCTTCGAAGCCAGATAGCGCATGGCCTCATTGGGTTTTACCCAGGGACCGCCCGACTGGCTCCAGCCCGGACTGTTGAATATCCCTATTTCAATATTGAGCTCCGTCGCTGTTTTGAGTGCGGTGTGGATGACCTCCCACCACTCATCGGTAAAGAGTTTAACCTTTCCATAGGCGCCTTCGGGCAGGTCATCGAGACCAATGTTACCGATAAAAGCCCGGTTTATACCGGCCTTTTTCATGGCGTGCAGGTCGTTGATAACCCCCTGTTTGGAAACATTGTCCGAAATCCAGTACCAGTAAACGGAGGTTTGAATGGTGTCGGGCGCCTGAACGAATACTTCCGAAATCGTATTCCAGTCATGCTGGACAGTATCCTGCTTCGCACAGCCGTTCATCAGCAGCAATGCGGCAATACTGCCTATATACCATCTGCGTTTCATAAGGGTCACAAAAAGTTTTGGGGTTAAAGTATATGGAGGAAAGTACCTCTCCCCAGGGGTTCAGGGAGAGGTACCCAATCACTTGCGTACGATTTTCACACCTTTGGGGGCCTTGATCGTCGACTTGACGGTTCCGTCGCTCTGTTTGTCATGGCGTACGTAAAGGGCTCCGTAAGGTGTCGGGAAGGTGCCTTCCGCAAACTTCAGATCGCCCAGGTTAGGCTTCACCAGTATGGTCTTGCTTCCCGTTTCCAGCACCTTGATTCCCAGTACATGTTCGGTGAGCCAGGCGGTCGGTCCGGAGGCCCAGCCATGGCAGAGGCTGTGACGGTGACCTACATAACAATAGTCACCATAGGTAGCATGAATGTCGACCTTTCCTGCAGGCACCAGTTCGTCGATACGGGCTGCATTCTTCGCCCATTCGATATTGAAGTCTTCCCAGAAGGTAGTCGCCCCCAGATCGAGCATGGCACCCCAGTATTCCGAAATCACGTCCATGGCTTCCTGGTATTTACCGGCTTTAGCCATGGCCTGAAGCATATAGTAACCGTAGAAGGTGGAGAAATTGCGGGACTTGCCAACGCTCAATACCTTCTGATGTGCTTCCTCAGGGTCCATCAGGCCTGCGAGGGCCATCAGTGCTGCCGCCTGCTTCGATCCGTTGTGATTAGGCTTGTAGCTCTTCAGGGACTTTACAGCCTCGTCACATTTCTTTTTATACGATTCATTTTGGAGGTTCTGGAAAATGAGCGATGCCTTTTCGAGGGCGAGTATGGTCATAGCCTGCAGTCCGGCATGTACCGCCAGACTGTCTTCGCTCGAAGGCCAGTCGAGGAAGCGGTTCCCCCCCATTTTTTCCTTATTTCCGTCGACATGTTTGAGGATATGGTCAACCAGCTGCGTCAGATAAGGCTGTTGTTGTTGCAGATACCCACGGTCACCATAATGCAGGAACCAGTCGTAATGGATTATAATCCACCACATCGAATAGGTACTGATCCCGCTCATCCACTGGGGCATAGGGGTAATGTCACGGGCCAGGTCCAGACTCTTGGGTACCACCGGATTCTGGCCGAAAACGGACATGATGGTAGACACTTCCGGATGCAGGTCACCTACCCATACCAGACGGTCGCGCTTGATGCCGTCCCAAAGGTAATCCTGCATATTCAGGTGCACGGTATAGGCTCCTACTTCCCAGATCTTGTTCAGCCTTTCGTCACTGCTTTTAAAGGTGCCTACGTAAGGAATATCGCGGTAAGTAAAGATGGCTCTAACCTCCTTCAGCTGCAGCTCAGCATCTGGATCCAGAAAATCGATGCGGATAAAACGAAAGCCCGACTCTCCCGTCTGGTTTTTGCCAAGCCAGGGTAACGCCAGCTGAAAATCACGCATGGCATGGTCGTTGGTGGAGCCGTGTTCTCCGAGTTCGGCCATCACCTCGCTCACCGATTCACCCAGACGAACGCGAACATTGCGGGGAACGTTGCCGCCTCCCCACATACCTGTTACAAATTCCACGGCGCCATGCAGTTCCCGGCCGAAATCGAGCACCACACTGCTGGTATTATTTCCCTTGTTCAGCCAGACCGATTTCTGCTCGTTATTCAGACTGGCCTGACCGATGCCGGTTTTCAGAAGGATTTCGACATCCCTGATATCTCCCGACTTCCAGATGACGCGTGTCGGGTACACGTATTCGCGCGTAAGCTCACTCCGCTCAAAGTTGTTCGAGAAACGTGTGCTTTGCCCTTGTACGGAAGCGAATGTGATTAAACAAAATAATAAACAAATGCAGCTTCGTATCATTTTACATTTTATCAACATGGGTATATTAAATTTCAATTAAATCCAGTACTTCTAAAATTCTGCAATTATCAATCTACTTTAACTTAATCTTTCAAATATTGACACTCATTCCGGGTTTGTATTGGGAGAAAAATGAACCTTCCCATTCCTATCCACTCTCAACAGACCGATATTTACATTTCTGATTTGATTTTGCGGATTACGTGTATCTGCATGCGTATGATAGGCGATAAAATAGGTCCCTTCTTCGCCGGTTTTCAACAACGAATTATGCCCAATACCGGTGAGATTCAATTCTTCAATCTTACTTGCAATCGGATTTTCATCCGCCTTTTTCCACACGCCCAGTGGATGATCTGCAACTGCATAACCAATGCCGTAGTGAGGTTCAAATGTATGATTGGCCGAATAGGTCATGAAATACCTGTCCTGGTACTGAAATACAGTTGCGCCTTCATTGCAGCGATTGTGCGTCCAGTTGACCCGTTCCCAATCCTGGGAGGCTTCCAGCAGTTTTACGGTGTCTCTAACGTCAGCTGTCAGATCGTCCTGAAGCTTCATCCCGTACAGGATGCCGTAACTGTATCCGTCTTCAAAGCCGTTTTTACTGAAAAAAAGATAGGGCTGCTGGTCCTTATCGACAAAAACATGACCATCAATGGCTCCGAAACCACCCTCAAACAAGGGAGCGTACAGATCCGTAAAGGGTCCGCTGGGCGAATCGCTCACGGCCAAAGCCAGCCTCAACCCATCCAGCTCCTTACTGAAGGCACTGTAGATTAAATAATACCGTTCCTTGTACTGGAATACCTCAGGAGCCCAAAAAGCGTCACTTGCCCAGTTGTCTTCCTTTTGTTGGTAAAGAAATCCTCCGTATTCCCAATGCACGAGATCGGGAGACGAATAATACTCAAATCCTTTGTCTGCCTGAGAGGTTCCGGTTAAATAGTAGATTCCGTTATGTTCATACAAGAATGGATCCCCAAAACGGATGGTATCCCCCTGCTGTGTCAGTAACGGATTTTTGATTTTATCTCTATCCACTTTATCCGCATTCTGTCGGGGATCCGACGCACAGTTTGCGAAAAAAAGGCAAACCATTGCTGCGGTGATCAAAAGCGTAACTATCCTTTTTCCGACATTCAACTTGTCAAAAACAATGTGCATTTTACAAAACTTCCAAAAAACGCCACCATTAACTTCCGATTTTACCAGCGGTAAATTAAATCACTGCTCCAGAAGCAAATCGGCGCTCAAAATATTTAAGTAATAATTCTAAAATCGTCTTTTAATTGAGATACCAATCAGACAATATTCTGGGGGTGTTTATAAATTACTTCGTCCGTATATTTTTATTTTTATTAAAGCTATTAGTCCTTATTTTTCCAGAAAATTGATACACGATATTAATTCATGTTTTCGGGAATTTCCCGATCGAAATGAATCTATATCTGCAAGTTTTTAATTCACGTACCCTTTCCGAAAAGGTTTCAATCTAAAAATGGACTTTCAGATTAAATCTGGCTCCCGGGGCTGCGTCACCGTTGATATACCAGTCCATGGGATCGTCCTTCTGCATGTTGTCGGTCCACTTCAGTTCCAGGGAATGACCTTTTTTGGGTACGCCCAGCTGTTCGTAGCTCAGGCTGATCATGAGTTCATTACCCTGGATTTGTGACTTGACATTACCGATATTTTTCCAAATTCCGTTTGAAAAGCGCTGCAGGGTAGTTCCCCTCCACACACGCAGGTCGAAGCCGTTCCACCCGCTGGCGTAGTCTTCGTCGACGTTCAGCCAGAGGGTCATCCAGTCGTTTCCTGCAGGTTCGGTAAGCGGTTTTACCGTGTTGACATAGAAATAGATCTGAGAGCTGTCTCGGGCGACTTTCAGCTGACTGATATCGTTACGCCCCGATTTGTTTACATACTGTATAGCGGGCTGCGTAGGCGCACCGGGATGATCCCTGTGCAGGGCATCTCCGACATAGTCTGAATAGAGTACTGGTACCGATTTCCAGGCCGCGAGGTCATTGACGGTCTTGAAAGCCGGGCGCAATTTAACATTCCCGACTCCCTTATACCGGCGGATGTTGGCTACCATCTGCATGTAGTAATGGTCCTTCAGTCCGGACGTAATAGCCGGCTCAATGTCCCGGCTGTATTCTGCATTAGCCTGGTCGACAAACAGAGCCCTGGGAGAATTCCCCTGTCTCCATTTTCCGGCCACCCATTCATTCCAGCCGGTAATAAAGACAAAGGGTACGTTCTGCGAAATGGCAAAATCCCATTGCTCCTGAACGTTGTAACCATATAATATATCCGTTTCCGGATTTCCGGGCGAGCTGTTCCGGAAACTTCTGCCCCAGTTACCGGGCAGGCCGTAAAAAGCGGAACCTCCCATGGATGCTTCCAGATTGGGGTGCTGGGCTACGGAAACGTTGATGATTTCCCTTTCACCTTTATGATTGGTGTAAACCTTTTGCGGGCGCTGGAATTCAATCCAGGGCCAGGAATTTTGTTTCTGCGGCTCGTTGGGCCATTGCGACTCCCGGAACGTGAAGAATTTCTTCACTTCCGGATCCTTGACCTCCTGCGAATGTCCGATGATCAGGGGTTTCCCCTCCAGGTAATACCAGGTTTCGGGATAACGGATCGGGGCGCTGGTTTTGTAATAGGTCTCGTATACCTTCTGCATGGTCGGACCGGAAGATGTATTCGTGTAATACACGAGCTTGGGCGCAGGCTTACCCTGATCGAGCAGTGATTTTATGGCTTTCATCAGTGCCTCCGACTGCTCCGGATAGATGAGTGTGTTGGTGGCATCAATGACGAGGAAATCGACCCCGGCATCTCCCAGCAGCTGCATGTTTTTGAAATGTACCCAGTAGTCATCGCCACGGTAATAACCGTATACCGGTTCTCCCCAGTAATAGTAGCGTCCGGTCACTCCGGCTCCCCCACCCCAGCCGGGATGGTTGAAGTCATGAAAAACTTCCGGATTGGTTTCCTGAATCTTTGACAGGTCCCACACATTCTCCGAAACCGGTGAATGTTTGTCGCCCTGCCACAGAAAATAGAAGATCCCGACCTGCTTGTCTTCTTTGCCCGAACCTACTTCCTCATGCATGGGAAGCCTGCGTTTCAATCCGTCAATCCCGGACAAAACCTGCGCCTGGCTTTCCGGATTAGCTGCCAGCAGACCTATACCTCCGAAAAGCCAGGTCAGCGGCTGTAGCATTTTAGTGCTGTAGAACTTAGAAAAAATCATTTCTTTAAGACTTGTATGTATGTTCTGGTACAGTAAGGATTTAAACAGCCGCAGGTTCTTTCCCGAACTAGCCCGGGAACAGGCTCATCCTGAAGACAATAGAACCCAAAATCAGCTCATTTTTATATAGATGTTTACAGAATTTCTTTAAAAGTAAACACGTTGGGAGGGAAAACTGTTATGCAGTATCCTGCATGCCGGTGCGTAAAAAGCCTAAAACAGAAAGGGGTCAATCCGTTTAGTGGACTGACCCCTTTAAGGGAATACTGAAAACTTAGTATATACCAGGTTGCAGTACGACAAACTTTACTCTGAAATAATATATGATAGACTTTTCATTTAAACATTTCGGAGGTAACCTTTCAAAATCTTATATCAATCCATCGGCCTGATTGGGCAGCCCCTATATTCAAAACCAGATTCTCACCCTCACGCTGGAAAGGAAGACTTTCATTTCCGATGCTGACGACCGGTGTTTTACCGGCGGGTAATACCGGGAGTTTCACCGGGCCTGTCCCAATAACCTGAACCCGGTAAGCGGTCTTGCCTTCAGCTTCCACCGGAATAAAGACGAGTTTTTCGAGCAGCTTACCTGAAAAGACATAGGTACGACCGTCGATGGTGATGGATTTACACTGATGTCCGATGAATGCCGTCAGTTTATTTAGCTTATCGGTACGGAAAGCCATCGAAAGCTTACCCTGATAGGTAATCCGGTGGCCATTAATGGCTGTCTGATTGAGCTGCAGGGTATCGGTGGGTAACGGGTTTCGGGCTAGCGCTTCCGCATCTCGTTTCGGATCTCTTGAGAAACCGCCATGCCAGTCTTCCGGATGGGTGCGGTAATGGCGTACGACAAAGGTAGAGCCATTGGGGAAGGCGGTCACAAAGTAATCGGTCGTTCGGGAGACAACCGTCGGATTGTCATTTACCCCGCGGATTTTACCGGTCGCAGGATAGGCATTGGCTGCATGAAGCAGCTCAAACAGCGTACGGGATTCGTAACCCAGGCTTTGAGACTGATCGTCCCGTGGGCGGAATCCTATATAATAGACAGCTCCTTTGCCATGGGTCTTTTTCACACCAATCACCTTACCGCTACATTCCGCCACTACCTCACCGCCGACCGCCTCGACCGGATAGATTCGGTCTACCAGGAAATCGGTGAGAATCGTTTGCGGCGGCACCTTCGCCAGGCTGGCACGGAAAGTTACCATTTTCCCCGCTGCTATTTCCCCGGCAAAACCGTCGTGCTGATACTTTACGCCAGCGAAGTCCTGCCATTCCTGGGAACACTTTTTCCCGTCAGAATCGAGCAGGGGCGGCATACCGAACCAGAGAACCTTCCCGCCGTTTTGGACAAACTGTCTGAGCAGTTCGAGCAAGCCCTTCTCTACCACCGGTTCAAATGGAATCACGACCGTACCATAATATTTATCCCTGACTTTAATTTTGCCCTCCGGCAAAACTTCTCCCAGCTCCATCAGTTTGGCTGCTGTCAGGTAATTGGTATACCCATATTGCGTCATCCAGCTGCCAAAGCGTTCCTCTACGGCGACCAGACTTAAGGGATAGAGCGTCAGCACCTCAATATCCCGGTGGACACCCCCGGTCATCATCGAGATGTCGGCCGGCGGCTGGGCACCAAATGCATAGTTGATCGCCATACGCCGTTTCAGAGCCTCGTCGGGGAAGCCCCAGGCTGCAGCATAGGCGCTGGGGTATTTATTGATTACCCCGATAGAAGCCGCCATCGCTGCCCCATAATAGTTTCGGTCGCTCCAGCCCCCTTCGGCAAAATCGTTTCCTGTTGGCTGCAGATAATCGCCCCACTTGAAATAATCGTAGCAGGCAGACGCGGCCTGATGAACCGTGTTGCTCCAAATAAAATTGGACGTGTATTCGTAGTACGACTGATAGGATGGCAGTTTCTCCGTATACCACAAATCAATGGTGGGACTCTGCGCCCAGGATGCATGAGCTCCGGTCTTCAGTTCGCGCTGGAAGAGGGATTCGGCATACTGTTTCGCGCCCAGGAAAAGATCGACCACGCCGTTGTTCAGCAGTTTGTAATATCGGTCCCGAAGCAGATAGGTTTGGTGGATTTCCTCCGGACTCGCCCCCATGACGTACTGGATGTTCATCACCGAATGGGCAAAGGGTTCGTGTGTCGGAGCACCATATACGAAGTAGAGGAGATAACGGTCGTCGAACGGCACGCCGAATTTCCGGGTATAGGTGCTAGCCATGCTCTCGGTCAGGTACAGAGCGGCGAATTGCCCGTTTTCATGATGGCTGAAATAATTCCAGTCCTGCTGAATATGCATCTCGTCGGAGTAAAGCGCCGTAAGGTTTACCCCTTTGTCGTGGTACTTCTTCACCAGGTCGTGAAGAAACTTGGGAGCGTCGTCATGGAAATAATCCATCTCCTGGGTTTCATATTCCAGCATGACCATTACCCGGTCATATCCCCCCACTTCGGGCTCGTCCCCGGAAACCTGCAGGAGGCGCATTTCCACACTCTGACCAATGCCCCGTACGGCATAGCGCATGGTATCGGTCGCGGTATACGAAACCTTTGATAACGGTACGATATCTTCAGGCTTTACCACCCGGTACAGTCCCCGCTCCCCCGACTCCCGGAATGCGTATGCTTTGACGTTCCTGAGCAACACCGGTGATTTGCCTTTATTGTTGGTCCAGTACAGCTGATGCCAGATGGGGATATGGAATTTACCGGTTTTCGGATCCCGGAAACCCGTTTTGTACGCCAGCCATCTACCGCTGTGCCCGGTCTTCTGCTTATAGGCCTTACCCAGTTCGAGCGGGCTCAGCAGGCTCAGGCATAAACCCATGTCATACCCTTTCGCAAAATCGCTGATGATTTTGATTTTATCGATGTACTCATCCATATCAGGCGTGAGTGCTCTCAGACTGCCGGTGTCATTGCGGTATTGCCGGAAGAATTCGTCAAAGGCAACAATCAGTTCATGCGAGCCGTAGCTTTTTCCTTCCTCACAAACCTGCCTTAAACTGCGGATGTATTTATTGTAACCAAGTGACAGATCCAGCTCTTTGTCAGGATTGGTCAGATCTTCCAGCTGCTGGTCACTGGTAAGAATGATAGACTGTCCCTTCGTTATACCAGCATTCCCAATGGCCAGTATCAGGCTAAAGAATAGTATTCTGAACAACTTCATATAGGGTTAACGGTTTGATTTCCATCCATACTGACGTTATGGCTAAAAACTGCGGCTGAAATTTAGTATAGGGTGTACGGCGAATTATCCTGCCTTGTCCGGTATAATAGATAAACTGCACACCGTGGGTTTCCCGATGTGCAGTTTCAAACCGGCCGATTACCGGTTTATTCTTCCAGTCTGATCTTCCTGATCTTGTCGGGAAGCCATACCTGCATGGGACTCCGGCCGCGGTTAGCCCAGGTATAATAGGGGATCGCCACGACGGGTCTGGGCTGAAGCTTTACGCCTGCTCCCTGTTCATCTCCGCTTACTTCCATCAGGTCCAGCTGGAGGGCTTGTACAGGTTCGTCCTGTATGCGGTACGGGATATTCACGGGCTTAACCTGTTCCGGTACAAGCAGATTCCATACGTCTCCCTGATTATCCACCCCTTCCACACAATAGACGATCGGCCCCCGCTGGAAGGCCACCCGATCCTGGTCGGCCTTTACTTCCGGTCTGGCTCTGAGCGTCCGGATGTCCATGGGAAATTCCAGTTCTACGGCGTCTCCCTTTTCCCAGGTGCGGTCGATCACCGCATAGCCCCGGTCGCGATCGACTTTTACGGGTTTGCCATTCAGGGTGATCCGGACGGAAGACTGGCTCGCGTTGGTGAAATGGTAGAGCCCTCCCGGTACCGCTGTATTTTCAGCCCAGCCCGGGATCCGGATCCGCAGGGCGTAGGTCACCTTTTTGGGCGGTTCAACTTCGATCTTCACCTTACCGTCCCAGGGATACTCGGTCATCATTCTGACGGGTACAGAAGTTCCTTTGAAGGTCACCTGCGTTTGGCTGTCCACAAACAGGTTTATCCATAGGCTGTTTTCCGAACGGGCGTAGATATAGTTCCCTACGGATGCCACCAGACGAGCAATATTGGAAGGACAGCAGGCCGTACCAAACCACTGGCTTCGCTCGGCCCGCCCGTCTGATGAAAGAGGATTCCCGTAGAAAAAGCGATCCCCCGACAAGCTTAAACCGTCGAGGGCGCCATTGTAAAGACTCTTTTCCAGGACGTCGACGTATTTTGCCTCTCCGAAGAGACAGTTCATCCGCTGATTCCAGAAAACCATTCCTACCGACGCACAGGTCTCACAGTAGGCGGTTGCATTGGGGAGGTCATAGTCTTCCGAAAAACCTTCATTCCGGCCCGACGATCCTATTCCTCCGGTGACATACATATTTCTGTGAACCACATCTTCCCACACAGCTTTCATGGCCTCGATATACCCCTGGTCGCCCGTGACAGAGGCGACGTCGGCAGCGCCGGTATACTGATACATGGCGCGAACGGCATGCCCGGTGATCTCCCTTTGCTGGCGTACGGGAATGTCGTCCTGACAATATTTGGGATCTTTCCACTCGTCCCAGATTTTGCCTTTACCGAATCCCCTGCCCCGCTGAGCCAGGAACCAGTCGGCGAGCTTCATATACCGTTCCTCTCCTGTCTGATGATAGAGTTTCATCAGCGCCAGTTCGATTTCCTGATGGCCGGTTACCCAGGGACGGTTGGCCAGGCGGAAGGTAGAATCGATATGGTTGGCAAAACGGATGGCGACGTCCAGAAGCTTCCTTTTACCTGTGGTATTAAAATATGCGATAGCGGCCTCAATCAGATGCCCTGCACAATAGGCTTCATGCCTTTCCATGTCGGTCCAGCGCTGGTTAAGATCGGTCAGCGTATAATAGGTATTCAGATAGCCATCCGGCAGCTGAGCGGCCGCGATCTTGTCAATCCACTCATCGGCTTTTTTCTCCAGATCCGGATCAGGCCGGTTTTTGAGAGAGTAGGCCATCGCCTCCAGCGCCTTGTACACATCACTGTCGTCGTAATATATTCCCTCGTGCGCTTCTCCCTGCCTGCGGGCGACTTTTTCGAAATTCCGGATACGAGCCGTTTTCATCTCTGTATGCAGTATGCATGCATCGAGCGTTTTAGTCGCTACTTTTTCCTGTTTGGTACTCCAGAATTTGTCGGTAATGGTTACCTCCGAAAACGGTACGGGTTCAATTTTTTCACGCTTAGCCTGTCCGTTTGCGGGCATCAGCCAAATACTGAAGAGAAAACTGACGTACAAGTTCTTAACTGACGGTGCTTTCATATGGTTATTGTTTTCTGACCACTGGGAACTGGGAAATCCTCAAATCGGTACATCCATAGGGAATCAGGGTGATCTCTTCTTCCTCTGCAGCTGTTTCGAGCCGATAGGTTGGACTGTACGGCAAAGGCCCGGCCATCTCGTTATATAATCCCCAGGACGGTATTTTCCGGGCTTTCACTTTCATCCGGATAGGAGCATTGGCCGGGTTCCAGGGGAATTCCATGCGGGATCCGGCGACAAATTCGAGCTTACAGGCTTCCTGCAACTGGTCATCCGGAACTTCCACGAGCCCGAAATTCCAGGGAGAAGCGGGACGCAGTTCCCGGTATTCGCTGCCGTAAATCTGGGGATCTTTTTCATTCTTAACCAGCTCTTCGGCAGCCTCAATCTTCAGCGCATACACGAGCGGACCCCGTTCGAGTGAAATCGAATTCTCATGCCACCTGCTTTTCCGAACAGGCATAGGGAGGGAGAGCTCCACCACATCACCGTTTTTCCATTCCCTGACCAGTCTTACGATCTGATTCCCCTCCGCTTCCGTCCATACCCTACCATTTACCTTGATGTCTGCCTTTTCACACCAGGCAGGTATCCGTAGATGAAAGGGGAATATCGCCGTTTCCGACAGATTCATCGAGAAGCGGATATGGTCTTCGAAGGGGTAATTTGTCTCTTCTATCAAATGCAGTTTCACCGATTGGGCGACCGTCGTACGGACTTCACTGGCGCCGTACACCAGCGCTGCGATACCCTTGTCTTTGGTGCCGTACCACAAATTCTGCACCAGCTTCGGCCAGCCCTGATGCATATTGGAAGTACAGCAGGGATATCCGGTTAGCAGTCCAAAGCACAGGTCGGTACCGTCGTGGTTGACCTCAAAATTCCGCTGATGCCGGGTAATCATGACCTGATTCGCCTGCTGGTAATACTGCCGGGTCATGAAATCATCCGAAATCTGCGTGGGTAGCGCATTGAAAGCGACTTTCTCAAGATGGTCGGCATAGGCAACCTCCCCGGTAATCTGGAGAATGGTTTCCAGCGAAAACATCATTTCTACCGCCGTACATAGCTCCGATCCCTGCGTGGGATTATTCCCGTGCAGGGTTTCGTCACCCCCGTACAGTCCATGGGCCATGCCGTTGTATTTGCGGATATCTTCAAAAGCTTTCCGGGTCGCCTCCAGGTAGCGCTG
>Ga0182792_1000829_pt1 | contig 27386 bp, 26 predicted proteins | sample Passage237B_FD_130497 | JGI IMG/M metagenome (GOLD analysis project Ga0182792, IMG submission 130497) | Cellulose adapted compost microbial communities from Newby Island Compost Facility, Milpitas, CA, USA - Passage2 37B (version 2) (version 2) ...
CCGCCCACGTCCAGGAAGTTCGCCGGCTCGCCGCCGTTGAGCTTGATCACGTCCATGGTGGCCATGGCCAGGCCGGCGCCGGTGACCATGCAGCCGATGTTGCCGTCCATGGTCACGTAGTTGATGTCCAGCTCCGAGGCGATCACCTCGGTCGGATCCTCCTGGGTCTTGTCGCGCATGGCGACCAGGTCCTTGTGGCGGAAGCTGGCGTTGTCGTCGCTGTTGAACTTGCCGTCCAGCGCGTACAGGTTGCCGTCGTCGAGGATGGCCAGCGGATTGATCTCCACCAGGGCCAGGTCCTTCTCGTTGAAGATGCGGTACAGGTTCACCATGATGCTGGCGAACTGGCCGGCCTGCTTGGCGGTCAGGCCCATCTTGAAGCCGATCTCGCGGCCGTGGTACGGCTGCACGCCCTCGACGAAGTCGACGTTGAGGGTGTGGATCTTGTCCGGGGTCTCGGCGGCGACCTGCTCGATCTCCATGCCGCCCTCGGAGGAGGCGATGAAGCTGATGGTGCGGGTGCCACGGTCCACCAGGACCGACAGGTACAGCTCCTTGACGATCTCGCCGGCGGTGGTCACCAGCACCAGGTTGACCGGCAGTTCCACGCCGGCGGTCTGGTAGGTGGCCATCTTGGTGCCCAGCATCTTGGCAGCCGCGGCCTTCACGTCCTCGACGGTCTTGCAGAACTTGACGCCGCCGGCCTTGCCGCGGCCGCCCGCGTGGATCTGCGCCTTGACCATCCAGGGACCCTGGCCCAGCGACTGGGCGACAGCGACCGCCTCGTCCGGGGTGGCGGCGACCTTGCCGGCCGGGACCGGGATGCCGTATTCGGCAAGCAGCTGTTTTGCCTGGTATTCGTGGAAATTCATGCTTCACCAGTGGGGTGGGGAACGGACGCCGGCCCAGCGCGAACCAGCCCCGAGGGGGGCCCGGGCGCGGACGGCGGGACCGCTATTGTCGCCGACAAGGCCCCGGCGGTGCAAAACGGTGCAAATGGCCCGGTTGCTGGGACTTTCCGGGCGGTTCTAGCGCCCCGGCGGGGCCGCCTATACTGGGGCCAGCCGCGCCCCCGGGAGCCCCCGCTTGCCGCACGCCTCGCTGATCGACCGGATCGAGTCCATCCCACGACGCGAGCTGTACTTCTTCGCCCTGTACCGGGTGCTGGAAGCCGGCCTCGTCGCGGCGCTGGTGTTCAGTCCGCTGGACGACATGATCGGGCCGCCGCGCGACCCGCAGCTGGCCACCGCCGTGTCCCTGGCCTACCTGGTGGCCGCGGCCCTGTTGCTGCTGCTGGGCCGCAACGAGCGCCTGCTGCTGCCGCTGGTTTTCGGCGGCACCTGCCTGGACATCCTGGCCGCGGCCCTGCTCTCCCACGCCATGCCGGCGGCCGCGGCCGGGATCTCGACCCTGTTCCTGTTCAACGTGGGCGCCGCCTCGATGCTGCTGCCCCTGCGCTTTGGCGTGGCGGTGGCGGTGCTGGCCGCCGGCGCCTTCGTGCTCGAGTCGGCCTGGTCGCTGCTGTCCCACGGCTCGCCGTCGCGTTCGCTGGGCGACCTGGCCATGCTGGTGGTCAGCTACGTGGCCCTGGCCTGGCTGGCCCACCAGATCGGCCAGCGCGCCCGCTCCAGCCAGCGCCTGGCCGAAAAGCGCAGTGCCGAGGTGGCCAGCCTGGTGGAGATCAACGAGCTGGTCATCCGGCGGATGCGCACCGGGGTGCTGGTGGTGGACGCCGAGGACCGCATCACCCTGGCCAACGAGGCCGCCTCGCTGCTGCTGGGCGAGGGCGGCGAACACGGCCAGGCCAGCCTGGCCACGATGGCGCCGGAACTGGCCCGGCGCCTGCAGCGCTGGCGCAACGGCTGGCAGGTGGACGACACCCCGCTGCAGCTGCTGCCCGACCAGCCGGAGGTGCAGCCGCGCTTTGCCCGGCTGCTGGCCGACAGCGACGTGACCGTGGTGTTCCTGGACGACACCACCGTGGCCTCACGCCGGGCCGAATCGCTGACCCTGGCCGCGCTGGGCCGGTTCTCGGCCAGCCTGGCCCACGAGATCCGCAATCCCCTGGCGGCGATCAACTACGCGGTGCAGCTGCTGGAGGAGTCGCGCGGGATCGACGACGCCGACCGCCGCCTGCTGCAGATCATCCACCAGCAGTGCCAGCGCACCAACGGCATCGTCGAGAGCGTGCTCGGCCTGGCCCGGCGCGAGCGTGCCAACCCCGAGGCGCTGGACCTGTGCGCCTTCGTCCGCCGCTTCGTCGACGACTACCGCCAGACCCTGTCGATCGAGACCGACACCCTGGAGGCGATCGTGCCGCCGCAGCCGGTGCAGGCCATGGTCGACCCGCGCCACCTGCAGCAGGTGCTCACCGCCCTGGTCCACAACGCGCTCAAGTACGGCCGGATCATGGAGGAACCGGCGCGGGTGCGGCTGCGGGTGTTCCAGATCGACCGCAGCGCCTGCGTGGACGTGATCGACCGCGGCCCGGGCATCCCCGAGGGGGTGGCCGCGCAGCTGTTCCGGCCCTTCTTCACCACCTCCGAGCACGGTACCGGCCTGGGCCTGTACATCGCCCGCGAGCTGTGCCGGGCCAACCAGGCGCGCCTGGAATACGTGCCCGTGCCCGGCGGCGGCGCCTGTTTCCGGGTCACCCTGCCCGGACCGCACAATATGCTGCCGGCCTGATCCCCCCGCCCTTGGCCGCCCTCCCCCAGTCCGCTATCGTTCATCAAATGAGCCCCAGCCGCAGCGCCCTGATCGTCGACGACGAACGCGATATCCGCGAACTGCTGGTGCTGACCCTGGGCCGGATGGGGCTGCGGGTGGACACCGCCGCCAACCTGGCCGAGGCCCGCGAGCTGCTGTCGCGCCACCGCTACGACCTGTGCTTCACCGACATGCGCCTGCCCGACGGCAACGGCATCGAGCTGGTCGGCGAGATCGCGCGCAACTACCCGCAGACCCCGGTGGCCATGATCACCGCCTTCGGCAACATGGACCTGGCGGTGGAGGCGCTGAAGGCCGGTGCCTTCGACTTCGTCAGCAAGCCGGTGGACCTGTCGGTGCTGCGCGGCCTGGTCAAGCACGCGCTGGAGCTGAACAACGCCGAGCGCCCGCGCCCGGTCCCGGCCGAGCCGCCCAGCCGCCTGCTGGGCGACTCCCCGGCCATGCAGGCCCTGCGCGCGACCATCGCCAAGGTCGCCCGCAGCCAGGCCCCGGTCTACATCCTGGGCGAGTCGGGCGTGGGCAAGGAGCTGGTGGCCCGCACCATCCACGAGCAGGGCGCGCGTGCGGCCGGCCCCTTCGTCCCGGTCAACTGCGGCGCGATCCCGGCCGAGCTGATGGAAAGCGAGTTCTTCGGCCACAAGAAGGGCAGCTTCACCGGCGCCCACGCCGACAAGCCCGGCCTGTTCCAGGCCGCCAGCGGCGGCACCCTGTTCCTGGACGAGGTGGCCGAGCTGCCGCTGCCGATGCAGGTCAAGCTGCTGCGCGCCATCCAGGAAAAGTCGGTGCGCCCGGTGGGCGCGGCCGGCGAGGTGCCGGTGGACGTGCGCATCCTCTCGGCCACCCACAAGGACCTGTCGGTGCTGGTGGCCGATGGCCGCTTCCGCCACGACCTGTACTACCGCATCAACGTGATCGAGCTGAAGGTGCCGCCGCTGCGCGAGCGCACCGGCGACCTGCCGCAGCTGGCCGGGGCGATCCTGGCGCGGCTGGCCAGCAGCCAGGGCCGGCCGGCGCCGGAGCTGACCGGGGGCGCGATCGCCGCCCTGGCCGCCTACCCCTTCCCCGGCAACGTGCGCGAGCTGGAGAACGTGCTCGAACGCGCCCTGGCCCTGGCCGACGGCGACCGCATCGACGCCGCCGACCTGCACCTGCCCCAGGCCGCCCCGGTGCGCCCGGCCACGGCCGAGCCGGCACCGGCGCCCGCCGCCGCCCGCCCGCTGGAGGCGGTGGTGGACCTGGACCCGGGCACCGGCGCCCTGCCCTCCTACATTGAGCAGCTGGAACGGGCCGCGATCCAGAAGGCGCTGGAGGACAACCGCTGGAACAAGACCCGCGCCGCGGCCCAGCTGGGCATCACCTTCCGCGCCCTGCGCTACAAGCTCAAGAAGCTGGGCATGGACTGAGCGGCGCAGCGCCGGCGCCCGGCTCGGGCGATAATGGCGCATGAGCAGCAGCCACCAGCCCAAGAAATCCCTCGGCCAGAACTTCCTGCACGACCAGGTCTATATCGACCGCATCGTCCAGGCCATCGACCCGCGCCCCGGCGACCGGGTGGTGGAGATCGGCCCCGGCCAGGGCGCCCTGACCCTGCCCCTGCTGCGCCGCCACGGCGAGCTGACCGTGATCGAGTTCGACCGCGACCTGGTCGGCCCGCTGGCGGCCATGGCCGAGGGCGTGGGCCAGCTGCACATCATCCACCGCGACGTGCTCCAGGTGGATTTCACCGGACTGGCCGCCGGCACCCCGTTCAAGCTGGCCGGCAACCTGCCCTACAACATCTCCTCGCCGATCCTGTTCCACGCCCTGGAGCACGCCGCGGCGATCACCGACATGGTGTTCATGCTGCAGAAGGAGGTGGTGGACCGGATGGCCGCCGGGCCGGGCAGCAAGGTCTATGGCCGCCTGAGCGTGATGCTGCAGGCGTATTGCCAGGTGCAGCCGCTGTTCGTGGTCCCGCCCGGCGCCTTCCGCCCCGCGCCCAAGGTCGACTCGGCGGTGGTCCGGCTGTTGCCGCGCGACCCGGCCACGGTCGGCGTGGCCGACCGCGCGCGCTTCGCCGAGGTGGTGCGCGCGGCCTTCGGCCAGCGCCGCAAGACCCTGCGCAATGCCTTGCAGGGGGTGTGCACGGCCGAGCAGTTCCAGGCCGCCGGGGTCAGCCCCGATGCCCGCGCCGAACAGATCGAAGTGGCCGCTTTCATCCGCCTGGCCAATGCCTGAGCACGATTGCCGCCGGCCTGTCTCTGCCGTCACCGGGAATTTGCTTAAACTGTCGCCCATGCCTTCCGATACGCCCTACGCGATCGACGTGCAGGTCTCGCCCCGGTTCCTGGCCGACCAGTCCGAACCGGACGCGGACCGCTACGTGTTCGCCTACACCATCCGCATCCACAACCGCGGCCGCGTCGCCGCGCGCCTGCTCGCGCGCCACTGGACCATCACCGACGGCAACGGCAAGGTCGAGGAAGTGCATGGCGAGGGCGTGGTCGGCGAGCAGCCCTGGCTGGAGCCGGGGGCCGAGTTCGAATACACCTCCGGCGTGGTCCTGGCCACGGGCGATGGCGCCATGCAGGGCCGCTACGACATGCTTGCCGCCGACGGCACCCTGTTCGACGCGACCATCGCCCCGTTCCTGCTGACCACCCCGCGGACCCTGCACTGAGGCCGCGCGGATGACGACCTGGGCCATCGGCGACCTGCAGGGCTGCTACGACGCCACCCAGCGCCTGCTGGAGAAGATCCGCTTCGACCCGGCGGCCGACCGCCTGTGGTTCTGCGGCGACCTGGTCAACCGCGGCGGGCAGTCGCTGGAGACCCTGCGCCTGGTGCATTCGCTGCGCGAGCAGAGCGTGGTGGTGCTGGGCAACCACGACCTGTCCCTGCTGGCCATCGGCGAGCGCCCGGAGGCGGAGAAGCGCAAGGTCAACCCGGACCTGCAGCGGGTGGTGCTGGCCGAGGACGCCGGCGTCCTGCTGGGCTGGCTGCGCCGGCAGAAGCTGGTCCACACCGACCGCCAGCTGGGCTGGCTGATGGTCCACGCCGGGCTGGCCCCGCAGTGGACCACCCAGGACGCCGAGCAGTACGCGCGCGAGATCGAGCGCCAGCTGCAGGGCGAGGGCTTTCGCGGCCTGCTGCGCAACATGTACGGCGACAAGCCCAACTGGTCCTCCGGCCTGCGCGGCATGGAGCGCTGGCGCGCCACCATCAACTGGTTCACCCGCGCCCGCTACTGCACCCCGCGCGGCCGTATCGCCATGGACGAGAAGGGCACGCCGGGAACCCAGGCCGCCGGCCTCTATCCCTGGTTCGAGGCCCCGGGCCGGGTCGAGCGCGACCTGCGCATCGTCTGCGGCCACTGGTCGGCGCTGGGCCTGACCATCACCCAGGGCGTGCACGCGATCGACACCGGCGCGGTGTGGGGCGGCAAGCTCACCGCCCTGCAGCTGGACGGCGAGGAACTGCGCGTGGTCCAGGTGCCCGGCCGCGACGTGCCGGCCCAGCCGCCCGGCCGCCACGGCCGCGACTGAGCCGCCCCCCGGCTCAGCGGCGCAGGTAGTCCACGAACTCGAAGGCGTGCGCGTGGCGCGCGTCGGCCGGGTGCGCGCCGCGGGGCACGGCCTGCCATTGCGCCGGGTCCCAGGCCGGGAAGAAGGCGTCGGCGCCCTCGACCTCGGTGTCCACATGGGTCAGGTGCAGGACATCGGCGAGCGGCAGGGCCAGCGCATACACCTGGCCGCCGCCAATCACGCACAGCTCCTCCGCGCCGGCGGCCGCCTGCAGCGCCTGCTCCAGCGAGGCCACCGCCTGCATCCCCGGGTAGGGCACCTGGCCGCCGCGGGTGAGCACCAGGTTGGTCCGCCCGGGGAGGGCACGGCCCAGCGATTGCGCGGTCAGCCGCCCCATCAGCACCGGCCGGCCCAGGGTCAGGGCCTTGAAGTGGCGGAAGTCCTCGGGCAGGTGCCAGGGCATGGCGTTGCCGCGGCCGATGGCGCGGTTGCGGTCGATCGCCGCGACCAGGCTGATCCGGGTCACACCGCCACCGGCGCCTTGATCGCCGGGGCCGGATCGTAGCCCTCGATGGCGATGTCGTCGAAGCTGAAGGCGAACAGGTCGTCCACCGCCGGATTCAGGCGCAGCCGCGGCAGCGGCCGCGGGCTGCGCGAGAGCTGCTCGCGGGCCTGCTCGTAGTGGTTGGAATACAGGTGGGCATCACCCAGGGTGTGGACGAAGTCGCCCACCTCCAGCCCGGTCACCTGCGCCACCATGTGGGTCAGCAGGGCGTAGCTGGCGATGTTGAACGGCACCCCCAGGAAGATGTCGCCGCTGCGCTGGTAGAGCTGGCAGCTGAGCCTGCCGCCGGCCACGTAGAACTGGAACAGGGTGTGGCAGGGCATCAGCGCCATCCGCTCCAGCTCGGCCACGTTCCAGGCGCTGACCACCAGCCGGCGCGAGTCCGGGTTGCGGCGGATCTCCTCGACCACCCAGCGGATCTGGTCGATCTCGCGGCCGTCGCTGCCGGTCCAGCGCCGCCACTGCTTGCCGTACACCGGGCCCAGCTCGCCGTGTTCGTCGGCCCACTCGTCCCAGATGCTGACCTTGTTTTCCTTCAGGTAGGCGATGTTGGTCTCGCCCTTCAGGAACCACAGCAGCTCGTGGATGATCGAGCGCAGGTGCAGCTTCTTGGTGGTGACCAGGGGGAAACCCTCGGCCAGGTTGAAGCGCATCTGCCAGCCGAACACGCTGCGGGTGCCGGTGCCGGTGCGGTCGGACTTTTCGGTGCCGTGCTCGAGCACGTGGCCGAGCAGGTCCAGGTACTGCTTCATGCGTTTTCCCCCTTGCCGGCCGGCTGCGGCTGCAGCACGGGCGCGGTATGCGAACGCCACAACAGGAACAGGCCCAGGGCCACCAGCGGCAGGCTCAGCAGCTGGCCCATGGTCAGCCAGCCGAAGGCCAGGTAGCCCAGCTGCGGGTCGGGCACGCGCACGAACTCGACCAGGAAGCGGAAGCAGCCGTACAGCAGGGCGAACATGCCCGAGACCGCGTAGCGCGGCCGCGGCCGCGCCGAGAACAGCCACAGCACCACGAACATGGCCAGGCCTTCCAGCGCCGCCTGGTAGAGCTGGGACGGGTGGCGGGCGAAGGCATCCAGCGCGCCGGCCTCGAACTGCGCGCGCAGGCTGGCCGGGTCCATGCCATGGAAGGGCTCGGGCAGGCCGCTGGGGAAGACCACGCCCCAGCCGGCTTCGGTGTACTTGCCCCAGAGCTCGCCGCCGATGTAGTTGCCGATCCGGCCAAAGCCCAGCCCGGCCGGGACCAGCGGCGCGACGAAGTCCATGGTGTCGAAGAAGTGCAGGCGGTGCCGGCGCGACCACCAGGCGCAGGCGGTGAGCACGCCCAGCAGGCCCCCATGGAAGCTCATGCCGCCGTCCCAGACCCGGATCACCATGCCCGGGTCGGCCACGGCCTCGCCCAGGGCGTAGAACAGCACGTAGCCCAGGCGCCCGCCGAGGATCACGCCCAGCATCGAATAGAACAGCAGGTCGGAGAAGCCGTTGCCGTCCACCCCGGGCAGGCGCCCGGCGCGGATCCGACGCTGGCCCAGCCACCAGGCCGTGGCAAAGGCCAGCAGGTACATGATCCCGTACCAGTGCACGCGCAGCGGGCCCAGGGAAACGGCGACGGGGTCGATCTGGTGGAGGAGGATCATGGCCAGGCCGGATGCATCGATGGGCCTATTGTCGCCCGCCCCGGCGCGCGCCGCACCCCGCCGCCGCTCACAGCCGCACCGGGCGGTCGGGCAGGCCCTCCCCGCCTTCCCCTCCGCCGGGGAAATGCGTGGCCAGCAGCGCGCTGATCCGCTCCACCGCGGCCACCAGCGCCGCCTCGGCCGGACCCTGGCGCAGCTGCCGGCCCAGCTCCGCGCATACTTCCTGCCACTGCTGCGGCGCCACCCGGCCGTGCAACCCGCGGTCGGCGACGATCTCGATGGCGTGGTCGGCCAGCAGCAGGTACAGCAGCACGCCGTTGTTGTCGGCCGTATCCCAGACCCGCAGCTGGGCGAAGACCTCGGCCGCGCGCGCGGCCGCGTCCTGGCCGCGCAGCACCGCCGCCAGCGGCAGGCTTGCCTCGACCGCGAACACCAGCTGGCCGCCGTGCAGGCGCTCGCCGGCGGCGATGGCCTGCCCGATCCGGTCCAGCACCGGGTCGGGGTAGCGGACCCGCGCCGGGGCCGCGAACAGGTGGCGCAGCCAGCGCATCACCACCGCCCCGAGGCGCCACCGCCCCCGGACATGCCGCCACCCCCGGACCAGCCGCCCCCGCCGCCGAAGCCACCTCCGCCAAAGCCGCCGCCCCCGAAGCCGCCGCCAAAGCCACCGCCGCCCCAGCGTCCGCCGGAACCGCGCACGTAGCGGCCGCCGCGGGCCGTGGCACTGGCCAGGCCAAGCAGCAGGCCCACGCCGGCGCCAATGGCGATGGCCAGCAGGCTGCCGCCCATCAGGCCGGCGACCACTCCACCGACCAGCATCACCAGGACCGCGCGCAGCAGCCGCGGCAGCCAGCCCAGCACGCCGCGGGCCAGATAGCTGAAGAAGAACGCCACCATCGCCGCCGGCCCCAGGGTCTCCATCGCCCCGGCCGGCCCCCCGTGGCCGCGCACCGGAGGCGGCAGCGGCTCGCCGTCGACCAGGCCGACCAGCACCGCGCTGGCCGCCTCGATCCCGCCGCCGTAGTCGCCTTCGCGGAAGCGCGGCACCAGGTATTCCTGGATCACCCGGTTGGCCACCGCGTCGGGGATCGCGCCTTCCAGGCCGTAGCCGGTCTCGATCCGCACCGCGCGGTCCTCCAGCGCCACCACCAGCAGCACCCCGTCGTCCACGCCCTTGCGTCCCGGCTTCCACTGCTCGAACACGCGCACCGCGTACTGCTCGATGGTTTCCGGCGCGGTGCTGGCCACCACCAGCACCTGCAGCTGGCTGCCCTTGCGCTGCTGCAGGGCCAGGGCCTGGGCGGCCAGGCGCTGGCGGGTATCGGCGTCCAGGGTGCCGGTGGCGTCGACCACCGGCGAGTCCAGCGCCGGGACCGGCGCCAGTGCCTGCGGCTGCGCCCAGGCCACGGCGCCGGCCAGGGCCAGCACCAGCAGCAGGCTCCAGCGCGCCAGGATACGCATGCGCCGGCTCAGTTGGCCGGGGCCGGCTGCGACGCCGGCCCGAAGTCCACGCTCGGGGCGCGCTGGATCTGGGCCTCGTTCTCCACGCTGAAGTTCGGCTTCTCCCGGTAGCCGAACACCTTGGCGGTGATCACCTGCGGGAAGGAGCGGATGTAGGTGTTGTAGTCCTGGACCGTGGCGATGTAGCGGCCGCGGGCCACGGTGATCCGGTTCTCGGTGCCTTCCAGCTGCGCCTGCAGGTCACGGAAGGACTGGTCGGCCTTGAGCGTGGGGTAGTTCTCGCTGACCACCAGCAGCCGGCCCAGGGCCGAGGACAGCTCGCCCTGGGCGGCCTGGAACCGGGCCAGCGACTCCGGATCCTCGGCATTGACCTGGACCTGGCCGACCCGGGCGCGGGCCTCGGTGACCTCGGTCAGGACCTGGCTCTCGTGGGCGGCATAGCCCTTCACCGTAGCCACCAGGTTGGGCACCAGGTCGGCGCGGCGCTGGTACTGGTTGAGCACCTCCGACCAGCCGGCCTTGACCGCCTCGTCCTTCTGCTGGATCGCGTTGTACCCGCAGCCGGAAAGCAGGACGCTGGCCACGACCACGGCCACGAGGGCGAACCAGCGGCGGAAGGATGCGTGCATGGACCTGGCTCCTGTCTGGGTGGGCGCCGGCGGGGCGCCGGTCATCCGCATTCCAGCACCGCGCCCGGTGGCCGGCAAGCGGCCCGCGGGCGCGGCCATGACGCCGGGTTCAGGCGGCCCGGCTCACCACTCGCCGGCGCCCGGCACCTGCTTGCGCGCGGCCGTGCGGCGCATCAGCAGGTTCAGGATCTCCACCATCACCGAGAAGGCCATGGCGAAGTAGATGTAGGGCTTGGGCACATGGACGTCGAAGCCGTCCAGCACCAGGACCACGCCGACCAGCAGGATGAAGGCCAGGGCCAGCATCTTGATGGTCGGGTTGGCGTCGATGAAGCGGCCCAGCGGGTCGGCCGCCAGCAGCATGATCGCCACCGCCGCCAGGATGGCCATGATCATCACCGGGATGTGGTCGGCGATGCCCACCGCGGTGATCACCGAGTCCAGCGAGAACACGATGTCGATCACCGCGATCTGCGCGATCACCATCCAGAACACCTGCGAGGCCTTGGTCGTGCGCGGGTCGTCGTCCTCGCCGCCGGAGATCAGCTCGCGGATCTCCATCACGCCCTTCACCAGCAGGAACAGGCCGCCCACGATCAGGATCAGGTCGCGCACCGAGATGCCCATGCCGAAGACGCTGAACAGCTCGTAGTGCATCCGCGCCAGGAAGGCCAGTGACACCAGCAGCGCGATCCGGGTGGTGCAGGCCACGGCGATGCCGAACTTGCGCGCGGTCGAGCGTTGCGCCTCCGGCAGGCGGCCGACGGCGATCGAGATGAACACCAGGTTGTCGATGCCCAGCACGATCTCCAGCGCGCTCAGGGTGACCAGGGTCAACCACACGTTCGGGTCGGCCAGGAACTCAAGACTCATCGGGGGACTTCCTTCTTCAACGCTTCAGAACAACCGCGGGCCCAGGATCAGCCCCCAGCACAGGAACACATTGACCATCAGCACGAACACCGCCGCCGAGCCCATGTCCTTGGCCCGTCCGGCAAGCTCGTGGAACTCCGGTCCGTAACGCTCGATCACCGCCTCGATGGCGGAATTGAGCAGCTCGGCCGCCAGCACCAGCAGCAGGCTGCCCAGCAACAGCGCCCGCTCGATCCCGTCCTGGCCCAGCCACAGGCCCAGCGGGGCCAGCAGCACCAGCAGGTAGACCTCCAGGCGGAAGGAGGACTCGTGGCGCCAGGCTGCGGCCAGGCCCTGCAAGGACCAGCGGGCGGCCTTGAGGATCCGTCCCGGGCCCCGCGGCAGGTGGCCGGTGGTATCAGCCATGTCGGCCCGCTACCGGTCCGGGGCGGCAATCCGCCGGCTGGCGGCCGGCCTGCAGTCCATACGGTGACATCGCGTCTCTGGCGCCAGGGTGGAACGGCAATTTTGCCACATCCCTCCTGACCGGCCTGGATCCGGGCCGGCCACCGGGGATCAGCCCCCCTGGCGGCGGGCGTCGCGCAGCGCCTGCTGCTCGACCAGGGTCAGGGCCACGTTGTCACGCAGGTAGGCCGGCTCGGCGCGCTCGGGCGCCACCGCCTCGCCGCGGGCCCAGGCCAGGGCCGCGAGCCGCGCCAGGTCGGCGGCGTGCGGCAGGGCCGCCGCGTCGATCCGTTCCAGCTCCGGGCCCAGGCGCCGGGCCAGGGCGCCACCGCCGGCGGCAAACCCGGTGCCCACGCCCTGCCAGCGGCCGCCGCCGGCCGGCAGCGGCACCGCCTCCGGGGCCAGCACCTGCTCGGCGCCCACGGCCAGCACGTCGCCGTCCTGGCGGCGGTAGGCGCCGGCATAGACCTCGCCCATGCGCGCGTCGATGCAGGCCAGCACCTGCCCGGTGCCCTCGCCCGCTCCGGCGGCCAGCACCGCCAGGGTCGATACCGGCAGCAGCGGCCGGTCCAGGGCCAGGGCCACGCCTTGGGCCAGGGCCACCGCCAGGCGCACCCCGGTGAAGGCGCCCGGGCCGCGGCCCACGGCAATGGCATCGAGCTGGGCGCGGGCCACCCCGGCTTCGGCCAGCAGCTCCTGCGCCATCGGCAGGGCCAGTTCGGCGTGCCGGCGCGGGGCGACCTCGAAGCGCTCGCGCACCTGCCCGTCCAGGTACAGCGCGACCGAACAGGCCTCGGTGGCGGTCTCAAAGGCGAGCAGCTTCATGGCGGGACATCCGGGAACAGGGGGCAAGGGTAAACGATGCCGCGGCGGCGGCCGCGGACTCACTGGCGGGCGAAGAACACCTGCACGTCCTCGACCCGCCGGGTCACGGCAAAGCGTGGCAGCGACTGCATGAACACCCGCCCATAGGGCTTGCCGGTGATCCGCGGGTCGCACAGCACCAGCACGCCGCGGTCGCTCTCGCTGCGGATCAGCCGGCCCACGCCCTGCTTGAGCGCGATCACCGCCTGCGGCAGCTGTTCGTCGCGGAACGGGTTGCCGCCGCGGCGGCGCACCGCTTCCAGGCGCGCCTCGAACACCGGATCGTCCGGCGCGGCGAAGGGCAGCTTGTCGATCACCACCACGCTCAGGGCGTCGCCGGCCACGTCCACGCCCTCGCGGAAGCTGGCCGAGCCCAGCAGCACGCCATTGCCCGATTCGCGGAAGCGGCGCAGCAGCTCGCCCTTGGGCATGCTGCCCTGCACGAACAGCGGCCACGGCCCGCCCTCCAGCGCGGCGGCGGCCTCGCGCAGCGCGCGCAACGAGGCGAACAGGAGGAAGGCGCGGCCGCCGGAAGCCTCCAGCACCGGGCGCACCGCCTCGAGCATGGCCGCGGTGAACTGGCGGCTGTTGGGCTCGGGCAGGTTGCGCGGCAGGTAGCACAGGGCCTGGTGCTGCCAGTCGAAGGGGCTGGGTTCGAGCAGGGTCTGCGGGTCGAACAGGCCCAGCTTGCGCGCCACGTGCTGGAAGCCGCCGTTCACCGCCAGGGTGGCCGAGGTGAAGATCCAGGCCGCGTTGGAACGCTCGCGGTGCTGGCGCAGGGGCGCGGACACGTCCAGCGGCGTGCGCTGGCAGCGGAAGCCGCGGGCGCTGAGCTCGTACCAGAACACCTCGCCGCCACGCGCGGCGGCCGCGCGCAGCTGTTGCGGGTCCGGCGCGGCAGCCTCCCCGGCCACCAGCTCCAGCGCCGCCTGGGCGGCATCGTCTTCCGCTGCGGGCGGGGGTGGCGCCTGGGCCGGCTCCGGCTCCAGCCCGGCAAAGGCATCGGAAACCGCATCGCCCTCGCCGTCACGCCAGCGGCCCAGGCGCTCGCCCAGGTCACGGGCGCGGGCCACGCAGGCATCAAAGCCCGGCGAGGTATCGGCCAGCGGCGCCATCGCCAGCTCCAGCGCGTCCAGGGCATCGGCCAGGGCATCGAAGCCGGCGGCCACCGCGGGCAGCTCCAGCGCGCGCGAACGGGTGCCGCGCGGGGGCAGCGCTTCCATCGCCGCGCGCAGCTCGCGCAGGACCTGCTCCAGCGAGCGCACCGGACCCTGGACCACGGCCAGGGCGCCGGTGGTCTGCTTGCACTCGGCCAGGCAGTCGCGGCCCAGTTCCTGGATCTGGCGCATGCCAAAGCCCTCGCCGAAGAAGCTCGCGGCCAGCTCCGGCAGCTGGTGGGCCTCGTCGATCACGAAGGCCTGGGCGCCGGGCAGGATCTCGCCAAAGCCTTCCTGCTTGAGCGCCAGGTCGGCCAGCAGCAGGTGGTGGTTGACCACCACCAGGTCGGCGGCCTGGGCGCGCTGGCGCGCGGCCACCACGAAGCACTCCTCGTAGAACGGACAGTCGCTGCCCAGGCAGTTGTCCACCGTGGAGGTGACCAGCGGCAGCAGCGGCGAGTCGTCGGGCAGGCTTTCCAGCTCGGCCATGTCACCGGCGCGGGTGCGCCCGGCCCAGGCCACGATGCGCTGGAACTGGCTGGCCAGCTCGGGGCTGGTGAAACGGGCATCGCCCTTGGCCTGGTTGAGCCGGTAATGGCACAGGTAGTTGGCGCGGCCCTTGAGCAGGGCGCTGCGCAGGCCCACGCCCAGCGCCTGCCGCACCCGCGGCAGGTCGCGGTGGTAGAGCTGGTCCTGCAGGGCGCGGGTACCGGTGCTGATGATGGTCTTCAGCCCCGACAGCAGGGCCGGCACCAGGTAGGCGTAGGTCTTGCCGGTGCCGGTGCCGGCCTCGGCCAGCAGCACCTCGCGCTGGGCCATGGCCTCGGCCACCGCCTCGGTCAGGCGCTGCTGCGCCGGACGGACGACGAAGCCGTCCAGGCGGGAAGCGAGCGCCCCGCCCTCACTGAGGGCCTCGCGGGCGGCATTGGCGAGCACGGACATGGCGGGGGCGTCTTCGGCCAGGGCGCGGCGCCGGGCCTGCGCCCGCCGCCCGCGCACGGGCTCAGTACCGGGTCACGCCCGGGATGGTGCAGTTCTGCAGCTGGGCCGCGGCCGAGGCCGCGTTCTCCGGCTGCTGCCGGGCCAGGCGCGACTGCTCGATGGTGGCCCAGTGCCGGCGGCACAGCGGCCCGGACCTGGAGCCCAGGTCGTAGGCGCGGCGGGCCAGGCTCTCGGCCTGGTCATGCTGGCGCTGCAACAGGGCGATCTCGGCGCGCTCCTGCAGCACGCCCGGGTCCTCGGCCACGATCTGCAGGGCCTGGTCCAGGGCGCGCGCGGCCGCGTCCAGGTCGCCGGCGGCCAGGGCCTGGGCGGCCTGTTCGCGCAGGTCCTGGACCTGCGGGTCGCGCAGCGGCTGCACGTCCAGCTCGGTGTCGGCGGCCTTGCCGGCCTCCTGCACCGCGGCCCAGCGCTGCTGCGGGCTGACATCGTCCACCGGCAGCCGCGGGCCGGACGGGATCGGGGCGCAGGCGGCCAGCAGCAGGCCGCAGCTGGCGGCCACGGCCGCCGGGATCGGGGGAAAGCGCTTCATGCCCGGCATTATGGCCCAGCCGGCTGCGCCGGGGCCGGCTCGCGGCTACCGCGGCCAAACAGCCGGCGCCAGAAGCCGGTGCGTTCCCCGGCCACCGCCGCGGCCTCTTCCAGCGGCTGGCCGGACTCGTCCAGCGGCGCCGGCGGCGCGCAGGGCTCGTAGGCCGGCACCGTGCCGGCGACGAAGGGGAAGCGGCGCGCGCCGGGGCAATCGGCATCAGTGGAGTAGGAACCGCCGCCCTGCACCCAGGCCCACTCCAGGCCCTTGTCCGCCACCCGCAGCGGCGCGCTGGGCAGGCGCGAGAACAGGCCCGACCACACCCGCATCGCGCCGGTGGCGCCGTACAGGCCGGTCTGCTTGTTGTCGTCGTTGCCCATCCACACCACCGCCAGGTGGTCGCCGGTATAGCCGGCGAACCAGCTGTCGCGGCCATCGTTGCTGGTGCCGGTCTTGCCGGCCGGGGACAACCGGCCCAGGCCATCGGCCAGCAGCTGCCGGGCAGTGCCGCCGGTGACCGTCTCCTGCAGGGCCACGGTGACCAGGTTGGCGGCGATCGAATCGCCCTCCTGGGCCGGAGCCGGGCTGGTGTCGTAGCGCTTGAGCAGCCGCCCCTGCGGGTCGAGCACGCCGCGCACCGCGCGCAACGGCTGGATCCGCCCGCCCGATGCCAGGAACTGGTACAGCTGGGCCATGCCGTAGGGGCTCTGGTCGGTGGCCCCCAGGATCAGCGAGGGATTGGGCTGGGCCTCCAGCCCGGCCAGCACCTTCATCAGCTGGGCCAGGCGCTCGGGCCCGACCTGCATGCCGATCCGCACCGTGGCCTGGTTGTAGGAATGGGCCAGGGCGTCGATGGCGCGCACCGTGCCGTGGCTGCGGCGGTCGGAGTTCTCCGGCTGCCAGCGCCTGCCGCGCGACAGCTCCACCGTGACCGGGGTGTCCTCGACGAAGCTGGCCAGCGACCAGCGCTGCGGCTGGGCCAGGGCCAGCAGGTAGACGTAGGGCTTGAGCAGCGAGCCGACCGGACGCCGGGCCTCGACCGCGCGGTTGAAGCCGTGGCTGGCGAACTCGCGGCTGCCCACCACCGCCAGCACGTCGCCCGAATGCACGTCGCTGACCATCACCGCCGCCTCCAGCGGCGGGCGCTTGCCGGTCTGCAGCTTCTCCAGGGTGCGCGCCACCGCGCCTTCGGCATAGGCCTGGGCCGAGGGCGACATGCCGGTGAACACGGTCAGGCCGGCGCCCTGCAGGGCGCTTTCGTGGTAGTCGCTGGCCAGCTGGCGGCGGACCAGGTCCACGTAGGCGGGGAAGCGGTTGGCCGCGGCCACGCCAGGCTGCCGGGTGACCCCCAGCGGCGCCTTGCGCGCGCGCTGGTACTCGGCCTCGTCGATCAGTCCGGTCTCGAACAGCATGTGCAGGGCGATGTTGCGCCGTTCCAGCGCGCGCTGCGGGTGCTTGCGCGGGTCGTAGTAGGACGGTCCCTTGACCAGGCCGATCAGCAGCGCGGTCTGCTCGAGGGTCAGCTCGTCCAGCTCGCGCCCGAACCAGAACTCCGCGCCCGAGGCCACGCCGTGGATGGCCTGGCTGCCGCGCTGGCCCAGGTAGACCTGGTTGAGGTAGGTCTCCAGGATGGTGCGCTTGTCATAGCGCGCCTCCAGGATCAACGCGTACAGGGCCTCGTTGATCTTGCGGGTCCAGGTCTGCTCCTTGCCGATGCCCAGCAGGCCGCTGCGGGCCAGCTGCTGGGTCAGGGTCGAGGCGCCCTGCTTCTTCTCGCCCGCGCGCAGATTGACCAGGACCGCGCGCAGGGTGCCGGGCACGTCGATGCCGTGGTGGTGGGCGAAATCGCGGTCCTCCACCGCCTGCAGGCCGGTGACCAGCAGCTCGGGCACTTCCTCCACCCGCACCAGCTTGCGTTCCTCCTGGCGCTGGCCGTAGAGGGTGGCGATCCGCGCCGGGTCCAGGCGCGCGGCCCTGATCGCCTTGCCGGTGGCCGCATCGCGCAGGCTGGACACCCGGCCGCCGCCGAGGCCGACCTCGATCCGCCGCGGCGGCACCTTGCCGTCGATGTCGATATAGCCACGGCTGCTGATCAGGAAGCGGTGGCCGTCGACGTGGTAGCTCCCTTCGCGCCGGCCGGCGCCGTCCTCCTGGTAGCCGGCCGCGTCCAGCTCGGTGCGCAGGGTCGCCGCATCCATGGCCAGGCCCGGGCGCAGCTGCAGCGGGCGGGCGTAGACCCGGGTCGGGATCTGCCACTGCAGGGCGCCGAAGCGTTCGCCGACCTGGTGGTTGAGATAAAGCATGTACGGCACCAGGAAGCCGGCCAGGGCGGCACAGCCGGCCAGCACCACGGTCAGCAGGGGCGCGCGCCAGGCGGGCGCGGCCGTGTCCCCGGTGTCGTCGTTGTCTTCCAGTTCGTCGCGGCGTGGCACGGGAATGCGAGAATGCGGGCGTTGGCCGAGTCTAGCGCAGGCACCTGAACTGCCGCGGACGGCCCCACCCCTTCTTCAGTCGGAGTTGCACCCCCGCATGCGTACACCGCTGGGCCCCTGGCTGGCCGCACTCCAGTACCGGCTGGCCCACCTGCGGGGGCTGGCGCGACGCGGCCTGTCCAGCCTGCGCGCGCGCGGCTGGCGCGCCACCTGGCAGCGCGCCCTGCTGCAGCTGCGGCCGCCCCCGCCGGCCCCGCGCCAGCCCCTGTTCCTGCCGGCGCAGGCCCCGTTCGCGCCCTTCGCCGTGCCCGCCACCGGCGCCGAGCCGCCGCTGGCCAGCATCATCATCCCGGTCTACAACCACTGCCAGGCCACCCTGGGCTGCCTGCGCAGCCTGGCCACGCATCCGCCCGCGGCCCGCTGCGAGGTGATCGTGGTCGACGACGGCAGCAGCGACGCCACGTCCGAATGGATGCCCCGGGTGCAGGGCCTGCGCTACCACCGGCGCGCGGCCAACGGCGGCTTCATCGCCGCCTGCAACGACGGCGCGGCCCTGGCCCGCGGCCAGTACCTGGTGTTCCTCAACAACGACACCTTTCCCCAGCCCGGCTGGCTGGACGCGCTGCTGGACACCTTCCGCGCCTGCCCCGATGCCGGCCTGGCCGGTTCCCAGCTGCTGTACCCGGATGGCCGCCTGCAGGAATCGGGCGGGGTGGTGTTTGCCGATGGCAGCGCCTGGAGTTATGGCCGCTTTGAAGCCGCCGACGACCCGCGCTATGCCTACCTGCGCCGCGTCGACTACTGCTCCGGCGCGGCCCTGGCCATCCCGCGCGGGTTGTTCGAGTCCATCGGCGGTTTCGACGCCCGCTACGCCCCGGCCTATTACGAGGACACCGACCTGGCCTTCGCGGTGCGCGCGGCCGGACGCCAGGCCTATGTGCAGCCGGCCAGCCGGGTGGTGCACGACGAGGGCACCACCGCCGGCACCGATACCGGCAGCGGCACCAAGGCCTACCAGGTGCGCAACCAGGGCGTGTTCGCGGCCAAGTGGGCGCAGGCCCTGGCCGGGCAGCCGGCACCGGGCACGGTGCCCGGCCCGGCGCTGCTGCACGCCGCGCAGCGCCGGATCCTGGTGATCGACGAGGCGGTGCCGCGCCCGGACCGCGACTCGGCCTCGCTGCGCCAGTTCAACCTGCTGCGCATGCTGCGCGGCGAAGGCGCGCACGTGGCCTTCCTGCCCACCGGCCTGGCCCATGCCGGCCAGGCCACCGCGGCGCTGCAGGCGCTGGGCGTGGAGACCTGGCATGCCCCCTTCGTGCGCTCGGTCCCGGCCTGGCTCAAGGCCCACGCAGCGCGCTTCGACGTGATCGTGCTCACCCGCCACCACGTGGCCGGCAGCTTCGCGCCGCTGCTGCGCCAGCACGCGCCGGCGGCGCGGCTGGTGTTCGACACCATCGACCTGCACTACCTGCGCGAGCGCCGCGGCGCCGAACTGGCCGGCGACGCTGCCGGGATCCGCGCCGCCGAGGCCACCCGCCAGCGCGAGCTGGCGGCCATGCGCGCCTGCGACCTGACCCTGGTGGTGAGCAGCGAGGAGCTGGCCCAGCTCCAGCGCGACGCCCCTGAGGTGCGGGTGGAACTGCTGTCCAACCTGCACGAGGTCGCCGGCCCGGGGGCCAGTTACGAGGAACGTGCCGACCTGGTGTTCGTCGGCGGCTTCCGCCACCCGCCCAACGTGGACGCGATGCTGTGGTTCGGCCGCGAGGTGTTCCCGCTGGTCCGCCGGCAGCTGCCGCAGGTACGCCTGCACTGCATTGGCGCCGAGCCGCCGGCCGAAGTCCAGGCCCTGGCGCGCGAGCCGGGGATCCAGGTCCACGGCCACGTCCCCGACCTGGCCCCGTACATGGACCAGGTGCGGCTGGCGGTGGCGCCGCTGCGCTTCGGCGCCGGGGTCAAGGGCAAGGTCAACCTGAGCATGGCCCACGGCCAGCCGGTGGTGGCCACCTCCTGCGCGGTGGAGGGCATGCACCTGCGCGACGGGGTGGACGTGGCCGTGGCCGACGATGCCGAAGGCTTCGCCGCCGCGGTGGTGGCGCTGTACCAGGACCGCGAGCGCTGGCAGGCCCAGGCCCGGGCCGGGCTGGACAACGTGCGCCGGCACTTCTCCCTGGACGCGGCGCGCGCGACCGTGCGCCGGGTATTCCTGCAGGCCTGAGTCAGCGGCCGGCGGCGCGGGCCCGGGCCAGGCGCTGCTCCAGGTCGTCCAGGCCGGCGGTGGCCGGATCCAGGCCGCGCGTGGCGGCCAGCGCCCGCGCGGTGGCTTCCAGGTCGCCGGCGCGCAGTTTCTCCTCGGCCAACGCTGCCCAGCGCTGGGCCAGGCGTGCGCGCACCGGGCGCAGCTGCGGATCGCGCGGCGCCACCGCCTGCCAGGCCTCGAGGCATTCCTGGGCCTTGCGCAGGCGGTTGCCGAGCAGGCCCTGCTCCACGCACACCGCGGCCTGGGCATGCAGCCGCGCCGCGGCCGCGCGCACCCGCGGATCGTCGGCGGCCAGACCCTGGGCCGCGCGCAGGCGGTCGTAGGCGCTGGCCCCGGGCGGGGTGATCCAGTCGCCGCGCTCCAGGGCCAGGTCCAGCTCGCGCAGCAGCGGCTCCAGCTGCGCAGTGGCCGCGCGGCCGGTGCGGGTGAGCGCACGGCGGCGGTCCTGGCGGTCTTCCTCCAGCGCGGCCAGTGCCTGCTGCACCGCCGGGGCATTGGGATCGAGCAGGCGCGCGCGCTCCAGCACCTGGGCGGCGGCGTCGAACTCGTAGTCGGCCGCCAGCGCGGCCGCGCGCGCCAGCAGCGCCTGCTGGGTGCGCAGGCCCAGGTCGACCACCTCGCGCTCGCCGGGCACGGCCTGGCGCAGCACCTGCACATCGGCGGCCGCATCCAGCAACCGGCCCTGGTCCAGCGCGCGCCCGGCATGGGTGACCAGGGTGGCCACCGCCTGGGCCAGTTCGGCCTGGGCCCGGGGCAGGTCGACATGGCCGGGGTCGTAGCGCCGCGCCAGCGCGATCCAGTGCGCGGCCATGGCCAGGTCCTTGCCCTGCAGGGCCTGCCCGGCGCGCTGCAGGAGGATGCCCAGCGCATCCTCGCGCGCCTCCAGCGCGGCGGTGTCCTCGGGCACCAGGGCCAGCCAGCGCGCCAGCAGCGGCAGGGCCACGTCGGGATCGTCGGCGGCCATGGCCAGCTCGACCTGGAGGCGCAGCTGGTCCAGGTCGGTGGCCGCGGCCTCGGCCTGGCGCAGGCGGGCGCGCACCCGGTCCAGCTCGGCACGCGGCACCTGCAGCGATTCGGCCAGGGCCAGGGCGGTGTGCGCCCGCTCCCATTGCCTCCGCTCGATCGCCGCCGCGGCCTGCTCCAGCGCCGCCTGGCCCACCGCCGCCAGGCCCTCGCGGGCCTGGGCGCGGTCGCCGTCCAGGGCCAGCGCCGCCTCGAACTTCTGCCGCGCGCCGCTGCCGTCGGAGCGGTCCAGGCGGCCCTCGGCCAGGGCCTGGGCGCCCTCGGCCAGCAGCCGGTCGATCGGGCTGGCCGGCCACAGCCAGGCGGCCAGCGGCGCACGGAACGCCACCAGCACGGCCGCCAGCACGACGCCGCCGGCGGCGGCCCAGGGCCAGGCGCGGGACGCGGCGGGACGCGGGGACTGCGTGGAACGGGGATTCATGGACAGCTGGCGCGACGCATGGCCCAGCTTAGCCTGCGCGGGCGCCTTCCCGGCAGGGGGCGACAAACGCGAACGGCCCGCGCAGGGCGGGCCGTCCGGTACTCCAGGGCTGGCGCGGTGGCGCTCAGTCGTCGCCCTTGGACAGGTCGTCGTCGGCCACGACCTCGGCCGCGGCCCACTCCAGCGCCTCGCGCTCGGCGCGCTCGCGCTCGGCCTTCTCGACTTCCTCGATCAGGGCGTTGTCCACGGTACGGGCCGCGATCTCGCGCAGGGCCAGCACGGTGGGCTTGTCATCGCTGTCGGCGTTCTCCAGGGTGGCCGGCACCCCGTTGGACAGCTGACGGGCGCGCTTGGCGGCCATCATGACCAGTTCGAAGCGGTTGTTGACCACTTCCAGGCAATCTTCGACGGTAATACGGGCCATGGGGCTCCCGACGGCTTGGCCGTCATCCAGGATGGGGAAAGGGCGGGGAGGATACGCCACGAACCCGCCCCGGCGCAAGCCGACTCTTTCCAATCAATGACTTGCGCCCGCCCGGGCGCCCGCTCAGGCCAGCAGGGCGCGGATCAGGCCGGCGTGGCGCTGCTGCTGCTGGCCGCGGCGCAGGCGACTGGCGGTGAACACCGCGCAGATCTCGTCCACCGCGGTCCCGAACACCTCGTTGACGATCACGAAGTCGAACTCGCCGTAGTGCGACATCTCCTCGCGCGCGGCGGCCATGCGCAGGGCGATGACCTCCTCGCTGTCCTGGCCGCGCTTGCGCATGCGCTCCTCCAGGGCCTGGCGCGAGGGCGGCAGGATGAACACGCTGACCGCGTCGGGCACCTTGGCCCGCACCTGGGCCGCGCCCTGCCAGTCGATCTCCAGCAACACGTCGTGGCCGGCGGCCAGCTGCGGCTCCACCGACTGCCGCGCCGTCCCCTTCCAGTCGCCATGCACGCGGGCGTACTCGAAGAAGTCGCCGGCGTCGATCATGCGCTGGAACTCGTCCTCGCTGACGAAATGGTAGTGCTCGGCATGGCGCTCGCCCGGGCGCGGCGCGCGCGAGGTGAAGGAGATCGACAGCCGGATGGACGGGTCGCGCGCCAGCACCGCGTTGACGATGCTGGACTTGCCGGCGCCAGAGGGCGCCGCGACGATGAAGAGGGTTCCGCGCATGCTCATCCGATGTCCTGCACCCGTGCAGTGGCACGAACGCGGGCCACGGGACCGGTGCCACTGCTCCAGGGTTCGGGTCCTGGCCCAGCGCATGGCAGTCGCGCGTGGAGCCGGGGCCGGTGTGTGGGGGGTGACGCGGCGCGAATGTTAGCAGACCCCCCGCCCTGCCCGGCCCCGCGGCCCGGCGCGCGCCGCCCCAACCCCTGCCATCGGTTGGGTTTACCGCCCCGGGGGACGCTTGCATGCTCGGCCACAAGGCCCGGCACCTGGTACGCAGGCAGCGGCAGGACGGGCGAACCGCACCGCACACCACCATGCCCAGCGCCGCGATCGAACTCGACGCCGTCGACAAGTCCTACGGAAAACGCCAGATCCTCAAAGGCCTGCGACTTTCGGTGCCCGAGCGCAGCCTGTTCGCCTTCCTCGGCAACAACGGCCATGGCAAGTCCACCACCATCCGCCTGGTCACCGGCCTGGCCGCACCCGACCGCGGCAGCATCCGGGTGCTGGGCCGGGACATCACCTGCCAGCGACGCCAGGTGCTGGCGCAGATGGGTTGCCTGATCGAGGCACCCAGCGCCTACCCCAACCTCAATGCGCGGGAATTCCTCGGCATCGGCGCCCGGCTCAAGGACCTGCCGGCCAGCGAGATCGACCGCGCCCTGGAGCTGGTCGGCCTGCACCCGGCCCCGCGCCAGCGGATCGAACACTACTCGCTGGGCATGCGCCAGCGCCTGGCCCTGGCCCACGCCCTGCTCGGGCGCCCGCGCCTGCTGGTGCTGGACGAGCCCACCAACGGCCTGGACCCCGACGGCATCCGCGAGATCCGTGCCCTGCTCTCGGGGCTGCCCGAGGCCGCCGACTGCACCATCTTCTTCGCCAGCCACTACCTGGACGAAGTGGAGAAGACCGCCACCCACCTGGCCCTGCTGCACGAGGGCAGGATCCTGCTGCAGGCCTCGGCGGCCGAACTGGAGCGGCAACTGGCCGGGGTCCTGGCCCTGGACCTGGACGACGCCGCGCAGGGGGCACGGGTGCTGGAGGCCATGGGCCACGTGGCGCGGACCGAGGGACCGCACCGGGTCCTGGTCGGCGGCGTGGACCGCGAACTTGCCGGCACCGTCAATTCGCAACTGGTGCAGGCCGGGCTGGTGCTCTACCAGTCGGTGCTGCGCAAACCGACGCTGGAACAATGGTTCCTGCAGATGACCGCCGCGGAAGGAGCCAGCGCATGCTGATCCGTCTTTGCCAGGTCGAGCTGCTCAAGCTGCGCCGCTCGCTGGTGCTGCTGACCACCGTGGCCTGTCCGGCGGCGGTGGTGGTGCTGGTGTACGGCATGGCCCTGCGCCGGATCACGCCCGAAGGCATGACCGCCGCCCAGTGGAGCATGCTGTGGGGCAGCGCATCGGCGCTGTGGAGCCTGTTCATGCTCCCGCTCTACGTGGGCCTGTGCACCGCCCTCATCAACGGCAACGAGCATCGCAACCACACCTGGCGGCTGATGCTGAGCCTGCCGATCGGACGCCTGGAGCTGTACGCGGCCAAGGCCATGGTTTCGGTGCTGTTGCTGCTGGGCGCGCAACTGGCGCTGGTGCTGGCCCTGGGCACCGGCTTGCTGGGCCTGTCCGGTTTCCCGCTCGATACCGCGTTGCAGGCCGAGCTGCCGCGGCTGTGGGCGGCGCCGGTGGCGGCCCTGCCGGTGGTGGCCCTGCAGCACGCGCTGAGCTGGCGCCTGCGCTCGGTGGTCACCCCGCTGGCGGTGTCGGTGGTGGCCACCCTGGCGGCAATGCAGGTGGGTGCTTCGCCTTACTGGTACTGGCTGCCCTGGGCCTATCCGGTGGCGGCCAGCAATGGCGGCGTGGAGAGCATGCGCCTGATGGCGGTGCTGGGCGGCGCCGGCCTGGCGGCGCTGCTGTTCCCGCTCGGCGCCTGGTGGCTGTCGCGGCGCGAGGTGGCGTAGGCGGCGGCCCCGCCGCCCAGGCCCGGCCTACTCGATGTTCTGGACCTGTTCGCGGACCTGGTCGATCAGCACCTTCAGCTCGACCGCGGCGGCCGAGGTGCGCGAGTCCACCGACTTCGAGCCCAGGGTATTGGCCTCGCGGTTGAACTCCTGCAGCAGGAAGTCCAGGCGGCGGCCGGCCGGCTCGCCCTTGCCGAGGATGCGGCGGATCTCGGCGATATGGCTGGCCAGGCGGTCCAGCTCCTCGTCGACGTCCAGCTTCTGCAACCACAGCACCAGTTCCTGCTCGGCGCGGCCCGGGTCCACCGGGTGCGGCAGGTCGGCCAGGCGCGCGGCCAGCTTGGCGCGCTGGCCCTCGCGGATGGCCGGCACCAGCGCGCGCACCTCGTTGGCGATGCGTTCGATCGCATCCACCCGCTCGGCGATGGCCGCGGCCAGCTTGCCGCCTTCGCGCTCGCGCGCGGCGACGAATTCGTCCAGCACCTGGTCCAGCAGCGCCAGCGCGGCTTCCTTCAGGGCCTCCGGATCGGCCTGCGGCGCCTGCAGCACGCCCGGCAGCTGCAGCAGGTCGGTGAACTGCACCTGCAGGCCGGGGAAGCGCCCGTCCAGGCGCCGGGCCAGTTCGCCCAGCTGGTCCAGCAGGGCCTCGTTGACCGCCAGGCCTGGCGTGGCCTCGGGCGCACGCAGGCGCAGCACCAGGTCCAGCTTGCCGCGCTGCACCCGCGCGGCCACGCGCTCGCGCAGCAGCGGCTCCAGCGCGCGCAGGTCGTCGGCCAGGCGCAGGCCGGTTTCCAGGAAGCGGTGGTTGACCGAGCGCAGCTCGCAACCCAGCACGCCCCAGGGGGTGGCGCGTTCACCGCTGGCGAAGGCGGTCATGCTGCGGATCATGGGCGGTATCCCCGGGTCCGGGGCCAGTTGGGCAAGGCGCGAATGGTAATCTAGGCGGCCCATCGCGGCATCCCTTGCCGCCCCGGCCCGCCGCGCAGCGCGGCCGCCGTCCCGCCTCCCCGAATCCGGAAACCGCCCCCCATGACTGTCGTCCGCCCCAGTGGCCGTGCCCCCGACCAGCTCCGCCAGGTCACCCTCGAACGCGGCTATACCCGCCACGCCGAGGGCTCGGTCCTGGTCAGCTTCGGCAACACCCGGGTGCTGTGCACGGCCAGCGTGGACAACAAGGTGCCGGCCTTCCTGCGCGGCAAGGGCGAGGGCTGGGTGACGGCCGAGTACGGCATGCTGCCGCGCTCGACCCATACCCGTTCCGACCGCGAGGCCGCGCGCGGCAAGCAGGGGGGCCGCACCCTGGAGATCCAGCGCCTGATCGGGCGCGCCCTGCGCGCCTGCGTGGACCGCGCCGCCCTGGGCGAGCGCACCATCACCCTGGACTGCGATGTGCTGCAGGCCGATGGCGGCACCCGCACCGCCGCCATCACCGGCGCCTACGTGGCCCTGGTCGATGCGGTGCGCTGGCTGCAGTCCCGGCGCGAGATCAGCCGCGACCCGATCTTCGGCGCGGTGGCCGCGGTCTCGGTGGGCGTGTACCAGGGCGTGCCGGTGCTGGACCTGGACTACGACGAGGACAGCGCCTGCGACACCGACATGAACGTGGTCATGAACGACGGCGGCGGCTTCATCGAGCTGCAGGGCACGGCCGAGGGCCATGCCTTCCGCCGCGACGAGCTGGACGCGCTGCTGGCCCTGGCCGAGCGCGGCATCGGCCAGCTGCTGAACCTGCAGCGCCAGGCCCTGGCTGGCTGAGGCCATGGCAATGAAACTGGTCCTGGCCTCCTCCAACCACGGCAAGCTCGAGGAACTGCGCCAGCTGCTGGCCGGCAGCGGGGTCGAGCTGGTCGCGCAGTCCGAGCTGGGCGTGGAGGACGCCGAGGAGACCGGGCTGACCTTCGTCGAGAACGCCCTGATCAAGGCCCGTCACGCGGCCCGCGTCACCGGCCTGCCGGCGCTGGCCGACGATTCGGGCCTGTGCGTGGACGCCCTCGGCGGCGCGCCGGGGCTGTATTCGGCGCGCTATGCAGGCGAACCGGCCGACCCGCAGCGCAACATCGACAAGCTGCTGGCCGCCCTGGACGGGGTGGACGAGGACCGCCGCGGCGCCCACTTCCAGTGCGTGCTGGTGGTGCTGCGCCATGCGCAGGACCCGCAGCCGCTGCTGGTGGAAGGCCAGTGGCGCGGCCGCATCCCCCGCCAGCGCCGTGGCGCCGGCGGGCATGGCTACGACCCGGTGTTCCTGGACCTGGAGCACGGCCAGACCGCGGCGGAAATGCCGATGGAGCTGAAGAACCGCATCAGCCACCGCGGCAAGGCGCTGGAGCTGCTGCGCGCGCGCCTGCCCGAAGTGCTTGGCTGAGCGCCGGCGCGAGCCTGCCATGCCCGAGCTGATCCCGCCGCCGCTGTCGCTGTATGTGCACCTGCCCTGGTGCGTGCGCAAATGCCCGTATTGCGACTTCAACTCGCACGGAGCCAGGGGCCAGCTGCCGTTCGACGAGTACGTGGCCGCGCTGGTGCGCGACCTGGAACACGACCTGCCCCTGGTCTGGGGCCGAACCGTGCACAGCGTGTTCTTCGGCGGCGGCACGCCCAGCCTGTTCCCGGCCGCGGCAATCGACGCCATCCTCTCGGCCGCCGCCGCGCGCCTGCGCTTCGCCCCGGACGCGGAAATCACCCTGGAGGCCAATCCCGGCACCGCCGAGCACGACCGCTTCGAGGGCTACCGCGCCGCCGGGGTGAAC
>Ga0182792_1000830_pt1 | contig 27369 bp, 27 predicted proteins | sample Passage237B_FD_130497 | JGI IMG/M metagenome (GOLD analysis project Ga0182792, IMG submission 130497) | Cellulose adapted compost microbial communities from Newby Island Compost Facility, Milpitas, CA, USA - Passage2 37B (version 2) (version 2) ...
GAGCGATTCGCGGAACACGAAGCGGATCATCTCCTCGACCAGCGCGGTGATCTCATGCTCGTCCATGAAGGAGGTTTCCAGGTCGACCTGGGTGAATTCGGGCTGGCGGTCGGCGCGCAGGTCCTCGTCACGGAAACACTTGGTGATCTGGTAGTAGCGGTCGAAGCCGGCCACCATCAGCATCTGCTTGAACAGCTGCGGCGACTGCGGCAGGGCGAAGAACTGGCCCGGATGCACGCGCGAGGGTACGAGGTAGTCGCGTGCGCCTTCCGGCGTGCTCTTGGTCAGCATCGGCGTCTCGATGTCGACGAAGCCGTTGTCGTCGAGGAAGCGGCGGAACGCGCGCGCGACGCGGTAGCGCAGCATCAGGTTCTTCTGCATCTGCGGGCGGCGCAGGTCGACGACGCGGTGGGTCAGGCGCACGTTCTCGGACAGGTTGTCGTCGTCGAGCTGGAACGGCGGCGTGACCGAGCTGTTGAGCACCTCGATCTCGTGGCACAGCACCTCGATTTCGCCCGAGGTCAGCGCCTTGTTCTCGGTGCCGGCCGGGCGGCGGCGCACCTTGCCGGAAACCCTCAGCACGAATTCGTTGCGCACCGACTCGGCCACCGCGAAGGTGTCCGCGCGGTCGGGGTCGCACACGACCTGCACCAGACCCTCGCGGTCACGCAGGTCGATGAAGATCACCCCGCCGTGGTCGCGGCGGCGATGCACCCAGCCGCACAGGGTCACGATCTGGTCGAGGTCGGCGGCCGTCACCTGGCCGCAGTAGTGAGTACGCATGGTGTATTCCGGGTTCGGCCGCGGCCGGCGGCCGCGGCGGGATCAGGGTTCAGTGGCAGCCGCAGCCGCCGGGGCCGCAGGCCGGCGCCGGAGCGCCCGATTCGCTGGAAGCGGACTTGGCCGGAGAGCTGCCGCTGTTCTTGAAATCGGTGGCGTACCAGCCGGTGCCCTTGAGCTGGAAGCCGGCCGCGGAAATCTGCTTGGTGTAGCCGTCGGCTCCGCACGCCGGGCAGGTCGTGAGCGGCGCGTCGCTCATCTTCTGGATGTGTTCCTTGTGCGCGCCACAGGCAGGGCAGCGATATTCGTAGATCGGCATGACAACCTCCACAAACAAGCGGACGATTTTAGCAGATCGACGCGCCTGCCATGGAGGGGGAAGGCGGAATTTCCGGCCTCAGAAGGCGCCCATCCACAGGCGGACGAGGTCCGGACCGTGGAACAGCGCGATCAGGCCTGCCGCGGCGAGGTAGGGGCCGAACGGGATCGGCACGCTGCGGCCGTGGCCACGCAGCCCCATCATCGCGATGCCGGCGACGGCACCGACGACCGACGAGAGCAGGATCACGAGCGGCAGCATTGCCCAGCCCAGCCATGCGCCGATGGCCGCGAGCAGCTTGAAGTCGCCGTAGCCCATGCCTTCCTTGCCGGTGACGAGCCGGAACAGCCAATACACGGACCACAGCGCCAGATAGCCGCCTGCCGCGCCGAGCACGGCATCCGCGAGCGGCACGTAGGTGGCCTCGACGTTGAGCAGCAGGCCGGCCCACAGCAGCGGCAGCGTGATGCGGTCGGGCAGCATCTGGGTGTCGAGGTCGATGAAGGTCAGTGCCAGCAGGGCCCACACGAAAAGCAGCGCGCCGGCGAGCGCGAGGCTGGGGCCGAAGTGCAGCGCGGCGTAGGCCGACAGCGCGGCCGACAGCACTTCCACGACCGGGTAGCGGGCCGAGATCGGTGCCGCGCAGTGCCGGCAGCGTCCGCGCAACACGACGTAGGAGACGAGCGGGACGTTCTCGAGCATGCCGATCGGGTGGCCGCAGTGCGGGCAGGCCGAGCGCGGCGTGGCGAGGTTGTAGCGCGGCGCGGCCGGCACCTCCTCGCCGCGCAGCTCGGCGGCCTGGGCGTGCCATTCCTGCTCCATCATGCGCGGCAGGCGGTGGATGACGACGTTCAGGAAGCTGCCGACGAACAGGCCCAGCAGGCCCGCGGCGACGGCGATGAGGACGGGGTCGTGAGGCATCGGAGACATGGGTGCGTGCGGCGGCGCGGGGGCGCCGCCGCCAGAGGTGTCGGGGTCAGATCACGCCGCCGAGCTTGAAGATCGGCAGGTACATCGCGACGATCAGCCCGCCGATGACCACGCCGAGGAAGACCATGATCAGCGGTTCGAGCAGCTGCGACAGGCCGTGGACGGCGTCGTCCACCTCCTGCTCGTAGAAGTCCGCGACCTTGCCGAGCATCGCGTCGAGCTCGCCGGACTCCTCGCCGATCGAGACCATCTGCACGACCATCACCGGGAACACGTTGGCGTTCTGCATCGACACCGTCAGGCTGGTGCCGGTGGCGACCTCGGTCTGGATCTCGCGCGTGGCGGTCAGGAACACATGGTTGCCGGCCGCGCCGCCCACCGATTCGAGCGACTCGACCAGCGGCACGCCGGCGGCGAACATCGTCGACAGCGTGCGCGTCCAGCGCGCGACCGTGGCCTTCAGGATGATGTCGCCGATGACCGGCATCTTCAGGATCATCCGGTCGAGCAGGTTCTGCATCTTCGGTGATCGCTTGTAGAGGTAGATGATGGCGGCGACCGAGCCGATCAAGACGCCGAAGATCAGGTACCACCACTCGATGAAGAAGTCCGACATCGCGATGACGATCAGCGTCGGTCCCGGCAGGTCGGCACCGAAGCCCTCGAACACGTTCTTGAACTCGGGGATCACGAACAGCATCATCACCGAGATCACGAGCGCGGCGACGACGACGACCGCGGTCGGATAGAACAGCGCCGACTTGATCTTGCTCTTGATCGCGAGGATCTTCTCCTTGTACGTCGCGAGGCGGTCGAGCAGGTCGTCGAGGATGCCCGCCTGTTCGCCCGCGGCGACCAGGTTGCAGTACAGCTTGTCGAAGTGCACCGGGTGCTTGGAGAAGGCCGTCGACAGGCTCGAGCCGCTCGCGACCTCGTTGCGGATGTCGTTGAGCATGCGGCCGAAGGTCGGGTTCGTCGCGCCCTTGATGCCGATGTCGAAGGCCTGCAGCAGCGGCACGCCCGAACGCATCATCGTCGCGAGCTGGCGCGTGAACAGCGCGATGTCCTTGTCCGTGATGCGGCGTCCGCGCGAAAGCTTGTGCTTGCGCACCTTGGTGACGACGATGCCCTGACGGCGCAGCGTGACCTGCACCACGTTCTCGCCGCTGGCGCGGATCTCGCCGCGGACGAGCTTGCCGTTCTTGTCCTTGCCTTCCCAGTGGTACAGGTCGTCCTTGGGGCGGCCGATCGCGGCGCGCCGGGCGGTGGTGGTCGTGGCCATCGCGGTCAGGTGTCCATTAGTCGTTGGTGGTGGCGAGAACTTCCTCGAGCGACGTGATGCCCTGCTTGACCTTCAGCAGGCCGGAGGCACGCAGGTCGCGGATGCCCTCGGCGCGGGCCTGTTCGGCGATGTCGATCGAGGTGCCATTGGTCATGATGATGCGCGCCATCGCCTCCGAGATGGGCATGACCTGGTAGATGCCGACGCGGCCCTTGTAGCCCGAGCCGTTGCACTTCTCGCAGCCGTTGGGGCCGTAGGGCTGCCAGCTGCCGTCGATGTCCTCGGCGGCGAAGCCGGCGTGCAGCAGCACTTCGGGCGGGATGTCGACGGGCTTCTTGCACGAACAGAGCCGTCGTGCCAGCCGCTGCGCGGTGATCAGGATCACCGACGAGGCGATGTTGAACGGCGCCACGCCCATGTTGCGCAGGCGCTCGAGGGTGGTCGGCGCGTCGTTGGTGTGCAGCGTTGACAGCATCAGGTGACCGGTCTGTGCCGCCTTGATCGCGATCTCGGCGGTCTCCAGGTCGCGGATCTCGCCCACCATGATGATGTCCGGATCCTGGCGCAGGAAGGCGCGCAGCGCCGCGGCGAAGGTCAGGCCCGCCTTCTCGTTGATGTTGACCTGGTTGATCCCGGGCAGGTTGATTTCCGCCGGATCCTCGGCCGTCGAGATGTTGGTGTCGGGCTTGTTGAGGATGTTGAGACAGGTATAGAGCGACACCGTCTTGCCCGAGCCGGTCGGGCCGGTGACCAGGATCATGCCGTAGGGGCGCTGGATGGCTTCGAGCAGCGCGGCCTTCTGGTCCGGCTCGTAGCCCAGCGCGTCGATGCCCAGCATCGCCGACGACGAGTCGAGGATACGCATCACGACCTTCTCGCCGTGCAGCGTCGGCAGCGTCGAGACGCGGAAGTCGATGGACTTGTTCTTCGACAGCACGAGCTTCATGCGCCCGTCCTGCGGCACCCGCTTCTCGGAGATGTCGAGCCGCGAGATGACCTTGATGCGCGCGGCGATCTTCTCCTTGAGCACCAGCGGCGGCTGGGCGATCTCGCGCAGCACGCCATCGGTGCGCACGCGGATGCGGTACGTCTTCTCGTAGGGCTCGAAGTGGATGTCGGAAGCGCCCTCGTTGATCGCGTCGAGCAGGATCTTCTGGATGTAGCGGACGACCGGGGCGTCGTCGACTTCCTGGTTGCCCTCGTCGCTGGTCGATTCGCCGCTTGGCGCGGCCTCGAGCAGGTCCAGGTCGAGTTCGTCGCCGGTCAGGTCGTGCAGCGTCTGCGCGGCCGATTCGGCCAGCTTCTCCACGACCTTCGCGAGCTTGGTCGCCTCGGCCACCACGACGTCGACCTGCATGCCGCTCTGGAAGCGGATCTCGTCCAGCGCACGCATGTTCGACGGATCGGCCGTCGCGATGACGAGGCGGTTCTGCCGCTTGGCGAGCGGAACGACCTGGTGCTTGGCGAGCAGCTTGGAATCGACGCCTTCGCGCTGTACCGAGGCGGGATCGACCGCGCCGATGTCGAGCAGGGGGTAGCCGAAGGTTTCCGCCGCGAAGGTCGCGACGTTGAGCGCGCTCAGCAGGCCGCGCTTGTCGAGTTCGAGGATGAAGCCGTTGGGTGTCGAGGCGCCGGCCTCGGTGCACGACACCGCATCCGCTTCGCTGACCCTTCCCTGCTGGATCAGGGCGCGAGCGAGGCCGCTGAGAGGGAGTTTGGGGTTCGCTGCCATGGACGCCCGATTCTTGCTGACGCTTGATCTTGCCCGCCGCCCGTGGCGTTGTAAAGCATTCACGGGCTATTCCATCCGGATGTGTGGTGCGTTAGCCATCTCCATCGGCGCCGCCCGGAGCGTTGGGGCGGTAGATGCGGACCATGCGGACCATGCGGTCCTCGGTCTGCACGACCTCGATCGGGATGCCGTTGATGCGCAGCGACAGGTCCGCCTCCGGGATCTCCTGCAGGTGTTCGAGGATCAGGCCGTTGAGCGTCTTCGGGCCGTCGAGTGGCAGATCGATGCCGAGGCGGCGGTTCAGTTCGCGCAGGTTCTGGCTGCCGTCGACGAGCGCCGAGCCGTCCTCGTCCCATTCGATGCGGGCATGGGTCTCGGGCTGGCCGGTGGTGAACTTGCCGACGATCTCCTCGATGATGTCGTCCACGGTCACCAGCCCCAGCAGCTCACCGTACTCGTCCACGACCAGCGCCATCCGCTGGCGGTTTTCCTGGAAGAACTGCAGCTGGGCATAGACGTGCGTGTCGGCCGGGACGAAGTAGGGCGGGGAGACCAGCTCGCGGATCTCGTCGGCGTCAAAGCCCGACTCCAGCGCGCGCGAGACCACGCGGCGCAGGTGCAGCACGCCGACCACGCGCTCGTTGTCGCCCTCGAGCACGGGCAGCCGCGTGTGGTAGCTCGTCGCAATCTGCTGGCGCAGCATGTCCGGACTCTGGCGCAGGTCGAGGCACTCGATCATGCCGCGCGGCGTCATCACGTCCTCGACCGTGATGTGTTCCAGGTCGAACAGGTTGATGAGCATGTCGCGGTTCTTCTGCGGGATGTACTGGCTCGATTCCAGCACCATCGAGCGCAGCTCCTCCGGCGACAGGCTGCCGCGGCGCTCGTCCGCCTTGGGCTGCAGCCGGAGCAGCTTCAGGAAACCCGAGACGAACAGGTTCACGAACCACACCGCCGGGTAGCTCAGCTTCAGCAGCACGGTCAGCGGGTAGCTGACGATCAGCGCCAGGCGGTCGGCGTGGTGGGCGCCGAGCACCTTGGGCGAGATCTCCGAGAAGACGAGGATCAGGAAGGTCAGCAGCAGCGTCCCGGTGGCCAGCATCAGGCTGTCCTCGCCGAAGAGCTGGATCGTGATGACGCTGGCCAGCGTCGCCGCGGCGATGTTGACCAGGTTGTTGAACAGCAGGATCACGCCGAGCAGGCGGTCGGTCTTCTCCAGCAGGGTGACGGCCAGCTGGGCGCCGCGGTGCCCGCCGGCGGCGAGCGAGCGCAGCCGGTAGCGGTTGGACGCCATCATCACCGTCTCGGCCATCGAGAAACAGCCGGACAGGACGAGCAGCAGGATCAGTGCGCCGAACTGCGCGCCGAAGGAGAGGTTCTGCACGAAACGATCCGTATGAGCCGGAAACGGGACATTGGAAGTGGTTCGTCGGAGTCAGTTCACGCGGTGCAGCAGCACCTCGAGCACGAAGCGGCTGCCCACGTAGGCCAGCACCAGTGCCACGAAACCGGCCAGCGTCCAGCGCAGTGCCACGCGCCCGCGCCAGCCGCGCAGGCGGCGGCCGACCAGCAGTACGCCGAACAGTCCCCACGAGATGAAGGCGAAGACGGTCTTGTGGTCGAAGCGCAGGGCCTGGCCGAACAGCGCCTCGGAGAACAGCACGCCGGAGCCCAGCGTCAGCGTCAGCAGCACGAAGGCGATCGTGATGAGGCGGAACAGCAGCGCTTCCATCGTCATCAGCGGCGGCAGGTTGGCGATGCTGCGGCTGATCCGGCCGCTGTGCAGCTGGCGCTCGGCCACCGCCATCAGCACCGCGTGCAGCGCGGCCAGCGTGAACAGGCTGTAGGCCAGCATCGCGACGATGAAGTGAGCGCGGAAGGCGGGCGAGTCGGCGTTGGCCAGCATCGTCTGGCCGGGCAGTGCCAGCGACACCAGATTCGCCAGCGCGCCGGCGGGCAGGGCCAGCGCCTGCAGTCCGTGCAGCGCGGCGTAGAAGGTCTCGATCCAATAGAAGCAGATCGCCAGCCACACCATCATCGATACGGCCGGGCCGACGCCGAAGCGCATCGGCCCGTCGGCGAACATCGCCGCGTGCAGCGCCAGACCGTGCACGACGATGGCCAGCAGCAGCGCGGCGCGCGCGCCGGCCCGCAGCCCGCGCTGCGCGGCGTCGTCGCGGCCGCCGCGCAGCCAGAGCGCAAGGGCGGCATACAGCGAGGCGGCGAGCAGATGAAGTAGAATGGTGGCCATTTCGGGCCGAGTTTACTCCATGGCGCAGGCGCCCGGCGGACTTTGGCGGCGATGCGCGGCCCGGGTCCCGCCCCGGCCCGCCGCGTGACCGGCCCGCCGATTCTTGCGCGGAGCACGCATCCATCATGCTGGACAACCTCACCCAACGCATGTCGCGCGTCGTCAAGACGCTGCGCGGCCATGCCCGACTGACCGACGACAACATCCAGGACGCGCTGCGCGAGGTGCGCATGGCGCTGCTCGAGGCCGACGTGGCCCTGCCCGTGGTCAAGGATTTCATCGCCCGCGTGCGCGAGAAGGCCGTCGGGCAGGAGGTCATCGGCTCGCTGACGCCGGGGCAGGCGCTGATCGGTGTCGTCCATGACGAGCTGACCGCGCTGATGGGCGGCCAGCACGCCGGCCTCGACCTGGCCACGCAGCCGCCGGCCGTGATCCTGATGGCCGGCCTGCAGGGCGCGGGCAAGACCACGACCACCGGCAAGCTCGGCAAGCTGCTCGTCGAGCGCATGAAGAAGAAGGTGCTGGCGGTGTCGACCGACGTCTATCGCCCGGCGGCCATCGACCAGCTCCAGACCGTGTCGGGACAGGCCGGCATCGACTTCTTCCCGTCCACGCCCGACCAGAAGCCGGTCGACATCGCGCTCGCCGCGCTCGACCACGCGCGCCGCCATTACTACGACGTGCTGCTCGTCGACACCGCCGGCCGGCTCGCCATCGACCAGGCCATGATGGACGAGATCCGCGCGCTGCACGCCGCGGTCAAGCCGGTCGAGACGCTGTTCGTCGTCGATGCGATGCTGGGCCAGGACGCCGTCAACACCGCGCGCGCCTTCAACGAGGCGCTGCCGCTGACCGGTGTCGTGCTGTCCAAGCTCGACGGCGATTCGCGCGGTGGTGCGGCGCTGTCGGTGCGCCATGTCACCGGCAAGCCGCTGAAGTTCGCCGGCGTCGGCGAGAAGCTGACCGGGCTGGAGGAATTCCACCCGCAGCGCATGGCCAGCCGCATCCTCGGCATGGGCGACATCGTCGGCCTCGTGGAGGAAGCCCGGCGCGGCGTCGACGAGGCGGCCGCGCAGGAACTGGCGCGCAAGCTCAAGTCCGGCAAGGGCTTCGATCTGGAGGACTTCAAGGCGCAGATCGTGCAGATGCGCAAGATGGGCGGCCTGTCGGCACTCGTCGACAAGCTTCCGGCGCAGTTCGCCGCGGCCGCTGGCCAGCTGCAGGGCGGGGCCGAGGAGAAGTCCATCCGCCGCATCGAGGGCATCATCAACTCGATGACGCCCGAGGAGCGCGCGAAGCCCGAGATCCTGAAGGCCAGCCGCAAGCGCCGCATCGCGGCCGGTGCCGGCGTGCCGGTGCAGGAGGTCAACCGCCTGCTCAAGCAGTTCGAGCAGACGCAGAAGATGATGAAGCAGTTCTCCAGGGGCGGCCTGCAGAAGCTGATGCGTGGCATGAAGGGCCTGATGCCTGGCCTGCCGCGCTGACGGAGCCGCGATGCGCGAGGTCCTGACCGCCTTCGTCCGCGCGCTCAACAGCCTGCGCGCGCCGGGCATGCTGTGGCACATGGTGTGGCCTGCGCTGGTCGCGCTCGCGCTGTGGGTCATCGGCGGTGTGCTGTCGTGGTCCATGCTCGTCGCCGGGGCGATGGAGTGGGTCGAGAGCTGGCCGCTGGCGGGCGAGTGGGTGAAGGCTTCGGACATTGCCGCGGGCACGGCGCTGGTGCTGGTCAAGATCGCGCTGGTGCTGGCCATGGTGCCGCTGATCTACCTGACGGCCGCGCTGCTGGTGGCCGTCTTCGCGCTGCCGATGATGATCGAGCGCGTCGCGCGCGACGAGTACGCCGACCTCGAGGCCCGGCGTGGCGGCAGCAACCTCGGCAGCCTGCTCAACACGGCGTGGGTCAGCGCGCTGTTCCTGCTGGCCCTGCTGGTGAGCCTGCCGCTGTGGCTGATTCCCGGCTTCGGCCTGCTCGTCTCGATCGCGCTCACGGCCTGGCTGAACGCCCGTTCCTTCGGCTACGACTCGCTGATGCAGCACGCGGACCGCGATGAGCTCGTCCGTCTGCCGCGTCTGCGGCGCGAGCGCATGTTCCTGCTCGGCGGGCTGTGCGCGCTGCTCGCGCACGTGCCCTTCGTCAACCTCGTCGCGCCGGCCTTCAGCGCGCTGGCCTTCGTGCATTTCATGCTCGCGGCGCTGAAGGCCGAGCGCGGCGTGACCGTACTCGATCCGGCTCCGGCCGGCCAGGGGGGCTGACATGGCGTTCGGAGCGCTCATCATCGGGGACGAGATCCTGTCCGGCCGCCGCGCCGACAAGCATCTGGCCAAGGTCATCGAACTGCTCGGCGCACGCGGTCTCAAGCTCGCCTGGGCACGCTACGCCGGAGACGACGGCGAGCGGCTGGTCGAGACGCTGCGCCAGACCTTCGCGACCGGCGACGTCGTGTTCAGCTTCGGCGGCATCGGCGCCACGCCCGACGACCGCACGCGCCAGTCGGCGGCGGCCGCGCTGGGGGTGGAGCTCGCGCTGCATCCCGAGGCCGAGGCCGCGATCCGTGAGCGCTTCGGCGACCAGATCACGCCGCACCGGCTGCAGATGGGGGTGTTCCCGGTCGGCTCCGCGATCATTCCGAATCCGTTCAACAACATCCCGGGCTTCTCGATCGCCGGGCACTACTTCATGCCGGGCTTCCCGGTCATGGCCTGGCCGATGACCGAGTGGGTGCTCGACACGCATTACCGCCATCTGCACCACGTCGAGGACTACGTCGAGCGCGCCATCGTCGTGTTCGACGCCAACGAGGGCAGCCTCGTCGACCTGATGGAGCGGATCACGGCAGCCTATCCGGAGGCCAGCCTGTTCAGCCTGCCCACCGTGGCGCACGCCGGCGAGCGCCGCACGGTCGAGCTGGGCATGAAGGGTCGTGCGGCCGACGTGGCCGCGGCGATGGCCGAGATCGAGGCCGAGGTCACCGCGCGCGGACTGGAATGGCAGGCACGCTGACCGGGCTGCTGCGCCGCATGCGGGCGCTGCCGCGCAGCGAGTCCCGCACCGTGATGCTGGACGGCCGGCCGATCGGCTGCCGGCTGCGCCGCTCGGCGCGCCGCACGCTGGCGATGCGCCTGGACGACGAGGGCGTGCTGGTCTCGGTGCCGCTGCACGTCGGGGCCGACGAGGCGGAGCGCTTCGTGCTGGCACATGCCGGCTGGCTGCGGCGACGGCTCGAGGAGCGCCGCGCGGCGCAGGCAGTGGCGGCCTTCCGCGCCGAGGACGGCGTGCGCTTTCCGCTCCATGGTGCCGACTGCCGGTTGCGCGTCGAGGCCGGACGCCGCCGCGCGGTGTGGTCGCGCGATGCGGACGGCGAGGTGCTGCACGTGGGCGAGGACGACCCGGCCACTGCGCTGGTGCGCGCGCTGCGTGCCCGCGCCTTGCCCGAATATCGCGAACGCGTCGGAATGCATTGCGAACGGCTCGGACTGGCGCCGCCTCCGGTGCGCCTGACCTCGGCGCGCACGCGCTGGGGCAGCTGCAGCACGCGCAGCGGCATCCGGCTGCACTGGCGGCTGATGCACCTGGAGCCCGAGCTGATCGACTACGTCGTCGCCCACGAGGTGGCCCACCTCGTCGAAATGAACCATTCGCCCGCGTTCTGGACCATCGTGGGGAAACTGCATCCGGACTGGCAGGCTTCCCGCCGCCGCCTGCGCGAGCGGGCGCGTACGCTGCCGGTCATCGAGCGGGGCGCCGGGGCAGTCCCGGCCTCCGGAGCCTGAGAACCGAAAGGAACCCAAACCATGCGACTGCTTCACACCATGCTGCGCGTCGGCGACCTCGACCGCTCCATCCATTTCTACACCGAGGTGCTCGGCATGAACCTGCTGCGCACGTCGGAAAACCCTGAGTACAAGTACTCGCTGGCCTTCGTCGGCTTCGGTCAGGGCAACCCGGAGCAGGCCGAGATCGAGCTGACCTACAACTGGGGTACGACCGAATACGAGATGGGTACGGCCTATGGCCATATCGCCATCGGCGTCGAGGACATCTACGCGGCCTGTGACCGCATCCGCGCGGCGGGCGGCACGATCACGCGCGAGCCGGGCCCGGTCAAGGGTGGCACGACGGTGATCGCTTTCGTCACAGATCCGGACGGTTACAAGATTGAGCTGATCGAGCGCAAGGATGATCGGCTGGCTGGACAGGGACTGCGCTGAGCGCGGCCTGTAGCGGTTCCGTGGGCGGGGTCAGGGGCAGGGGGTTGCGGCCCTCGGCCTTGCCCCACTTGATCCAGTGCAGCGTGGCCAGACGGCAATCGCCGTCGTAGGCCCGCGCGATGTCCGGGTAGCGTTCGAGGTAGGCGCGCACGTCGAAGTGCGGCGCGCCCTGCAGGCACTTGTCCTGATTGGTCAGCCAGTAGCGCTTGAGCGCCTCCGGGTCGTTGCCCAGCGCCTGGGCGATGGCCGGATGGCGGGTCGCGAAGAATTCCGGGTCGAAGATGCCGGCCCGCGTCAGCAGCCGCTCGTCGACGCCGTGCCTGGCCTCGACGTCCATGCCCAGTTGCGGGAACAGCTCGACGAACAGCTTGGGCTTGTTCATCGCCAGCCACACCAGCTCCACCCGCGCCAGCCGGTTCGTGATGGGTTGCCCGAACATGTCGGGCTTGCTGTCGATCAGGGTGTGGTAGATCACCGTGCCGCCGACGAGGGCAGGCAGCAGCAGGATGCCGAACAGGAAGTTCCTCATACGCGCGTATCCGGGGTTGTGTCCGACGGTTCTAGGTCCGCCCGACTACAGGCGGTTACAGAACTTTACAGGATACGGCGTGTATGGTGGGCCCTGCGGGACTCGAACCCGCAACCAAAGGATTATGAGTCCTCTGCTCTAACCGATTGAGCTAAAGGCCCGGTAGGCAAACGCCGCCCGGGTGGGCGGCGTTCGGGTCAGCTGTCGCTGTCGAGGAAGCTGCGCAGTCGCTCGGAGCGGCTGGGGTGGCGCAGCTTGCGCAGGGCCTTGGCTTCGATCTGGCGGATGCGCTCGCGCGTGACGTCGAACTGCTTGCCGACCTCTTCCAGCGTGTGGTCGGTGTTCATCTCGATGCCGAAGCGCATGCGCAGCACCTTGGCTTCGCGCACCGTCAGCGAGTCGAGCACCGCCGAGGTGGCTTCGCGCAGGCTGGAGACCATCGCGGCGTCGACCGGGGCCAGCGTCGAGGTGTCCTCGATGAAGTCGCCCAGATGCGAGTCGTCGTCGTCGCCGATCGGGGTCTCCATGGAGATGGGTTCCTTGGAGATCTTCATGATCTTGCGGATCTTCTCCTCGGGCATGTCCATCTTCTCGGCCAGCGTCGCGGGATCCGGTTCCTGGCCGGTTTCCTGCAGGATCTGGCGGCTGATGCGGTTCATCTTGTTGATGGTCTCGATCATGTGCACCGGGATGCGGATGGTGCGCGCCTGGTCGGCGATCGAGCGGGTGATGGCCTGGCGGATCCACCACGTCGCATAGGTCGAGAACTTGTAGCCGCGGCGGTATTCGAACTTGTCCACCGCCTTCATCAGGCCGATGTTGCCTTCCTGGATCAGGTCCAGGAACTGCAGGCCGCGGTTGGTGTACTTTTTCGCGATCGAGATCACCAGGCGCAGGTTGGCCTCGGTCATCTCGCGCTTGGCGCGGCGCATCTTGGCCTCGCCCGTCGACATCTGGCGGTTGATGTCCTTGATGTCCTTGAGCGAGATGCCGGTGCTGTTCTGCAGCTCGATGAGCTTCTGCTGTTCCTCGAGCACGGCCGGGTGCACGCGCATCAGACCCTCGGCGTAGCCCTTCGCGCTGGCGATCTCGTCCTTGAGCCAGTCGAGGTTGATCTCGTTGCCGGGGAAGGACTTGATGAAGTGCTGGCGCGGCATGCCGGCGCGGTCCACGCACAGGCGCAGGATCTGGCGCTCGTGGCTGCGGACCTGGTCGACGAGGTGGCGCACCGAGTCGCACAGGCGCTCGATGGTCTTGGCCGTGAAGCGGATGCTCAGCAGGATGTCGGAGATCTGCTGCTGCAGGTCCTCGTATTCCTTGGTCTTGCCCTTGCCGGCGGCCAGGATCTCCTGTTGGCGCTGGTACAGCTTTCGGATCTCGGCGAAGCGCTCGAGCGAGTCGGTCTTGAGCTTGAGGAGATTGGCGGCGTTGGCGCTGGCCTCCTTCTCGGCGGCGGTCTCCTCGTCGTCCTCGTCATCCCCCGAATCGTCGTCGGACACGCTGTCCTCGTCGTCGGCGTCGGCGCTGTCCTCGATGTCGGCGTCGTCGTCGACGGCCTCGGTGGGTTCGTCCTCGCCGGAATTCGGGTCGACCAGGCCGTCGACGAGCTCGTCGATGCGCATCTCGTCCTTCTCGATGCGCTCGGCCGCGTCGAGCATCTCGGCGATCGTGCTCGGGCAGGCGGAAATGGCCTGCACCATGTGCTTGAGGCCTTCCTCGATGCGCTTGGCGATCTCGATCTCACCCTCGCGCGTGAGCAGCTCCACCGTGCCCATCTCGCGCATGTACATGCGCACGGGGTCGGTGGTGCGGCCGAACTCGGAATCGACCGACGAGAGCGCCTGCTCGGCCTCTTCCTCGACGGTGTCGTCATCGACGGAGGAGGGGACGTTGTCCGACATGAGCAGGTCTTCGGCGGCCGGAGCCTCGTCGAAGACCTGGATGCCCATGTTGTTGAAGGTGCCGATGATGCTCTCGATCTGCTCGGCGTCCGCGACGTCGTCCGGCAGGTGATCGCTGATCTCCGCGTAGGTCAGGTAGCCGCGCTCCTTGCCCAGGGCGATCAGGGCCTTGAGCTGGGTGCGACGGATTTCCGGATCGAGCGCGGTCGTGGCGGTCGTGCTGACCTCGACGGTGGTCTCGGCCTTTTTCTTGGCTCGGGGGGTGCGTCCCTTGGGGCTGTCCTTGCGAGAACCATTGGAATTTTCGCGGGCCATGGCACTCCTTGAATCGCGGTTGGGTGTTTGAAGGAAACCGTTAATTATAGAACAAAATTCAGGACCTTCCCGGACTGCGGGTACGGTGCTTCTCGGCGATCAGTTCCGCGAGCCGTCGGCGTTCGCCAGGCTCCAGTCCGTGTTCGCGTTCCCTGTGCGTCAGGTCCAGGATCTCCTGCTCGATGTGGCGGGCGGCCAGCGTGTCCAGTGTGTCCTTGAACAGCGTCTCGATCACCTCATCGCCGTACTCCGTGCTCACCAGTTCGGCCGCCGCGGCCGACAGCACGCTGTGGTGCGGCGTGTCGCGGAACTGCTCGACTATCGCCGCCAGTCCGGCACCGGTCTCCAGCTCGCCGATGCTGGCCGCGTCGCACAGCGCCTGTAGCGCCAGCCCCTGCGCGTCATCGTGCGGCACCAGTTCGACCGGGATGCGCGCGATCCAGGCCGGATGCTGCAGCACCAGCCGCAGAAGCGTCGCGGCCGGTCCGGCCGGTGCGCGTCGCGAGCCGCGCGGCATGCCACGCGATGGCGCGGCGGCGGGCCGGTTGCTGCGGCCGGCTGACGGCGCCGGGCGCGGCGACTGCAGGCCCCAGGCGCGCTCGACCTCGCCTTGGCTGAGCCCTCCAGCCTCTGCTACGGCCTTGATGAGCTGCAACTTGAGCAGCGGGGCCGCGATGCGTGTGACCAGCGGGCGCGCCTCGTGCACGAGGCGGGCGCGACCCTCGGCAGTGTCGAGATCGCAGTCCGCCGCCAGCTCGTCCAGCAGGAACCGCGCCAGCGGCGTGGCATCCCGCGCGGCCGCACGCAGGGCCTCGGCGCCCTCGGCGCGGACGAAGGAGTCCGGGTCGTGGGCCTCGGGCAGGAACAGGAAGGCCAGCGTGACGTCGTCGCGCAGCGCTTCCAGTGCCGACTCCAGCGCGCGCCAGGCGGCCTTGCGGCCGGCCTTGTCGCCGTCGAAGCAGAACACCACGCGATCGGTATAGCGCAGCAGCGTCTGCACGTGGTGCGGTGTCGTCGCCGTGCCCAGCGTCGCCACGGCGTTGCCGATGCCGAACTGCGCCAGCGCGACCACGTCCATGTAGCCCTCGACGACCAGCGCGAAGCCCTCGTCGCGCATCGCCTGCATGGCCTGACGCAGACCGTAGAGCTCGCGCCCCTTCTCGAACAGCGGCGTCTCGGGCGAGTTCAGGTATTTCGGCTCGCCGGCGTCGATGATCCGGCCGCCGAAGGCGATGATGCGACCGCGCCGATCCTGGATCGGGAACATGATGCGTTCGCGGAAGCGGTCGTAGCGGCGACCCTGCTCGTTGACGATGACCAGCCCGGCGTCGGTCAGCGTCTTGTCGTGGTAGTTCGGGAAGACGGCCTGCAGCGCCTGCCAGCCGGAGGGGGCGAAGCCGATGCCGAAGCGCGCGGCGATCTCGCCGGTCAGGCCGCGGCGCTTCAGGTACTCGATGGCCTGGGGGCTCTGCTTGAGCTGCTCGCGGTAGAAGCGGGCGGCCTTGTCCATGGCCTCCAGCAGCGGTTCGTGTTCTCCGGCCTTGTGACCGCGCGGGGCGTCACCCGGTTCCTGCGGCACCTCCATGCCGACCTGCTGCGCGAGCTCGCGCACCGCCTCGACGAAGGACAGGCCGCTGTACTCCATCAGGAAGCCGATCGCGTTGCCGTGCACGCCGCAGCCGAAGCAGTGATAGAACTGCTTGCTCGGGCTGATCGAGAACGACGGGGTCTTCTCGCCGTGGAAGGGGCAGCAGGCGAAGTAGTTGGCGCCGCCCTTCTTCAGCGTCAGGTGGCGTTCGATGACGTCGACGATGTCGACCCGGGCCAGCAGGTCCTGGATGAAGGATCGCGGGATCATCGCGCGGGCGCGGCGGACGGCGTTCAGCCGGCCAGGCGGGCGCGGACGCGGCGCGAGACCTCGGCCATGTCGGCGCGGCCGGCCACGCGCGGCTTGACGAGCCCCATGACCTTGCCCATGTCGGCGGCACCGCTGGCGCCGCTCTCGGCGATCGCGGCGTCGATGATCGCGTCGAGCTCGGCCGGGTCCATCGCGGCCGGCAGGTAGGCCGACAGCACCTCGACCTCGAAGCGCTCGCCGGAAGCCAGATCCTCGCGGCCGGCGGCCTCGTACTGCTGCGCGGCGTCGCGCCGCTGCTTGACGAGTTTCTCGACCACCTGCAGCACGCCGGCGTCGTCGAGTTCGACGCGCTCGTCGACCTCCCGCTGCTTGATGGCGGCGATCAGCAGTCGAAGGGCCGAAAGCCGGGCGGCCTCGCGGGCGCGCAGGGCGGCCTTCATGTCATCCTGGACGCGTGTCTTGAGCGACATGATCAAACTCCCGTTGCCTGAAACGAAAAAAGCCACGCCGGCGCGACCTTGCGGCCGCCCCGGCGTGGGATGTCTGCTGACAGAGAAGTGTCGCTCAGTACAGCTTCGGCGGCAGCATCTGGCTGCGCAGGCGCTTGTGATTGCGCTTCACCGCGGCGGCAAGCTTGCGCTTGCGCTCGGCGGTCGGCTTCTCGTAGAACTCGCGCGAACGCAGCTCGGTCAGCAAACCGGTTTTTTCGATGGTGCGCTTGAAGCGGCGGATGGCGACTTCAAACGGCTCGTTTTCCTTGACGCGAATACCCGGCATGAACGGACGTCCTTGTATGTCTTTTGCAGAAAGAGGCCGATTATAGCGGCCGCCCCCGCGAGAGCGCAAGGCGTTCGTCCCGGCGGACTGGAGTGCCGGCCCGTTGCGCGCTAGACTGCGCGCCTTTGCGCCAAGCTCCTGATTCATGAACGTTCTCGGCATCGAATCCTCCTGCGACGAAACCGGCGTGGCGGTCTACAGCACGTCGGCCGGACTGCTCGCGCACCGCGTGCACACCCAGGTCGACCTGCATGCGGCCTATGGCGGCGTGGTGCCGGAGCTGGCCTCGCGCGACCACATCCGGCTGCTGCCGGTGCTGGTGCGCCAGACCGTCGAGGCGGCCGGTCTCGCGTCCGGGGCGCTCGACGCCGTGGCCTACACGGCCGGGCCGGGACTGGCCGGGGCGCTGCTGGTCGGTGCGAGCTTCGCGCAGTCGTACGCGATGGCGCTCGGCGTGCCGGCGCTGCCCATCCATCACCTCGAGGGGCATCTGCTGTCGCCGCTGCTTTCGGCCGATCCGCCGGGCTTCCCGTTCATCGCGCTGCTCGTCTCGGGCGGTCATACGCAGCTGATGCGGGTCACCGGCGTCGGTGAATACACGCTGCTCGGCGAGACGCTCGACGACGCGGCGGGCGAGGCCTTCGACAAGACCGCCAAGCTGATGGGGCTGGGCTATCCCGGAGGTCCGCAGCTCGCGGCGCTGGCCGCGCGCGGCACGCCGGGGCGCTTCGCCCTGCCGCGTCCGATGCTGCGCTCCGGGGATCTGGACTTCAGCTTCAGCGGCCTGAAGACGGCCGTGCTCAACGTCGTCTCGTCGCCGGACTGGGATCCGGCGCATGCGGCCGATCTGGCGGCCGACTTCCAGCAGGCCGTGGTCGAGGTGCTGTGCGCCAAGGCGCTGCGCGCGCTGCGCGACACCGGCGTGCGCCAGCTGGTCGTGGCCGGCGGCGTCGGCGCCAACCGCCAGCTGCGCGAGACGCTGACGTGCGAGGCCGCGCGGCGCGGCGCGCGCGTGTTCTATCCGGAGCCGGAGCTGTGTACCGACAACGGTGCGATGATCGCCTTCGCCGGGGCGCTTCGCGTGCAGGCCGGAGAGCGGCCCGCGTCCGGAGCGGCGGTGGGCGTGCGGCCGCGCTGGCCGCTGTGGGAGCTGACCCGGCCGGCCGCGTGACGCTCAGCCCTTCTTCTGGCCGATTCTGGATTCGGTGCCGTTCTTGAGGCGGCGGATGTTCTCGGCATGGCGCAGCACCAGCACGGCGGTCATCGCCATCAGCACGCCGATCACCAGCGTGTCGCCGAGCAGCAGGAAACCCGTCAGCGGTGCCGAGGCCGCGGCGGCCAGCGCGGCGGCCGACGAATAGCCGCTGCCGCGCGCGACCACGATCCACACCAGCAGCGCCACGCCCGCCACCGGGAGGCTGATGCCGGCCAGCACGCCCAGCGCGGTGGCCACGCCCTTGCCCCCCTTGAAGCCCAGGAACACGCTGAACACGTGGCCGAGGAAGGCTGCCAGGCCGGCCAGCGCGGCCGTGCCGGTGTCGAGGCCCAGCGCGCCGGCTGCCCACACGACGATCCAGCCCTTCAGGCAGTCGCCGACCAGTGTCAGCGCCGCGGCGGTCTTGTTGCCGCTGCGCAGCACGTTGGTCGCCCCGGGGTTGCCGGAGCCGTAGCTGCGCGGGTCGGCGAGCCCGAAGAGGCGGGCCGAGACGATGGCGAACGGAATGGAGCCGATCAGGTAGGCGGCGAGGAGCAGCAGGAGCGTCATTGCGGGAGTCCGGGGGCGGAGGCGGACGGCGGTGGCCGTCCATCCGGGCTAGAATGGCCGAGATTCTAATCGGAAAGAAGCATGGACTTCATCTTCATCGAGGAATTGCGCGTCCAGGCGCACGTCGGCATTTACGAGCGCGAGAAGGCCGCGCCGCAGATGCTGGAGCTCAATCTCACTTTCGGCGTGCCGGACGCGGCCGCCGAGCATGACGACATCCGCGACACCATCGATTACGCCGAAGTGGTCGCGCGCATTCGCAGCGAATTGCGCGAGCGCCAGTTCAACCTGATCGAGACGCTGGGCGAATTCGTCGTCAATCTGCTGTTCGAGGAGTTCGGTGCGCCGTGGGTCAAGCTGCGCATCGCAAAGATCGGCGTGATGAAGGACGTGCGCCGCGTCGGCGTGTTCATCCAGCGCGGGCGCGGCGTGCCGTCACAGCCGGACTGACAACGCGACGGACGTGCGGAAACGAAAAGGGCACATCGTTTGATGCGCCCTTTTCCATTCCTCAGCGGGGGAGAGGAATCATTTCGCCGCCAGGCCCTCGAGCGGCTTGCCGGCAGCCAGCCAGTCGAGCACCCATTGCGGACGGCGGCCGTGGCCGCTCCAGCCCTGTTCCGGATTGGCCGGGTTGCGGTATTTCACCGGCAGCTTGCCGCCGGTCTTCTTGGCCGTGGTCTTGCGGCGGCCCGGGCCACGCTTGCGCGCGGGCACCACGCCGGCTTCTTTCATGATTTCCTCAAGTTCCACGCCTTTCTGTTCGGCGAGTTTCTTGATTTCCTTCAGCAGTTCACGCTTGGCGGCGTCATTGCGCCGGGCGATCTCCCGGGCCACCTGGGCCTGGAGCTTGTTCAGTTCCGGGAGTGTCATCGACGACAGGTTCATGGCGGATCCTTTGAGTGAGTCGCAAGAGGGAAATCCCGTCATTGCGGAGAGTTACCCGCGCAATTCTGACACCGATGAATGGAAATGGAAAGTCTATTCATGGGCTTGCGCCACTTCGACGAGTTGCGGTTTCAATGTCCGGACCACTTCCTTCGGATCAATGCCGACGAGAAATCCGCGCCGTCCGCCATTGATGTAGATGAGTGGCAGATCGAGAATGGTGCGTTCCATGAACACCGGCATGTTCCTTTTCGTCGCGAATGGAGAGGTTCCGCCGACGAGATAGCCCGAATGGCGGTTGGCCACGGCCGGCGCGCAGATCTCGATGCGCTTGTGCCCGCTCTGGCGCGCCAGTTCCTTCGTCGAAACCTCGCAATCGCCGTGCATCAGCACGATCAATGGATGCGCCTGTTCGTCCTGCATGATCAGCGTCTTCACGACCGCGTGCTCGTCCACGCCGAGCGCCCGAGCGGAAACGGCGGTGCCGCCGTGTTCCTCGTATTCATAGAGATGCGGGGAATAGGAAACGCGATGCTGGCGGAGGAACCGGGTGGCCGGGGTTTCCGGTGCGTGGAGGTCTTTCTTGCTCATGTCGGAATAAATGAAACGAAATGATTCACGCCCGGGGGTGATGCAATGCGTGCAATGCCTTCAGGCGTTCGCGCGCCACGTGGGTGTAGATCTGGGTCGTGGAGATGTCGGCGTGTCCGAGCAGCATCTGCACCACGCGGAGATCCGCGCCGTGGTTGATCAGATGCGTCGCGAAGGCGTGGCGCAGCGTGTGCGGCGAGAGCCGCGAGGCGGCGATGCCGGCCGTCACGGCGTGCTGCTTGATGATGCGCCAGAACATCTGGCGGCTCATGCCGCCGCCCAGCCGGGTGACGAACACGTGGTCGCACGGGCGGCCGCCCAGGATGGCCGGACGGCCTTCGGCGAGGTAGCGTTCCAGCCAGTCGATGGCGCTCTGGCCGAGTGGCACCAGGCGTTCCTTGTCGCCCTTGCCGATGACCTTCACGAGGCCCTCGCGCAATGCGACCGAGAACGGCTTGAGTTCGACCAGCTCGCTGACGCGCAGACCGGTGGCGTACAGCACCTCCAGCATCGTGCGGTCGCGCAGGCCCAGCGGGGTGTCGGGATCGGGCGCGTCGAGCAGGCGCTCGACCTCGGCCTCGGTCAGCGACTTCGGAAAGCGCGTGGTCGGCAGCGGCGGGTCGATGGCCGCGCTCGGGTCGTGCGTGATCAGGCCGCGCTCGTGAAGATGGCGGTAGAAGCGCCGCCACGCCGACAGCAGGCGGCGCTGGCTGGCGGGTTTGGCGCGGGCGCTGAATTCGGCCAGATAGGCTGCCAGATCGGCTGCGGTGGCCTGTTCCGGCGCGCGGCCGGGGCCCGCGGCGAGCCAGCGCGCGAAGCCTTCCAGGTCGCTGCGGTAGCTGGAGATGGTGTTGCGGGCGAGGCCGTGCTCCAGCCACAGGAAGTCGCCGAAGGCGTCGAGCCGTTCGCGCGTCGCGTCGGACAGCGTGTCGGTACCGCTCAGCCGTGGGGCGCGGCTTCGTGCTGGAGCAGCCATTGCTTGACGCGGATCAGGTAACCGTCGGTGTCGCGGGCAAAGCCGCCCAGCCCCTGGCTGCCGACGACGCGGTGGCAGGGCGTGAGCAGCGGGAAGGGGTTGGCGCCACAGGCGCCGCCGACGGCGCGCGGCGCGCTGCCGAGCTCGGCGGCGAGTTCGCCGTAGCGGCGCGTACGGCCACGCGGGATGGCGTCGATGGCGGCCCACACGCGGCGCTGGAAGGGCGTGCCGCGCACCGCGAGCGGCAGGTCGTGCGGGGCGTCCGGGTCGTCGATCCAGTGCGCCAGCGCGGCCACGGTGCGCGCGGCGAGCGCGTTGGCCGGTGCCCGTTCGGGCGTGCCGGGGGGCAGGAACACGAGCTCGTGCACCGTGCGCTCGTCGCAGATCACGCCCATCGGCCCGAAGGGGAGGCGGACGATGGCGGAAAAGCGCGCGGTGTCGGGCATGGGGAACTCCTAGCGGCGGACCTCGCCGTTGCCGAAGACGATCCACTTCTGGCTGGTCAGTCCTTCGAGGCCGACCGGGCCGCGGGCGTGGATCTTGTCGGTGGAAATGCCGATTTCGGCGCCGAGGCCGTACTCGAAGCCGTCGGCGAAACGGGTCGAGGCGTTGATCATGACCGAGGCGGAATCGACCTCGCGCAGGAAGCGCATCGCGTGCGTGTGGTTCTCGCTGATGATGGCCTCGGTGTGGCCCGAGCTGTGCGCGTTGATGTGGGCGATGGCCTCGTCCACGCCGGCGACGACCTTCACGGCGAGGATCGGGGCGAGGTATTCCTCGTCCCAGTCCGAGTCCTGCGCGGGGCGAAGCCGCGCGGGGTCGATGCCGGCTCCGCCCAGGATCGCGAGCGATTCGGGACAGGCGCGCATCTCCACGCCGTGGCCGGCCAGCATGCGACCGATGTCGGGCAGGAAGCGCTGCGCCACGGCGCGCGCCACCAGCAGCGTCTCGGCGGTATTGCAGGTGCCGTAGCGCTGGGTCTTGGCGTTCTCGACGATGGGCACGACCTTGGCCGGGTCGGCCGCGTCGTCCACATACACGTGGCAGTTGCCGTCGAGGTGCTTGATGACCGGTACGCGCGCTTCCTTCGAGATGCGCTCGATCAGCCCCTTGCCGCCGCGCGGCACGATGACGTCGACGTACTCGGGCATCGTGATGAGCTGGCCGACGGCCTCGCGGTCGGTCGTCCCGACGACCTGCACGACGGTCTCGGGCAGCCCGGCCGCGGTCAGGCCCGCGCGCACGCAGGCGGCGACGGCCTGGTTGCAATGCAGGGCTTCCTTGCCGCCGCGCAGGATCGCGGCGTTGCCGGACTTCAGGCACAGCGCCGCGGCGTCCGCCGTGACGTTGGGGCGTGCCTCGTAGATGATGCCGACCACGCCCAGCGGCACGCGCATCTTGCCGACCTCGATGCCGGTCGGGCGACGGCGCACGTCGGTGATCTCGCCGACCGGATCGGGCAGGGCGGCCACCTGCTCGATGCCGGCGGCCATGGATTCGACGCCCTTCGCGGTCAGGGTCAGGCGGTCGAGCAGCGCCGGTTCCAGCCCGGCCGCGCGCGCGGCGTCCAGGTCCCGAGCGTTGGCGGCCAGCAGGGTGTCGCGCTGCGCGCGGATGGCTTCGGCCATCGCGGCGAGGGCGGTGTTCTTGACGCCGGTCGATGCGGCGGCGATGACGCGGGATGCGGCGCGCGCCTGGCGGCCGAGCTCTTGCATGTACTGAGCGGTGTTCATGGTTCGGTTCGTGCCTTCAATGGGCAGACATTAGCAGATCGGCGCCCGCTTGACCCGTGCGTCAGCGGCGGGCGAGGCGCAGCGCCAGCTGACGGAATTCGTCCCACGGCTCGCCGTCGGCCACGCCCTTGACGATGCGGTCGATGCGGGCGGCGGCCAGCAGCGCGGTGCGCAGCGCCGGCAGGCGCAGGCGCGGCAGCGCGCGTTCGAGCCGCGCGCGACGGCGGTCGTCGAACACGCGTTCGGCCTTCATCGCGGCGGCCAGCGGCTGGCCGGACTCGCGCGCGCCGGCCAGTGCGGCGAGCGTGCGGATTTCGGTGGCCATGGCCCACAGCACCAGCGGTGGCGCGGCGCCCTCCGCGCGCAGGCCGTCGAGCAGGCGCACGCAGCGCGCCGGATCGCCCTCGAGCAAGGCCTCGCGCAGCGCGTCGAGGTCGTAGCGGGCCACGGACAGCACGGCCGCGCGCACGTCCTCCAGCGTCAGCTCACCCGGCGGATGCAGCAGGCCGAGCTTCAGGATCTCCTGGTGGGCGGCGAGCAGGTTGCCCTCGACGTGCTCGGCGATGAAGTCCAGCGCCTCGCGCGAGGCGCGCTGCGCCTGCCGCGCCAGCCGCGCGGCGATCCATTCGGGCAGGCGCTCGCGTGGTGGGGCGTTGAGCTCGACGACGGTGCCGGCGGCTTCCAGGGCCTTGAACCACGCGGTCTTGCGCGTGGCCCAGTCCAGCTCGGGCAGCGTCACCAGCGTGACGGTGTCGGGGTTCAGCGTGGCGGCGTAGCGCTGCAGGGCCTCGCCGCCGTCGCGGCCGGGCTTGCCGGTGGGGATGCGCAGGTCGACGAGCTTGCGCGCGCCGAACAGCGAGAGGTTGCCGGCCGCGGCCGTGAGCTGGTCCCAGCGGAAACCCTGGCCGACGACCAGCGTCTCGCGCTCGTCGAAGCCCTGGGCGCGCGCGGCGGCGCGGATCGCGTCGGCGGCTTCGAGGACGAGCAGCGGCTCGTCGCCGAACAGCACGTAGAGCGGGGCGAGCGGACGTTCGAGGTGGGCGGGCAGCTGGTCCGGGCGCAGGTTCACAGGCGGACGGAGGCGAGCCGGCGCATCAGCTGCTGGATGATGTCGCGCTCCATGTCGTCGAACAGCAGCGCTTCCTCGCGGCTCTTCGACAGCACCAGGCTGTCGGAGAAGTCGTACTCGCGCCGGGCACGGAGCAGGCTCGCCGGCCGGATCTCGTTGCCGGCGTTGTCGAGCAGGCGATAGACGATCACGCGCTCGAGCTCGTACTCGCGCACCGAGCCGTCGGCCGACAGCGACAGGATCTCGCGGCTGCGGTCGTTGCGCAGCACGTCGATGCGCACCTGTGCTTCCTTCGGGTCACGCACGACGCGGGTCTTGCCGCTGTACTGGATCTCGCGGCGCAGCTCCCCGTCGAGCGCGTTGTACAGCGAGCCGAGGTAGATGGTCTCGAAGGCCAGCGTCTGCGGACCGCGCAGCTTGAAGCCGCAGGCCGACAACGCAAGGGCCGAGGCACCGGCCAGGAGCAGACTGCGACGGGATGTGCGAGCGGTCATGCGCGTGTCCTCAAACGACGATGTTGACCAGACGGCCCTTGACCACCACGACCTTGCGCGGCGGCTTGCCGTCCATGAATTTCCGCGCCGCCTCGGAGGCCAGCGCGAGGCTCTCGATGGTGGCATTGTCGGCGTCGGCTGCGACCTTGATGCTGCCGCGCAGCTTGCCGTTGACCTGCACCACCAGCTCGATCTCGTCCTGGCGCAGCGCCGATTCGTCCGGCTCCGGCCACGCCGCGTCGAGCAGATTGCCTTCGAATCCGCATTCCGTCCACAGCGCGTGCGTCAGGTGCGGCGTGATCGGCGCCAGCACCCGCAGCAGGATGGAAAGGCCCTCGGAGACGACCGCCGCATGGGCGGCCGCGTCGTCCTGCGGCGCGCGTTCGAGCGCGTTGAGCATCTTCATCGTCGCCGAGGCGACGGTGTTGAACTGGTGCTTGCCGAAGTCGAAGTTGGCCTGCTTCAGGTTCAGGTGGATCTCGCGGCGCACGTCGGCGAGCGGGCCCGAGGCCGGCAGCGCGGCGCCGGGCAGGTGGGCACGGTACTGCGTGGCGTAGGCGTGGCCGAAGTTCCACACCCGGCGCAGGAAGCGGAAGGCCCCCTCGACGCCGGAGTCGGACCATTCGAGCTGCTGGTCGGGCGGGGCGGCGAAGATGATGAAGAAGCGCGCCGTGTCCGCGCCGTAGCGGTCGATCAGGGCCTGCGGGTCCACGCCGTTGTTCTTCGACTTGGACATCTTCTCGGTGCCGCCGACCTGTACCGGCGCGCCGTCGGCGGCGCGCGCGGCGACGATGCGGCCCTTGTCGTCACGCTCGACGCTGACGTCGGCGGGGTTGAACCAGGTCTTGCGGCCCGACGCGTCCTCGCGGAAGTAGGTGTCAGCCACCACCATGCCCTGCGTGAGCAGGCGCGTGAACGGCTCGGAGACCTTCACGAGGCCGCAGTCGCGCATCGCGCGCGTGAAGAAGCGCGAGTACAGCAGGTGCAGGATGGCATGCTCGATGCCGCCGATGTACTGGTCCACCGGCGCCCAGTAGTTGGCGCGCTCGTCGACCATCGCGTCCGCGTCCGGGCAGGCGTAGCGCAGGAAGTACCACGAGGACTCGACGAAGGTGTCCATCGTGTCGGTCTCGCGCCGCGCCGGCTTGCCGCAGGACGGGCAGGTGCATTCGTAGAACTCGGGCATCTTCGCCAGCGGCGAGCCGCGGCCCGTGATCTCGACGTTCTCGGGCAGCACCACCGGCAGGTCCTCGTCGGGCACGGGCACGTCGCCGCAGGACTCGCAGTGGATCATCGGGATCGGGCAACCCCAGTAGCGCTGGCGCGAGATGCCCCAGTCGCGCAGGCGGTACTGCACGCGTTTGGCGCCGAGGCCCCTGGCCTCGAGGTCGGCCGCGATGGCGTCGACGGCGCCCTGGAAGTCCAGGCCGTCGTACTTGCCGGAATTGACCAGACGGCCGTGCTCGGCATAGGCGTCCTGCCACGGCGCGGCGACGTCGGCGTACTTGTCGGAGGCGACGACCATCTTCACCGGCAGGCCGTACTTGTGCGCGAACGCGAAGTCGCGCTCGTCGTGTGCCGGCACGGCCATTACGGCGCCCTCGCCGTAGCCCATCAGCACGTAGTTGGCGACCCACACCGGCAGCCGCTCGCCGGTGAGCGGATGGCGCACGAAGAGCGGCGTGGCCATGCCCTTCTTCTCCATCGTCGCCATGTCGGCCTCGGAGACGCCGCCCTTCTTGCATTCCTCGATGAAGGCGGCCAGCGCTGGATCCCCGGCGGCGGCCTGCGTCGCGAGCGGGTGCTCGGCGGCCACGGCCACGTAGGTCGCGCCCATCAGCGTGTCGGCGCGGGTCGTGAACACCTTCAGCGCGCCGGCGCGGCCGACGGATTCCTCGTCATACGGGAACGAGATCTCGACGCCCTCGGAGCGGCCGATCCAGTTGCGCTGCATCGTGCGCACCTGCTCGGGCCAGTCGGGCAGGTCGTCGAGCGCGGACAGCAGCTCGTCGGCGTAGGCCGTGATCTTCATGTAGTACATCGGGATCTCGCGCTTCTCGACCAGCGCGCCCGAGCGCCAGCCGCGCCCGTCGATGACCTGCTCGTTGGCGAGCACGGTCTGGTCGACCGGATCCCAGTTCACGGTGCCCAGCTTCTTGTAGATCAGGCCCTTCTCGTACAGGCGCTTGAACAGCCACTGCTCCCAGCGGTAGTACTCGGGGCGGCAGGTCGCGATCTCGCGCGACCAGTCGATCGCGAAGCCCAGCCGCTTGAGCTGGCCCTTCATGTACTCGATGTTGGCGTAGGTCCACTTCGCCGGCGGCACGTTGTTCTGGATGGCCGCGTTCTCGGCCGGCATGCCGAAGGCGTCCCAGCCCATCGGCTGCAGCACGTTGTAGCCGCGCATGCGGTGGTGGCGCGAGAGCACGTCGCCGATGGTGTAGTTGCGGACGTGGCCCATGTGCAGCTTGCCCGACGGGTACGGGAACATGCTCAGGCAGTAGTACTTGGGCTTGCTCGTGTCCTCCGTGACGCGGAACGCGTCGCGGGCCTCCCATTCGGTCTGGGCGGCGGTCTCGATCTCGGCGGGCGTGTATTTGTCCTGCATGGAATGGCGGCCTGATGGGGCGTGAATCAAGCTGCGGATTATAGCCCGAAGGGCCGCGCTTCCGGCCGCGATGCGCGTGGCCGGCGGCCGGAGCCGCCGGCGGGGCCTCAGGGCAGCAGCACGCTCGCGCCGGTCGTGTGCCGCCCCTCCAGCGCGCGGTGGGCGTCGGCCGCGTCGCGCAGGGCGAAGCGCTGGTTGACGTCGATGCGGACCTTGCCGGAGAGCACGGCGTCGAACAGGTCGGCGGCCATGGCGTCGTGCTCCCCGCGCGTGGCGATGTAGTGGCCGAGCACCGGGCGCACCAGCGTCAGGCTGCCCTTCTGGGCGAGCAGCAGCGGGTCGAAGGGTTCGACCGGACCCGA
>Ga0182792_1000833_pt1 | contig 27312 bp, 20 predicted proteins | sample Passage237B_FD_130497 | JGI IMG/M metagenome (GOLD analysis project Ga0182792, IMG submission 130497) | Cellulose adapted compost microbial communities from Newby Island Compost Facility, Milpitas, CA, USA - Passage2 37B (version 2) (version 2) ...
ATCGTGATGCCTTCAATGGGTTCGTGTGTGTCAGGGTGATGCGTACAGGTGGCGCCTCGGATGCGCATCAGTCGGCCGACGCCGACCCGCCCGGTCGCTTCATCAATCGGACAGAGAATCGCGGGCGTCTCCTGCGCCTGGTTATCCGTGATGCCATCGCCGTGAGGCAGCCTGAGAATGCCCCTCAGATACACAGGCGGCTGACCAGGACCAGGACGCACCGTCATCACGCGAAGCGTCGCCAGACTGCCATTGGACAGCTTCGCGATGAAGGGAGTATTCACAATCCGGCGCTGCAGCAGATGAGGCTGATCGGGCGTTGAGACTTCTTTGAGATGCTCGATGATCTGCTGCGCCGTGAACAGTTTGCCCTTGTGGTCGCGATACTGGTCAGGCGAAAGATACTCCCATCGATGCGCGCCTTTTTCGCCGGTGCTGTCGATGCGTTTGGCAAACAGATCGCACGCAGGCAGGACGAGCCCGCCAGGCTGGCCGTCATGCTCCACCTGATGGTTCCTGAAGTTGGCGAGCACTTCAGGCGTGGGCAGACCATGGGCTCTGCAATGCCTGGCGAACTGAGACTTATCCTTGAGAAGCATGATGTGCTGGGGGCCGTTGAAGCTGCAGAACATGCGACAGGCTTCCCGCAGCGACAGATAGAACGGCGCCAGCGCCCGCTGCTCGGGCATGAAGTGGCGATAGAAGTAGTAATCGCGGGGTACCCTGCAGTCGGTGAGGATGGCCAGGATCATGTCCATCCACTGCTTGAAGGGCGGCCGGCCTGACTCACGCCATGCCCAATGCCCATGCTGCCAGGCCAGCTTCGTTGCTTGAACGCTGGCTACGACAGGCCAGATCAGTGAAGCAATCCAGTGCTGAAGGGTCCGTTTGAAACTGGAGGTCAGATCGCGCAGCGATCGACTGGTGGCCTGCCTCAGTGCGACCAGGGCTTCGCTGCTCTGGCAGCGTGGGATGCAGCGAATGAATAATTCGCTGTAGGGGGAGATCAATCGCATGTGGCCAGAGACTTTCGGCTGGAGGGAGAAGTCGATCTGCTGCAACTTGTGGAACACGTGAAGGTATCTGCCTGATTCCACAGTGGATTCTACTCCAGGCCCATCCCGCCGCGATCGGGGCTTTCCGCCGTGATTGGCACTGATATGTCTGTGCAGTTTCCTCGAGTGCATAGCATGCATCCGCATGCGCGCATTAAAAAACCTCTGGTCGTCGGGGGGGGTAAGTGGTAAACGACCAGAGGTTAGTCATGTTGAGTTTTGACGAAGAAGACCGGCTGTTCTGACTTCTGACTGCCTGCCCCTTCGTGGTACATGATGTATCGGAAGCGGAGCGGGTATACATGAACCAAAACAAGATATAATAGAAAATAATTTTCCGATTTAAAAGGAACGTCGTGAAATTGCCTGCGCCCGGCCGGGCAGGACACATTAGCGGACGTTGAATTGCGGATCAGAGAATGGCCAGCAGCAGCGTCAGCACCAGCAGGGTGAAGGCGCCGGTGACCAGCAGCCATTGAACCTTGGGCGTCAGGCTGGAGAACTGCCTGCGGTAAAGCCACGCCAGCACGGGCAGCGGCAGATGCAGCAGCAGAATCACCATCGCCAGGCTGCGGGGAATCGACTCGTGGCCGGCGGTGATCATGCGGGCCAGCAGCCCCAGCCCGGCCAGTGCAGCCAGACCCGTCGCCGTGACCACGCCTGTCAGAGCAGGGGTGCGCCCCGTCAGCGCCTGATTGCGGTCGGGATAAATGGGCATCTGTTTTTCCAGTCGGGAAAGACGGATGACCATCGCCAGCTGCGGGTGCATATCGCAGAGCATGAGCCTGGCCTGCTTGGCGGCCAGTCGCTTGTAGAAGCCCATCAGCTGGCCGACGAAAAGCGAGGAGATGTACTGAACCTGTTTGAAGGAGAACAGGAAGTCATGCCTGGCGGGCGCGGCGTCGATTTCTTTTTCGATGATCTCGCTGACGTGCTGCACTTCCATGGGCTTGATGAACCCTTCGGAGGGCAGAGTGACGATGGTCACGCTGCGCTTCTTCTCGAAGACAGGAAGATGAGAGGGTGTAGCCTTGTGCATACGCTGCGCCTTGACACGTTGTCGGCTATATACTGGCGGCGACGCTGATACAGGCAAACAAGGAGCCGCCGCCGATGATTGTCGACTTTCTTAGCAACGCACGATTGTACCATGTTCTGGGGCCTCGATTCGCCGCTGCATTCGATTACCTGGCCCGCACCGATTTCACCACCCTGGCCAACGGCCGATACGACGTGCAGGGTGATGATGTCTTCGCCATGGTCCAGAGCTATGACTCCAAGCTGCTGACGCCCGCCAGTAAGTGGGAAGCGCATCGCACCTACGCCGACATTCAGTACATTGTCTCGGGACAGGAGCGCATGGGCTACACCCAGATCGGGTCGCTCAAGGTGACCGACCCCTACGACGCCACCAAGGATTTCGAACTCTACACCGGCCAGCCTGACCAGACGTACGACTACGTGCGCGTCAGCCCGGGCATGTTCACGATTTTCCTGCCCACCGATGCCCACATGCCCGGCGTGGCGCTGAATCAGCCTGAAAAGGTCAGCAAGGTTGTGATGAAGGTCCGCTACTGATTCCACCTGTTAAAGCAGATCCATTCAATCCTGAAGATAAAGGTGACACCATGCGATTGTTCCCCGAAGTGATATCCGCGTTTGCCATCGGCTGCGATTCCTGGGACTGGCATGACGATGCCTGGCGGCCTAACCGCATGCCGACGTCGATGCGCCCGCTTTATGACACCAACGATGGTGCACGGGCTCGCATGTACAGCACCAGCGGCGTGCGCCTGCGATTTGTCAGCGATACCCGCAGGCTCTGGATTCAGCTTCGCTATGGCGTGTTCGCCCGTCCGATCTACAAAGGCTCGCTGGTGATCGATGGCCAGCTGGCGGGCACTTTCGGGCCCGATGCACAGCAGCCTCAGTGGGACGGGGTGATCTTCGAATCCGACACCGCCCAGCTGCGCGTCTTTGATATCTGGCTGCCCAACATGGTGCAGACCGATGTGGTGGAACTGCAGATCGACGATAACTGCGAAATGAAGCCTGCCGACCCGCTGCCCGTGCGCTGGCTGGTGTATGGCGATTCCATCACGCAGGGTATGACCTCCAGCCATCCTGCCGCATGCGCCATCGGCCTGGCGGCGCTGGCGTGCAACGCCGAGGTGCTCAATCTCGGCGTCGGTGGCGCCAAGCTCATCGCCGAGCTGGCCACCACCGTTCCCCAGGGCAAGTATGACATCCTGAGCATTGCCTACGGAACCAACGACTTCAACCAGAACGTCCAGGTTGCGGACTATCAGGCCAATGCAGCATCGCTGCTTGATGCACTGACCAGGGCCTATCCCGATAAGCCCATCGTGCTCATCACGCCGCTGACCTGGGCCTCGCGCACGCACCGCAATGCCAATGGCTGCACGCTGGAAGATTTCCGCGCGGCTCTGCGCCAGGTTGCTCGGGGCCGAGCCAATGTCACGCTGCTCGAAGGGACCGACCTGATCCCCGACGATGAATCCTTCTTCGTCGACAAGGTTCACCCCAACGACGCAGGCTTCAAGCTCTACGGCGAAAAACTCATCGCCGCAGTGCAGCAGCTGCTCTCGCTGCAGGTCTGATCAATCCGCGAGAAATCCCGAATAAAACAAAACCCAGGTCCATCGGGCCTGGGTTTTTGATTGCCATTGCATCTGTTCTGACCTTACAGCTGAAGAATCAGAATCGCCGCGTTGAAGTAGATGATCAGTCCCGTCACGTCCACCAGCGTGGCGATGAAGGGGGTAGAGATCGTCGCCGGGTCGAGGCCCAGACGCTTGATGATGATCGGGAGCAGTCCGCCCATCAGGGAGCCCCAGGTCACCACGCCGAAGATGCCGATGCCCACGGTCAGTGCGACGTCCATGTAGTGGAAGGTTTCGTCCTGCGTGTAGTCGGCCCAGCCGGTGTACTGCCAGAGGATGATGCGCAGCAGCCCCAGCACGCCCAGCAGCAGACCAAGCAGCGCGCCGCAGACCAGTTCACGTCGCAGCACCACGAACCATTGCTTGAGGGTGACTTCCCCGATGGCCATGGCGCGGATGATCAGGGTGGCTGCCTGTGAGCCGCAGTTCCCGCCGCTGGAGATGATCAGCGGGATGAACATCGTCAGCACGTAGGCTGCTTTCATGCTGTCCTGATAGTGCGCAATGGCCGTGGCCGTGAGCATCTGGCCAAGGAAGAGCACCGACAGCCACACGCCGCGGTGGCGTACCAGGCTCAGCAGGGGGACGGCCAGGTAAGGCTCATCGAGCGCTTCCATACCACCCATCTTGTGGATGTCTTCGGTGGTTTCTTCTTCAGCCACGTCGGCCACGTCGTCGAAGGTCACGATGCCCACGAGGATGCCTTCGCTGTTGACCACAGGCAGCACGGGGCGGTCGTAGCGCTCCATCATGCGGACTGCTTCTTCCTGGTCGTCGGTAGCCTGCAGCGCAGGGAACTGACCATCGAGCAGCGCCTTGATGGGCGTGGCCGGATCATCCAGCAGCAGGTGGCGCAGACGCAGGTCGTCAAGCAGTCGGCCTTTTTCATCCACCACGTAGAGCATGGAGAATGTTTCCGCATCGCGGCCATACTTGCGGATGTGGTCGAGCGCCTGCTGAATGGTCCAGTTGGAGCGCACGGCCAGATAGTCGGGCGTCATGATTCGCCCGACGCTCTGAGGCGGATACCCCAGCAGGAACTGCGTGCGCTTTCGATCTTCAGGCTTAAGCAGCGCAAGGAGCCTGGCCGTGACTTCGCCTGTCATTTCTTCGAGCAGGGTGGTACGGTCGTCTGTGGCCATGTCTTCGAGCAGCTGAGCCAGCTGTTCGTTGGACAGGTCCTGCAGCAGACGTTCCTGGTGCTCGGCGTTGAGGTGCGCAAAAACCTCGGCCTGTCTTTCGCGGGAGAGGAAGCGAAAGACCACCATGCGATGATGCGGGCTCTCGAGATGATCCAGCAGATCAGCGACTTCAGGATCCTGAAGCTGGGCCAGGGCCTCATAGACCTCGGCGGTGCGCTTCTGGTCGATGAGTTCCTGAATTTCGGGAGCCAGCAGGCCGCCGACAAACTGGCTTTGTTCAATGCTGTTGGGCATAAGCATTAATCCCAGCTGTGAGAAGTATCCCAGCGGTTGAGTCGTGAAAGATCGGCCCGTCGCTACGGCCAATTGGCAGACAGGCTATTGTAATGTCCAGTAGGCGTAATGCTTCGACCAAGCTATGATGTAAATCTTGTTGTCGCGGCGAGCGGCATGACAAATGATCAACCTGGAGTCATCTATGAAATTCCTGACGGCCGGCCTGTTGTCTCTGGCGATCTGTGGTGTCGCCACCGCTGAAACCGCCACGCAGACTGCGGCGCCCGCTTCCGCCGAAAAGACCGCGGAACAAACTTCGCAGACCCAACCTCAGACCACCGAAAAGCCTGCTGATGAATCGGCTGCTCCCGGCGGTCTGGACACCCTGTCCAAGCGCGCTGGCTACGCCATCGGCCTGAGCATCGGCCAGAACTTCAAGTCGCAGCAGATCGATGTCGATCTCGACGCCTTCTTCAAGGGCCTGACCGACGGCGCCAAGGGCAACACCCCACTGCTCGATGAACGCGCCGCTCAGATGGCGATGTTCGAATTCCAGCAGCACCTCCAGGCCAGGCAGATGGAAGCCATGCGCGCCGCTGCCACCAAGAACAAAGCCGAAGGTGAAGCCTTCCTCGCCAAGAACAAGACCGTTGAAGGCGTGAAGACCACCGCTTCGGGCCTGCAGTACTCGGTGATCACCGAAGGCCAGGGCGAATCGCCCAAGGCCACCGACACCGTGACCGTTCACTACTCGGGCAAGCTGCTCGATGGCACGGAATTCGACAGCTCCTATCAGCGCAACGAACCGGCCACCTTCCCGCTCAACGGCGTCATCGCCGGCTGGACCGAAGGCCTGCAGCTGATGAAGCCCGGCGCCAAGTACAAGTTCTTCATCCCCGCTTCGCTGGCCTACGGCGAACAGGGCTACGCCGACGTCATTCCCCCGGAAGCCGTCCTGGTGTTCGAAGTGGAACTGATCTCCGCCAAAGCTGCCCCCGCCCAGCAGCCTGGCCATGAAGGTCACAACCACTGAGACGATGAATCGCATCAACGAATGAGGTTGATGTGATACGATTCAAAACAGATGAGCTACTGTCGCAAGGCAGTGGCTCATTTTTATTTTGTACGTGTTACATCGTCATGCCTGCATCTATCTTCAATTCATTCACGCCGCGTAAGATCGGTGGATGCCTGTTCTCGCAGGCATGACACAGGGGACAGGGCCCAACCTGTTGAATGAAAAAAGCCCAGGTTCAATGAACCTGGGCTTTGTGGTTTTCAGAGGGGACTGAGTTTGGCTCAGGCCTTGGCCATCTTGCGGAGCACCGTGTGGAGGATGCCGCCGTTGCGGTAGTACTCGACTTCCACGGGGGTGTCGATGCGGCAGATGACCTGGAAGGTCCTGCGCTCGCCGCTGGGCTTGGTGGCCGTCACGGTGAGTTCCTGGCGGGGCTTGACGTTGTCATCAATATCGATGTCGAAGATTTCTTCGCCCGTCAGGCCCAGGGTCTTGGCGTTTTCGCCTTCCTTGTAGCACAGGGGCAGCACGCCCATGCCCACGAGGTTGGAGCGGTGGATACGCTCGAAGCTTTCGGAGATCACAGCCTTGACGCCCAGCAGGAAGGTGCCCTTGGCGGCCCAGTCACGGCTGGAGCCCATGCCGTAGTCCTTGCCCGCGAGCACCACCAGCGGGGTGCCCTTGGCCTTGTAGTTGACCGAGGCTTCGTAGATCGACTTGACCTGACCGTCGTTGAAGTCGGTGGTCCAGCCGCCTTCGGTGCCCGGAGCAATCTGGTTCTTCACACGGATGTTGGCGAAGGTGCCACGGGTCATCACGCGGTCGTTACCACGACGGCTGCCGTAGCTGTTGAACATCGACACGGGCACGCCGTTTTCAAGCAGGTACTTGCCAGCGGGGCTGTCCTTCTTGATCGAGCCGGCCGGGCTGATGTGGTCGGTGGTGACCGAGTCGCCCACCTTGATCAGCGTGCGAGCGCCCTTGATGGGGCGGATCGGCGACGGAACCGGAGGCAGATCTTCGAAGAAGGGCGGTTCCTGAACGTAGGTGCTCTTTTCATCCCAGGCGTACAGAGCGCCTTCGCTGGTGGGAATGGCCTTCCATTCCGCGCTGCCAGCGAACACGTCGGCGTATTCCTTGGTGAACTGTTCGACCGTCACATCGCGGCCGACAACTTCCTGGATTTCCGCATGGGTCGGCCAGATGTCCTTGAGGTAGACATCATTGCCATTGTTGTCCTGGCCGATGGGGTCCTTGGTCAGGTCGATGTCGACCGTGCCCGCGATGGCGTAGGCGACAACCAGCGGCGGGGAGGCCAGGTAGTTGGCCTTGACGTCGGGGTTCACGCGACCTTCGAAGTTACGGTTGCCCGAGAGCACCGAGGTGACGACCAGGTCGGCGGCGTTGACGGCCTTGGAGATCGGCTCGGGCAGCGGGCCCGAGTTACCGATGCAGGTCGTGCAGCCATAGCCAACGGTCTGGAAGCCGAGCTGATCCAGAGCCTCGGTGACACCGGCCTTGTTCAGGTATTCGGTGACAACCTTGGAGCCAGGAGCCAGCGAGGTCTTGACCCAGGGCTTGCGCTTCAGGCCAAGGGCGACGGCCTTCTTGGCCACCAGACCGGCGCCGAGCATCACTTCCGGGTTGGAGGTGTTGGTACAGCTGGTGATGGCGGCGATGACCACCGCGCCATGCTTGAGCTTGAACTTCTGGCCTTCGTATTCCACTTCGATCGAGCCCTGACCGTTGGCCGGCGGAGCCAGGACCGCAGTCCCTTCCGCGGTGGCGGTAGCGCTCTGGCCGCCTTCGTTGGCGAAGGAGGAGGTGGTGGAATCCTTGGCGGGCGAGATCTTGCCAAAGGTAACCGACAGGTCCTGTTCCCACTGGCTCTTCATGCCCGAGAGGGAGATGCGGTCCTGCGGACGCTTGGGGCCGGCCAGCGAGGGCTCGACGGTGGACAGGTCCAGTTCGAGCACGGCCGAGTAGTCGATGGTGCGATTGTCGTCGCGCCACATGCCCTGAGCCTTGTTGTACTGTTCGACAGTCTGGATGAGCTTCTCATCGCGACCCGACAGACGCATGTAGGCCAGCGTCTGATCGTCGACGGGGAAGAAGCCGATGGTGGCGCCGTATTCAGGAGCCATGTTGGCGATGGTGGCGCGGTTGGCCACGGTCATCTGTTCCAGGCCGGGGCCGAAGAACTCGACGAACTTGTTCACGACGCCAAACTTGCGGAGCATCTGCGTGACGGTGAGCACCAGGTCGGTGGCAGTGGTGCCTTCCTTGAGCTTACCGGTGATCTTGAAGCCGACGACTTCCGGAATGAGCATGTAGATGGGCTGGCCGAGCATGACGGCTTCGGCTTCGATGCCACCCACACCCCAGCCCACGACGCCCAGGCCGTTGATCATGGTGGTGTGGCTGTCGGTACCCACGAGGCTGTCGGGGTAGAGCACGCCATCCTTCTCCCAGGTGACCTTGGCGAGATATTCAAGGTTGACCTGGTGGACGATGCCCGTGGCCGGGGGAACGACGCGGAAGTTGTTGAACGCCTTCTGGCCCCACTTGAGGAACTGGTAGCGTTCGTTGTTGCGTTCGAATTCGAGGTTGGAGTTGATGGTCAGCGCGGTGGCCGAGCCGAAGGCGTCCACCTGAACCGAGTGGTCAATGACCAGGTCGCAGGGGACCAGCGGGTTGACCTTCTGCGGATCGCCGCCGACGCGCTTCATCGCCGCACGCATCGCAGCCAGGTCGACCACGGCGGGCACGCCGGTGAAGTCCTGCAGCACGACGCGGCCGGGCATGAAGGGGATTTCCACTTCGCCGACGTTGCGGGCATCGTAGGCGGCCAGGGCGGCGATGGAATCTTCCGTCACCACAAAGCCGTCAAGGTTGCGCAGGCAGGATTCGAGCAGGACTTTGATGCAGTAAGGCATGCGGTCCAGGCGATTCCCGGGCAGGTTCGCCAGGGCGTCGAGGCGATAGATGGTCTTGTCGCCTTGAGCGGTTTTGATGGTGGTAGCAGCCTTGTACGGATCGTAGGGTGTGGTCATCCCAATTCCTCAAATGGTCTTCCGACGGGTGCGAGTGAGCGAATATCTTAGCAGGATTGTTCGACTTTTTCGCGCGCCCGGGTGAGCTTTGCACACTCAAAAGGGCGGAAAACCTTCGCAGGCATGGTCCCGAGGCGATGTCGTACAATGCCCGCCATGAGTCAGCAGTGTTCTAATCCGCGTCCTATTGTGATCCTTGGCCCCACCGCCGGGGGCAAGAGTGAACTGGCCGTCCGCCTGGCCCTGGCGCTGGGCGGTCAGGTGATCAGCGCCGATTCCATGCAGATCTACCGCCATATGGATGTGGGCACGGCCAAGCCTTCCCGCGTGCAGCAGCAGCGGGTGGTCCATCACATGGTGGACATCATCGAACCCACCGAACGCTTCACCGTGGCCGACTGGCTTTCGCGCACTGAAGCCGTCATCGCCGACCTGCAGTCCAAGGGCCTGACGCCCGTGGTGGTGGGGGGAACGAATCTATATATCAAGGCCCTTCTGGAAGGGCTTTTCGACGGGCCGGGGATTGATGAAGCCCTGCGCGAGGAACTGGCCGCCACGCCGCTGGAGCAGCTTCACCCCAGGCTACAGGCGGTGGACCCGCAGGCTGCAGCGCGTATCCACCCCAATGACCGCAAAAAACTGGTACGCGCTATCGAGGTTTATCACCTGACGGGCAAGCCCATCAGCGCCCTGCAGACCCAGTGGGAAGAACCCACGGCTCAGGATCCCGCTCCGACGGCGTATCGCCATAACCCCATTCTCATCGGGCTGGAATGGCCGGCCGAGGCGATCAATCCGCGTATCAACGCCCGGGTCAAAGCCATGTTCCATCCGGAAAAGGTGGATCCGCAGACCCTGGAAGACTTGAACATCACCCGCAGTCTGGCTGATGAAGTGGCCGACCTGCAGAGCCGATCCCTCTTAGGTGATCAGGCCAGGCAGGCGCTGGGGTACAAGCAGGTGCTCGAAGCTCTGGCGGGGCAGATTTCGATGGAGGAAGCCTGCGAAAAGACCAAGATTCTCACCCGCCGATTCGCCAAAACCCAGCGCACCTGGCTGCGTCGCTATCGGAACGTGAAATGGCTGTCCGCACCCGGAAAAACGGCCGAGGAATTGGCGTCTGAGGCGGTTACTTACGTAAAAACCTGTCTTTAAACATTTTGCGTTCGTTGCTTGACAATTTGAAAACAAGCTGCTTTAGTGGTCAACCTGATTTTTGCCCCCGCAGGTCTACATTTTTGAGCCGGCCGGGGCTTAAGATGCACCGAAAGACGACCGCGCAGCAGGCCAGCCTGGGCCCGAAAGGTTTGTGAAGTTCATGGCTAAGAAGACGACGAAGAAGACCAGCCGGACGCCGCGCAAAGCTGCAGGCGGCGGAGCGAAAACGACCGGCGGCGCACGTGGCCGGGCCGCCCGCGGTGAACGCGATGTGCCTGTCCCTGCGACCGAAGGCAAGCACCTGGTCATCGTCGAGTCGCCCACCAAAGCCAAGACCATCAATAAATATCTGGGTGGTGATTACGCCGTGATGGCCAGCGTGGGCCATGTGCGCGACCTGCCCAGCCGCGCCCCCAAGGGCGTGAAGCAGGAAGTTCCCGGGGTGGATCTCGAACATCGCTTCGAGCCCACCTACGAGATCATGCCCGACAAGAAGAAGACCGTCGCAGCCCTGAAGAAAGCGGCCAGCAAAGCCAGCGACGTGTGGTTCGCAACCGACTTGGATCGCGAAGGGGAAGCCATCGCGTGGCATCTGGCGCAGGCGCTGGGCGTCAAGCCCGCCAGCGCCAAACGCGTGGTGTTCAACGCCATCACCCGCGATCAGATTCAGAAGGCATTCAGTCAGCCTCGCCCGATTGATGAATCGAAGGTCAACGCGCAGCAGGCCCGCCGAATCCTCGACCGCATCGTGGGCTATCAGGTGTCGCCGCTGCTGTGGAAGAAGGTGGCCGGCGGTCTGTCGGCCGGCCGCGTGCAGTCGGTGGCGACGCGCCTGGTGGTTGACCGCGAACGTGAAATCGAAGCCTTCGTTCCTGAAGAGTTCTGGCGCATCGCCGGCTACTTCGCCACCGATCTGGCCAGGGCTCCGCAGCTGGCCAAAGAGTGGAACGCCTGGCTGGCTCAGTCTGAAGGCGATGAAGAGCAGACCCTCAAGGACAAGCTCCAGTGGCTCAGCCAGCATCAGTGCATGCGTGGCGAGCTGGTGGAAGTCAACAGGAAGCCTTTTGAAGCCAACAATCGCGACGCGGCGATGGAAGTCGCCTCGCTGCTGGGCTTCAAGATTGAATCGACGCGCGAGTGGGAAGACCCCAAGGGCAAGGGGCCGTCGAAGAATCGCGTGAAGTATGCAGGCAGTCTGATCACTCCGCCTGACTCGCGCATTGCTTCGATCACCACCAAGCGCACCACCACGCGCCCCAGTGCGCCGTTTATCACCAGTACGCTTCAGCAGGCCGGTGCGAACCGCTACGGATTTGCGCTGCAGCGCACGATGCGCATCGCCCAGCAGCTTTACGAAGGTGTCAACATTTCCGGTGAAGGCCAGACCGGTCTGATCACCTACATGCGTACCGACTCGACGCACATTTCAGGCGAAGCTCTGAACATGGCGCGTCAGTACATCCAGTCGAATCTGGGTGACAAGTATCTGCCCGAGAAGCCCAACTTCTTCACCTCGTCGAACAAAGCCGCGCAGGAAGCCCACGAAGCCATCCGCCCGACGAACGTGAACCTCACGCCCGCTCGCGTTCAGAAGGATCTGACCGATGAGCAGTACAAGCTCTACAAGCTGATCTGGGAGCGCTTCGTCGCCAGCCAGATGATCTCGGCGCAGTGGGATTCCACGACGGTGCTCATTGAATCGGCGCTGTCTGACAAGTCGGGTCACGCCGTGTTCAAAGCCACCGGCCGCACGCTGGTGGAAGAAGGCTTTTATAAGGTCACGGGTATCCCGCAGGCCAGCGAAGAAGCGATGCTCCCGCCATTGACGGAAGGGCAGAAGCTCGCCGCGCTTCAGATTGAACCGGCGCAGCAGTTCACCAATCCGCCGGCGCGTTTCACGGAAGCTTCGCTGCAGAAGAAGCTCGAAGAAGAAGGCATCGGCCGCCCCAGTACGTACGCGGCGATCATCTCCACGATTCAGGATCGTAAGTACGTTCAGCCGCTGGGCCCGCGCGACAAGCGTCTCTACGCGACCGATCTGGGCAAGGTGGTGACCGACAAGCTGATGGAAGCGTTTCCGACCATCATGGAGGTGGACTACACCCGCCAGATGGAAGCCGAGCTGGACAAGATCGAGGACGAAGCCAACGACTGGGTAACGATGCTCCAGCGTTTCTATGGCCCATTCAAGGAAAGTCTGGCCCGCGCGATGGAACTGATGGTCCACGCCAAAGCCGAAGCCGAGCCCGCGCCGTACAAGTGTGAGAAGTGTGGTGCGGACACCGTCTACCGCTTTGGTCGCAACGGCCGATTCCTCTCGTGCTCGCGCTATCCCGACTGCGATTACGCCGCGCCGATCGACCGCGAAGGCAAGCCGCAGCAGGCCGAGATGACCGACATCGTCTGCCCGGAATGTGGTGGTGGCATGACCCGCCGCACCGGCCGATTCGGTCCGTTCCTGGGCTGCGTGAACTACCCGACGTGCAAGGGCATTCTCAAGCTCGATCCGAAGAAGGGCAGCATTGTTCTGCCCAAGACGCCGCCTTTGACCACCGACGTTCCCTGCCCCAAGTGCAGTTCGCCTTTGTATCTGCGAACTTCCAAGCGAGGCTTCTGGCTCAGCTGCTCGACCTTCCCGAAGTGTCGTGGCAGGCAGGCCTGGAGCAACATCGACGAAGCCAAGCAGAAGTCGCTTGAAGAACTGTGGGATGCGCATAACAAGGCCAACCCCGTTCCCGTGGTGCACAACACGGCAGGCAAGGTGGTAGAGGAAGGGTACGTCCCGCAGATTGTGGGCGGCGATTCCTCTTCCGAACCCGGTGAGCCTGGCAGCGACAGCATCTGACCGCTCACCCCGTCGGGGAGTCTGAAAGATGACTGAGCAGGCCGATCCTCATCCCGCCGATGCATCATCCGCCAGCCGGCAGGCCTTCAGGCCCAGGCAGATCATTGCCATGGTGCTGCTGGCGGTCTGTCTGCTCTGGCCGGTGTGGTCGCTGACTCAGTTTCACACATACCTGATGAAAGCTCAGCCCAGCCCGGCTGATGCGCGCCAGGGCTGGCGACAGCTTGAGCGTCGCATGGAGCCCGTGCGCCAGTTCCTTTCCCCGGGGACCGTGGTGGAGTATTCACCCACCACGCAGATTCCCGTGGCGCCCAGCCGACCGATTGATGTTCAGTTTGTTCTCTCGCCTGTGATCGTCTGGCGGCAGGGCCAGCCTGCGCAGCCCGATCTGATCGTGGCTGACAAGTTCAACGACGCAGAGCTCAAACAGTACATCACCGAGCACGCACTGGAACCCGTCGCCGTCTTTGGCGGCGGGCTGGCGATTCTGACACGATCCACTTCACCCCAGGAGCAGCGCCCATGATCGCATTTCTCCTGGGCTGGATATTGAGTCTGCTCATTGGGCTGGCCGTGGTGGTAGGACTGATCGGCCCGCACCGACGTCAGCCCATGATCTGGCCGTTGATGCTCGGGCTGTCGATTCTGCTGGGGCTTGGCCTGTCCTCACTGCCGATGCTCGGATTCCTGGCTGGCGCTCATGCGTGGGGCCTGCCACTGATCGGGCTGGATGTGCTGCTGCTGATCGTGACGGGATCGCTGGCGATGCAGTTTCGCCGGGGCGGGCGACATCAGCCGGGTGATCTTGTGTCTGACGCTGCAGCATCGTCAGCGCCATCTCGCTGGCCTGCGCGAATCATCATGGGCTGGTGCGGACTGATTGCACTGGCATCGGCCTGGCTGGGTGTGATCAATCTGTCGCGCCGGCCCTGGGGCGACTGGGATGCGATCATGATCTGGAACCTGCGGGCCCGGTTCTTCCACCGCGTGGAAGAGCAGTTCATGATTGCCTTCAGTCAGCCTGTGATTCATACGGATTATCCACTGTCGATTCCGCTTTCGGTGGCCAGGCTGTGGGTGTATCAGCAGCTGGAATCGCCGCTGAGCCCCCAGAGCATTTCGCTGCTGACCTTCATTGCGGTGGTGCTGATCGTCGGGCCTGTGGTGGCGATCTGTCGTGGTGCACTGGCCGGCGCGGTGGCGGTGGGGGTTCTGCTGGCCAATCCGCTACTGATGCTCTTTGGCACGCTTCAACTGGCCGACGTTCCGCTGGGGGCCTGCCTTGTGGCGGGCTGGGCGATGGTCCTACTTTCCATGACGCGCCCGACGGAACTTCAGAACAGTGGGCCCCCAAGCCGGGAATCGGTCTACGGCCTGGCGCTGGCGGGGCTGCTCTGGGGCTGCATGATCTGGATCAAAAACGAAGGGCTGATGCTGCTGCTCTGCAGTGGTCCTGGTCTGCTGGTGGTGCGCTCGCCGCGCTGGTGGGTGACAACTGGACGGTCGGCAGGGCTGGCATTGCTGGCAGGACTGATACCCTTTGCCCTGGTGCTGATCCTGGCCAAGCTTTCCCTGGCAGGCAGCAATGACCTGATCCGCAGCCAGGGAGGCGGATCGGAAATGCTGGCCAAGCTCGTGGACCTGTCCCGCCATCGCGCGTTCTGGACGGTCGCAGGTTCCTATCTGATCAACACGCCCACCGCGGCGGTCAAACTCATTTTCGTACTGCTGGTCATCTTCGCAGGCTGGTCCTCCCGTAATACCGGCCGACTGCTCTGGGGCATGGGCCTGTCCATCGCTCTGATGATGGCGGGGTTCTACACGGTCTATCTGCTGACGCCGCATGACCTGCAGTGGCATCTGAGCAGCTCGCTGTCCAGGCTGATGACCCAGCTCTGGCCTGTCTTTGTGCTCTGGGCGATGCTGGGGCTGAATCTGCCCTGGAAAACCGCCGGGCGGCTCGGGTAAGACCTGTTTTTTCTGGCTATAATGTGGTCTATGAAACCACTTGCCCTGATCATTCAGACCGCCGGTACGAACTGCGACCGTGAACTGGCCTTCGCCTTCCAGCTGGCCGGAGCCGATACGCGCACCGTCCACGTGAACCAGCTCATCGAAGACCACCAGCAGCTTGAGCAGTTTGACCTGATCGGCTTCCCAGGCGGCTTCAGCTATGGCGACGACATCGCCGCCGGCCGCATCTTCGCCAATCGCCTGCGTCACCGCCTCTATGAGCCCCTGTGGGCTGCGGTCAAGCGTGGCGTTCCGATGATCGGCATCTGCAATGGTTTCCAGGTTCTTGTGAAGCTGGGCCTGCTGCCTGACCCTTCCGCCCCTGATGCCTATCAGGGCCAGACCGCGACGCTGGCGGACAACGTCACCGGCCGATTCATGGACCGCTGGCTGGGAATGGAAGCCGACGAAAACTCCGTCTGCATCTGGACCAAAGGCGTCGGCGACGCCGGCCGATTCGATCTGCCTGTCGCCCATGGTGAAGGTCGTCTGGTTCCCGCCAGCGACGAAGTGCTCAATCGCTGGCGTGCTAACGGCCAGATTGCCCTGCGCTACGCTGATGGCCAGAACCCCAACGGCTCGACCGACCGCATCGCGGGCGTGTGTGACCCGACGGGTCTGGTTCTGGGCCTGATGCCTCACCCCGAGCGCTTCGTGCATGAGACGCATCATCCCCACTGGACGCGCAAAGCCGCGCTGGGCCAGTCACTCGAGCCGGCCGGGCTCAAGTTCTTCCAGAACGCCGTCGCCCACGTGCAGTCCAAAGCCGCTGCCAGCGTCTGATCAAGACCAGCAACTCGTGGATATTCACCGCCAGTCAAGTGAATTGATTGGCGGTTTTGCATCGCTCAAGACCAGGCAGATGTTGCGCTGACATCTGACTGATCCGTCTGCATATGTCTGCAGAGGTCCGATGGAAAACTCACCGACTGATGACAGACCCGGCTTCGCCGCCGGGTCTGTCTGTTTTCACAACCTGCTGGGCCTGTGGTCTGTGCGGTCTGTAACGATTGTGCGGTCTGGAGAAGTCTGCTGCGGTTTGAGGCAGCAGGGTTTGTCTGAAATGAACTGGCAGCCTGGATAAACCCGCTAAACCTGCCTGGGGGATGTGTCGATGTTGTGACTGGTGGCATAGCGCCAGGGGTCCGGATCGGGGCGGAAGAGTTGTTTATTGACCCTGGTCGGACGCAATCAACATCAAGAGGCAGGAATACGTATGGCATTCGGCTGGTCCAAAACGCGATATTCACCCATCGCTGTGGATTTCGGGACCGACAGCATCAAGCTGCTTCAGGTGATCCTGGGGGAACCCCCTCAGCTCATCGCCGCAGCAGCGATGGAAGTTCCGCCTGAAGCCCGCACTGATGTGGCTGCGCGTCAGGAATTCCTGCAATCCGCATTGTCGTCGATGGTCCGCAGTCAGCCTTTCAAAGGCAAGCGGGCCATTCTGTCACTTCCTTCCAGCCAGACGCTGATCCAGCATTTCCAGATCGCAGGCTCAGAAACTGAAGACATGGCGATGCAGATCGATATGAATCTGCGTCAGCGCATGAATGTTGACCCGTCGCGCATGGTGGTGCGTAACTTTCCGGTGACCACCCTGGTGCGTGAGGGCAGCTCCAAGCAGGAAACCATCTGCGTGGCGGCCAGCAGGGATGCCATCATGAATCACATCGAGCTGGCGCACCGTGCCAAGCTGGATGTGGTGGGCATGCACTGCGAACCGCTGGCGATTCTCAAATCGTTCGGCCACATGTTCCGTAACAGCCAGCAGGGCAGCATCATCTGCTTCCTGGACATGGGCGCATCGTCCACCAAGGTGGTGATTTCGCATGGCCCTCAGATGGTCTTTGCCAAGACGATTCACATTGGTGGCGATCACCTGACGACACACCTGGCCAGAGCGCAGGGCGTCAGCTTCGCCGAAGCCCGCGCGATGCGCATGAACATCACCGGGGCTCAGTCTTCGGAAGATCAGGGCATGGCCATGGCCGGCGCCGCAGTGGCTGCGCCAGCGACGCCGCCTGTTCCCACGGGTGCTGCAGGCGGGCTGGCGATGATCGAAGCTCGCATGGCGGCTGAGCGTCGCGCTCAGGGCCAGGCCGAGGCTGCTCCGACGGTTTACAAGAAGCCGGTCGCCGACCCTGCCCATGAAACGATCGAATGTCTGATTGATGAGCTGCAGCTTTGCCTGCGTCATCACCAGAGTGTGTTCCCCGAGCAGCGCGTGGAGAAGCTGGTGTTCCTGGGCGGGGAATCCCGTCACGTGGATATCTGCCAGAAGATCGCCCGTTCGCTGCATATCGGTGCGCAGCTTGGTGATCCGCTGGCGCGTGCGGTTCGTCTGACGCAGAGCAAGACGCCCAGCGGGGTGGACCTGCGACAGTCCCAGCCGGGCTGGGCTGTTCCGATGGGGCTGTGTCTGTCGGAAGCGAATCTCTGATCGAGTGATACGAAACCGGGCGAGCGCCCGATCAACTGGAGCCGACCATGGCTGAGAATCATAGTTTCCTGCCAGAGGATTATCTGGAGAAGCGTGCGCAGACCCGGACAACGGTCTTCTGCGTGTCGCTGTTTTTGATTGTGCTTGCAGGTGTCTCGGCCGCGTGGGTGGTGTCGCTGCAGCAGTACAACGATGTGGTCAGGCATCAGAAGCAGGTGCGAGCCCAGTTCGAGGAAGCTGCCAAGCGTCTTGAACAGTTCGAGAAGCTCCAGGCCCAGCGTGAACAGATGATTCACAAAGCCCAGGTAACTGGAACGCTCATTGAGCGCGTTCCGCGCAGCGTGCTGCTGGCGGAACTGATCAACAGCATGCCCCCCAACCTGAGCCTGCTGGATCTGAAGGTGGATACCAAGGTGATCAGCCGGCCGCAGCCTCCCGAAACGGCCATGGCCCGTGCCCGCAATCAGAAGAAGGCAGTGACCGAGCCGGTCAAGCCTCAGCCCCCCGAAACGCAGGTGAACATCATCCTCACCGGTGTTGCGCCCACTGACGTGCAGGTGGCCCAGTTCATGTCGACGCTCGGTGGCAATGAGATGTTCGCCAACCAGCACCTGGGCTTCAGCGAAGAATCGAAGATCAAGGACCAGAGCCTGCGTAAATTCCGGGTTGATATTGAACTGGCCCCGGGCGTGGATGCTCAGCGTCATGAACCCAAGCTGGTCAAGCGGGAACTGCTCAACAATCCGATGAGCACGAAGATGCAGATTGCTCCCGATGGTGTGTTTCAGAACAACCGCGAATCGCAGCAGCGCAGCGATGCGATGCCTGCCTTGCAGGATTGAAGCCGCTGCGTGATCGACCCTACAGACAGGTCAGGAGTCATTAGACATGCGATTTGGAATTCGTGAACTGATATTCGTGCTGCTTCTGATTGCCACCCCGGTGGCGTCGTACTTCGGGTACTTCAAGAAGCACAATGAAGACATCGCCAGCGCCCGCGAGGAAATCACGGCCAGGCAGAAGAAGCTGGCTCAGCTTGAAGCCGCGACGATGCGCGTCAAGGACCTTGGCGAGGAGATCGACAAGCTCGCCCAGGCCATTGAAGTGTTCGAGCAGAAGCTGCCTTCGGAGCGTGAAACCGAAGTGATCCTGCGTGAAGTGTGGGAACTGGCCACCCGTCATCATCTGGTTCCTCGCAGCGTGCGCACGGATAAGGTGATCGAAGGCCCGCTCTATTCGACGCTTCCGATTCCGATGTCCATCGTGGGTAACTTCGACGGCTTCTACAGCTTCCTGCTGGACCTGGAGAAGCTGCCTCGTCTGACTCAGATTCCCCGTATGAACCTTCAGAAGATTGACAGCGAAGAAGGCCACATGAAGGCCGACATCGTGCTTCACATCTTCTTTGAGAGCAAACCGAAGAACGGCGCTGCCGCCGCAGGAAAGGCGAGACTATGAGCTTGTTGAAACAATCCTCCGGCCTCAACGACCTGGATTCGAATCAGGTGACTCAGGAAGAGCCCGCATCGCTGTCGCTGATGGGTGGTATTGCCAAGCCCGAAGGTCTGCCTGAAGTGGACTTCGACCTCGATGCCCTCAAGTCCAGGAAGCAGAAGATCAGCCAGGGAACCGTTGTCCTGATCGCAGTGGTGGCAGTGGCTGCTCTGGTGGTCTACGGCATGCGGTTCAGCATGGGCGACCTGAGTCGTAACAGCGTCTCTTCCGACATGATGAAGAAGATCGATCAGGCGCTGGCCAAGGCTAACCCCACAGCATCAACCGGCTCCAATCAGGTGCTGCCCGTGCGTGCGATGTTCCGTGATACGGATTCCATCGTGCGCATGTTCAACGCCGATGTGAGCAAGAGCCAGGTTCCCATTGAATACGTCCAGCGCAATCCCTTTGCTCTGGCGATGGAAACCAGCAGCGGGAATGCTGCTGCCACCGCCGGCGCCGATGCCACGCGTCTGCGTGAACAGCAGCGCAAGCTCGAAGCGGAATTCAACAGTCTGAAACTGCAGTCGGTCATGGCCAGTGCACGCATTCCGGTGGTCATCATCGATGGCCAGTTCTACAAGGAAGGCCAGAAGGTCGGCCCGTTCACCATCGCCAGAATTCACGACCGCGGTGTGGACCTGCAGGCCGAAGGCTTCCAGAAGACGCTTTCGATGCAGGACCAGCTCGACCGCAGGAACCAGCTGCGCAGGTAATGAGGTTGTCGGCCTGATTTCGGGCGGATGGTCGATCGTTCAAACTTTGATCCAGGTGGAACGCAAGCATGTCCGGCAAGCCGTTAAATGATGGTCTGACACCACTGGATGTGGGCCCGATGGGTGGGAACGATCCTGCACTCCGCAGTTTCGCATCGCTCAGTGACCTGTGGACCCCTGAGCAGAAGCCTGCCAGTCAGCCCGTCGCCAAAGCAGAGCTTGGCCAGATGCTCCTTGATCTGGGAGCAGTCGATGCAGCCACGCTGACCAATGCCCGTTCGGTGGTGGCCAAGTCGCCCGGCCGCACGCTGGCGCAGGTGCTCCTGGAACATGCAGTTGATGAAGAAGCCATTCAGCGCTGCGTGGCACAGCTTCACGATCTGCCTTTTGAACGCGTGGATCTGGACCGCGTTGATACCCGTCTGTTCAAGAAACTGGGCAGTGAATTCTGCAAAGCCAACGGCGTGCTTCCGCTGCGCGTGGTTTCAGGCCGCCTGTTTCTGGGCATCTCCAAGCCTGATGATCTGATTCTGATTGACGAAGTCCGTCACAAGACGGGCATGGCCGTCAAGCCTGTGGTGATCTGCACGGTCGACGTGGAAGCGGCTGCGGAAGCCCTGCGCGACGATCAGAATGAGAACCAGGCCGCCGAGGTGGACTCGATCATCGCCGGCGTCGAGGAAGACGACGTTGAAGTTGTTCAGACCAAGGAAGAGGAAGTCGACCTTGAGAAGATGGCCGGCGAGTCGCCGATCATCCGTCTGGTGAACTACCTGATCTTCAACGCCGTGAAAGAAGGCGCCAGCGATATTCACATCGAGCCGCATGAGAAGAAGCTGCAGGTGCGCTATCGTATCGACGGCGTGCTCTTTGAAACGACATCGCCGCCTTATCAGATGCACGCGGCCATCGTTTCGCGTCTGAAGATCATGGCGAATCTGGATATCTCCGAGCGTCGTCTGCCTCAGGACGGCCGCATCCGCGCCATGGTTCACGGCCGAAAGCTCGACCTGCGTATGTCCACGCTTCCCACCGCGCAGGGTGAGAAGGTGGTGCTTCGTATCCTCGATACACGCTCTATCAACGTGCCCCTGGAACAACTGGGCATGGATGAAGATCAGCTGCTGATCTGGAAGCATCACATCGATCAGCCGCACGGCATTATTCTGGTGACCGGTCCGACGGGTTCAGGTAAGACGACCACGCTTTACGCGTCGCTGTCGCAGATGGACCGCAAGCAGCTCAACATCTCCACGGTTGAAGACCCCGTGGAATATCACCTGGGTGGCATCACGCAGGTTCAGACACATGAACGCATCGGCATGACATTCGCCGCGGCGCTTCGCTCACTGCTGCGTCAGGACCCTGACGTCATCATGCTCGGTGAAATCCGTGACGCTGAAACCGCCAAGATCGCCATTCAGGCGTCGCTCACCGGCCACCTTGTGCTCTCCACGCTGCATACCAATGACGCGCCCAGCTCGGTGACGCGACTGATCAACATCGGTGTGGAGCCTTACCTGATTGGTGCGGCCCTCAACGCCTGCCTGGCTCAGCGACTGGTGCGAAAGATCTGCCCGCATTGCAAGACGCAGGCTCCGGTCAATGAGAAGTTCCTCGACCATCTGGCCATGCATGGCATTGCGCTGGACAACATGACCATTGGGAAGGGCTGTGACCGCTGCCGCAATACCGGCTACTCCGGCCGACTGGGTCTGTATGAACTGCTGGTTCTGGATGACACGCTGCGCGATAAGGTGGCAGGCAATCCGAACGTCAGCGAGTTCCGCAGAATCTGCGTGGAGCGTGGCATGGTGAGTCTGCGTGAAGACGGTTTCCGCAAGGCCGCAGCAGGACTTACAACCGTCGACGAAGTTCTTCGCGTGACCGAAGCGACGATCTAGCCCGCAATGGCTATAATTCCCGCTCCATGAGCGGATCGAACCACGAATTTGAGATCATTGTCATCGGTGGCGGCCACGCCGGCGCCGAGGCAGCCTGGACGGCGGCCAATATGGGCGCCCGGGTTGCACTGGTGACACTGGACCCGGCCAAGATCGGGGCGATGTCCTGCAACCCGGCCATTGGTGGCCTGGCCAAGGGGCAGATGGTTCGTGAGATCGACGCACTGGGCGGCCTGATGGGGCTGGCGGCCGACGCCACGGGCATCCAGTTCCGCGTGCTCAACCTCTCCAAGGGCGCTGCAGTCCACGGCCCGCGCTGTCAGAGTGACAAATACCGCTACGCGCTGGAAGTCCAGCGTCTGCTGGCCACGCGCGAGCAGATCACCGTCTATGCGGGGACCTGCGAAGACATCATCATTGAAGCTGGCAAGGTGCGAGGCATTGTCCTGCATCCGCCCGTGCGAGCGACGGCCAGGCCTGACGATTCACCTTACGACCGCCTCGAAGCGCAGGGGAAGGTGATCTATCCCGATCAGCCTCTGACGCTGCGTGCCAGTGCGGTGGTGCTCACCACGGGCACGTTCATGCGCGGGCTGATGCACACCGGCGAAAGGCAGACCGTCGGCGGCCGCGTGGGTGAAGATGCGGCGGTGGGCATCAGTGCATCGCTGTCGAAGCTGGGCTTTGACCTGGGCAGGCTCAAGACCGGGACACCGCCTCGCCTGGATGCAAAGACCATCGATTTTGCCTCGCTGGAAATTCAGCCCGGCGATGAGCGACCCGTTCCGTTTTCAGATCTGACCGATCTGTCGAAATTTCCCGCGATTGAACAGCGGCCTTGCCATGTGACCTACACGTCGCATGAAGTGCATGAGCTGATCCGTGCGAATCTGCATCGTGCGCCGATGTACAACGGCCAGATTCAGACCGCAGGCCCGCGCTACTGCCCGAGCATCGAAGACAAGGTGGTGCGCTTCGCGGATCGCACCAGCCATCATGTGTTCCTGGAGCCTGAATCGCTGGATTCAGATGAGATCTACTGCAATGGCATCAGTACCTCGCTGCCAGCAGATGTTCAGGAAGTGATCGTCCACAAGATGCCTGGCTGCGAGAATGCAAAGATTCTTCGCTACGGCTATGCGGTGGAATATGACATGGTCTGGCCACACCAGATTGATGCCACCTGCATGACCAAGCGCCATCCCGGTCTGTTCCTGGCAGGGCAGATCAACGGAACCAGCGGCTACGAAGAAGCAGCAGGGCAGGGACTGGTCGCGGCGCTTAACGCTGTGCGCTTTGTGCGTGGCCAGAGTGAAATCCGTCTGGGGCGCAATGAAGCGTACATCGGCGTGATGCTTGATGACCTGGTGACCAAGATCCCGCGTGAGCCTTACCGCATGTTCACCAGCCGCGCCGAGCATCGCCTGATGCTGCGTGCGGACAACGCCGACCGTCGTCTGACGGAGCAGGGGCGATCCTGGGGCGTGGTGGATGACCGCCGCTGGACTGCGTATCAGGACAAGCTGTCTCGCATTGAGCAGCTTCGCCAGCTGATGACGCCGATGCGCGTCGATGGTCAGCCCATGCTTGAATGGGTCCGCCGGCCTGAGGTGGATGCCCCCATGGTGCTCGAGCGTCTGGGCGAAGCTGGCGAGGCGATTGGCGCATCGGTGGTATCCACGCTGCTGAGCGATCTGCAGTACGCTGGTTACATTCAGCGCCAGGAGCGTGAGATTGAAAAGGCAGCCCGTCAGGAGCATATGACGCTGCCCGCAGACTTCGATTATGAAAAAGTCCAGGGCCTTGGTCGTGAAGCCAAAGCGGTTCTGGGCCAGTTCCGTCCCGCCACACTTGGACAGGCCGCCCGCCTGTCAGGGATCACCCCAGCAGACATCATGCTGTTGACGGTGGCCCTGGGACGTTAAACTCTACCTTACGTTAATTTAACGAACAGTGGCTGCCACACCCGATGGCCGGTGGTGTGTCGCCTAGCTTTAAGGAAATGACATGGCCAGTGCATCCGCAAAGAACAACTCGTGTCTGATCAATATTTTCGGGGCGTCGGGGGATCTGACCAAGCGTAAGCTGATTCCTGCGCTGTACTACAACTACATCACAGGGCAGATGCCTGAGAAGTTCGCGGTGATGGGCATCAGCCGTACGAAGTATTCCGATGAGCAGTTCCGCCAGTACATCTGGGATTTCGCCGAGCAGACGGGCAAGAAGTATGACCCGGAGCAGTGGGCGAAATTCTCGAAGCACGTGCACTATCTGGCGGCGGACTCCACGAAGAATGAAGACTATCCGCTGATCAAGCAGCGCATGGCCGAGCTGCGCGATGAGCATCAGATATGCGAGAATGTGATTTTCTATCTGTCGATGGCGCCCCATCTGTACGAGCCGACGATCAACCTCATCGGCCAGAACGGGATGGTCACCGAAGGCAAGGCCTGGTGCAGCCTGGATCAGAAGAATCGCTCGTGGCAGCGCATCATTATTGAGAAGCCCTTCGGTCATGATCCCGAGTCGGCCGCGCATCTCAACCGCGTGGTGGGCCGGGTGTTTGAAGAAGAAAGCATCTATCGCATCGACCACTACATGGGCAAGGAAACCGTCCAGAACCTGATGGTTTTTCGCTTTGCCAACACCATTTTTGAGCCGGTGTGGAACCGCAACTACATCGACCACGTGCAGATCACCGCTGCGGAAACCGTGGGCGTGGAAACGCGTGGCGACTACTACGATTCCGACAGCGGCGGCGCGATGCGCGACATGATCCAGAGCCACCTGCTCCAGCTCATGGCAGTGGTGGCGATGGAACCGCCTGTGAGCCTCAAAGCCGACGACGTGCGTAACGAAAAGCTCAAGGTACTCGCCGCGACGCGCACGCCTACAGCCGACGAAATTCCCTTCATCGCGGTGCGTGGCCAGTATGGTCCCGGTCAGATCAATGGCAAACCCGTTCCCGGCTATCGCGAAGAAAAGGGCGTGGCGACTGACAGCCAGACCGACACCTACGCCGCCATCGAACTGGCGGTGGACACCTGGCGATGGGGCGGTGTGCCTTTCTATCTGCGTTCGGGCAAGCGCATGAGCAAGAAGATGACCGAGATCGTCATCTACTTTAAGCCCACGCCGCACATCCTTTTCAGCGATCGCTTCGGCAGCAAGGATGGCAATGCTCCCAACCAGATTGTGATCAACGTGCAGCCTGACGAAGGCATCCGCCTGCGTTTTGAAGGCAAGGTTCCCGGGCAGGGCATGAACATCAAGTCGGTGGTGATGGACTTTGACTACATCGCCCAGTTCAAAGCCGAGCCGCCTGAAGCCTACGCCACGCTGCTGCTGGACTGCATCCGCGGCGATCAGACGCTCTTCAAGAACAGGTTTGAAATTGAACATGCCTGGCGCATCGTTCAGCCGGTGCTTGATTACTGGAAGGCCAACCCCGATCCGTCGCTGCCCAACTACGCAGCTGGTTGCGATGGTCCGGCCGCGGCGGAGGAAATGCTCGCCCGCAACGGCCGTCACTGGCGCAAGACCTGATTCACCCGCAGGCATGAGAATGGAATTTAATCATGGTGTATGAACTCAATGAATCTCACTTCGAGCACAGTCTGTCCCTGACGGGTGAGATTGTGGTTGAGCCCAGTGATGATCTGCTCTTTGATCGTCTGGGGGCAGATCTGACGGATGCGGCGCTCAAGGCGCTGCGCGATCGTGGCGTGTTTCATCTGGCGCTGTCAGGTGGCTCCACCCCTGAGCCTTTCTACATGAGGCTGTGCACCGACCCTCGCTTTCGCGCGATTCCCTGGGGATCGACGCACATCTGGCTGGTGGATGAACGCCGCGTGCCTGCTGATGACGATCGGCTCAACTTCCGCATGATCAAGTCGGTGCTGGTGGATCACATTCCCATCCGTACCAGGCAGGTTCACCCGATGCCCGTGATGGAAGAAAACGCCGCTGAGCTTTATGAAGCTGAGCTGCGCAGCATCGTTCCCGATGGCCGGCTCGACTTCATCCTGCTGGGCATGGGGGACGATGGCCACACGGCCAGTCTGTTTCCCGGCTCGCGTGGGCTGCAGGAAAACAGCAGCTGGATCGCCGCGAATGATGGCCCGGGCGTGACCCCGCCGCCTCGCCTGACGATGACCTATCCGCTGATCAACGCCGGCCGGGAGCTGGCGGTGCTTGCCACCAAGGCCAAGAAGGCCCCCATGCTGCGCTCTATTCACGATCAGCTTGCTTCCGCTGGCCCGGATATTCAGAAGTACCCCATCACGGGTGTGAACCCTGCCGCGGGCACGCTCACGTGGTATCTCGATGCAGCGGCTGCGGGCGCGAAGGAAGCCTGAGCGAAACTCGCATCACCATAAAACAAAAGACACCATCTCCATGCAGGGGATGGTGTCTTTCTTTACAGCGGATTGCAGCAGGGGACGTCCTGCAAAAAACGAGGGAGACACCTGCGATGTCTCCCTCGTCACGAAAACAGGCTGATGCTTTCCCCTGTCTCATCAGGCCTGCTGTGTGCGGCGGCGGCGCGTTGCCAGGGCCAGACCGCCCAGGCTCAGGAAGCCCAGAGCGGCAGTGGCCGGTTCGGGCACGGCGTTGGTGATCTGTGCATCGTCCAGGGCCAGGATCTTCAGGTCAGGCCCGTTGTAGCGCTGAGGCTCGCCGTTGACATCAATCAGATGATGCGACGTGAAGCGGAAGGTGTTCACCGCTTCATCCACATACAGGCCGACGGATGAAAGCTGCTGGCCCTGATTCTGGAAGGTGTCATAGACATAGGTGGTGGCCCAGATCCCCGTGGGAATCCACGTGCTGGGAGCGCCGTTGTCGTTACTGCCATCGAGAATCAGCAGGCTGGCGATGACATCGCCATTGCTGTTGAGGGCTTCGACGAACACGTCGCCGCTGTTCCCGCGTTCCCAGAGCAGCAGACTGTGCGTGGGATTGTCGAAGGACACTTCATAGATCGTCGTCCCCGGATTTTCGCGGGTGGCGACGATGCTGGTGAGATTGTAGTTGCCCAGAGCGCTCACCAGATCGGCGTTGGTGGGGGTGGTGGTCCCGATGCCCTGGCCGGCCCAGTTGTCGACTGCTGCGCCGATGCCATGACCCGTGGCCAGGTTGGCGCCGCCACGGTTCACGTCCACGCCCGTTTCGAGCACGATGTTCGCACCGGTCACCAGCTGCAGCTGGCTCTGGTTGTAGGTGACGCCGTTGATGACCACGCCATCGAGGCGGATATCGCCAGTGTCGTAGTTGACTTCGCCAGCGTTGCCACGGGCATGATTGCTGGGATAGAGGTAAGGCGAGTGATCGAAATCAGGATTGCGCGACGTCAGCGATTCAAACGAGAACGCGGTGAGCGATGCTGCGCTGGCGGGCGCGGCCGAGAGAAGACCGGAGGTCAGAGCCAGCGTCGCCAGGGCGGCGGCTGTCGTGGGCTTACGGAAAACAGTGCGGATCATGGAAAACTCCTTGCAGGCGGAGTCGCGA
>Ga0182792_1000834_pt1 | contig 27312 bp, 20 predicted proteins | sample Passage237B_FD_130497 | JGI IMG/M metagenome (GOLD analysis project Ga0182792, IMG submission 130497) | Cellulose adapted compost microbial communities from Newby Island Compost Facility, Milpitas, CA, USA - Passage2 37B (version 2) (version 2) ...
AACTAACCCGCAACTTAATATGTGGGACGAAGGAAAAAGGGTTGGGCACCGCCTCCTGCTGCAAAAAGTTTGTGACAATGAAAAAAAAAAAAATAAGGTGGGAGCTGAGGCTTCCGAAAAGCAATACTATCGGTATGGCCATGGTGGGAAATAAGACGGTAGCGTTGATTCAACGTTATGACGTGGCAGCGCCGAGGTATACCAGCTATCCGACCGTGCCGTATTGGGATGAAAAGACCTGGGATGCCGGCCAGTGGGGCCAGCATGCCCGGGAACGTTTCAGGGAATCTGCTACCCAGGGAATCAGCCTCTATATCCATCTCCCGTTTTGTGAAAGTCTGTGTACCTACTGCGGCTGCAATACGCGCATCACGAAAAATCATGGTGTGGAAGCCCCGTATATCGATGCGGTGTTGGCAGAGTGGGAGCTATACCGGAATCTCCTCGACTCCGATACCATACCCATCGGCGAAGTCCATTTGGGCGGGGGCACCCCGACTTTTTTTAGCCCATCGCAGCTTTCTCGGTTGATCGACGGAATATCGAAGGATAGTCGGTTGATTCCCGGCGCTTCGCTGTCCTTCGAAGCCCATCCAGCTAACACGACGACAGCGCATCTTCAGACGCTGTTTGATTTCGGTTTCCGACGGCTTAGCTTAGGGATACAGGATTTCGATGGGCAAGTGCAGCGGATTATCAACCGGTGGCAAACCGAAGCCGATGTGCGACGAGTAATGGACGACGCCCGACGTATCGGCTATACCTCCGTCAATTTTGACTTGATTTATGGCCTTCCGTTGCAGACACCGGATAGCGTACGGGATACCGTACAGAAGGCATTGGCCATGCAGCCGGACCGCATTTCCTTCTACAGCTACGCACATGTGCCTTGGATGAAGCCCGGCCAACGGCGGTATACTGAGGCCGATCTGCCCAAAGGGGCCGAAAAATTGGAACTTTACCATATCGGTAAACACTTGATTGCGCAGGCTGGTTACCGCGACGTGGGTATGGATCATTTTGCGCTCCCTAACGATTCCCTCTGCCGGGCCGCGGACAATGGGCGGCTACACCGTAACTTCATGGGCTATACGGATCGGTATACGCCGTTGCTCATCGGACTCGGCGTATCCTCCATCAGCGATTCATGGACGGCTTTCGCCCAAAATGTGAAAACTGTCGAGGAGTACAAGGCGTTGGTAGGTAAAGGCGAATTGCCGGTATTCAAAGGCCATGTACTGTCCGATGCCGACCTGCGGGTGAGGAAATACATCTTGGATGTGATGTGCCTTGGAAAAACTGTGTTGGAGCCGTCCGGCGCCCAAGCAGCGGGCATACTCCACCGATTGACGCCGTTGTTGGAAGACGGATTGGCTGAATGGGACGGTACCCATGTGCAGGTTACGCCGATCGGTTTGTCCTTTTTGCGCAATATCTGCATGGCCTTTGACGAACGGCTTAACGAAAAACAATACGCACAGCCGTTGTTCAGCAAAGCAGTGTGATACATGCAAAGCCGATGAGCGTGGAAACCAAAACTTCAAAAAATACCCAATGCTTCCACTGTGGAGATCCGGTGACCCATACCGTGTATGAGGCCGATGGCCATGCATTTTGCTGCTTGGGATGCCAAAGTGTATACCGTGTATTGAGCAGCAACAACATGCAGCAATATTACCGTTACAATGTCCATCCCGGCAAAAAGAAAGCGGAGCGGAGCGAAAGGTATGACTACCTGGATGAAGAGGTGATAGCGGATAAGCTCATCGACTTCAGGAATGAGGAGATTAGCATGGTGACTTTCTACATTCCGGCCATCCATTGCAGCTCGTGCATCTGGTTGCTCGAGCATCTGTACAAACTGCATCCGGCCATTGTCGCGTCGCAAAGCGACTTCATGAAGAAGCAGGTCGATATCACGTTCAAGCACGGTGAACTGTCCCTGCGTAGACTGGTTGAGCTGTTGGTCGACGTGGGCTATGAACCGAAGATTACCCTGCAGGATGTGGTGAAGGAGGGACGTAAGTCTTCCCAAAAGGGGCTGGTTGCCAAGATTGCTGTCGCTGGATTTTGTTTTGGCAACTCGATGATGCTGAGTTTCCCGGAGTATTTCGGCATGGCTGCCTTCGAGACGAAATACTCGGCTTTTTTCGGATTGATGAACATTGGTTTTTCGCTTCCTGTATTGCTGTACAGCGGCCGGGATTATTTTACAGCGGCATGGCATAGCCTCCGCCGGCGGCAGGTCAACCTCGATGTGCCGTTGGCATTGGGTATCTTCGTGTTATTTGCCCGCACGGCTTGGGAAATTTTCACGGGTAGTGGGCCGGGTTTTGCGGACACACTATGCGGATTGGTTTTCTTCCTGCTGGTGGGCAGGTGGGTGCAGCATCGCGCGTACCACCATATCTCGTTTGAGCGAGACTACCGCTCCTATTTCCCTGTGGCGGTGACGCGTCTCCTCGATGGAGCGGCCAAGCCCATACCGATTGCGGAAATCCATGTCGGCGACCGGCTCCTTATCCGGAACAACGAGATTGTGCCGGCGGACGCTATCCTATTGAAAGGGGATGCAGCCATCGACTTCAGCTTCGTAACCGGCGAATCCGAGCCCGTTCGGAAAGTGTTAGGCGAAATCATCTACGCCGGCGGCAGGCAGACAGGAGAGGCCATTGAGCTGGAAGTGGTTAAAGCGGTCTCGCAAAGTTACCTGACCAAACTGTGGAATAACGAGGCATTCAAACAATATGAAAAAAAGTTCCGGACATTCAGCAACCTGGTGAGCCGCTATTTCACCGTGGTGCTTTTGGCGATAGCCTTGTCCGCAATGGCTTACTGGTTTTTGCAGGCGGATACCGTTCGCGCCTGGGGCGCTTTTACGGCGGTGTTGATCATCGCCTGTCCGTGCGCGTTGGCATTGAGTTCGCCGTTTACATTGTCTGCTGCCCTCAGTGTGTTTGACAGGAACGGCTTTTATGTGAAAAACACGGCAGCCGTGGAGCAACTGGCTGCGGTCGATTGCTTGGTGTTCGACAAGACAGGTACGATTTCGTCGCCCTCGGCGTCACGTATGCAATTCGAGGGCAGTCTGCTGGCAGATGAATTGGCGATGGTGGTCGCGGTATGCCGAAATTCAAACCACCCGCTTAGCCGCGAGGTAGTCAACTGGGCCGGAACAGTTGCCTATATGTCTTCACGTGATTTTCGGGAAGTCGTCGGCAAGGGTGTTGAAGCGATTGTGGAAGGCCATCATGTACGGATTGGAAGCGGGCTGTTTATCGGGCTGCCGGACGCCGATGGTCGCTCAGGCGAAGGAAGCAAGGTTCATGTAACAATCGATGGCGTGGCGAAAGGGTGGTTTTCGGTGGAACAACCCTGGCGTGGAAACCTAAGCGGCGTGATGAAGGAACTCAGCCGTACCTACGAATTGAACCTGATTACCGGAGACAATGACAAAGAGAAGTCCCAATTGCACGGCATCTTTCCCACAGGTGCGGATTTGTTGTTCAATAAGCTTCCAGGCGAGAAGTTGGAGTATATCCAATCGCTGCAGCATAAGGGTAATCAAGTATGTATGCTCGGCGATGGGCTTAATGACGCGGGAGCATTGAAACAAGCCGATTTGGGAATTGCTGTGAGCGACGACATCAACAACTTTTCGCCCGGCTGTGACGCTATCCTAGACGGCAAGTCATTTTCCAAATTACCGCGTTTTTTCAAGTTTGCAAAGCATGCGGTCAGGGTCATTCACATGAGTTTCTGCATCTCCTTGATGTATAACATCGTGGGATTGGGTTTCGCGGTGACGGGCATGATGTCGCCGTTGTTCGCGGCCGTGCTCATGCCCTTGAGTACGGTGACCATCATTGGCTTCACCACGGTGGCAGTTCATTTATATGCATCCAAAAACCAGTTAACCGATCACCAATCATGAGCGCGATTTTCTTTCTTATCGGTTGCAGCGTATTCATCGCGCTCATCTTTTTAGCGGCATTTTTCTGGGCGAACCGGACCGGGCAACACGAAGATACCTACACGCCGTCGATTAGGATATTGTTTGACGACGAGGTCGAAGGTCAGGCGACCGAGGTGGAGCGTCCCGCAACCGAAATCAAGAAGGCCGAAAGTCAATAATCAGGAAACACATTTAAAAAATCACAGAAAAAATGCTATCTTCGCGGCTGAAATCCAACGATTGGATTGCTGACTTCCTTGTCGCCAAACCGCGATTCGCAGGTGACGACATCCTGTCAATTTTTAGTTGCGCTTTTTAGCATGATGTATCCATGAGGCGTAAAATGAAGTATTACCGGTTGGTATGGCTCAAGCACGACCTTCCTGCCGGTGTGTCTGTCTTTTTGGTGGCATTGCCCCTGTGCTTGGGCGTGGCATTGGCTTCCGGCGCGCCGTTGTACTCCGGATTGCTGTCCGGCATTGTCGGCGGGCTTGTGGTATCTTTGGTCAGCGGTTCGCAACTCGCGGTATCGGGTCCTGCCGCGGGTTTGACCACACTGGTGGCCGCATCCATCGTTTCGCTGGGTGATTACCGGATTTTTCTCCTTGCAGTGATTATCGCTGGGCTTTTCCAATTGGTACTTGGATTGCTCAAGCTTGGCGTTATCGCCAACTATTTCCCATCAGCCGTCATCAAGGGTATGCTTGCGGCCATCGGCATTATATTGATATCCAAACAGGTGCCTTTAGCACTGGGGTATGACCAACCCGATTTCTGGCGGAGTGGTTTTCTGGAAATATTTTCGGCCGATGTGTTTTCCGGTGATTTTGATTTTTACCGCGAACACATGAGCTTAGCGGCGGTTTGCATCACGGTCGTGTCTTTGATGGCCATGGCGCTTTTCCAAAAGCCTTTCTTCAAAAGGATTCCGTACTTGCCAGCTGCGTTGGTGGCCGTGCTGGTGGGTATAGCGGTTAATGTCATCTTCACCAATGTGTCCGGTGTATACCCATTGAAGGAAACCCAGTTGGTCAACATTCCCTTGAATTTTGCGGATAGTATTTCGTTTCCTGATTTCAGCAGGGTGCTATCTACTGCGCAGATTTGGAAGGATGGGTTGTTGATTGGTTTGCTCGCGACATTGGAAACCCTGCTATGCATCGAGGCAGTCGACAAGCTGGATCCGAGGAACCGGATTACACCGGTGAACCGTGAACTGGTAGCCCAAGGCATCGGTAATATGGCTTGCGGACTGCTCGGGGCGATACCGCTCACCGCGGTGGTAGTCCGTGGCGCTGCCAACATCCAAGCTGGGGGCCGTACGAAGCTAGCCTCGCTTACGCATGGCATATTCTTGCTCATCGCCGTGGCGTTCGTCCCGGTTGCCATCAACTACATCCCTTATGCTTCGCTGGCGGCGGTTCTCTTGGCGACCGGCTACAACCTCACGAAGCCCGCACTCTACCTTCGGATGTGGCGATTGGGGTTGCCGCAGTTCATCCCGTTTATCGTCACGATTATCATCATACTGCTTACGGACCTATTGGTTGGTGTGAGCGTTGGGTTGATTATATCGTTGTACTATATCCTTCGCCAGAACTTCAAGACGGAATACCGCATCACCAAAAATACGTTTCAGGGAATCGAGCATTTCCACATCAGGCTGAATACAGACGTGACATTCCTGAACAAGGTCAATCTACGCCGGACGTTGGATGAAGTCCCGGAATACAGCGTGTTGACCATCGATGGAAGTGAATCCGATTTCATCGACCACGATATCCTGGAAATCATCAGCGAATACGAAAGCAAAGCCCGGTACAAGCATATCGAGTTGCACCTCAAGGGCGTCAAGAAGGTGGAAGTGGCTTCCTCGCTGCATTAATACAGGCGGGATGCGGTTGACCAAGGTGCCGCCGATTACAGCAGGAGGCTTACCAATGCCTGCCACTCTTCCTCCAATGTCGTCGCTGGTCGTTGCCGTTTCGCCCGTCGGTACCAGTAGTCGGCGTTCCACAGGTCGCCCTCCTTGCGGTGCAGGTAAGCATGCACGTGAGCCGACTGGATGTCGTCCAAATCATTGATCAGATCATGGGCACGATTCCAATCTCCCCTGCCATCGTACCATAAGGCTTCCAATTGTACGGAGAGTCCAATGGGTGGGGTGTCGTGTTTCAGCGAGTCTTTGAAGCGGGTGATGTCCATAGTGCTACGTTATCCCAAAGGTAGTGAATTTTGTGAAGAAGTGACCACCATTACTTTTAAACCCGATACCTGTCATTCACCTGACACTCCGGTGACAGTAATTTTACCGCAGCAAAAACGATTACATCCATGCAGCTAACTAAATTTAATTACGACAACAAAATAGTCAGGGATTTCGGTATTGCCACCATCGTGTGGGGTATTGTCGGGATGTCTGTGGGCCTGTTGGTGGCGATACAGCTGGTATGGCCATTCATGAACTTCGACCTGCAATACACGACGTTTGGGCGCATTCGGCCGTTGCATACCAATGCGGTGATTTTTGCCTTCGTGGGAAACGGAATTTTCATGGGCGTCTATTACTCCCTGCAACGACTGCTCAAAGCACGTATGTTCAGCGATTTCCTGAGCCGGGTGCATTTCTGGGGATGGCAGCTGATTATCCTTGCTGCGGCTATCACGTTACCGTTGGGACTGACCACCTCCCACGAATATGCCGAGCTAGAATGGCCCATCGATATCGGGATTACCGTCATCTGGGTGGTGTTCGGTATCAATATGTTCGGCACGATCATCAAACGGCGCGAGCGGCACATGTATGTGGCCATATGGTTTTATATTGCCACGTTTGTCACCGTAGCGGTGTTGCACATCGTCAATTCCGTGCAATTGCCGGTGTCCATGTGGAAGAGCTATTATCTCTATGCTGGCGTGCAGGACGCGCTGGTGCAGTGGTGGTACGGACACAACGCTGTCGCGTTTTTCCTTACAACACCTTATCTGGGCATGATGTACTATTTCTTGCCTAAGATGGCCAACCGGCCGATTTATTCCTACAAACTGAGTATCCTGCACTTCTGGTCGCTGATTTTCATCTACATCTGGGCAGGCCCGCACCACCTGCTGTATACTTCCCTGCCGGGATGGGTGCAATCGCTCGGCGTGGTGTTTTCTGTGATGCTCATTGCACCAAGTTGGGGCGGTATGATCAACGGGCTGCTCACGCTACGCGGTGCATGGGACAAGGTACGTACCGAGCCCACGTTGAAATTCATGGTTGTGGCACTTACGGCTTACGGCATGGCTACGTTCGAAGGCCCGATGCTTTCGCTGAAGCAAGTCAATGCCATCGCGCACTTCACCGACTGGATCGTGGCGCACGTGCATGTCGGGGCCTTGGGCTGGAACGGGTTCATGACCTTCGCAATCCTCTACTGGTTGGTACCCCGTATCTACAAAACCGAATTGTATTCGAAAAAGCTCGCATCTGTGCACTTTTGGATCGGTACGCTGGGTATCCTTTTTTATGCGATACCCATGTACTGGGCTGCCGTGGTGCAGGGCCTGATGTGGAAGGAGTTTACGCCGGAAGGCGTGCTGAAATATCCCAATTTCCTGGCGACAACCCTCCAGATCCTTCCGATGCACATGCTGCGAGCAGTGGGCGGCACGCTGTATTTGGCTGGAGCACTGCTGATGACCTATAATCTGGTCAAGACGATGAAACGGGGCAAACTGCTGGCCAATGAGCCTGCTGAGGCACCTGAGCTGACTCCAGTTGTCGTCAATGAACGTTCTCGGCACCGCCGATTGGAACGCAAGCCCGTCCTGTTCATGGTGGTAGCCCTGATTACCATCCTCATCGGCGGTTTGGTGCAGATGATGCCCACCTTTATGATATCTTCGAATGTGCCTACGATTTCCAGTGTGATGCCGTATACGGCATTGGAGTTGCAGGGCCGCGACTTATATATCCGCGAGGGCTGTGTCAACTGCCATTCGCAAACCATCCGCCCCTTCCGTTCGGAAACCGTAAGGTACGGCGATTACAGCAAAGCCGGCGAATTCGTATACGACCATCCGTTCTTGTGGGGTTCCAAGCGCACAGGGCCTGACCTCCATCGTATCGGCAAAAAGTACCCGAATAAATGGCATTTCGACCATATGCTGGATCCAACCATCACTTCACCGGGAAGCATCATGCCGCCCTATCCGTGGCTGATTGAGCAACCGTTGGATACCACCGCTACCAAGGCCAAGATGAACGCCATGCGGATACTGGGTGTCCCCTATACGGAAGCGGATGTCAATTCGTCGAACAGCGACCTTCGGCAGCAAGCCGAGACGATAGCTGCTGATCTGAATCAACAGGGAGTTGCGATCCGGCCGGATCGCGAAATCATCGCGCTGATTGCTTACCTGCAGCGGCTAGGTACGGACATCAAGGTGCAGAATCAAACAGCGGGAACGGGAACGAATTAATCATTAACGAGAATAATCATGTTTAAGCAGATAACGGATTTGAGCGGTAACGAGTGGTACCTTATCGTATCGCTATGGATTTTCCTCGTCTTTTTCATCGTGGTGGCCATCATGCTGGTCCGCATGCGGAAAGCGCACGTGGACTATATGAAAGGGATGCCGGTGAATGAAGACGAATCACCGGACAGCGATTTGACAAACTAACTAAGCAACAGATCATGGAAATGATAGTTAAAAGCGGGAACATCAACAACGAAATCCTGATCATCGCCCTCATCGTGGTAATGGTAGTGATACTTGCCGCCGTAATCGTGGTGCTGAGAGCCATGCGGACGATGGTCCGCATCACCATGCCACAGGTGCTGGAGGCCGAAAAGGCGGCCGGCATAGCTGCCAAAGCCGAACGGCGGGCCCGGTTCAAGGCACGTTGGAACAAGCTCATGGGGCTGCGCCCGATAGCGGAAGAGAAGGATCTGGTCATTGACCATGCGTACGACGGCATCACGGAACTGGACAATCCTGTTCCCGCCTGGTTCAACGGGATGTTTTATGCCAGTATCGTATTCGCGACGGTCTATTTGTGTGTGTATCATGTGTTCGGTTGGGGTCCGAACCAGGATGAGGAGTATGAACGGGAAATGGCCAGGGCCGAAAAGGTACGGCAGGAATGGTTGGCACAAGCGGCCAACAACATCGACGAGAATTCCGTGGAGGTGGACACAAAACCCGAAACCATCGCGGCCGGACAGGCCATCTATGCTCAAAATTGCGCGGTATGCCACGGCAATACCGGTGAAGGCGGCATCGGCCCCAACCTCGCCGACGACTATTGGCTTCATGGCGGCGAGCTCAAGGATGTGTTCAAAACCGTTAAATATGGGGTGCTCGACAAAGGGATGGTGCCATGGGAACAAAGCCTGACGCCGGCGCAGATTGCCGAGGTTAGCAACTATATCCTTACGCTCCGGGGAACGAATCCGCCCAATCCAAAGGAACCGCAAGGCGAAAAGGTCGAATATGAAGCGATCCAAAGTACTGCGGCAGGCGAGCAGGCGGCGGAGACTACCGAGCAGACAATGTAAAGAGGTATGGATATCCTCATCGGCAAAGCAACGGACGGAACCAAGCCCAAGCGGGAGTGGATTTATGCGAAAAAGCCAGGCGGCAAGTTGTTCAGGTACCGGCAATGGCTTGGGTACTCGCTGCTGGCCTTTTTGGTGGCTGCACCCTTTATAAAAATCAATGGCGAGCCGTTCCTGCTGTTCAACATCGTGGAACGCAAGTTCGTCCTTTTCGGAAGCGTATTCTGGCCACAGGATCTGCATATCTTCGTTTTCGGGATGCTGATCCTGATGGTCTGCATCGTCCTGTTCACGGTCGTTTACGGGCGTGTGTGGTGCGGCTGGGCATGCCCGCAGACCATTTTCATGGAATTGGTGTTCCGCAGGATTGAATACTGGATAGAAGGCGACTGGCTACAGCAGAAAAAAATGAAGCAAGCACCCAATACCGGTGCCAAACAGCTGAAAAAAGCACTTAAGCATACGATTTTCCTGTTGATATCGTTTCTGATTTCCAATATTTTCCTCGCCTATATCATCGGTGTAGACCAGCTTTGGAAAATCATGACCGACCCGGTGAGCCACCATATTGCCGGTTTTGTTTCTATCGTGCTGTTTACGTTGGTGTTTTACGGCGTATTTGCCTATGTTCGAGAAATTGTCTGTACGACGATATGCCCTTACGGCAGGTTGCAGGGCGTATTGTTGGATGACCAAAGCATTACCATCGCATACGATCATCGCCGTGGGGAGCCCCGTGGGCACCGCAAAAAGGGAATGGTACAGACCGTCGGGGACTGCGTGGACTGTAACCTATGCGTGCAGGTATGTCCTACAGGCATCGATATCCGCAATGGCCTTCAAATGGAATGCGTCAGCTGCACCGCCTGTATCGATGCCTGCGATGCCGTGATGGCGAAACTAGACAGGCCCGAGCGGCTCATCGGTTTTTATTCGACGGGAGAGATCATGGGTACGGAGAAGAAGAAAGGCAATGCACGAGCCGTAGCCTACACCCTAGTATTGACGGCTTTGGTGGCTGTATTCGGCTGGCTTATCTTCAGTCGTTCGCAGGTAGACGGCACCTTGCTTCGGGCGAAGGGAAGCAGCTATCAAATCCGCCCGGATGGTACGGTCACCAACCTGTACAGCCTGGAGCTCATCAATAAGGCGCACCGGGATATCCCGTTTGAATTGGTGGCGGAAGACCGACGCTTCTCCATACAGTTGGTCAACCCAATCGGCGAGCTCAAACAAGGTGGTACGGCACAGCTGAGTTTTTTCCTGATTAGCCACCAGCGGGAGATTACCTCCTACAAAACCAACGTAAGTGTGCAGGTTATAGCGGAAGGAAAGGCGGTGGAGACGATGAAGACGACCTTTGTGGCTCCGCCGGGAGGTGAGTGATTTGAAGATGTGATGATTTGAAGATGTGCTGATTTGATAATTTGAAGATTTGAGGATGTGCTGATTTGGTGATAGTCTGCCAGCCATACAGGCATTTTCAAATCTTCAAATTATCAAATCTTCAAATCTTCAAATCATCAAATCATCAAATCATCAAATTGAAAAAAAATGAACTGGGGAACGAAGATAGTAATCGCACTGGCACTTTTCATAGCATTGATTGTGTCGTTCGGCGTTTATATGGTCAGTCAGGACACCGATTCGTTGGTCGCCGAGGATTATTACGAGCGTGGGTTGAACTACGACCGTTTGCATGGGATTGATTCCTCGCGGATATCGGCGGATACGCTGACTTTCAATCCAAACGATAAGGGGAAATGAACTATCACGTGTTTGCTTTTTTCATGGGGCTGTTGGGTAGCCTTCACTGCATAGCGATGTGCGGCCCGCTATTATTGACGATGCCGGCCGATCGCCCGGCGAAATGGAGGGCGTTTGTCAATACATTGGGCTATCAAGTGGGCCGGACATTAATGTATGGATTCCTCGGGTTGATTGTGGGGGTTATTGGCCATTCGGTTGGAGCGGCCGGCTGGCAACAAGGCATGAGCATGGCCATCGGGCTTTTGCTTATCGGAATGGGGTTCCTTTCGATAGCTGGTAAACGCTTCCAAAAGATTACCCGTATGCAGCAGGCACTTGTACATCCTGTAATCAGTTGGATTGGATATTGGTTGCATCGGCCAGGAGGCCACGTAATGGTAGGTATGCTTAACGGGTTATTGCCATGTGGTATGGTGTACATGGCCCTGGCTGCCGCGTTAAGTGCCGAAACCGTGCAGGGGGGAGGGTTATTCATGGTGTTATTTGGTCTAGGTACATGGCCGGCTATGCTGTCCGTTGCTGTCGTTGGTAATATCATGAAACGACGCATCCGGATTAACATAGCGTCATGGCTGCCCATTATCTGCTTGTTGATGGGGGGATGGTTCATGCTGCGCGGCGCCAGCCTTGATATCCCATTTCTGAGCCCGATTATTTACCCCGAAGGAGCAGTAACCTGCAAATGATCCCATGGCATTGGCGTAGGTCGCCATGATATCTCCCATGGTTTAAACCGCGAACGGTCACCAGATAAATTTCAGAATGCATGCCAAAGTGCGTTCCCAAACATTTCCTATTGTACCGTGTTTATGATTCGAAGATGGAACTGGTCTATACGATACATCCCATGCAAAGCCCTATCATCGCGGTCGCTATCCACGACGGCCATAGGCTTGCCTCGCCGTTGTTTGACTATATGCATCTGCAGGAGCATGAGCGGTTCCGGGAAGAAGATCCCTATACCGCCTATATGGCTGATTTGCCGGTAAGCCGGATCATCGTGGAGACGTCCAGGTTCCAAACCGATCTCAACAGGAGACGGGAACAAGCGGTATATCGGCATCCGGATGACGCTTGGGGATTGACGGTATGGCAGCCAGCCTTGCCTGAAATGATTGTGGAGCAGCTTTTGGTGGGATACGATCAATTTTACAGGCAGCTAGCGCAACTCCTTCAGAAGACGATAGCCTTGTTCGGTAAATTTGTTGTATTAGATATCCACAGCTATAACCACAGGCGGGAACATCCGATGCAGCTAGCCAACGTCGGCGAAAACCCGGAAATCAACATCGGTACGGGCCACAATCATGAAAGATGGAAATCGATTGGCCGCTGCATGACCGGCTTTCTGTCGCATCATCACATCGACGGAAGGTTCCTGGACGTTAGGGAGAATGTGAAATTTAAGGGGGGCGGGTTTTCCGAGTGGATCAACCGCAACTACGGCGAATACGGCTGCGTACTGTCATTGGAATTCAAGAAGACGTTTATGGATGAATGGACAGGTAGGGTTGATGTCGGGCATCTCACTCACATCAGATCCATGCTTGCAGGGTGCATCCCGTTTTTATTGGATTTGCTCGACACACCCACCAAATCACTGTATGCACATGGCCGCTGACACGAAGAAATACATCCATCGCATCCTCGACAAACTCAAGAAAGGCAATCCCCTACATACCAGCTTGCCCTGCGGTGGTGAACTGCATATGGACAGGCCGGTCCCTTACTTGTTGGTATACCGGGTCCCCCCGCATGGGGAGGATACGTTCACGTCAACATTGGGGAAAACGGAAGCGGCATACTTGGTTGCGCCGGATACGGCAGCATGCCCGATAACGCCAATCATCAGGGCTATAGCCAGCGCCATGGCCGATCAATTCGGCGGATTCATGCTGCTGGAGGTCTGGCTCTCCGACCGCGCGGATTCAACGCCATTCATCATTCATATCAGCCAGAAAAGTGCATTGGTAGTGGCTGAGAAACTGCAGGCGGAGTTGCAGCAGATAAGGCTGCTTCAAACGCAGGGTATCGGTGTTGAGCTTGAAAAAGGGAAGAAGATGCTCTCGCCGCCCTATTACAGTGTGCTTTTTGATGCCGAAGAGGCCCGCAAGAGTGAGATTATCTTAATTGGATTGGAGATTACGCCGATTTATATCAATCAGCAGACCGGAGCCCCTTATCCGCTTTTTTTGCGTGAACTGCGCGAGGGCTTCGGTAAGGCTTTGCGAAAAAGTTTCTTTGAATTTGTGCGGATAAAGACGTCGTACAGTGCAGCGCATTTCGAGATGCTGGGCACGACGGAGTTGCATGAAGTCGTATGGGATATCGATGAAAAACTAGCGGAGTACAGCAACCAGTTCGATTTCTTGCTGTTGGTGACGCCGATCAACGCGCAGGAGGCGTGGCGACGTTTTTCCAACAGCAAATATCGGAAAAATCCGGTGTTCCACTACCGGCCCATGCCGATAGATCCCGAGCTCATCAAGCGGAAGCTGTACAACCTGCCGATCGAGGATATCACAGACCCGACGATTGGTTACCTTTTCCGGGATAAACGGAAAGAGGTCGACCGGATGCTCAACATGCTGAGCGAACGCGAAAAACCGGATTTCCTGTTCAGCAGCCAACAGCTTTTTGGCATTATCGAAGAGCGCCTGCTGGAAACGGCCAAAGCCATATTGGTGGCGATCGAGCCGCATCCTGCACCCGAGGAAAAAGAGATGATCGATGCCGAATCGTTCGCGGAAATGGCAAAAATCGAATTGCAATACCTGAAACAGCAATACGATGCGGTATCGACGGCTGTCCGTGTACGGGACGATGTGGAGGGCGTGATGGTGTCCCGCGGCACGCTGAATATCAGCAGTCGCTACCGGATAACAAAAGACAGGGCTTTTTCCTTGCTCCAGCATGAAGTGGGTACCCATGTAGCGACTTACTATAACGGCATGGCGCAACCCTTCAAACTTTTCTACGTCGGTGTGCCAGGTTACGAACAGTTGCAGGAAGGCGTAGCCGTACTCAGTGAATACATGACAGGGGGGCTGACCAGTCAGCGGATGCGCATATTGGCTGCACGTGTTGTCGCCGTCCACCATATGCTGGCGGGCAACGACTTCGTGAATACGTTCGACCTGTTGGTTGACAAATACGCCTTTAAACCTGAAGCCGCATTTAATATCGCCATGCGGGTTTACCGGGGAGGCGGACTCACCAAAGACGCTGTATACCTCAAAGGCTTACTCCACGTGATTGAATACATCAAAGCGGGGAAGGATATCGCCAAATTGCTCGTAGGCAAAATCCGGCAAGACTACCTTCCGATCATCGAAGAGCTCATGCATAGGCAATTGTTGAAACCATCGCCCCTGCGCCCCAAATTCCTGGAAGAACCATACATCGCGAAAATCAATGAAATCAAAAAGGGGGGCAGTGTGTTTAAGATGATTGGGTAGGGGTTGGTGGTCAGTGGTCGGTGGTCGGTGATTAACGAAAAGGCAAAAAAACAAAAAGACAAGAAACAACAACATATGACCATTGCATTTATCGTCAACCAGGTACGCAAGGAACTGGCGGGTTACACCACCACGGCCCTGGCATTGGAAGCGCATAAGCGCGGCCACACGGTTTACTATGTCGGTGTGGGTGACCTCGTTTACCTTGCCGACGGGAAAGTAGGCGCCCACGGCCGGAAAGTGCCTGAACGCGAGTTCCGCTCGTTGCATACCTTTCTGGAAGCCGTGGTCGAGGAGGAAAAGGAATTAACCAGTTCGGCGGATTGGGACGTGATGTGGTTGCGCAACGATCCGGCGGCAGACATGGAGAAGCGTCCGTGGGCGCAGGATGCGGGGATGCTGTTCGGCCAATTGGCGGCACAGCAAGGCGTATTGGTGCTCAACAACCCGGACGGGTTGATCAAAGCTTCCAACAAGTTATACCTGCAGTATTTCCCCGAATCCGTGAGGCCGCAAACGGTCATTACCCGTAACATGGCCGACGTGGAGGCGTTCTACCGAGCACAGAACCACCGGATCATCCTCAAGCCGTTGAAGGGGTCGGGGGGCAAAAATGTCTTCCTTGTCGATAAAAAGGATGATAAAAACCGCAAGCAGATCGTGGAGGCCATATGCCGGGATGGTTTCGCCATTGTACAGGAATACCTGCCCGCGGCGAAGAAAGGGGATATCCGCTTATTTTTGATGGATGGTGAGCCATTGATGCAAGACGGAAAGGTGGCAGCCATCCACCGGGTGCAGCAGGCCGGTGAAATCCGGAGCAATATCCATCAGGGAGCCAAAGCCAAACGCGCCGCCATGACCAAGGAAATGCAAGGCATTGTCGACGCCGTGGGACCGCTGTTGCGGCAGGACGGGATGTTTTTGGTAGGGTTGGATATTGTTGGAGATAAGTTGATGGAAATCAATGTATTTAGTCCGGGTGGCTTGATTCACGCCAGCGAATTTCATCAGGTAGACTTCATGGAACAGGTCATTGCGGCTGTCGAGCAAAAAGTAGCGAAAGTCGTGCGGAATACGTAAGTTTGGTCATGCGTTTATCGGGCATGGTCGCTGTGGTGCAAACGCTCCAACAGGTAGGAGCGTTTATTTACCAATGGTATTGGCTTCCGCTGCTATTGATATACCTGGCTATTATTGTAACCATTCTCATCGAAAACCGGAATCCGACCAAAACCATCGCGTGGATCATGGTCATCGTCTTTTTGCCGGTCATCGGCTTCGTGATCTATTACCTATTCGGGCAGCAATACAAGAAGGTGAAGGTGCTTAGGTTGCAGGATCGCGAGAAGCATGTCCGTTTGCTTCGGGTTTGGGACAGGCTCAGTCCCATCATGGATGATAACCTAGCCCTATTGCGTCAGTCCATTGGTCCGTTAAGCCGGGTATTTACGTTCCTGAAAAGCCAACGCATTGCGCCGCCGTCGCTGCATAACGAGGTGAAGCTGTTGATTAACGGTGAAGCGAAATTCCCCGAACTTATCCAGGCGATTCGTATGGCCAAGCACCACATTCACCTGGAATATTATATTTTTGAGCTCGATGATATCGGCAACACGACCATTGCATTGCTGGAAGAGAAAGCCCGGGCCGGGGTGGCGGTGCGTATCATTGCCGACGCTTTCGGATCGCCCAAGCTCAAACGTAGGCGGAAGTATTTTGCGGATGCAGGTATCCAGTTCCTATCCTTCATGCCCGTGAGTTTTTCTTCACTGGCCAACAGCAATTACCGCAACCACCGCAAGATTGCCATCATCGATGGGCACACGGCATTTGTGGGTGGAATCAACATCAGCGATCGGTACATCAACAACGGCAAGCATGCCGTGTTTTGGCGGGATACCGCCGTGAAAATACAGGGAGAATCCGTCAACGTCCTGCAGACGCAGTTTTGGATGAACTGGCATTTGGCAGAAGGGCCACCTTTCCGGCTTCGCGACGGTTATTTTTACACAGCCCCGATAAGTTCGGTCGGCGAAGTCGGGGTAAGCTTCGCATTCAGCGATCCGGGATCCATCGCACCGTTCAACATGGAAGCGATGTTGATCGGTATTGCGGAAGCTGAGCAGACGATACGGATATGCACACCATACTTCATCCCAAGCGATGAATTGAGCACGGCGCTCCAATTGGCTGCGGCATCGGGTGTAAAGGTAGAATTGATGCTGCCTGCGCAGTCGGACTCGTTCATCGTCCAGCACGCTTCGTTTTCGTTTCTTAAGCCCTTGGTTCAACGGGGTGTAAGGGTGTACCTCTATGAAAAAGGATTCTTGCATGCCAAGACCATCTGCATCGACGGCAAGCTGGCCTACATCGGTACGGTCAACCTGGATATCCGGAGCTTCTTCATCAATTTCGAGGTGAGCGCCGTAATCAGCGATTCCAAGCTATGCGAGCAACTCGATGCACAGTTTGAGGTGGACAAAGGGGAGAGTGCCGTCCTTGATTTGGTGGCGTGGATGAGCCGGCCGCGCTGGAAACGGGGGATGGACTCCATTTGCCGGTTGCTGACCCCGTTGTTGTAAGACCGTATCGCGGGTGCAAATGTTAAAAAAATCAAATTCCAACCGGAAAATGCCTTAAAAGCGATATATTTAGGCCGTTGATCGATATACCATTATTTGGCTCAATGAATCCTATCAAATCAGTTGTTTTACTTGTTGTTTTTGTCGGCGCATCCAATTTCGCCGGATTTGCGCAGCAAGATAGCATCCCTATCAATACCGTCGTCGAGAAGACACAGAAGCTGCTGGAAGCGTATCCCATCGAAAAAGTCCACCTGCATTTTGACAAACCCTATTATGCGGTGGGTGACACGCTTTGGTTCAAGGCTTACTTGACCAGCAACATGTACAATTATGACCTCAGCAAGCTGGTCTACGTGGAAGTAATGAATGGCAAAGATTCCTTGATGCAGACCATGCGCATCCCATTGACGAATAACGTAGGCAAAGGGCACTTGGTGCTCGACCAAGAGTGGTATACCCAAGGCAATTACCGCTTCCGGGCGTACACGAAGTGGATGGTCAATTTCGATCCCGCCTACTTCTTCAACAAGATTGTCCCTGTGGGCGATGTGCTCAACAACAACCTGCACCATACGATTTCATTCAACGATGTGAGCAAAGGCAAGAATGCCCGTGTGCAAGCCGTTATCCAGTTCAAAGACCGGGAAGGCAAGCCATTGGCGAACCGGAAACTGACGTGGGCAGCGGTAGCTGGATGGGAACCCATCGATGACGGGAAGGGACAGACGGATGTCATGGGCAATGTCATCATCAATTTGAACGGTAAGGACCGGGAGTCGCTGAAGAAAGGAAACCTGCATGTCTCCCTGGAATCCGGCGGGAGCGCTGCCCCGATGATTGGATTTTTCCCGTTGCGCGCCGCGCTTTGGGATGCCGATGTGCAATTTTTTCCGGAAGGGGGTGATCTGATTGCCGGCTTGTCCAAGAAAGTGGCATTCAAGGCTATTGGCAGCGATGGGCGGGGCCTATCCGTGAAAGGGCATGTGGTCGACCAGGACGGTACGGAGATGGCGGCAATTGCGGATATCCATAAAGGGATGGGGTATTTTACGATCGTCCCCCAAGCGGGCATTGCCTATACGGCCAACCTTACCTTTGAAAACGGCGAAACCCGTAGCTATCCGTTGCCAGCGGTGGTGGATCAGGGTATCAGCGTGACGGTGCTGAAATCCGACACCGCACAGTTGCAACTGGCCATCGTGGCCAACGAGCGTTTTTTCAATACCAATAAGGGCAAAGCATTTTACCTGATTGCCCAGACCAACGGTATCCTGTGCTATGCGGCGCAGGCGACGCTGCGGAGCGATGCCGTGGTGGTCAACCTGCCCAAGGAGCGTTTTCCTACAGGTATTGCCCAGCTTACCCTGTTTACCTCCGCGGGCAGGCCAGTGAGCGAGCGGCTGGTCTTTGTGGAAAACATCAAACCGTTGGATATCTCCATAAGCACCGACCAAAAGGAGTACGCCGCAAAGCAACAGGTGAGCTTGTCTTTGGCCGTGAATAATAATGGCGAGCCCGCCGCAGGCAGCTATTCGGTGGCTGTGGTGGACGAAACGAAAGTGCCTTATGATGAACATAGGGAGACCACCATACTGAGCAACCTGTTGCTGACTTCGGATCTCAAGGGCTACGTGGAGGAACCGAATTACTATTTCGGCCAACCGGATGCCCAAAAAGGCGCGGCACTCGATGCGTTGCTGCTCACGCAAGGTTATCGCCGGTTTTCCTACACCGACGTCCTGGCCGACCGGTATCCACAAGTGCATTTCTTTCCCGAACAAGGAATCGAAATATCGGGTATTTTGCGGCTCAACAACGGTAAGCCCGTCGTCAACGGTGGATTGCTGCTGTCCATTCCGGACAGGAGTTTCCGCAAGGATGCGTATACCGACGAAAGCGGGCGCTTTGTTTTCAAGGATTTGGTATTTACCGATTCGGCCCGGGTAACCATCAATGCGCGCGGCAATGACAACTACCGCAATATGGTCATCAATGTGGATCCTACGCAGTTCCCCGGCATCGATACCACCGCCTATCGCGCCAACGACCTGCTGAACATCGACAAGGCGTTGGCGGCCTATTTGGATAACAGCCGCAACGAATACCGGACATCCATCTTGCTCGAAGAAGTGGAGGTGACGGCTTCTTCCAGGCCAAGCTTCTCGCACAAGGACTATCCCGCCATTTCGGGATTGGGCATGGCCGACCATCAGATCAGCGCGGATCGGCTGAAAGGCTGCAACAACCTGATCATGTGCTTGCAGACAGCCCTGACCGGAATCACCTATGATTCGCAGAACCAACTGTTTTACATTACACGCGACTACAACGCCGGTGGGCGTATCCCCGTGCAGTTTTTCGTGAACGGGATGGCGATGGATGTACCCGCACTCAATGGCATCATGCCTGCGGAAGTGGAAGGCATCGAGATTTTCCTCAGGGATGAATTGGGTACCGTGAGCCGCATGTACCAGAATAACGGTGTCGTATCCATCTATACCGCCAAAAAGCAGGAAAAGGGGCCGCGTATGTCGCTCAGCCAAATCGAAGCATTGCTGCCGAAGAGCAATATCATCGATCTCACGCCTTTGGGATATATCAAGGAACGTAAATTCTACACACCCAAGTACGATACCCCCGAGCGGCGAGCCGTCAACGATATCCGGACAACCGTATACTGGAACCCCGATGTGGTTACCGGGGAAGACGGACAAACGCAGCTGACTTACTATAATGCGGATGGTAAAGGCAGTTACCGCGTTGTCGTAGAAGGGGTGGATGCCCAGGGTAATATCGGGCGGGCGGTATATCGATACACCGTTAAATAGCGGTATCTAGCATAACAATGCCATGCGGAAGATCATCCATATCGACATGGATGCATTCTATGCCTCTGTAGAACAGCGCGATTTTCCCGAATACCGGGGTGTGCCCTTGGTTGTGGGCGGTCCGCCCGACAGCCGTGGGGTAGTGGCCACGGCGAGCTATGAGGCGCGCCGGTACGGGATACGTTCAGCCATGCCTTGCAGCAGGGCGGCAAAGCTTTGCCCCCATGCCCTGTTCGTTCCGCCGCGATTCGAAGTCTATAAGGATGTTTCCGCCCAGATACGGTTGATTTTCCGGCGCTACACGGATATCATAGAACCCCTTTCGCTGGATGAGGCCTATTTGGACGTGACCGCAGACAAGCAGGGAATCGGTTCGGCCCTCGAAATCGCCAGGCAAATCAAGGAAGCCATCCGGGAAGAGCTCCAACTGACCGCCTCGGCAGGCGTGTCGATCAACAAGTTCGTCGCCAAAATCGCCTCCGATATGGATAAGCCGGACGGGCTTACGTTCATCGGCCCATCCCGCGTAGCCGCATTCATGGAACGTCTTCCCGTCGAGAAGTTCTTCGGTGTGGGGAAGGTGACCGCAGCGAAAATGAGGCAACTGCAATTGTTTACGGGAGCCGATCTCAAACGGCTGACCGAAGCGGACCTGGTCAGGTTGTTTGGTAAAAGTGGGCGGTTTTACTATCGTATCGTCCGGGGCATAGATGATCGCCCGGTAGAGCCGAATCGCGAACTTAAATCGTTGGCGGTGGAAGATACGTTCGGCAAGGACCTCACCCAGGTGGATGCCATGGAAGCGGAACTCATCAAGATTGCTGTGCGGCTATCCAGCCGTCTGCAAAACCGTAAACTGAAAGCGCGGACATTTACGCTCAAAGTCAGGTTTGCCGATTTCCGGTTGGTTACCCGGAGCCATTCTTTGCCTTACCATATCGATTCGTCGGCAGAAATCATGGATACCGTCCGTCATTCGCTCCATGCGGTGGTGGAGCAGGATCCGATGCCGGTACGGTTGCTGGGGATTTCCGCAAGTAACTTCGAAGGGATCGGTCCGGTACCGGGTCAGCTCCGTTTGTTTTGATCCGTCGGGAGTTCAATCGGCTCGCCTTCCACTTCTTCTTCTTTCAACACGACTTTTACCGCGTAGGTCGAGGGCCATACGCCCCTGCCGTACTTTAGGGCATAAACTTTCGTGAATTCGGCGCCGAAGTAGAGGATTGCCGCCGAATAGTACACCCAGAGCAGCAAGACGATAATTGCCCCTGCGGCCCCGTAGGCAGAGGCGGGGGCGCTGTACTGCATATACAGGCCAATGAGGTACCTGCCCAGCATGAAAAGTGCGGCCGTGAAAATCGCCCCTCCGGCGACATCCTTGAAACGCATACGCGCATCGGGGAGAAACCGGAAGATAAAGGCAAAAAGGGTGGTGATGACCAGAAACGTCAGGCCGATATTGATCCACTCCACCACGATTACGGAAATATCGGGGAAATACCTGGTAATCTGTGAACTCAGCGCCACGATGATGCCGTTGGCAATCAATGACACGATGAGTAGGAAACCGAGGCCCAGCACCATGGAAAAAGAAATCGCGCGGTTGAGCAGCATCTTCAACCAGCCCTTTTTGGGTTTGGGGCGGACGCCCCATATCCGGTTCAGTGAGTCCTGTATCTCCACGAAGATGGTTGTTGAACCGGCTACCAAGGTGCCTATGCCAATAGCGATACCAAGGCCCGATTTATTGGAGAGACTGATATTCTGGATGATTTGCTGGATCTGGGCAGCGGTCTCCGGTCCGAAGATATTCGTAAACTCCTTGAAGACTTCGGATTGGGCGTCTTGTTCGCCGGCCAGCAGTTCCCCATAGAAAAAGCCGACCAGCCAGATGACGATGAGGAGCAGCGGTGCGATGGAAAATATCGTATAATAGGCCAGCGAGGCACTCATTTTCATGGCGCTGTCCTTGGAAAATTCAGAAAATGTATTGCCCAGTAGCTTGAAAATATCCGCATAAAAGGACTTCTTGAAAAATTTCATCTAGATAGCTGATTTCTTCTTATAGTTTACAACCGATATCTCAGCAGCTTGTTTTAGGACTCTAGGTAAATGTCTTCGATTTTCCGTTCATAATGCTTCGTTATCGCTTTGCGCTTGAGACTCAATTTAGGCGTGAGTTCCCCGGCGTCTATGGTCCATTCCTTGGGCAAGAGCGCAAATTTCTTCACCTTCTCCCACTGGCCGAAACCTTGGTTGAGGCGATCGATTTCGCGCTGGTACTTTTCGATGACCTCCGGTCGGCTGACCACCTCTTCCCTGGAACCGTAGGGGATGCCTTTGATTTTGCACCAGTTTTCCAGCACGTCGAAGGCGGGCACGATGAGCGCTGCCGGAAATTTCCGGTTTTCGCCGATGACCATGACCTGGGCGATCAGTGTCGATTCCATGTATTTGTTTTCCAACGCCTGCGGCGCCACGTATTTTCCTCCCGCCGTTTTGAACATTTCCTTCTTCCGGTCGGTGATGCGCAGGAATCCGTCGGCATCGAGTTCGCCGATGTCCCCGGTATGCAAATAGCCTTCGCGATCAATCGCTTCCGCGGTGGCGGCATCGTTCTTGTAGTAGCCACTGAAAATACTGGGGCCTTTGCACAGTATCTCGCCGTCGGACGCGATTTTGACATCCACGCTTTTGAGCACCTTGCCTACGGTCCCGAATTTGACGCCGTTCGGTTCCAAGCTGTTGACCGCTATTACCGGCGACGTCTCCGTAAGGCCGTAACCTTCGAGCACGGGTATGCCCGCTCCCCAGAACACCCGTGCCAAGCGGGGCTGAAGTGCGGCTCCCCCCGAAACGATGAGTTTGATGTTCCCCCCGAGGGCTGCTTGCCATTTGCTGAAGACCAATTTGCGGGCGATGCCCAACTTGAAATCGAACCAAGCACCGTTTTTGCCCGGCTCTTGGTTGCGGAGGCCCAGATTCAGCGCCCAAAAGAATAGCTGCTTCTTCAATCCGTTGAGATCCTTCCCTTTGGAGACGATTCTATCGTACACTTTCTCGAGTACGCGGGGTACGGTGGTGAATCCATCGGGTTTCACGTCGTTGATATCCGCCACAATGGTATCCAGGCTCTCCGCATAGTGGATTTCAACGCCTTTTGCGAAATAGAGGTACACCACCATGCGCTCGAAGATGTGGCATAGCGGGAGGAAGCTAAGTGCCTTCTTGAAGTAGTCGGGCAGTAGGTGGTGACAGTCTTGCACATTGGTCAGCACATTCTTGTGGGAAAGGCAGACGCCCTTCGGCTTGCCGGTGGTGCCAGATGTATAAATGAGTGTCAGCAAGTCGTCCTCGTTGACGGCGTCGCGGTATGCGGCGAGGTCCGTGTCATGTTGCTTGCCTTCGTCGACCAGTACCTGCCAAGAAGGTACACCCTCCACTTGGTCGAACGTGTAGATGGGAATGTCGAGGTTATTTGCCGCTATAGCTGCTTTTGCTTTTTCATGCAGCTCGGCGTTGCTCAAGAAAAGGATTTTTACCGATGCATCGTTCATGATAAACGACAGGTCCTGGTCGGACAGTGTGGGGTACAAGGGGACGACGGCGGCACCAAGCTGATTGATCGCAAAATCACAGAAATTCCATTCCGGTCGGTTGGCTGACATCAACGCGATTTTGTCGCCCTTGCCGATCCCTTTGGCCACCAATCCTTTGCTGAGGTTATCGACGATGGTCAAAAATTCATCGGTGGAGTAATTTGTCCACTTGCCGTGCGCCTTTCCGGCAACCATGACCGGTTTGGCATAGTGGGTTTTGTAATCGGCTAAAATGTCAAAAATGCGAGTTGGAGAAGCCATATGATCAAGTAGCTTGGTTTATAATTCTTGCACGTACAAAATCATGCGATAACGCATCTAAAGTTAACAATAATTTGGGTAAAATCACAGTCTTTGCTAAATATCTGCCATTGTAACCGTTGCGTGGAATGTTGGCATTTGTTTTGCGCGGAAAGGGGCATGGAAAGAAAACTGATTGCCTTAGTCATCGCTGCTTTTTTAACTGGATTTACCTGCCAACAGGCGTCTGCCCAAGAGGAAAGCAGTACGTATACACGCGCCATAGGCGGACGCTTCGGTGTGGCCAACGGAATTACCTACAAGCATTTCCTCAATGAGAGCCATGCGATAGACGGCATCGTGAATTTCCAGGGTAACCGGAGTTTTACGATTTTCAAGTTGCTGGGACTGTATGAAATCCATCAGCCCGTTACGTTCATCGATGTGGAAGGGCTTCAGTGGTATTATGGCTTCGGTGGCGGATTGGGTAGGTATCGCTATAAGGACACGGATTCCAGTGGTCTCGCGTGGAGTTTTGACGGTGTAATCGGGGCGGACTATAAAATCCCTACGGCCCCCATCAACCTGTCGCTGGACTGGAAACCCACCATGGAACTGACACCGGAATCCGGTGTCAAGTTCGACGGTATCGGGCTATCGATACGGTTTGTGTTTTAGTGCAAAGAAAGCCAGATTTCCCCTAATTTTTTCTGCTCAGGCGTCGGGTTTTGCAACGGTACGATGTTGAAGGCACCTTTGGTGTCTTTTTTCAATCGGACACGTAGTTCACGGACCTTGCCATCCCGCGCTACCAACACGTGAAGCTCGTCTCCCACTGACGCTGCCTGTACGATTCGGTTCAGTTCCTTTCCATTGGCGTCCAAGCGTTCGCCGTTTATGGCTATGATTTCGTCCCGCACGTTGATGCCCCCATCCCATGCACCGGTACCACGCTGTACTCCGGTCACGGTAAGGCGGCCATCCTGGGCAGCCGTGGTGACCCCCAGATCGGGCAACTCACGCCCTTCGTTATAGTCAACCAATTCATATCCGGCTGCGTTCAGGTATTGGTTGTAGTCCAGTGTCCCTACGGTATGGGCGGCTCGGAAGATGTCATCGACCGCAACACCGGCAATGCCCTCGACAAGCGCTTGGAACTCGTGGACTTCGAAGCCGCGTTTCTTCTGGATGTAAAACGTTTCGTATGCCGTTTTCAGCACGTCATCCAACCGCTTCTGGCCACCCGTCGCGGCAAGGATTTTAAGGTCCAGCATCATGGCCAGCAAAGCTCCTTTGTTATAGTACGAAACGCTGGTGTTGGCCGAGTTTTCGTCGGGCCGGTAGTACTTGATCCAGGCATCGAAACTGGCCTGCGCCACGGATTGGATCTGGTTGCCCGCACGATTTTCGACGGTATTGATGTCGTTGGCCAGCGCCTGTAGGTAGCTGCCTTCGTTCAGGAATCCGCAGCGCCTGAGGATGAGGTTGTCGAAATACGCCGTGAAGCCTTCCATGATCCACAGCAACGAGGTATAGTTTTCCGCGTCGTAGTCAAAGGGACCCAGTTCGATGGGTCGGAGCCGCTTGACATGCCAGAGATGGAAATACTCGTGCGCCACGAGCCCAAGGAAGCCCACATAGGAACGTTCATTTTGGTATCCGTTTCTGCTGGCACCCAGTACCGTCGAGTTGAAGTGTTCCAATCCGCCACCGCCGGATTGGTAATTGTGCACGATGAATACGTAGCGTTTGTTGGGGTTTGAGCCGAATATGTTGGTTGCCTCCTCCACGATGGCCGCGCAGTCGCTTTGCAAGCGCTCCTTATCGTAGTTGCCGCCGCCTACCATGGCAATCTCATGGTGTACGCCAGTCGCCGTGAAGGTGAAGACGTCCTGGTTGCCTACCTCGATCGGCGAATCGAACAACACATCGAAATCCGCCGCATGGTAGGTATTGGGCTTCCCGGGAACGGGTTCAAGCCCGGTGGAGATCTTGGACCACGACGGGTGGGGGATGACCGTTACGTCCACAGGATGGTCGATCATGCCGTCTACATACATGAACGTAGCCGCCGGAGATAAAAAAGCATGGGTGTCATCGATAAAATTGGTCCGTACGGACACCTCAAAGCCATATATCCGATAGGTGACGACGATGTGGTCGTTTTTGGCCGATGCAACGCGCCAAGTGTTCTTGTTTATCTTTTCGTAGGCTATCGCGGCGCCATCCGTACCACAGGCTTCAACGCTTTCCACGTGCCTTGAATATTCACGCACGAGATACGACCCAGGGGTCCACACGGGCATTTTGACGTCGATATAATCTTTGCGGAGTCCCGAAATCTCCATTTTTATTTCGGCATAATGTGCCTGCGGTTCCTTGAAGGAGACTTCAAAATGGATGCCGGTTGCTGCGAGTGAGGAGGTTGCGACGGTAGTCATGAGGATAAGTAAGTTGGTACGGATTCTTTTCATGTTCATGCCATTAGGGAACTGCAAAGGTATAAGTATCCCTCGAAGCGACAAAGGAATTGTTCGTTAAACGGCAGCTTATCCTTCCCTGGTGGCTATCGTCGCGTTGGCTTGGGCTGTCGGCATGATAATCATGTCGTTGATGTTGACGTGCTTCGGCCGGGAAGCGGCGAACCATACCGCTTCCGCGATATCGTCGGCCACCAACGGTTCGAAATTTCTGTACACGGCCGCAGCCCGCTCCTTGTCGCCCTTGAACCGAACCTCGGAAAATTCGGTTTCCACCATTCCGGGGTGGATGGCCGTCACCTTGACATGCTTGTCCAGCAAATCGATGCGCATGCCCTTGGTCAACGCGTCGACGGCGTGCTTCGTCGCGCAGTACACATTGCCATTGGGGTAAACCTCTTTTCCAGCAATAGAGCCGATGTTGATGATATGGCCCGTCTCGCGCGCGGCCATGATGGGGGAGACGGCGCGGGTGACATAGAGCAACCCCTTGATGTTGGTGTCGATCATCCGATCCCAGTCGCCGATGTCGCCTTCTTGTATCGGATCCAGCCCTTGGCTTAGTCCGGCATTGTTAATCAACACATCGACCTGTTGCCATTTTCCCGGAAGATTGCTGAACGCAGAAAAAACCTCCTCGGGGTCACGTACGTCAAGGGCGAGCAGATGGATGTCGATGGGATACTGTTCCGCAAGCCTTTCGGACAGGGCTTCCAAGCGGGTGAGGCGGCGCGCGGCAAGCAAGAGGTCATAGCCTTCACGGGCGAACACGCCCGCGCAGGCTTCGCCGATACCTGCGCTTGCTCCGGTAATGAATGCGATTTTATTAGTCGTAGTCATAAGTC
>Ga0182792_1000835_pt1 | contig 27303 bp, 17 predicted proteins | sample Passage237B_FD_130497 | JGI IMG/M metagenome (GOLD analysis project Ga0182792, IMG submission 130497) | Cellulose adapted compost microbial communities from Newby Island Compost Facility, Milpitas, CA, USA - Passage2 37B (version 2) (version 2) ...
CCGACCGCCACCGTGCGGCGTGCGGGGGCGCAGATCCAGGCGCTGTTCGACCGGCCCGAGACGCAAGTCTTCCCGCCGCCTGGCGTAAACCGGTCCGACAGCTTCTTCGCCCAGACCAAGACCGATGCGGACGAGGCGCGGCTCTACCTCGGCGTCGCAGCTCAGGGGCGGGGGCCAAAGTTCATCTTCCGCCAGACGCTGACGACGCTTGCCTGTGCCGCCGCCGCTGCAGCAAAGCAGGACCTCGCGGCGGCCGATCCCTATCTCACGGCAGTCTGCTACTTCAACGCGCTGCGCGAGCTGGGCGGCGCGCGCCGCATCGTCGAGGACGAGGTGCGACGCTACGCATCGAGCTACGGCACGGCACGGCGACGGGTGCAGCCCGCGTCCGATGCGCCGTTCGCCGACCGCGACCTGCGCCAACCACTCGAGCTCACGTCGCGCGTCTCGACGGATGAAGTGGCGGAAGCCAAGGCCCGGCTGGAGCAGGCGTTCGGCGCGGCCGGCGAGCCGGTCGACGTGGCGCTCGCCACCAACATGATCTCGGTCGGTCTCGACATCGGCCGGCTGGGGCTGATGCTGGTGCAGGGCCAGCCCAAGACCACGGCCGAGTACATCCAGGCGACGAGCCGCGTCGGCCGCGAGGCCGCCAAGCCCGGCCTGGTGGTGGCGCTGCTCAACCTGCACAAGCCGCGCGACCGCGCCCATTTCGAGCAGTTCACCGGCTATCACCGCGCCTTCTATCGCGCTGTCGAAGCGACCAGCGTGACACCGTGGGCGCGTCGTGCGCTCGACCGGGCCCTCGCCGCCGTCGTCGTGGCGATCGCGCGGCATGTCGAGCCGGACCTTACGCCGGAGGCCGCCGCCGAGCGTCTGGCCGCCAATCCCGGCCTGCAGGCCAAGGTGCGCGCCGCCATCATCGACCGCGCGCCGCCGGACCAGAAGGCGACGGTCGGCGCGGCGGTCGACGTGGTGCTGGCCGACTGGTTGGCGACGGCACAGGCGCAGGCTGCCCAAGGCGGCAGCTTCGTCTACGCCAATGCCAAGCTGCCGCAGAGGCTGCTGATCGCCCCGCTCGATCCGGCGTTCGACAACCTGCTCGCCTCGCACCAGCGCTTCGTCGCCAGCCGCTCGATGCGCGACGTCGAGCCCAACGTCGTGCTGAAGGTGCTGAGCCCGGAAGGCAACAAAATCGCCAACGCGCAGGACGTGCCATGAAGCGCCCGGTGCAGCGTCTCAGCCAGATCGTCACGACCTTCGGGCCGGGCGCCATGGTCGACCTGCCGACGCGCTCGGTGGTGATCGGCGGCCTCGAACGCTGGGAAATGGCACCCGGCATCTGGCGAAAGATCACGGAACCGCGGCTGGCGCAGCGGCTGAAGCAGCAGCTCGTGGCGAGCGGCCGGCTGGCCGACGACCAGGCGCTGGAACTGCGCACGCCGCCGGTCGAGGCCGGCCGTCCCGGTCAGCCGCCGCGCGGCGTCCAGGCGACGGTCTTTCCCTCCTGGTTCGTCTGCAAGCACATCGAGCCTCCGGCGCCCGGCCAGCCGGCCAATGCCCGGCGCCGGCTGATGACGACCTGGACGCAGCTCGACGCGTCGGGCGGCAAGCAGAAGTTCGATCATCCGCAGACCCGCAAGAAAGAAGAGGTGACGCCGCTGCGCTTCGTCGGCGGCTGCGAGCGGGGCCATCTCCAGGACGTCGACTGGCGCTGGGTGCTGCATGGCAACACGCCCTGCTCCAAACCCATGTGGCTGGAGGAACGCGGCACGACCGGCGATCCGCGCGACACATCCATCGTCTGCGCCTGCGGAATACCGCCGGTGTCACTGGAAACGGCATTCGTGAAAGGCCGGCTCGGCAAATGCCGGGGCAAGCGGCCGTGGCTGGGCGACGAGGAGGCCTGCAGCGAATCGCTCCGGCTGCTGACGCGCACGGCGACCAACACCTACTTCCCGCAGACCGCGACGGTGATCTCGCTTCCGGTCGGCGAGGACGACCTGACGCAGATCCTGGCCGAGTTCATCGACAACCTGAAAGTCGTCGACACCGAGGAGAAGGTCGAGTTCATGCGCCAGACCAACAGCCAGTTCAAGGCGGCGGTGCAGGGCTACTCCGCCAAGGACATCCTGGCCAGGCTGGGCCCGATCCGCGCCGGCCTTAACGCCATCGCGGGCGTGCCCATTCGCCTTGCCGAGTTCGACATCTTCGCGTCGGGCGAGGCCCTGATCGGCGAGGACAAGCCGGGCTCGCTGCTGCACGCCGAGACGTTGCCTGAAGCCGCCTGGCGGCGGCCGACCTCCTACGATCTCGGCGGCATCGCCTCGGTCGTGGCCGTGCACCGGCTGCGCGAGGTGACCTGCCAGTACGGCTTCACGCGCTTCGAGCCGGCGCCGCTTCCGGCCGACGGCGACATCGAGGAAATCCGTCTCGCGGTCAACAGCGCGCCGCTATCGAGCGGCGCCGACTGGCTGCCGGCTATCGAGCAGTTCGGCGAAGGCATCTTCCTAAAGTTCGATCCGCTGGCAATCGCGCAGTGGCTGGCGCGACAGGAAGTCGACAGTCGCGCGCAAAGCCTGAAGGACGGTTTCCAGGGATGGGCGGCGGCGAAGAGCGTGCCGACCTCGCAGCAGTTCGCCGGCGCGCCCTACGTGATGCTGCACAGCCTCGCCCATGCGCTGATGGCCGAGATCGCGCTGGAGTGCGGCTATCCCGCGAGCGCCATCAAGGAACGCATCTATGCGCTGCCGGACCCGGCCGATCCCGCCAAGGGCCGCTTCGGATTGCTGCTGTATACGGCGTCGGCGGGCGCGCAGGGCACGTTGGGCGGCCTGATCGCGCTGGCGCCGCGCATCGTGGGGATCATCGAGCAGGCGCTGAACCGGCTCGACATCTGCTCCAACGATCCGGTGTGCGCCGACCATGAGCCGACCGAGACCACCGACGAGCGGGCGCTGGCGGGCGCCGCCTGCCACAGTTGCCTGTTCGTGGCCGAGACGAGCTGCGAGCGACGCAATCAGGCGCTCGACCGCGCGCTGCTGGTGGAAACGATCGGCGGACAACGTGCGGCATTCTTCACAAGAGTTCCGTCACGCCTTCCATGACAGCGTCAACAGCCGCGACCGCAGGCTGGCGCTCGGGTTTCAGTAAACCACGACCGGAAGCTTGGGTCGTAGTGGTCGCAGATGAACTATAGCGAGATCGTGCCCCTGCCTCGCCCCCTGCCCTCCCCCTCTCCCGCAGATCGCGCGGCCATGCCGCGTCCCGCGGATCAGTTCATGTGGAACGATGCGCAGAAGCTGGTGGCGCATCGCAACATGCATCACCTCTTCCCGTCCCACGTGGTGAAGGCCGGCGACGCGGTGCGGGCGCCGCCGCGGCGGGATGAGGGCGCGCTGGTCGCGGCGCTGGCGCGGTCGGGGGTCGACGTCGACGCCTACATGGCGGCGGCCGAGGCCACGGGGCTGCTGGTGCTGCGGCACGGCGAGATCGTGCTGGAGCGCTACGCGCGCGGCAACGACGAGACGACGGTGTGGGCCTCGCGCTCGATGGCGAAGTCGGTGACCTCGCTGCTGGTCGGGACGGCGGTGCGCGACGGGCAACTGGCGTCGGTCGACGATCCGGTGGTGCGGTACGTGCCGGCGCTCGCAGGCACGCACTATGACGGCGTGTCGGTGCGGCATTGCCTGCAGATGACGTCGGGTGTCGCCTGGTCGGAGGACTATACCGACCGGGCGAGCGACGTGGCGCGGCTGCAGCTCTGCACGGTGCAGGGCCGCAAGGGCGCGTTCCTCGACCTGCTGCGCGATCTCGGCCGGCGGCGCGACCGGCCGGCGAACGTGCCCGGCACGGTGTTCAACTACTGCAGCGCCGACACGGTGCTGCTGGGGCTGGTGCTGGAGCGCGCGCTCGGCCACACGGCGCCGGTGCAGCTGGAGCGCGAAGTGTGGCGGCGGGCCGGCATGGAGGGCGATGCCGCCTGGAACCTCGAAGCAGACGGGGGCAGCGCCTTCACGGCGTCGGGGATCGGCGCGACGCTGCGCGACTACGGGCGGCTGGGGCTGATCGCGCTGGCGGACGGCGTGCTGCCGGATGGGACGCGGCTGGTGCCCGAGGGGTGGATGGCGGAGTCGACGGTGCCGTCGCGCGCCTCGATCGCGGCCGGCACGCCCTACGGCTTTCAGTGGTGGCTGCACGAGCAGGACGGGGTGGTGTCGGGCAAGATGGGTGCGGGCGACGCGCGGCTGCGCGGCGGGCGCACGGTGTTCTACGCGATCGGCAATGCGGGGCAGGCGATCCTGGTGAACCCGGCCGAGGACACGGTCGTGGTGAAGTGGGCGGTGTGGGGCGCGCCGTCGCAGTTCGAGACGCGGCGGGCGCAGGACCGGGCGTTCTTCGCGGCGGTGATGGAAGCGGTGGGCGGGTGAGCGGCCACCGTCGTCTCGACCAAGGGCCGGAGGGCCGTGTGGAGAGACCTTGCTTCAACGATCCGGCGGCTTGTCGTGGAGGGAAGGTCTCTCCACTCCGCGCTGCGCGCTACGGTCGAGACGACGGGATTGCCATCGTCGTCTCGACCAAGGCCCGCAGGGCCGCGTGGAGAGACCTTGCGTCAACCATCCGGCGGCTGGTCGTGGAGAGAAGGTCTCTCCGCTCCGCGCTTCGCGCTACGGTCGAGACGACGGGATAAACCTCCGTCGGCCCAAGCGACGTCGAGGGCGCTACGGTCGAGACGACGGGGTTTCCATCGTCGTCTCGACCAAGGCCCGGAGGGCCGCGTGGAGAGACCTTGCTTCGGCGATCCGGTGGCTGGTCGTGGGGGGAAGGTCTCTCCGACGACGGGGAGGGGGGAAACAAAGCGCTTGAAGTCTCACAGGCGGGGCCGGCATATCCGCGGCTCCCGCGGCCCGAGCGAAGAGGTGGTTCTTGGTGGTTTCCGTGCAGGCGCGCATCGCCCAGGAGCTCGGGGTGCGGGAGGCGCAGGTCCAGGCGGCGGTCGACCTGCTCGACGGCGGGGCCACCGTCCCCTTCATTGCCCGCTATCGCAAGGAAGCCACGGGGTCGCTGGACGACGCGCAGCTGCGCACGCTGGAGGAGCGGCTGGGCTACCTGCGCGAGCTGGAGGCGCGGCGCACGGTGATCCTCGAGTCGGTGCGCGCGCAGGGCAAGCTCGACGCGGCGCTGGAGGCGGCGATCCTGGCGGCCGACAGCAAGGGCCGGCTGGAGGACATCTACCTGCCCTACAAGCCCAAGCGCCGCACCAAGGCCGAGATCGCGCGCGAAGCCGGGCTGGGGCCGCTGGCCGAGCGGCTGCTGGCCGAGCCGCAGCACGTGCCGGCCGACAGCGCGGCGCCCTTCGTGTCGGCCGAGAAGGGCATCGCCGAAGGGGGCGTCGCCGACGTGGCGGCGGCGCTCGACGGGGCGCGCGCCATCCTGGTCGAGCGCTTCGCCGAGAATGCCGACCTGATCGGCGCGCTGCGCGAGGAATTCTGGACGCGCGGGCATCTCGTTTCCAAGGTGCGCGACGGCAAGGCCGAGGCGGGCGCCAAGTTCAGCGACTATTTCGACTTCGCCGAGGCGCTGGGCAGGATGCCGTCGCACCGCGTGCTGGCGCTGTTCCGCGGCGAGCGCGAGGAGGTGCTGGCGCTGACGCTGGAGCCGGATGATCCGGCGACGCGGCCCGCCCCGCCCCCGCCCGGCACGCCGCCGGCGCCCAGCGTCTACGAGCTGCGCATCATGCAGGCCTTCGGCATCGCCGAGCGCGGGCGGCCGGGCGACCGCTGGCTGGCCGAGACGGTGCGCTGGGCGTGGCGCACCAAGATCATCGTCACCCTGTCGATCGACCTGCGGCTGCGCCTGTGGACGGCGGCCGAGGAGGAGGCGGTGCGCGTGTTCGCCGCCAACCTGCGCGACCTGCTGCTGGCCGCGCCGGCCGGCGCACGGCCGACGCTGGGGCTCGATCCCGGCTACCGCACGGGCGTGAAGGTCGCGGTGGTCGACGCCACCGGCAAGGTGGTGGCCACCAGCACGATCCATCCGCACGAGCCGCAGCGGCGCTGGGACGAGGCGCTGGCCGTGCTGGCGCGGCTGGTGCGCGAGCACAAGGTGGAGCTGATCGCGATCGGCAACGGCACGGCCTCGCGCGAGACCGACAAGCTGGCGGGCGAGCTGGTGGCCGGGCTCGTGAAGGCGCAGCCGGACCTCAAGCTGCACAAGGTGGTGGTGTCGGAGGCCGGCGCGTCGGTCTATTCGGCCTCGGCCTATGCGTCGGAGGAGCTGCCCGGCCTCGACGTGACGCTGCGCGGCGCGGTGTCGATCGCGCGGCGGCTGCAGGACCCGCTGGCCGAGCTGGTGAAGATCGATCCCAAGTCGATCGGCGTCGGCCAGTACCAGCACGATCTCAGCGAGTTCAAGCTGTCGCGCTCGCTGGACGCTGTGGTCGAGGACTGCGTGAACGGCGTGGGCGTCGACCTCAACACGGCGTCGGCGCCGCTGCTGGCGCGCGTGTCGGGCATCGGCGCGTCGCTGGCGCAGGGCATCGTCGCCCATCGCGACGCGCACGGCGCCTTCCGCTCGCGCAAGGCGCTGAAGGACGTGCCGCGGCTGGGGCCCAAGGCGTTCGAGCAGTGCGCGGGCTTCCTGCGCATCCCCGGCGGCGACGATCCGCTCGACGCCTCGGCCGTGCATCCGGAGTCCTATCCTGTGGTGCGGCGGATCATCGAGGCGGCGAAGACGAGGATCGACGCGCTGGTCGGCAACGCGACGGTGCTGCGCGGCCTGTCGCCGGCGGCCTTCGTCGACGAGCGGTTCGGCCTGCCCACCGTGACCGACATCCTGCGCGAGCTGGAGAAGCCGGGCCGCGATCCGCGGCCGGCCTTCAGGACGGCGGAGTTCAAGGCGGGCATCGAGACGCTGGCCGACCTCGCGCCGGGCATGGTGCTGGAGGGCGTCGTCACCAACGTGGCGGCGTTCGGGGCGTTCGTCGATGTCGGCGTGCACCAGGACGGGCTGGTGCATGTGTCGGCCATGTCGCGCAGCTTCGTGAAGGATCCGCGCGCCGTGGTGAAGCCGGGCGACATCGTGCGCGTGAAGGTGCTGGAGGTGGACAAGGCCCGCAAGCGCATCAGCCTGACGCTGCGGCTCGATGATGCGGTGGGGGGACAGCCTGCAAGAATTGAGCGAGCTCCTGCGCGTCGTCCGGCGGGGCCAACGCCGGGCAAGGCCTCTTCGCCGGGCGGCGCGATGGCCGATGCGCTGCGGCGGGCGGGGCTGGGGGCGCGCGACCGCGGGGCCTGATCAGGCGGCCAGGTCGTGGAGGACGGGCCGCAGCGGGTTGCCGTCGAGGTCCAGGGTCGCGAGCGCGATGGGCAGCCGGAAGCGGCGCGGCCCCGCGCTGCCGGGGTTGAGGTAGAGCACGCCGTCCCGGGTCTCGACCTTCGGCTGGTGCGAGTGGCCGGAGACGACGATCTCGATGCCGGCGGCGGCTGGATCGAGCGCCAGGGTCGCGCGGTCGTGCAGGAGGAGGATCGTGCGGCCGGCCAGGGGGAGGCGCGCCGTCTCGGGATAGGCGGCCGCCCACGGCCCCCGGTCGACATTGCCGCGCACCGCCGTCACCGGCGCGAGGCGGCGCAGTTCCTCGATCACCTCGGGCCGGCCGATGTCGCCGGCATGCAGGATGTGGTCGACCCCCTCGAGCCGCGCCACCGCCTCCGGCCGCAGCAGCCCGTGCGTGTCGGAGAGGATGCCGATCTTCATGGGGCGGGCTTCATGGGGTGGGTCTCATGGCGTGGGTTCCCGACCTTCACTTAATGCCAGGCCGCCGGATCGTCGAGGCAAGGTCTCTCCACGCGGCCCTCCGGGCCTTGGTCGAGACGACGGGAACTCTTCCGTCGCCCCGAGCGAAGCCGAGCGGCCCTTCCCCGTCGTCTCGACCGGAGCGAAGCGGAGCGGAGAGACCTTCGCTCCACGACCAGCCGCCGGATCGTCGAGGCAAGGTCTCTCCCCGCGGCCCTGCGGGCCTTGGTCGAGACGACGATGATGCTACAGAACCTCGTGCGACAGATCGGACCACTGTGGATTGGCCGCGTCAATCAGCGCGACCTTCTTCTCCCGACGCCACCGCTTGATCTGCTTTTCCCGCTCGATGGCGTCCGGCGCCGTGTCATAGGCCTCGATGTAGACGAGCCTGCTGACATTGTACCGGCTGGTATGAGCGGACAGGCCGCGCCGATGCTCCTCGAGCCGCCGGCCGAGATCGCTCGTCACGCCCACATACAGCGCCCGGCCGTTCGGGCTGGCGAGGATGTAGACAACCGGATGTCGAGACATTGGTGCAATATACCACCTGAAACCCCCGTCGTCTCGACCGGAGCGAAGCGGAGCGGAGAGACCTTTGCTCAGCGACCAGCCGCCGGATTGGTGAAGCAAGGTCTCTCCACGCGGCCCTGCGGGCCTTGGTCGAGACGACGGGAGGTAGCGGAGAGACCTTCGCTCAGCGACCAGCCGCCGGATCGTCGAGACAAGGCCCCTCGGCTTCGCTCGGGGCGACGGAGGTTGTCCCGTCGGCTGCTTCGGGGCGATCGACGGAGACGAGCCGATACTGCCGCTGGAAGAAGGCGGAAGGCAGGCCGCCGGAGGGTGGGCGGGCGGCGATGTGCTGGGTGATCTGGGCGTCGGGCGAGGCGTTGCCGGCGACCATCAGAATTACGTGGTCGACGGGGATGGTGGCCAGCGTGCCCCGCGCCAGCAAGGTCTCGAAGATCGCCTCGGGCTCGCCCTCGGGAGTGGGGGTCCAGTAGCGTAGCGCCTCGAGCATGCGCCGCGTTTCGGGATCGTGCGTGCGCACGTCGCCCGCGACGTAGTGCGTGCCCAGCGTGCCGATGCGGGCGATGCAGATGGGCTCGGCGGCGGCCTGCGGATCCTCGGCGCTGTGGTCGGTGTGCAGGCCGTGCGGCGAGGGGACGGTGAAGCGGCCCCAGGCATAGTGGCCCTTGCGGTAGCGCGCCGACGGCACGAGCACGCGCAGGAGCGCATCGACGTCCCGGGCGTAGAGGCGCGCGAAATCGGCCATCGCGTCGCTCGCGGCGCCGCCGCCGGCATCGACAGCAACCGTCACGACGTCGTCCCGCCGCCGCGCCTCGGCCAGGATCGCCGCGCAGGCGTCGGCGCGGACGCGCGCGATCGGCAGGGGCAGGCGCACATGCGCTTCGCGGTCGGCGAAGGACGCGTGCAGGCGTTCGAGCAGGGACCACTGGCCGTCGGAGAACGGCACCGGCTCCAGGATCGCGAGCCGCGGCGCCAGGGCGGACCACGCCGCGCGGAGGGGCGTCGCGGTCATCGCCCGCCCGCGCCGTCGAGCAGGGCGCGCGCCGCGCGATGGTCGGCGGTGTCGTGGCCTTCGGTGAAGCGGCCGAGGACGGCGGCGAGCTCGGCCCGCGCGGCGTCGAGGCCGCCGGTGTCCTGCGCCAGATGCGCCGCGCTGACGGCGATGCGCAGCGACCAGGCGAGCGCGCCCTGGTGGTCGGCCCAGTCGCGCGCAGCGGCGAAGCTGCGCGCCGCCGCCTCCAGCGCGCCGCGGCGATGCAACAGCGTGCCCTTGAGGCGCAGCACCTCGGCGATGCACCAGCGCTCGTCGTTGCGGTCGGAGCGCGCGATCGCCTCGCCGATGACGGCGAGCGCCGCGTCGTGGCGGCCGGCCAGGCCCAGCGCCTCGGCCTGCCGCGTGAGGAAATAGAGGTAGAAGACGCCGAACTCGATGCCGCGCATGCCCGTCATCGCCGCCTCGAGCAGGGGCAGCCCGGCTGCGACGTCGCCGCGCTGCACGGCCAGCACGCCGCGGAAGCAGGCGCCGTAGGCGCGCCAGAAGTCCCACTGGTGATGCTCGGCCGTCCCCAGCAGCTCGGCGACGAAGCCGTCGACGGCGTCGAGGTCGCCCACCAGCAGGCCCACCGGGCAGGCCGCCTGCACCAGCACCTGCACCAGCGACAGCGCATCGCCGCGGCGGCGCTCCTCCTCCGCCAGGGCCCAGGCGATGCGGCGCGCCTCGTCGGGACGACCCTGCAGCCAGGCGATGCGGGCAAGGAAGGACTGGGCGAGGGAACGCTGGTCGAAGATGTAGCGCATCGTCTGCGCGCCGGTCTCCGGCCGCCGATAGCCGGCCAGCATGCGCTCGAGATGCTGGCGCGCGGCGGGCTGGTCGCCCAGCAGGTGCAGCGAATGGCCCATCATGCGATGGCCGACGCTGCGGTCGATCGCGCCCGTGCCTGTCCCCGTATCCGTGCCCGCCCCTGGCACGAGCTCGAGGAACTCGCGGGCCAGCGCCAGCGAGGCGCGCAGCGCCCCGGAATTGACGCGCGTCGCCCACAGGCCCCACAGGCCGCGCAGCTGGTGCTCCCCGTCGCCGGCGGCGCGCGCCAGCTCCAGCACCGTCGTCCAGGCCTCCTCGGTCTCGCGCACGAAGCCCTTGATCTGCATCGCCGACCAGGCCTTGGCCGCCTGCAGCGGCAGGCGCAGCCGCGGCGCGACCCCGGCCGCCGCCGGCAGGGCGAGGACGCGGCGGGCCCGTTCGTAGCATTCGTTGAGCAGCGACAGCTGGTACCACAGCGGCACGGCCGCCGCGGCCAGCGCGACGGCGGTCGCGGCATCGGCCTGCTCGGCGAAGTCGAGCGCGGCGCGCACGTCGTCGATCAGGTGGCGGTGGCGGGCCAGCCACGCTGCCGGCGGCAGGGAGTCCCATTCGCGGTTCGCCGCCGCCATGTCGGCGAGGCACTGCCGTGCATGGCGCCGCGTGCAGGCGGCGTGCTCGCCCGCCTCCTCCAGCTTCTGCAGCGCATAGGCGCGCGTCGTCTCGAGCAGGCGGTAGGTCGGCGCCGGCGTCTCGAAGTTGGCCACGACCAGGGACTTGGCCACCAGGTTGGCGATGCTCTCGGCCGCGACGGCAGCGTCGGCGGCCCCTGCCGCTTCCCCGTCCCCCTCCCCTTCCCCGGCCAGCAAGCCCGCCGCCTGCGGGATGGTGAAGAGGCCCGCGAACACCGCCAGCCGGCGCAGGGTGGCGCGCTCGCCCTCGGGCAGGAGCTGGTAGCTCCAGTCGAGGGTGGTGTGCATGGTGCGGTGGCGCGGCAGGCCGGTGCGCCGGCCCTGCATGGCCAGGCGGAAGCGGTCGTCGAGCACGCGCGCCAGGCCCGCGATGCCGAAGGCGTCGACCTGGCCGGCGGCGATCTCGATGGCGAGCGCGATGCCATCGAGATGACGGCAGATGGCGACGACCGCCGGCACGTGCGCGTCGGTCAGGGCGTACTCGCCCAGGCACATCGCGGCGCGCTCGACGAAGAGCTGGACCGCAGGGAAGGTCATGGCCTCGGCCGCGCCCAGGCGCCCGGCCGTCTCGGGAAGCGTCTCGGGCGGCACCTCTGGGAGCGCCTCGGGCAGCGCCAAGGGCGCAAGGCGGAAGACCCGCTCGCCCTGCACGCCCAGCGCCTCGCGGCTGGTGGCCAGGATGCGCAGCCTGGGGCCGGCGCCGCGGGCGATGGTCTCGGCGACAAGGGCGGCGCTGTCGATCACGTGCTCGCAATTGTCGAGCACGAGCAGCATGTCGCGGTCGCGCAGCAGCGCCACCAGGCCGGGCAGCGGATCGTCGGACGCCACGCCGACCCCCAGCGCCGAAGCCAGCGCCGTCGGCACCAGGCGGTCGTCGGCCAGCGGCGCCAGGTCGACGAAGCACACGCCGTCGCGCAGGCCGGGCCGCAGGCGGTCGGCGACGGCCAGCGCCACCGCCGTCTTGCCGATGCCGCCGGGGCCGACGACGGTGACGAAGCGGTCCTCGGCCAGGCGCTCGGCCAGCGTGTCGATGACCTCGGCGCGGCCGAACAGGCGCACGGTGGACAGCGGCGGCGCGGACTCCGCCTGGGCCGACATCGCCGGGTCCGGCGTTGCCGAGTCCCGGGCCCGCTCCTGTGCCGCCGCCGTCGAGATCTCGCCCACGAAGGCGTAGCCACGGCCGGCGATGTTGGCGATGTAGCGCCGCCCGTCCTGGCCGTCGCGCAGGGCCTTGCGCAGGCCGGCGACCTGGGCGCGCAGCGTGCCGTCCTCGACGAAGACGCCGGGCCAGATGCGCGCGCAGAGCGCTTCCTTGCTGACGGCGCGGCCGGGCTGCTCCAGCAGGGCGATCAGGAGATCGCGGGCGCGGCTGCCGAGGCGGACGGGCGTCTGGCCCTCGAGCAGCAGATGGCGCGTCGGGAACAGCCGGAACGGGCCAAACGCGACCCCCGGGTCATTCGGCGCCTTGCCGGTCATCCCGTCTCGATCTCCCCCCGATCTCGGCTGTCGGGCGGAAGATAAGGACTCGGGCCGGAATGTCCAAGCGACCGCTCGATCGTTCTAGGCGGCCGGCAGGGTGAACTCGAAAGTCATGCCGGGACCGGCATTGCGGTTGGCGCGCAGCTCGCCGCCATGGACGTCGGCAATCGAGCGGCAGATCGAGAGCCCCATCCCCATGCCGTCGGGCTTGGTCGTGTAGAAGGGGCTGAACAGGTGGCCGAGCGCGTCGGGCGCGACGCCGACGCCGAGGTCCTCGACGGCGAGCTTCAGCCGGTCGGCGCCGTGACGGCCGGTGCGGACGACCACGGGCGCATGGCGGTCGGACACCGCCTCCGTCGCCTGCAGGCCGTTGCGCACCAGGTTGACCACGACCTGCTGCAGCTGCGTGCGGTTGCCGTGCACCAGTGGCAGGCCGGGCGCCAGCACCGGCTGCAGCGGGATGCGCCGGTCGACGGCTTCGTGGCGGACCAGCGCCAGCGCCTCGGCGACCACCTCGTTGAGGTCGACCGGCGCCATCTCCGGCCGCATCCGGCCGGCCAGCGCCCGCACCTGGTGGATCATGCGCGCGGCCCGGTCGGCCGAGTCGGCGATGCGCAGGAGGGTGGCGAGCGCCTGCTCGACATCGGGCGCCGGCCGCTCCAGCCAGCGCCGGCCGGCCTGGGCATGGGCCACGATGGCGGCCAGCGGCTGGCTGATCTCGTGCGCGATCGAGGCGCTCATCCCGGCCAGCTCGGCCAGGCGGTCGTCACGCTCGCCCGTGTTTCCCGTTGCGCGCTCTGCCCCGACCTGGATGTGCCGGATCATCGTTCTTCTCCCTGGTCGACGGGGAGTGTGCGCCGGCAGGGCCGCGACGCCGAGTTAAACATCGTAAAAAAGCGCGCCGGCGCGTCCCCTTGTTGCTGCAGGCGGCCTGCCGACACCCGGCTCCGGGGCCCCGCGGCCATGGGACAACAAGGATTCACATCTCTTAATGCCCGGCGCCGCCGGCCGGTGTGCATGATCGATTGCAGCTGACGAGGGGCCCGGCTCGCGAGGTGGATGTGCTTGTCAGGAAATACGCCGAGGACCGGACCGCCCTGCTCCTTGTCGATACGTTCAACGACTTCCTCAGCCAGGGCGGCAAGCTGTGGCCGCGCGTGCGGCCGGCGGCGGAGGCGATCGACCTGCCGGGCCATCTGCGCCGGCTGCTGCTCGCCGTGCGGCGCGCCGGCCTGGCGGTGTTCCACGTGCCGCATCGGCGCTGGCGCGAGGGCGACTTCGACCGCTGGCGGCATCCGACGCCGTGGCAGCTCCAGATCGACCGCGAGGGGCTGTTCGCCCACGGCACCTGGGGCGGCGACTGGCATCCCGACCTGGCGCCGCAGCCCGGCGAGGTGATCGTGCAGGAGCATTGGGGCCAGGACGGCTTCCACGGCACCGACCTCGACCTGCAGCTGCGGCAGCGCGGCATCGAGAGCATCCTCCTGGCCGGGATGGCGCTGGACGGCTGCGTGACCGCGACGGCGCGCGCCGGCGCCGAGCGCGGCTATCACGTGACGCTGGTGCGCGACGCCACGGTGCCGCTGGCCGCAGCGTCCGTCGACGCTGCCCCCCTGGTCCATGCCGTGCTGACGACGGAAGAACTCGCGGCGGCGCTGGGGGCCTAAGAGGCCTCGTCCGGCGCGGCGAGGTAGGCGGCGTGCAGCCGGTTGGCCTGCTGCTCCTCGCCGGCGGCGCGCAGCTTCTCCAGGGCGTAGAGGCGCGTCGTCGTCAGCAGGCGGTAGCGCGTGCCGTCGTCGGCCAGGTCGGCGACGACCAGCGACTTCTGGATCAGGCCCACGAGCTGGTCGGTGAGCGCGGCGCCGGCGAGGTCACCGGCCACGGCCTGCGCGGCATCGAGGGAGAAGTCGTCGGCGAACACGGCCAGCCGGCGCAGCACGGCCGCCTCGGTCTCCGACAGCAGGTCGTAGCTCCAGTCGAGCAGCGCGCTCAGCGTCTGGTGGCGCGGCTGGGCGGTGCGCCGGCCGCGCGCCGCCAGCAGCAGGCGGTCGCTGATCAGGGTCGCCAGCCCCTTCAGCCCGTAGACGTCGATGCGCGCGGCGGCGAGCTCGATGGCGAAGGGGATGCCGTCGAGGCGCCGGCAGATGTCGACCGCGACGGGCACGTCGTCGTCGGTCAGCGTGAAGCCGTGCATGCTGGCCATGGCGCGCTCGTTGAAGAGCTGGACGGCAGCGTAGGTCAGCGCCTCGGCGGCGCCGAGGGTCTCGGATCGCGGCGGCACGGCCAGCGAGGGCAGGCGATGGACCCATTCGCCTTCGGCGCGCAGCGCCTCGCGGCTGGTGGCGAGGATGGCGACGCCCGGCGCCGCCTGCAGCAGGGCCACCGCCAGCGCCGCGGCGGCCTCGACGACGTGCTCGCAATTGTCCAGCACGAGCAGGACGCGCCGGTCGCGCAACGCCGCGGCCAGAGACGCCAAAGTGGGCGATGCGGCCGTGTCCGTCTCGGCCTGGGTCTCGCCGAGGGCGGCCAGCACCGTCGCCGGCACGAGGGCGGGATCGGTCAGCGAGCCCAGCCCGACGAAGCGCACGCCGTCGGGGTAGGCGCCGGCCAGCGCCTCGGCGACCGCCACCGCGACGGTCGTCTTGCCGACGCCGCCGGGACCCAGGATCGTGAGGAAGCGGCGGCCGCGCAGCTGGGCCGCCAGCGCGACGATGACCTCGTCGCGGCCGATGACATGGGTGAGCGATGCCGGGAGATTGCTGGCGGGCCGGTCGGCGGATGCCTCGCCGCCCGACACATCGTCCGGCGCCTGCGTGAGCGGCGCCACGAAGCTGTAGCCGCGGCCGGGCGTGTTGGCGATGTAGCGGCTGCCGCCCGGGCCGTCGCCCAGCGCCCGGCGCAGCGCCGCGACGTGGACGCGCAAGGTGCCTTCGTCGACATGGATGCCGGGCCAGACCTGGGCCATCAGCTCGTCGTTGGGAACGGTCTGCCCAGCGCGCTGCACCAGGCAGGCCAGCAGCTCGAAGGCGCGGCCGCCCAGTCGCAGCGGCCGGCCGTCCCGCAGCAGCACCCGCTTGGCCAGAAGCAGCCGGAAGGGGCCGAAGGCAAAGCTCGAGTCAGCCACGGCAGCGCGGGTCGTCCATGGGCGAACCCTATAGCGTCCGGGCGGGGCCAGGCACAGCCTGCAACGAACACGTCTTCGTAGGCGGGATATGGTGCGCTTTTTGCATGCAGCCTGTATCGCGCATCGGCAGGATGGTAGGGTCTACGTCGCTACAAGGGGGGACGGCATGACAGACGATCTCATCCGAAAGTGGGCGTTGAGCCGCCGTCGCGTGCTGGCTGGCGCGATCGGGGCTGGAGCAGCGGGCGCCGGAATGGCGGGTCTGACGCGCGGCGCGCTCGCGCAGGCGGCCGGGCCGTGGAGCGCGGTCCCCAGGAGCAAGGTCGACCGGGTCAACTTCGTCGTCTGGACCTACGGCGACATCTACGCGAAGATCGCCAAGCAGTTCGAGGCCGACTGGGGCGTCAAGGTCGATTCGACCATCTCGTCCTTCAACGACCATCCGACCAAGCTCGCGACGATGTTCGCGGCCGGCGAGAAGATCGACGTCTCGCAATCCTCGCCCTTCTCGTTCCCCAACTTCGTGAACCAGGACCTGGTCGAGCCGATCGACGGCCTGCCGGGCGCCGCCGACTACATCAAGGACTTCACGCCCTTCACCAAGCAGGTCGCCACGATCAAGGGCAAGACCTGGGGCCTGCCCTACTTCTCGGCGGTGTGGGTGTGGAACTACTACGCCGACATGATGGAGAAGCTCGGGATCGACAAGCCGTTCGCGAGCTACGACGAGTTCATCGAGCACTGCGTCAAGGCCAAGAAGGACGGCGTGGCGCGCTATCCCGTCCTGTGGGTCGCCGGCGCCGGCCTCGAGCAGCTGCCGGGCACCTGGTACCAGCTGACCTGGAACCGCGGCGGCACCTTCTTCGACAAGCAGGGCAACCACATGCTGGGGCCGGGCTCGGTCGCGCGCGAGACCCTGAAATGGTGGGCCAACACCTTCGAGAAGGGCCTCGACATCGCCGATCCCGAATCGCTCAAGGTGCAGTTCGTCGGCTCGGCCAAGGCCTTCAGCGCCGGCAAGAACCTCTATCGCGGGCCGAACCATCACTACACGCTGAACATCTGCAACGATCCCGCGCAGTCGCCGATCGCCGGCAAGGTCAAGGTCCACGGCTCGCCCGGCGAGGGCAACACGATCGGCGTCACGCACGTCTACTTCCTGTGCACGGCCAATCGCGACAAGGAGTGGGCGTGGAAGCTGCTGCAGTATCTCGGCGGCAAGACCAAGGACGGCACCTACTCGCAGGCGATCAACCTCGCCAAGGACGCCATGCTGGGCTCGGGCTACACGTCGGTCATGAACAGCGATGCGATCAGCCAGGGCTGGGCGCCCTGGGGCGACGTGCCGGCCATCCTGAAGATGTGGGACAAGGCGGCCTATATCGGCGAGGTCTGCTCCTCGATCTATCAGCCCTGGCACTTCCCCTGGACCGACCAGGTCAACATCGAGGTCCAGAAATGCCTGACCGGCCAGATCACGGCGGATGCCTGCTGTGACAACGTGATCAAGGGCATCGCCGACGCCAAGCGCAAGGTCTGACCGCTGACAACCGGGATTCAAGAGGCGCTGCCGGCGCGCACCCGCCGCCGGCCGTGGTTCGGCGGCGAGATGCCGGCCGGCCGGTTCGCGTTCTTCATGAACCTGCCGACCATCGTCTTCCTGTGCGTGGTGCTGGTCTATCCGATCCTCTATGCCGGCTACCTGTCGGTGCACAAGGTGGGGCTGGCGCAGCTGCGCCGCGGCGACTTCCCCTTCAACGGCTGGGAGAATTACGGCCGCGTGCTGGAGGACCCGCTGTTCTGGATCGGCATCAAGAACACGCTGGCCTTCGCCGCCATCACCGTCGGCAGCGAGGTCGTGCTGGCGATCGCGATCGCGCTGCTGATCAACCAGGCCGGCGTGTGGACCTCGCGCGTCACGCGCCTGCTGATCCTGCTGCCCTACGCCGTCCCGCCGATCTGCAACGGCCTGATCTGGTCGTTCCTCTACAGCTTCCAGTTCGGCTTCCTGAACCGCATCCTGTTCAGCCTCGGCCTGACCGACGCGCCGATCAACTGGGCGGGCGATCCGGACACCGCGCTCTACGCGCTGACCGTGCCCTATGTCTGGCGCACCCTGCCCTTCGCCATCATCCTGGTGCATGCCGCCCTGCAGGGCATCCCGCGCGAGCTCTACGAGCAGGCCGCGATCGACGGCGCCGACGCCTGGCGGCGCTTCCGCCACGTCACCTGGCCGATGCTGCGCCAGATCATCACCATCATCCTGATCCTGCGCACCGCCTTCGCCTTCGCCGTCTTCGAGGAGATCCTGGCGATCACCCAGGGCGGCCCGGGCGATTCCACCTGGGTCGCCGCCTGGTACAGCTACAAGATCACCTTCTCGCCGCCCAACAATTTCGGCATGGGCTCGGCCTCGGCCTTCATCCTCGCCCTGATGATCGGCGCGATCGCGCTGGTCTATCTCCGGCTCGTCTATCGACGCGTCACGGTCTGAATGTTCAAGCCCTCCCCCGCCGGCCGGCTGCTGCTGCACGCCGCCAACCTCACGGTGATCGTCTTCATCCTGCTGCCGCTGGTGGCGGTGTTCTTCGGCGCCATCCAGTCGGAGAAGGCGCTGCAGGCCGACACGCGGCGGGTGCTGCCGCTCGAGGTCACGTTCGACAACTTCACCGTGATCCTCACCAAGGGCCAGCAGAAGGGCCGCATCTTCGAGCAGACCACCTACCTGCCCGACAACATCAAGAGCTTCTACGCCGCGGTCGTGAACTCCACGGTGGTGGCGGGCTCGGTCACCTTCCTGACGCTGCTGTTCGGCTCGCTGTCGGCCTACACGATCTCGCGCCAGCGCTATCGCTGGAGCCTGTTCCTGCTGCAGGCCAACATCGTGGCGCGCTTCGTGCCGGTGATCGTGCTGATGATCCCGCTCTACATCGTCATGCGCTCGCTCGGGCAGCTCAATTCGCTGAGCGGCGTCATCATCGCCGAGACGGGCTTCCTGCTGCCCTTCGCCATCCTGATCCTGGCGCCCTACTTCGACAGCATCCCGACCGAGCTCGAGGAGGCGGCGCGCATCGACGGCTGCACCCGCTTCACCGCCTTCCTGCGCATCGTGCTGCCGCTGGCCACGCCGGCGCTGGCCGCCTGCGGCGTCATCATGTTCATCGCCTCCTGGCACGAGCTGCTGATCCCGCTGATCCTGAACGCCCGGCCGGACTTCATGACGCTGCCGGTGATCATCTCGACCCTGGTCGGCGACGTGTTCGTGTTCTTCAACCTGATGATGGCGATCTGCCTGCTGGCGCTCCTGCCGACCGTCGTCCTGGTCGCCCTGCTGCAGAAATACATCGTGGAAGGGCTGACGGCCGGCGCGGTGAAGGGCTGAGCGGCGAGGGCCTCAGGCCTTCGTCTTCGCCCTGAGCTCCTCGAGCTGCTGGCGGGCGCCCGCGACCATGCAGGAGAGGTCGGAGGTCAGCATCACCATGTCGAAGCCGCGCTTCACGGCGCCGGCGGCGAACGCCGCGCTGGCGCAGTGCATGACGCACCTGATGCCGGCCTTGTGGGCGGCGGCCAGGATCCTGTCGCAGGTGTCGAGGTGCAGCTTGTCGGTGTTGTCGCCGCGCGGCGGCAGGCCGAGCGCGAAGGACAGGTCGGCAGGGCCGATATAGACCGCGTCGAGGCCGGGCGTGGCGCAGATCGCGTCGAGGTTGGCCAGCCCCTCCCTGGTCTCGATCATCGCCATGACGACGATCTCGTCATTGGCCCTGGCGACGTAGTCGGCGCCGCCATAGTGCACGGCGCGCACCGGGCCGGAGGAGCGCATGCCGACGGGCGGGTAGCGGCAGGCGTCGACCGCGCGCTTCGCCTCCTCGGCGGTGTTCACCAGCGGCACGATGATGCCGTAGGCGCCGAGGTCCAGCGCCTTCATGATCGCGGCCGGCTCGTTCCAGGCGACACGCACCACCGGCACCGTGTCGGTCTGCGAGATGGCCTGCAGCATCGGCGCCACGTCCTTCATCTCGGCCAGCCCATGCTGGAGGTCGACGCACAGCGCGTCGAAGCCCTGACGCGCCATCACCTCGGCGGTGAAGCCGTGGCTGACCGACAGCCAGCCCAGCGTGACGCACTGGCCGGCCTTCCACATCTCCTTGATCCTGTTCGCTCGCACGGTCGTCCCCTCTCCTCGGTTCTTCGGTATCGCACGGCTGGCCGGCCGGCGGTCAGTGCAGCCAGAGATGCATGACCATGTCGTTGTAGTCGAAATCGGCGCCGGCGCCGGCACCGAGATCCTCGAAGCCGAACGTGTTCTGGCCGAAGTTGCGGATGTGCTCGCGGCCATCGGCATTGGCGATGCTGGTGGACGACTGGTTGACGATGAAGATATCGCCCTGCTGGTTCACGAGGACGGGCGCGTAGTAGCCGTCGGCGCCGGCGACCGTCCAGGTCGCCGACGAGGTCCCGGTGGAGTGGCCCTGGGTGGAGGAGAATTCCCAGTTGTCCTGGACGGCGGCGCGGAAGGCGTCGGTGTTGCCGTAGTCGACGCCGCCGACGCGCCACTTGCCCGGATCGCTCGGGCTCACGTCCAGCCTCACGAAATGGAGCGTGTTGACGTTGTCGGCGCTCCAGGCCAGGTCGATGCCGACCTGTTCTCCCTGCTTCAGGTAGACCCAGGGATGATCGGTGGTGCGCTGGCTGGCGGCCAGGACGGCCGACTGGTCGAGCGCATTGTTGACCCTGGCCACGAGGTCGATGCTGCCGAACTGGTCGCTGACATGGACCGAGAGCGTGCCGCCGCCGCCGGTCACGCCGACGGTGGGCTGGATGTCGGTCGAGCCGTCGCCGGCGACGACGGCGAAGTGGAGCTGCTGGCCGACCGGCAGGTAGACGTACTGCTGGCCGCTGAAGAAGACGGTGCCGCCGCCGTCGCTGGCGACGGAGCCGATGCGGCCCAGCGTGGCATCGTCGAGCGAGGTCGTGACCGTGTGGCCGTCACGCGAGAGCATGTTCCCGTCGGCGTCGGTCGCGTACAGGACCAGGGTGCCGTTGGGTAGGGTCGAGCCGACGGCCGAGAGCTCGATCCAGTTGCCCTTGGTCGCCGAGCCGGTGCCGGAGAGCTGCAGCGCCTGGCCGCCCGCGGCGGCGCCGAGCGGCAGCTCGTCGAGATGCACGCTGAAGGTGACGGGGATCGTCGCGTAGCCGACCGGCCGGTCGAGCAACCAGTTGCCCGGCTTGAACTGCTCCATGTAGGCGGTGTAGGTGCCGTCCCAGAACTGCGCGCTCGCCGCGGTCGACCAGTGACCCAGTATGTCGGCCTGCGCCAGGATGGGCGTGAAGGTCCAGGACGGGTTGTCGACGTTGGCGATCACGATCCTGGCGATGTTGAAGCTGGCCGTGCCGTTGTCGCCCGCGGCGTCGAAGCTGAAGGCGAGATCGGCCTGGTCGAAGGCCGACAGCTGGGTGAAAGCGCCGCCGGTGCTGTCGCCGATCAGGAGCGGCGCCAGCCTCTGCAGCGGCGCGGTGGGCGGCGGCAGCGTCGGCGGCCCCGAGTCGGGATCGGCCTGCAGCCAGTAGTCGGGCGCGTAGGTGATCGAGCCGCCCACCGACAGGTTGAGCTGGGCGATGAACGGCGTGGCCGTGACCACCGAGGCCTGCGAGCCGCCATCGCTGACGATGTTGGTGAAGCCGCTCGAGAAGGCGGTCTGCTGCGTATAGAAATTGTACGTCTTCGCATACGCGCCCGCGCCCACCACGAGCTGGTACCAGCCGTTCGAGCCGTCCCCCGTGACCGGGACGTTGGTCAGGAGCACCTTGCCCGCAAGCCCCGAGCTGCCGTTCTGCTGGACCGCCCAGGTGCCGCCGGTGTTGGTCACCTGCAGGATCTGGTCGTAGTCCGACGGCAGCGCGATCTCCACGAAGCCGTCGGCCTGGTGGTTGGGATCAGTGGGCGAATAGAAGCGGAAGGTCATCGGCGTGCCGTCGACCGGCGCCACGTTCATGGTCGTGCCGGGAATGCCCACCATCGTGTTGAAGATGAACTGGTTGGCGCCGGTGCTCACCGCCATGGCGGCGGCCGGCGTGCCGGTGGCCGCCAGGTAGAGCGTGTCCAGCGCCACGGTGGCATGGCCCGTCGGGTTGTCCCCGAGGCCGAAGAGCTTGATCGAGATGTCGGCGTCGGCGCTGCCCGTCCACAGGTTGAGGGTGGGATTCGTGACGCCGCCCAGCGAGGCGATGAAGTCCGAGAAGGACCAGCCGTAGGCGTTGCTGGCCTTGAAGACCAGCTGGGCATAGGGATCGACGCGGGCGCTCGCGATCGTGTTGCTGTAATCGAAGTCGGCGAGCGGGCTGTTGCCGGCGCCGATCGCCTCGTAAGCGTAGAGCGCCGACCAGTTCCAGCTCTTGTTGAGGTCGAGATGGGCGGCGCCGGTATTGCCCGCCACCGCATCGGGGATCGACAGGGCCTGGCCGCCCCAGAAGCCGGCCTCGAAGCCCGAGAGCAGGAACTTGACGGGTGCGGCGTACTGGTTGTTGGCGGCGTAGAGCTGCGTCGCGGTCTGCGACGGGTCGCTCGGATCCGGCAGGATCGTGATGTCGCCGGCCTGCATGTAGATGTTCTCGGTGAGCGCGTTGCCCGAGCCGTAGCCCGGGTCGCTCGCGGTCGCGGCCACCTTGATGGCCGACCCCATGGACTGCACGCCGCTCGACTGCAGCAGCGCGTCGTAGGCGCTGTCGTTGATCGGGGTCATCGTGACGACGCCGCCCTCGTAGCTCACGTCGTAGTAGACGAAGTACGGGCTGACCGCGGGCGTGCCGGTGCTCGGGTCGGCGGCGACGCCGGGAAAGAAGTTGGCGATCCGGATATGCCGGTCGACCTGGCCCAGCGCCTGGACGTAGGCATTCCAGTCGGCGGCGTTGTTCAAGGCGTTGGCGCTGCCGGCACCGTTGCCGTTGTTGCCGCCCATGAAGGTCTCGCGCTGATCGGCCGGCGACGCCAGGGGCGTGCTGCCGGACGCCCAGGTGCCGTCCTGGAAGCCGGACGGCGAGAGGGTGTTCATCTGGTCGGCGAGCCACTGGCCGGTCGGCGTCCCGCCGACGTCGGGCAGGTAGCCGCGGGTTTCGCCGTTGGCCGAGAGCTCGATCGGCATGCCGAACTGCACGATGTCGGTGAGGTCGGCCGCGTCGCCGGACTTTCCCGTGAGGGTGAGCTCGATCGTGTCGTAGCGGTAGTTGTTGGCGGCAGCCGCGGTCGCGGAGGCCACCTGGTTGAAGGTCGTGCTGGCGTCGGGCACGAACGGTGTCAGTGTCCCGCCGCCGGTGTGTGTCTCCTGCATCGTGATGACGATGTTGCCGCTGACCAGCGTGGCCGGCAGGGCAAGGTTGGTCAGCGACGCGCTGACCTGGCCGTCGCTGACCAGCTCGTAGGTCTGCACGAAGGTGCCGCCGGCGAAGACCGTCGCGTAGACGTAGACGCCGTTGCCGGCGACGAAGTTGCCCGGCAGGCTGCCGCCGAACGAAAAGCTGACGTTGCTCATGAGGCCCGCACCCTCTTCCCCGGCGCTGGCCCCATGCCCGGCCCCGCCCCCTGTCCCCGGGCATCGAGCCTAGCGGACCGGCGACAGGGCACGAAGTTGAAATTCTTCAATGTGCCGCCGGCCACGGGCCGCAGAAGGCCGGGGCGAGGCGTCAGGCGCCCGCCGACCGCACCAGCGCGCCGGGCCGGGCGCCGGTCTCCTCGCCCTGCTCGAAGATCGGCGTGCCCGAGCAGATCGTCATGTCATAGCCGTCGACCTTCTGGACCAGGCGGCGGCCGCCGGCCGGCAGGTCGAAGACCATCCGCGGCGCATGCAGGCGCATATTGTCGAAGTCGATGACGTTCACGTCGGCCTTCAGGCCCGGCTGCAGGCGGCCACGGTCGCGGAAGCCGAAGAAGTCGGCGGTCTCGCTGGTCTGCGCCTTCACGGTCTTCTCCAGCGACAGGCGCGGCCCCCGCGTGCGGTCGCGCACCCAGTGGCAGAGCATCGTGGTGTTGAGCGAGGCATCGCAGATCACGCCGCAATGCGCGCCGCCGTCCGACAGGCCGAGCAGCGTATGCGGATCCTCGATCATCTCGCGCACCACCTCGAGGTCGCCGTGCACGTAGTTGGTGACGGGGAAGTACACCATGCGGCTGCCGTCGCCGCCCACGAGGTAGTCGTAGCAGAACTCGGCCGGCGTCACGCCGTCGCGCGCCGCCATGGCGGCGATGCTGCTCTCCGGCGGCGGCTCGTAGTCGGGCGGATCGCCCAGCAGGTACATGCGGTCCCAGCGCGTCGCGATCTGGCGCGACAGCGGCGGCAGCACCTCGAGCAGCCGCGGCGAGGCCTCCTCGGCCAGGATCGTGCGGCGCACCGCGGGATCGCGCAGGCGCGCCAGCATCCCGGCCGGCGGCAGCTTCGACAGGGCGGCAAAGGCCTCGCGCAGTGCGAAGGGATTGAGCGAGGTGCCGAGCCCCAAGGTCAGGCCGACCGGGCGGCCGGCGACCTGCGCGGAGAGCGGCAGATTGTCGGCGCGGGCGGCCCGCACGCCGTCCATCAGCCGGCGCCAGCGCTCGGGATCGTAGCTGCGGTCGGTGAGCAGGAACCAGACCGGCCGGCCGCTGTCCCGCGCGACCTGGCGCAGCCAGCGGAACTCGGCGGCCTCGTCCTCGAAGTCGGAGAGCATGCCGAAGGCGCCGCGGCCGGCCCGGCCCATGGCGCGGCCGATCGCGAGCAGCTCCTCCTGCTCGGCGTAGCGGCCGGGCACGAGGTCGCCGGCCAGGGTCTTGTGCTGGTCGGTGCGGCTGGTGGTGAAGCCGACGGCGCCCGCCTTCAGCGCCTCCTCGGCCAGGCGCGCCATGGCCGCGATGTCGTCGGCGGTCGCGGCCTCGCGGGCGATCGCGCGCTCGCCCATGACGTAGACGCGCAGCGGATGATGGGCGAGCTGGGCGGCGACGTCGATGGTGCGCGGCAGGCGGGCCAGCGCGTCGAGATAGTCGGGGAAGCTCTCCCAGTCCCACTTCAAACCTTCGGAGAGGGTGATGCCGGGGATGTCCTCGACACCTTCCATCAGGTCGATCAGCGCCGTGTGGTGCTCGCGGCGCACCGGCGCGAAACCGACGCCGCAATTGCCGAACACGATGGTCGTGGCGCCGTGCCAGGAGCTGGGCGCCAGCACGGGATCCCAGGTGGCCTGGCCGTCATAGTGGGTGTGCACGTCGACCCAGCCCGGCGTCACGATGCGGCCGTCGGCCTCAACCTCGCGCCGGCCGGGACCCGCCTTGCCACCGACCTGGACCAGCCGGTCGCCGTCGATGGCCACGTCGCCCTGCACGGCGGGCGCGCCCGTGCCGTCGACGATCCTGCCGCCCCGGATGACGATGTCGTGCATTGGGTGTCCCCGCCTGCTGTCGAGAGGAAGCGGGCAGCTTTCCATACATCGGCGTGGGGCGGAAGGCGGAAGTACGGCCGCCGCGGCGGAGAGGCGGTCAGCGATAGGCGATGATGCCCGCGAAGCCCTCGTCCATGTGGTCCTGGTGATGACAGTGGAACAGAGTTGGGCCCGGATCGTCGGCGACGAAGTCGACCTCGGCCCGGCTGAAGCGCGGCAGGCTGATCGTGTCCTTCAGGAGGCCGGACATTGGCCGATCGCCGACCTTCGTCACCTCGAAGGTGTGACGGTGCAGATGCACGGGGTGTTCATCGCCGCTGTCGTTGTCCATCACGAGCCGATAGCGCTTTCCGCGCTCCACCGTGAAGAGCGGGTTCGTATCCGGCCACGACCGGCCGTTGATGGTCCATCGATTGTAGCCGCCGCGGCCGCCGGGGACCTTCTCGAAGCGAAGCGCGACCGTCTCGTCGGGATGGGCCGCGGCTCCCTGGCGACCGAAGACGGTGTAGTCCCACGCCGAGTGCGGCGGCGCGATCCAGCGCGGCTCGCCCCGGCGGTTCGCGTACTCGACGACGATACCCATGCCCATCCCGCGGTCGTCGTCATCGGTCGAGCCGAAGACCCAGATGCCGGGATTGTCCATCTCGACGACGACGTCGGCGCGCTCGCCGACGTCGAGCTTCAGCACGTCGACGGTCGTAGGGTTCGGCACCGGATTGCCGTCGAGGGCGACGACCCGGAAGCGATGGCCGGCCAGCGCCAGCGATATGCCCATGTTGCCGCTGGCGTTGAGCAGGCGGAAGAGCACGCGCTCGCCCTCGCGCACGCGCAGCGGCTCGCCATGGCCCAGCATGCGGTCGCCAAGGGTTGCGGCGCGGTACATCACTTCGAGGCCGTTGTCGGGCGGCGGGCCCTTGCGCACGTCCTGCAGGCTGACCCAGTGGCCCTCCCAGTGATGCGCCGCCAACAGGACTTCACGGTCATGGCGTCCGGAATCGCCAGCGGCGGGCTCGATGATCAGGAAGCCGAACTCGCCGGAATAGGTGCTTCGCGTCAGATCGGCCATGGCCATGGCATGGCTGTGGTACCAGCGGGTGCCGGCCGGTCGCGGGGTGAAGGCGTAGGTCAGCGACTCGCCGGGCGGAATGATCGGTGAGCCCTCCTCGACGGCGCCGTCCTGCCGGGACGGCAGGAAGAGCCCGTGCCAGTGGACCAGGTTGGCATAGCCCGAGTCGTTCACGACCTCGATGGCCACGGGCCGCCCTTCGCGCAGCCGCAGCGCAGGACCCGGCACCGAGCCGTTGTAGGCGGTGGTTTCCACGACACGGCCGGGAGCCAGCTCCAGCGACAGGCGCGCGATGCGGATGGTGTGGTCGGCCGCCATCCGCCGTGGCGCGGCCTCGGGCGGCGCAGCGACCGACAGGCTTGGCAGCGACACCCCCACCACGGCACCAGCGGCCTGGATGAATGAGCGTCTCCGGAGTCGTGCGATCCGCGGCGGCATCGTTCCTCCCTCCCGGCGGCCGGCCGGACACGGATCGATGTGGAGAGCATGAGCCGCGCCACAAGCTAGACCTTGGTGTGGTGCTCCGCCGCAGAGGAGCCACTCCCGTCGGAACAACGGAAGGGGACGCGTGCGACATCGCCGATTCAACCGCCCGCGCGGAAGGCGGCTGATCGCCTTCCGGCCGCCCTATACGAAGACATGGCCCGGCCATACGGGTGCACGAATTGTGGCCAAAGCCTGCCCCGATATGCTGAGCGCATCTTCACCCAGGGGAAGCGATGCCATGAGCAGCACGACGGCCGCAGCACCCGCACCGCTCGCCTTCGCGGGCTTTCCCCTCGCCTCCTGGACATTCGCCTGCCGGATCTGGATCGCCGTCGTCCTCGCCCTCTACGCCGGGTTCTGGCTCCAGCTCGAAGCGGCATCCTCGGCCGCCATCACGGTCGCGATCCTCGCCCTGCCGACGCGCGGCCAGGCGCTGGAAAAGGCCGGCTACCGGTTGCTCGGCACGGTCGTCGGCGTCGGGGCGTCGATCGTCATCGTCGGCACGTTCGCCCAGACAAGGGACCTGCTGCTGGCCGCCTTTGCGCTATGGACGGGCCTGTGCATCTACGCGGCAGGACTGTGGGACGGCAACCGGGCCTATGCCGCCGTGCTCTCCGGCTACACGGTCGGATTGGTCGCCATGCAGCAGATCGATGCGCCCCTGCAGGTCTTCGATACCGGCGTGGAACGGGGAGCGGCCATCGCCGTCGGCATCGGCGCGCTCGCTTTCGTCAACGATCTGCTGGTCGCGCCCGATCGCCATCCCGGGCTGGCCGCCCAGCTCGCCGGCCTCCATGCCCGCGTGCGCGCCTATGCCGGGGCAGCAGTCCGGCGTGGCCCGGACAACGCCGCCATGATCGCCACGACCTCGGCGTCGGGCCTGCTGCGCGACATCGCCGCGCTTCGCGCGGAGATTGCGAGCCTCGCCACGGAATCG
>Ga0182792_1000837_pt1 | contig 27264 bp, 27 predicted proteins | sample Passage237B_FD_130497 | JGI IMG/M metagenome (GOLD analysis project Ga0182792, IMG submission 130497) | Cellulose adapted compost microbial communities from Newby Island Compost Facility, Milpitas, CA, USA - Passage2 37B (version 2) (version 2) ...
GGCGCGACCGGCGCGGATTTCTCGCATACGATGTGGGTCGCCACGATCGGGGCTGCGAGCGCGATCGCCTCGACATAGCCGACGACGCGGTCGGCGGCGCAATAGCCCCAGGCCCAACCGCCGCCATATTCCAGCCCCTCGACCCCTTCGCCGGGAAGCAGCTCGCTCACCGCCTCGCCCTCGGCCTGGGGGCGGGCGCGGACCGGCGTGGCCCGGCCCGCGCCGGGCGCGGGCAGGGGGGTGGAGCCGGTAGCGCATCAGCACGTCGTAGTCGGGCTCGTCGCGCGTCGTGCGCCGCAGGGCGTCGATCCCGGTGGTCTCGGCCACCGCGATCCAGATCTCGGGGACGAGCACCCCTTCCAGGTCGAGGGTGACGATCGACTGCTTGGCTGCGCTCACCGCGACAGCCTTGCAGACCCACCCCGGCCGGTCTCGGGGCACGCGGCTCGGGCGCCCGCGACGGGATCGCGTCAGGCGGTGATGGCGTGGTCGATGGGGAGGACCACGCCGTTGATGCCCGGGCACTCGTCGGAGGCGAGGAACGAGATGAGCGCGGCCGGCTCGGTCGGCGGGAGCATCTTGTTGCCGACGGCCATGGTCTTGCGCATGAGGCCGAAGTCGACGTCGTCGGGGAACGCGACGTTGCCGGTCATGGGGGTGTCGACGCCGCCGGGCGCGATCGCGTTCACCCGCACGTTCTGCTTGAGGTGCTCCCAGGCGAGCGCCCGGGTGAGCAGGGACACGCCGCCCTTGGCCGCGGCATAGGCGGCCACGAACGGCTGGCCGAACACCCCGGCGGAGGAGGACACGTTGACGATGGCGCCGCCGCCCGCGCCGATCATCGACGGGAGCACCGCCTGGCACATCTGGAACGTGCCCTTCAGGTTGACGTCGATCACGAGGTCCCACTCCTCCTCGGTCACCTCGGTGCTGTGCGCGAACCGCAGGATGCCGGCCACGTTCGCCAGCACCCGGGTGGGGCCGTACTCGGCCTCCACCGTGGCCACCGCGGCGCGGATGCTCGCCCGGTCCACCACGTCGACGGTCGCCGCCAGCGCGGACCCGCCGGCCTCGCGGATCGCGGCGGCGGTCTCCTCGACGGCGGGGGAGAGGTCGAGGCAGCCGACCGCGGCGCCGTCCGCGGCGAGCCGCCGCGCGGTGGCCCGGCCGATGCCCGACGCCGCGCCGGTCACGATCGCGGTGCGTCCCCCGAAGCGGTTGCCCTCGGCCATGTCGGTCCTCCTGTTCGCCCGAGACCGGTGCCCGGGTCCGGGCGACGCTACCGGAGACGAGAACGCGTTCTCGTCCTGGCGGGTGGGCGCCGTCCGCACCGGGCCCACGGGTCGGCGACCATGGTCCGGGGGTGTCGCGGGCGGGCAGGTCGGCGCGGCGCGCCTCGACGGTGGCGGTCAGTCGTCGTGGCGGGGGCGGCGGCGGTCGGCCTTCAGCGCGCTGCGGCGCTTCTTCGCCTTGATGCGGCGCTCGGTGGCGCCCCGGCCCGGCCGGGTGGGCCGTCGGGGCCGGTCGACGTGCAGCGCCGAGGCCAGCCGGGCCGCCATTCGCTGCTCGGCCAGCTCCCGGTTGCGGAGCTGGCTGCGCTCGTCGTCCACCACGACCCGCACGACCGGGCCGAGCCGGGCGACGATGCGGTCCCGGGCCGCGCCCGACAGCGACGGCGACGCCGCGGCGTCGAAGCTCAGCTCCACCCGGGTGGCCGCCTTGTTCGCGTGCTGGCCGCCGGGCCCGCCGGACGCGCTGAACCGGGCGGTCAGCTCGGACCGCGGGATCCGCACGGCGGCGGTGACCCGGAGCGCGTCGTCGTCCACGCCCCCGATGCTGGCAGACCCCCGTCGTCACGTGACGACACTCGAGCACCGACGGTCCGGGATCGAGCGCGCGGCTGAGCACCTGATCGGGCTGGGCTCGTGACGAGCGCGCCGCTGGTGCAATCTAGGACCCTAGTTGTACGCTAACTGCATGGCTGTCAGCGGTTCGGGTGTGGTGGGCTTCTACCGGCAGCGTCGGTTGCTCGTGTGGGTGGTCGCCGTGGCGGTGGTGGCCTTCGGGGTGGTGGTGTTGGTCGGGAGCCGCGACCGGGGCCGGGTGACCGAGGCGGGCCCGGCGGGGGAGGGAGGCCCGTCGGAGGCGGCGTCGGAGCCCGCGGTGGTCCGCCGGGACGCGGGCGACGTAGCGGCGCTGGGCGCGGTGGACGCGCCGGTGGTGATCGTGGAGTGGCTCGACCTGCGGTGCCCGTTCTGCGCCCGGTTCTCCCGCGAGACGCTGCCCGGGATCGTCGAGCGGTACGTCGACGCCGGTCTGGTCCGCTACGAGGTCCGCGACGTGGCCTACTTCGGTGACCGATCGGTCGACGGGGCGGTCGCGGCCCGGGCCGCCGGCGAGCAGGGCCGCTTCCACGAGTACCTGGCCGCGGCCTACGCCGCGGCGCCGGACCGGGGCCACCCGGACCTCCCCCGGGAGCAGTTGGTCGCCTTCGCCCGGGAGGCCGGGGTGGCCGACCTGTACCGCTTCGAGGCGGACCTGGACCGCGACGACCTCCGCCGGGCCGTGCAGGAGCGCACGTCGGCCGCCGGGCGCCTCGGGGTGACGTCGGTGCCGTTCTTCGTGATCGGCGACGTGGCCTTCGCGGGGGCCCAGCCGACCGAGGTGTTCGAGCAGGTGATCGAGGAGCAGCTCGCCGAGGCCCGAGCCGGGTGAACGGGTGAACACGACCCTGCTCGGCGCCTTCGTGGCGGGCGTGCTGACGCTGCTCAGCCCGTGCTCGGTCATGTTGCTGCCGGCGTTCTTCTCCTACGCGTTCACCAGCCCGGCGAGGTTGCTGGCCCGCACCGGGGTCTTCTACCTGGGGTTGGCGACGACCCTCGTGCCCATCGGCGTCCTCGCCGGCTCGTTCGGCGCCTACGTGAACGAGCACCGCAGCGCGCTGGTCGCCGCGGCGTCGTGGGTGGTGATCGGCCTCGGGGCGCTGATGCTCGCCGGGGTGCGGGTGCCGATGCCCGCCTCGGCCGACGGTGGCCGCGACGACGCGACCTCGGCCGCGTCGGTGTACGCGCTTGGCACCGTCTACGGCCTGGCCGGGGTGTGCGCCGGGCCGCTGCTCGGCGCGGTGCTGGCGATGGCCGCGGTCGGCAGCAGCGCCGCCTACGGCGGCGTCGTGCTCCTGGTCTTCGCCGCCGGCATGGTGCTGCCCCTCGTGGTGCTGTCCCTCGCCTGGGACCGGCTGCCGCCGGTCAGGCGCCTGGTCCGCCCCCGTGGGGTGCAGGTGGGCCGCTGGTCCAACACCTGGACCGGCATCGTCGGGGGTGCGCTCACGATCGGGGTCGGGGTGCTGCTGCTGTGGACCGACGGCACCGAGGCGATCGGCGGGGTGTTGAGCACCGAGGACCAGTTCCAGCTCGAACGGTGGGCGTCGGAGCGGACCGGTGGGGTGCCCGACACCGTGTTCGTCGCCGCGGCGGCGGCCGCGCTGGGGTCGGTGTGGGCGGTCCGGCGGCGGCTCCGGCGCCGGCGGCCGGGCGAACGGGACCATGATGGACGGCGATGGAGCCCCGCAACCGACCCGACGCCGCCCGCGACCGGAGCCGACCGGTGACCTCGGGCGCGGGCGACGAGCCCAGCACCGCGGATCGGGCCGTGGCGCACGTGCGCGACGCGATCATCGACGGCACGTTCCCGGCCGAGTCGATGCTCAGCGAAGCCGACCTGGCCGCCCGGCTAGGCGTCAGCCGCACCCCGATCCGCGTCGCCCTGGCCCGGCTCCAGGACGAGGGCTGGGTCCGCATCTACCCGAAGCGGGGCGCCCTGGTGCGCGGCCTGTCCGCCGAGGAGGCCACCGACCTCGCCGATGCCCGGGTGGTGCTGGAGAGCAGCGGTATCGCGCTGGCCACCACCGAGGCCCGCGCCCGCCTGGCCGAGGAGCTGGCCCCGGTGCTCGCCGAGCAGCGGGCCGCCTTCGCCGCCGGCGACATCGGGCGGTTCGTCGACCTGACCATCGCCTTCCACCGCGCGTTCCTCCACGCCGGCACCAACCGGTACCTGATCGACCTCGGCGACCGCCTCGCCGACCGCCAGCGCTGGGTGCTCTTCACCAACCGGGCCACCCTGCTCGAACGCAGCGACCACATCATCGATGAGCACCACCAGCTCCTCGACTGCCTCCGCGACGACGACCCGGCCCGGTTCACCGAGGTCCTCCGGGCGCACGTCATCGACCACGCCGACCGCCACCTCGGCGTCGCGTGACCCACGACGCGGACGCCGCCCGACGGGTCATCGGCTGAGGGCCGTCACGAGCACGGGTGGGGACCGCCGGGGCGTCCGGCGGCGCGCGGGCGTCCGCTGAGCGTCACCCCGACGCTCGTTGACGAGGCCCCCGACCACCTCTAGGATACAAGTTGCACATCACCGGTGCGCGACGAGCCCGAGATCCGGGCGGTGACGGTCGAGGAGACGACGACGATGGCCGAGGCCGACCTCGCCGCGGTGCAGCGGCGCACGACGCGGGTGCTGATGGCCTCGCAGGTGATCGGCACGATCGGGGTGGGCATCGCCCCGTCGATCGGCATCCTGCTGGCCGGCGAGGTCACCGACAGCGAGGCCCTGGCCGGCTCGGCGCGCACCGCGAGCACCCTGGGCGCGGCGCTGATGGGCATCCCGCTCGGGAACCTGGCGGCCCGGCGAGGCCGCCGCGTCGCCCTGGCCGGCGGCTGGTGGCTGGCAGCCGCCGGCGCCGCGGTGCTGGTGGCGGCCGCGCAGTGGTCCTTGATCGTCCCGCTGTTCCTCGGGCTGTTCCTGATCGGGACGGGCCTGGCGGTCAGCCTCCAGTCCCGGTTCGCCGCCACCGACCTCGCCGATGCCGCGACCGAGGGCCGGGCGCTGTCGCGCGTGCTCTGGGTCGGCACCTTCGGCTCGGTCCTCGGCCCCAACCTCGGGGCACCGGGCGAGCGCATCGGCGACGCCACCGGCCTCACCCCCTTCGCCGGGGCGTTCCTGATCGCGGCGGTGGGACTCGCCGCGGCCGGGCTCGTCATCTTCGTCTGGCTCCGGCCCGACCCGCTGCTCGTGCTGCGCGCCGCCTCGCCGGCCACCGACGCCGGACCGACCCCCGGGCCGAGGAAGGGGCGCGTGCGCGTGGCGATCGCCGAGATCCGCGCGGAGCCCCTCGTCCGGGTCGCGACCGCCGCCATCGTCACCGGCCAGGTCGTGATGGTGGCGGTCATGACCATGACGCCCGTGCACGTCGACCACCACGGCGGATCGGTGACCCTGGTCGGGGTGACCATCAGCCTCCACATCGCCGGCATGTACCTCCTCTCACCCGTGGTCGGCGCCATCACCGACCGCCGCGGCCACCGGGCCACGATCGGCATCGGGATCGCGATCCTGGTCGCCTCGCTGCTGATCGGCGCGGCGCGGCCCGACGACCTGGCCGCCGTCGTCGTGGCGCTGATCCTGCTCGGCCTGGGCTGGTCCTTCGTCAACGTCGCCGGCTCGGCCCTGTTCAGCACCGCGGTGTCCGACGAGAACCGGGCCTCGTCCCAGGGCGGCGTCGACGCGCTGTCCAACCTCGGGGGCGCAGCCGCCGCGCTCGCCGCCGGCCCCCTCCTGGCCGTCACGAACTTCTCGGTCCTCTCGCTCGCCGCCCTCGCCGCGCTCACGCCCCTCGCCCTCGTCGTCACCGGCCGCCCGCTCGCCGCCTCGGCGGCCACCTGAGGGGCGGTGGTCCGCCGCCGTCGGGCAGGATGAGGGTCCCGACCAGGAGGTTGACCGTGGCTGGATCCGACACCCCGACCGACGAGCTGGACGTCGACCTCGACCGCCCCGCTGCCGGCCGGGCGCGGTGGGGACTGTTCGCCGCAGCCGCCGTCGTGGTCCTGGCCGTGGCGGTCGCGGTCGTGGTGGCGATCACCCGGGGCGACGACCCCGAGCCCGGCGCCGGCCGCGGCGACCGGCCCGCCGGCGAGGACGCGACGCGCCTGGTCGGCACCCGGTGGACGGTCGTCGGCATCGAGGCCGCGGCCGGCGCGGCCGACGCCCCCGCCATCGCCACCGACGGCAGCCTCGCGGTCGAGATCTCCGCCGAGCGGCGCATCAGCTTCACCGGCTGCAACGGCGGCTCCGGCACGGCCACCCTCGACGGCGACCGCCTCGTGGCGCCCCAGATCGTCTCCACGATGATGGCCTGCGGCGGACCCGACGGCGAGGTGCGGATGGCCTGGGACCGCTGGATGGCCGAGCTGCTCCAAGGCGGCGTGACCGTGGCCGGCACCGGTGAGCGGGTGGAGCTGCGGGGTGCCGCCGGCACGGTCACCCTCGCCGCGGACGGCCCGGCCACGCCGCCGCCGACGACCTCCGGCGATCCCGACGACCCGGTGTCCTCCGACGACGCCACCAGCTCCTTCACCCCGTCGGGAGGCTGAGGGCCCGTCGCCGGACCCGGCGTCAGCCCAGGAGGTCGGGGCGGTGGCGGCGGACCTCGGCGGCCAGCTTGCCGTCGGGCCAGCGGGGGTCGAACTCGTCGATCGGGATGAGCCGGTCCCACCCCTTGGCGGCCACCTGGCGGCGCACGTCGGTGGTGTGGGCCCACCGCAGCGACGGCCGGGCGAGGACGATGGCCCGGGTGGGGCCCGTGGGCAGCTCGACGCGCTCGATCCGCTCCACGTCCTCCCAGGCGGCGCGCAGCAGGAACGCCGGCGCCTCGTACTGGATGCCCGTCTCGTCCACCTTGAGCACCGAGGTGCGCTGCTGGCTCACGCCGAACATCAGCACCGCGGTCTGCACCACCACGTAGGCCAGCGCGATCCACCAGTTGACGAGCGCGACGAGCACCCCGGCCACCGGCAGCGCCGCCAGCAGGAACAGGAGCAGGTGGCGTTGCAGGCGGCTCCGCTGGGACCGCGTCGAGGGGGTGAGGACCAGCGACATCGGTGTCATGGTGGTGGTCGGGGGGCCTCGCCGTCCACACGCGCCCGGAGCGGCGCTCCGGTGGGATGGGCCGCCCGGGGCCCGGGTACGCTCGACCGGTCGATCGCACGTGGTCCAGGACAGGGGAACAACCGGTGACAGCCAGCAACCGGGCGGGCCGGAGCCCGCTCGCACCGTTCGTGGAGTCGCCGGGCCGGCGGGTCCGCTTCGAGGTGGCGGTGCCGGCGCCGCGGCCGCTGCCCAAGGTGGACGGGCTCCTCGCCGGCGCGGCCGAGGTCGACATCACCCCGCCGCCCGGGATGCCCAAGGCCGGCTACTCCGCCAACGCCCACGACGGCGACGGGTTCCGCACCCGCCTGCGAGCCCGCATCACCCACCTGCGCTCGGGCCGCTCGTCGCTCGCGCTCGTGCAGCTCGACCTGCTGGGCGGCTCGTCGGTGCTCCAGCACCTGGTGGCCCGCCACATCGCGGACCGCACCGACATCCCGCTCGCCGGCGTGTGGATCGGCGCCACCCACACCCACGCCGGCCCCGGCCAGTTCCTCGGCACCGACTTCTACAACCAGCACGCCTCCAACCGGGCCGGCTTCGACCCGGCCTGGACCGACTTCCTCGTGCAGCGCATCGGTGACGGCATCATCGCCGCCCACGACTCGCGGGGCCCGGCCGTGGCGGCCTTCGGCACCGGCGAGGTGTGGGGCCTCACCCGCAACCGCTCGCACGACCCCTACGTGCAGAACCGCACCGTCACCGACAAGCGCCTGGACCCGCAGCGCAAGTGGCTGGCGATCAACCCGCGCGTGCAGATGCTGCGGGTCGACGCCGTGGGCGACGACGGGAGCACCCGGCCCCTGGCCGCGGCGGTCGTCTTCTCCATCCACGGCACCGGGATCTCCCAGCACGCCCACGAGTACAACGCGGACGTGTGGGCGTACCTCACCGGTTCGCTGCGGGCCGAGCTGGTGGCCCGCCACGGCACCGACGACGTGGTGGTGGGCGCGATGGAGGGCACGCACGCGGACGTGGCCCCGGCGCTGCGCCCGGGCCTGGCCGGCCACCGCGAGGCCAAGCGCATCGGCACCGGCATCGGTGCCCGGGCCGCGGAGCTGCACGAGGCGCTCGGCGCCGAGCTGGCCGCGGACCTGCCGCTCGACGTCGGGCTCGTGGAGGTGGACCTCGACGTGGACCGGCGCATCGACGGCGTCGAGCTGCCCGACCGCCCCGCCGTCGGCGCCGCGCTCGTGGCCGGGGCGAAGGAGAACCTCACCCCGGTCATCAACAAGGTGCCGCCGTTCCGGGCCGGGATGCCGAAGCGGTGGGGGACCGACAACCCCCAGGGCGTGAAGTGGGTGATCGGCTCCCGCTGGCTCCAGCCGCTCGTGCTGCCCAAGGCCGGCTTCCCCCGCCTGCTCGCCGTGCACGTCGTCCGCCTCGGCGACACCGCGCTGGTGGGCCTGCCGTTCGAGATCACCGTCGAGTCGGGCCGCCGCATCGAGGCCGCCGTCGCCGGTGTCCTGGCCGACCGCGGCATCGAGCGCGTGGTCGTGTCGTCGGTGGTCAACGAGTACTGGGGCTACGTGACCACCGCCGAGGAGTACGAGCGCCAGTACTACGAGGGCGGCCACACCCTCTACGGGCCGAACACCCAGCCGTTCCTCGCCGCGCACGCCCGCCGGGCCGCGCTGGCGACCGTCGGCGCCGGCGTCCACCAGCAGGTGGGCGAGACCCGCCGCTGGAACCTGCGGAGCCGCCGCTACCTCGTCGCCGCCTCGCCCGACGCCCCGACCCCCGACCGCCACTTCATCGGCCGGGCCCGCTTCACCGACCCGACCGCCGAGGTCGACGCGGTGTGGGAGCAGGACTGGCTCGACGTCGACCCCGGCCGCCTGCGCTGGCACGAGCCGCTGGTGGCGGTGGAGGCGAGCGACGACGACGGCGCCACCTGGCAGCGCGCCACCTGCGACGACGGCACCCCGGCCGACGACCTCCGCTGGGCCTGCCAGGTCGTGCACCTGGGCCCCGACGACCGGGGCCGCCACCGCTACCGGGTCCGCTGGTTCGAGCCGGCCCACCGAGCCGGCCGCCGCCACCGCTTCGTCCTCCTCCCCAACAACGGCCGCCCCCACGTCGCCGGGCCCACCTTCGACTGACCCCCTGGCCGACCCCGGCCGCAGCCGGCAGCGTCCAGCCGGCCGCGCCACCGGGAGCGGCGACGGGTGCCGACCCGAGGGCGAGGCGGCGCGTCGCACCGGGGCGTCCGGGGGCCGGCGGCGATCCGGACGGGCGCCCCGTCCAGCCCGGCCTGGCCGGGCGCCGGGTAGGTGACGGGGCCCGGCCCATCCCGGTCACGGCGCCGGATGTGCAAGCGTGGGGCCCGTGCACCTCGACTCCGTCCTCGCGTCGATCCCCAGCCCGTCGTCCAACACGATCGGGCCGTTCAACCTCTACGGGCTCTGCATCGCGCTCGGCGTGATCGCCGCGGTCTGGATCGCGTCGAAGCGGTGGGAGGCCCGCGGCGGCGATCCCGACGACATCAGCACCATCGCCCTGTGGGCGGTCCCGGCCGGCGTGGTCGGAGCCCGGCTCTACCACGTGGCCACCGACTGGAAGCTGTACCGAGACGACTGGGTCGACGCCTTCAAGATCACCCAGGGCGGCCTCGGCATCCCCGGCGGCATCATCGGCGGCGTGGTGGTGGCGATCGTCGTCGTCCGGGTCAAGAAGCTGCCGATGGCGCCGCTGTTCGACGTGGTGGCGCCGGCGCTGCCGGTGGCCCAGGCGATCGGCCGGTTCGGCAACTGGTTCAACCAGGAGGTGTTCGGCCGGCCGACCTCGCTGCCGTGGGGCCTGGAGATCGACGAGGCGCATCGCCCGCCGGCCTACGCGAGCGAGTCCACCTTCCACCCGACCTTCCTGTACGAGGCGCTCTGGAACCTCGCGGTGGCCGGCCTCGTGGTGGTGCTCGGCCGCAAGCGCCGGCTGCCCCCGGGGCACCTGTTCACCGTCTACGTCCTCGGCTACGCGCTGGGCCGCCTGTGGGTGGAGAACCTGCGCTCGGACCACGCGTCGCTGGTGCTCGGGCTGCGCATCAACCTCTGGATGAGCCTGGTGATCGCGGCGGTCGCGCTCGCCGTCCTGCTCGTGGCGATCGACCGCGCCCCGGCGGTCATCCCCGAGTCCGCCTACCGCAACACCGCGCCCGCCCCGGTCGCCGGCGGCGGGTCCGAGGCCGACCGCGAGGACGGGGGCGCCGGGCCGACCGCCGAGGTCGAGGCCGACGCGGGTGCACCCGGCGCCGGAGCCGCAGAGCCCGGAGCCGCAACGCCCGGCGAGGCCGGAGACGCAGGTGGGGGCGAGCCCGCGCCCGCGGCGGAGGACGCCGAGGGCTGACCCGCCCGGGCGCTCAGGGGGCGTGGGCCGAGGCGGTCTCGCCCACGGGCTGCACGACCGTGAGCACCAGGTCGAGCGGGCGCTTGTGCGTGTTGAGGTAGGCGTGGGGACGGTCCGCGTCGAAGAGGACGGCGCCGCCGGCCCGCACGGTGTGCTCCTCGTCGTCCACCTGGAGCGTGAGGGTGCCGGCGATGACGGTGATGAGCTCCCGGGTGCCGTCGACGTGGCCCGACGCCTCGTGCACGTCGCCGGGGGCGAGGCGCCACCGCCACAGCTCGACGTGCTCGACCCGGTCGGTGCCGACGAGCAGGTCGCCGCCCGAGCCCTCCCGGCCGGTCCAGAGCTGCACCACCTCGTCGGGCTCGACGATGCGGACGGTCGCGCCGTCGGACAGCTCCACGAGCTGGGCGAGGGTGACCCCGAACGCGTCGGCGATGCGGCACAGCGTGCCGATGCTGGGGTTGGTGCGGGATTGCTCGATCTGGACGAGCATCCCCTTGCTCACCCCGGAGCGGGTGGCGAGCTGGTCGAGCGACCACTGCCGCAGGGTGCGGAGGTCGCGGGTGTTGCGGGCGATGGCGGAGGCCACCTCGTCGGCATCGGGCACCGCGCCACGGTACTGCGACCGGTGACCGGCACCACGGTCACCACAGTGCCCTAGATGGTGCACTGAACTGTTCCGGTCGGTAAAGTGACCGATCGGTTCAGCATGGTGACCACCTCGCGGTGGTCGGACACGGGAGGTGACGATGGCGATCTTCTTGGCACTCGGCGCAGCGGCGTTCTACGGCTCGTCGGACTTCATCGGCGCGCTCGCCTCCCGGCGGGTCGCCGTCCTCTCGGTCGCCTTCGGGGCGCAGGTGGCCGGCCTCGTGACCATCGCCCTCGTGATCCCGTTCCTCGGCGCCACCGTCGTCACCGGCGGCGACCTGGTTGCCGGCGCCGCGGCCGGGGTCTTCGGCGGCCTCGGCCTGCTGGCCGTCTACCGCTGCCTGGCCACGGGGCCGATGAGCGTGGTGGCGCCCACCACCGCGCTGAGCGCCTCCGCGGTGCCGGTGCTCGCCGGCCTGCTGCTCGGCGAGCGGCCGGGCGCCTCGGCCGTCCTCGGCATCGCGGTGGCCTTCGTGGCCGTGGCCCTCATCACCCGCGAAGCCCCGGAGCCGGGCGCGCCGAGCCGCCGGATCGACCTGTCGGTGGTCGGCCCGTCGCTCGTGGCCGGCGGCATCCTCGGCCTGTTCTTCGTGTTCCTGGGCGGCGCCTCCGACGAGGCGGGCCTGTGGCCGCTGCTCGCCGCCCGGCTGACCTCGGTGCCGATCCTCGGGGTGCTGCTCGCCCGCCGGCGCCTGCCGGTGGTCCGGGACCGGCGCCTCCTCGGGGTCATCCTCGTGAGCGGCGTGCTCGACATGGCCGCCAACGTCCTCTTCCTCCTGGCGTCGCACCAGGGGATGCTGGCCGTCGTCTCGGCCATCACCGGCCTCTACCCGGCGTCCACGATCGTCCTGGCCCAGACCCGCCTCAAGGAGCGCATCGCCCCCGTCCAGGCCACCGGCCTCGGCATCGCCGCCTGCGCCGCCGTGCTCGTGGCGATGCCGTAACCCACCCCCGTGGTGCCCGGGTCAGAGCAGGACGACGCCCAGCCGGTGTCGCCGCCGGCGGTTCGAGGACGTGAGGGCCGAGGGTGAGGCGGCGCACCGTTCCCGGAGCGGCTGGTGGCCTGCGACAGGCCCGGTAGCTCCCCGTCCAGCCCGGCCGGGGAGGGCGACGACGCCCGGTGGCCGGTTGGAAGCGTCGAGGGTGAGGCGGCGCACCGTTCCCGGGCGGGGCAGCCGTCTACGCTCGGTCGGGTGACGGACCCCACGAGCCCCGGCCAGCAGCCCCCGCAGCAGGGCGGCGCCGACCACGAGGTCGACCTCGACGTCCGCGCCTTCCTCCCCGACGACACCGCCCTGGCGGGCGACGAGCCGGCCGACGATGCCGCCACCGCCGTCATCGAGCCGGTCGGTGCCGCGGCCACCGACGACGCGGCTGACGGCCACGCCGCCGTCACCGAGGGTGCCGTCGATGGTGACGCCCCGATCACCGACGGATCGACCGACGACGCCTCGGTCAGCGATGCCGCCGCCGTCGGCTCGGCCACCGTCGAGTCGTCCGGCGATGCCCCGGCCGACGACGCCCCGGCCGCGGACGAGGCGATCGACACGTCGGTGCTGGAGGCGATCGAGGCCGACTTCGCCGAGGTCGAGGGCGCCCTGGCCGCGATCGACGCCGGGGAGCTGGACGCCTCGCCGCTCCTGCGCCGCCTGCTGCCCGAGCGCTGACCGCCACCGATCGCGGCGGCCGGCGATCAGATCCGGTCGGCCTCGACGGGGGTCGTCCCCGCCGGGTCGACGAGCGACACCCGGTCGCCGAGGGCCAGGCCGGTCGGCGTGGCCGTGACCGTGACGCCCTGGAGGTTGGCGAGGCGGCCCCGGGGCTCGCTGCCGAGGTCGCGCTCCACCGCGTAGATGACCCCGCCGTGGGTGACGACGAGCACGTCGCCGTCGGGCACGAGCCGGACGATCGCGCCGAGCGACGCCGTCACCCGGGCGACCAGGCTCGCGTCGGGCTCCCAGTCGTCGGGCCAGCGGGGCTCGCCGTCGTCGCCGGGGACGAAGCCGGCCGGATCGTCGGCCAGGAGCCCGGGGAAGCGCTCGAAGATCTCGGTGCGGGTGAGGCCCGAGAGCGCCCCGGCGTCGCGCTCGCGCAGCCCGGCGTCGGTGGCCAGATGGTCCACGCCGAGGGAGCGGGCGATGATCGCGCCGGTCTCCGCGGCCCGCTGGAGGTCGGAGGTGACGATGGCGTCGATCTGGCCGACCGCGGCCGCCGCGGCCCGGGCCTGCTCGCGGCCCCGATCCGACAGCGGCGGGTCGGCCTGGCCCTGCCAGCGGCCGTCCGCGTTCCAGATCGATTCACCATGGCGGATGAGCAGCAGGCGGGTCATGGGCGGCCACGCTACCGGCCGGTCCGGCGCGCCCCGGCGCCGTCGGGGCCGCCGCGGGCGGTGCCGGATGGGTCCCCGAGCCGCGCACCGATAGCATCGCCGTCCGCCATGGCCGTTCCCCGGCGCCCCGCCGCCATCCGCCGCTCACCAGGAACCTCGTGCCATCGTGCACCCGGTTCCCCGGTCCCGACGGCCGCGGTGCCGGGCGGTGCGCGATGACGCCCCCGCCCCGTCCTCCCCGCAAGCGGGGCGACGCCGGCGGCGAGGCCGCCGCCCGTCGCCGCCCGCCCGCCCCGGCCGCCAAGCGGGCCGCGCCCGGTGCCAAGGCCGCGCCGGCGTCGCGGGCGAAGCCGGCCGCGAAGGCGGCACCGGCGAAGCGAGCGGCCCCCGCCAAGAAGGCCGCGGCGAAGAAGGCGCCCGCGCCGGCCCGCGCCGGCGGCCGCCGGTCGGCGCCCCCGACGGGTGCCGCGGCGAAGAAGGCCGCGGCCCGCAAGGCCGCCGCGAAGCCGACCCTGCCCGGCCCCCGCACCCCCCGCCGGCCCGCGGCCGCGGGCGAGGCCCGCCCCCGGCGCCGCCGCGACACCTCCTCGGTCCGGCTCCGCGACGTCACCGGCCCCATCCCCACCGTCACGCCCCGCGCCCCCGCCCCCGAGGCGGAGCGGGCGGCGGGCCGCGCCCCGCGAGCCCCCCGCCCCGACCCCCGCGAGGTCCTGCCCCCGGCGCCACCGCCCACCTCCGCGTTCCGGCAGCGCTACGGCGTCCCCTACAACACGCACGGGCCCCGGATGCGCCTGGGCATCGGCTGGGCCTGCCTCGTGTTCGGCTCGTTCGCCCTCGACGCGCTCCGGCCCTACGGCCTCGCCACCGTCTACGCCGTGGCCGCCGGCCTCGCCGCCCTCCAGGTGGTGGACGCCTGGCACCGCGACCGCGCCGGCGTCGACCGGCTGGTCGCCGCCTTCGGCGCCTCGCTGCTGCCGGTCACCGCCACCGTCGGCACCCGCTACCTCGGCGGCGGGCTGCTCCTGCTCGTGGCGGCGGCGGTGATCGCCGCCCTCGCTCGACCGGACGCGGACCGGGACATGCCGGTGCTGGCCGCCGCCGGCCACGTGGTGCTGGCGGCCGGGGTGTGCGGCGGTGCCGCCGCGTCGCTCGTGCTGCTCGCCAACTACGAGATCGGCGCGGTCATCATCCTGCTCATCTACCTGATGGTCTACGACGCCAGCGACTACATCGTCGGCTCCGGCTCCACCAACGGGATCGAGGGGCCGCTCGCCGGCGGCCTGTTCATCTGCGCCACGACGATGTTCCTGGCGATCATCGCCGTGCCGCCGTTCCGGGGCGTCGACATCTGGAACTTCGCGGCGATCGCGGTGCTGGCGTGCCCGGTCGGCCAGCTCGTGGCCTCCGCGATGCTGCCGAAGGCCGACGCGGACGCCCCCGCGCTGCGCCGGATCGACTCGATGCTGATCGTCGCGCCGGCCTGGGCCGGCCTCATCGGCCTCTACCTCCAGCGCGCCGGTTCCTGAGGACCCCTCGTGGCCCGCGGCGTCGCCGGCGATGCCGGCGACGAGGGTCGGCCCGGTGTCGCGCCGCGCCGGCGGTTTGCCGCCCGGAGCGATCGCTCGCCTACGGTTTTTCGCATGAGCGAGCTCGAGACCCGGTGGCGCGACCTCGGAGAGTTCATCCGCGAGCAGCGTCGGGTCGGCCACCTGTCGCTCCGGAAGCTGTCGGAGATGGCGGGCATCTCCAACCCGTACCTCAGCCAGATCGAGCGCGGCCTCCGCAAGCCCTCGGCGGAGATCCTCCAGCAGATCGCCCGGGCCCTCGAGATCTCCTCCGAGACGCTCTACGTGCGCGCCGGCATCCTGGAGGACACCGGCGGCGCCGCCGACCTGCTCACCGAGATCCGGCGGGACCCGTGGCTCAACGAGGACCAGAAGAAGACCCTCATCCAGATCTACGAGTCGTTCCGGGCCGAGCGGCGCGCCGCCGGCCACGGGCCGAACATCGACGCCGAGGCCGAAGCGGCCGCCGAGGCGGAGGCGGCGGGATCGGCCGACCTGGAATCATCTGCCTCGTGAACGGGTTCGCCTGAGTCGTGACCCGACTCGCGGTGCTCTCCCTCCACTCCTCGCCCCTCGTGCAGCCGGGCGTGGGCGACAGCGGCGGGATGAACGTGTACGTCCGCGAGCTGGCGGCGTCGCTTGCCCAGGCCGGCGTCGACACGACCGTCTACGTGCGCCGCTGGGCCGACGGGCTCGCGGACGAGGTGCCGGTGGAGCCGGGGTTCCGGGTGCGCCACGTGGACGCCGGGCCACCCGGGCTCCCCAAGGAGGCGCTGCCGGGCGTGCTCGACGCCTTCACCGAGGGCGTGGCCGCCCACCTCGACCGCCGTCCCGCCGACCTGCTCCACGCCAACTACTGGCTCTCCGGGGTCGTCGGCCACCGGCTGAAGCACCGGCTCGACCTGCCGCTCGTGTCGACCTTCCACACCCTCGGCCTCGTCAAGACCGCCGGGGGCGACGCCGAACCCGGCGGGCGGTCGGCCGCCGAGGCCGAGATCATCGGCTGCTCCGACCTGATCCTCGCCAACTCGGCCGAGGAGCGGAGCCAGCTCGTGCGGCTCTACGACGCCGCCGCCGACCGCATCGAGATCGTGCCGCCCGGCGTCGAGCACGCGTTCTTCGCCCCCGGCGACCGGGGCGGCGCCCGCCGGGCCGTCGACCTGCCCGCCGCCGCGCCCGTGCTCCTGTTCGTCGGCCGCATCCAGCCGCTCAAGGGCCTCCAGGTGGCCGTCGGCTGCCTCGCCGCGTCGTCCCACCCCGACGCCCGCCTCGTGGTCATCGGCGGCCCGAGCGGCACCGACGGCGAAGCCGAGCTGGCCCGGGTGCTCGCGCTGGCCGACTCGCTCGGCGTTCGCTCGCGCCTGCACCTGGTCGACCCCCAGCCGCACCACCTCCTCTCCACCTGGTACCGGGCGGCGGACGTGGTGGTGGTGCCGAGCCGCTCGGAGTCCTTCGGGCTCGTGGCCCTCGAAGCCGCCGCCTGCGGCATCCCGGTGGTCGCCGCGGCGGTCGGCGGGCTCCGCACGCTCGTGGACCACGGCGTCACCGGCCTGCTCGTGGAGCGGCGCGACCCGGCCGACTTCGCCGCCGCGGTCGACACCGTGCTGGGCGACCCGCTGCTCGCGGCGCGCCTCGGCACCGCCGCGGCCGAGCGGGCCCGGGGCTACACGTGGTCGACCGCGGCCGCCCGGCTCCGGCGCATCTTCGCCGACCTCACCGCCCGCGACCGCGTCGACTGCGCCGCCTGACCACGACCCTCGCTCAGCCGGCGACTCGGCTGGCGAAGCCGATCCGCAGCGCGGGGCGGAAGCAGCGCTCCACGTAGGTCCACAGCGACCCGATGACGCGGTCCAGCTCGTCGTCGGTGACCGCGTCCCAGGGCAGCCGGCCCTCCAGGAAGATGGCGTCCTCCTCGCCGATGGAGAACGCGGCGCCGTTGAACGAGCGGTTCCGCCGCAGCAGGTGCTCGTGGAACTCGGCCTGGTTCTCCTCCGGCGCCGGCATCACGTAGGTCTCGTAGTGCAGGGTCCGCTGGGCGAGCGTGAGCCAGATCGTGGTGGTGGCCTTCTCCTCGCCGGCGAGGCGGACGAACCACCGCCGCAGGTCGCCCTCGGCCCGGTCCACGGCGAGGATCATCGGGTTCTCGGCCAGCTCCCGGTCGAGGTGGGCGTCGATGCGGGCCGCGAGGCCGGCGAGGTCGTCGTCGGTGGCGATCGGCGGGGTGGGCATGGGGCCGACGATACGCCCGGTGCCCGCCGGCGCCGCGGCCCGGGAAGCGACCGGTCGGGCGGGCCGAGCGCGGCCGGCCGCCGAGATCGACGGGTCATGCTTGCTTTTCGAGAGGTTTCGTGTTGTTCTATTCACCGTCGTGCGAATCGGTGGCTCGGAAGGCACGCCGACGGACGACCTCGCCGGATCGCCGCCCCCTCCCGACCCCGGTCGGCGGGGCGGCGATCCGGCCCTCCCGGCTCCGGGCACCCGCACTAGCGTCGGCCGCATGGTCGAGCTCCTGGTCGTCGGTGGTGGACGGATGGGGGAGGCGCTCGTGGGCGGCCTCCTGGCCGCGGGGCACGACCCCGGCGGCCTGGCGATCGTCGAGCCGGCGGCCGAGCGGCGCGACGCCCTGGTCGCCGCGCTGCCGGGGGTCGAGGTCCTGGAGCGGCCCGTCGAGTGCGCCGGCGCCGTCGTGGCCGTCAAGCCGCAGGTCGTCGCCGCGGTCTGCGCGGAGCTGGGGGCGCTCGGCGTCGGCCGGGTGCTGTCCATCGCCGCGGGCGTCGGCCTCGCCGCCCTGGAGGGCGCGCTGCCCCCCGGCGTCGCCGCCGTCCGGGCCATGCCCAACACCCCGGCCCTCGTCGGCCGGGGCGCGGCCGCCATCGCCGGCGGGAGCGCCGCGGGCGACGACGACCTGACGTGGGCCGAGGGGCTCCTCGGCACCGTCGGCACCGTCGTGCGGGTGGACGAGGCGCAGCTCGACGCGGTCACCGGCCTGTCCGGCTCCGGCCCCGCCTACGTGTTCCTCGTGGCCGAGGCGCTGATCGACGCCGGCGTGGAGCAGGGCCTGCCCCGCCCGGTGGCGAGCGAGCTGGCGGTGCAGACGCTGCTCGGCGCGGCCACGCTGCTCGGGCGCGGCGAGCACCCCGCCGAGCTGCGGGCCGCGGTCACCTCGCCCGGTGGCACCACCGCCGCCGGCCTCCGGGCGCTGGAGGGCGGGGGGCTGCGCGCCGCGCTCGCGGCGGCGGTCGAAGCCGCGGCGCGCCGCAGTCGCGAGCTCGGCTGAGCGCACGAGCGGATGGGCCGCGCCCGGTCGTTGTCAGGATCCCGGCATCCGCTCGTGCGCTCAGCGACCAGCACGGTGCGAGGAGGCGCAGCCGACGAACGGCTCAGAGGCCACGCTCGCAGGCCCCGGAGTTGGCGGCCACCTAGCCGTGTGGCCTCTGAGGTGGTGCGCCGCCGGGCGTGATCGGTGCCACACCTGGGGTCGGTGACCATCCACCACCGCAACGTTGGCATCGGCTAAGGGGGCGGTCTACGGTTCGGGTCGAACACTCCGACGAAGGGCGATCGAGCGTGGCCAGCGAAGCATCGAAGAACCGATTCCTCACGGTGCAAGAGGTGGCCGCGGAGCTTCGGGTCTCGGCGATGACCGTGTACCGGCTCATCAAGTCGGAGCAGCTCCCGGCGACCCGCGTCGGCAAGTCCCTCCGCATCCGCGAGCAGGACGTCGACGGCTACCTCGAGGGTCGCTTCACCGAGGCGGGCTGAGCGAGCTCCCCGGCCCGGCGGTCGAGGGGCGATCGACCGTGGCGGACTGCCGCTCCGGCGCCGGCGGCCAATAACGTCGGGTCGCACCCTCCGAGAGAGCAGCCGTGAGCGACCCCAAGACCATCTCCTTCCTGTCCGACTACGGCTCCGGCGACGAGTTCGTCGGCGTGGTCCGCTCGGTCATCCGCCAGATCGCCCCCGAGGTGGCGGTGATCGACATCACCCACGAGATCGCGCCGCACGACGTGAAGGCCGGCGGGCTCGCCCTCGCCCGGTCCGTCCAGTACCTGGCCCCCGGCGTGGTGCTCGGCATCGTCGACCCGGGCGTCGGGACCGACCGGCGGGCGGTCGCCATCGAGGTCGCCGACGGCGAGGCGTACTTCGTCGGTCCCGACAACGGGCTGCTCGCCCCGGCCGTGCAGATGGTCGGCGGCGCCACCCGGGCCTTCGAGCTGGCCGAGCCCGACCTCCAGCTCGCCGCCCCCGGCCCGACCTTCGCCGGCCGCGACGTCTTCGCCCCCGCCGCCGCCCACCTCGCCGGCGGCGTGCCGGTCGAGCGGTTCGGCCCCGAGATCGACCCGAACACGCTCCTGCCCGCCATGATCCCGATCACCCGGGAGGAGGACGGCCGGCTGGTGGCCGAGGTGCTCTGGACCGACCGGTTCGGCAACCTCCAGCTCAACGTCGACCCGGCCGAGATCGACGCCTGGGGCGAGCGGGTCGAGCTCCGCTTCGACGGCACCGTCCGCACCGGCGTCCGCCGCCGCACCTACGCCGAGGTCGCCAAGAACGAGATCGGCCTCGTGGTCGACTCCTACGGCCTCGTGTCCATCGCCCTCGACCGGGCCAGCGCCGCCGCCGACCTCGGCCTCGACACCGGCGCCGAGGTGCTGCTCCGCCCGTTCGACGACGGCGACGAGGGCGCACCGGTCGCCCCCGTCCCGCCCACCCCCGTCACCCTCCGGGAGCGCCCATGAGACCCGGCACCACCCTCGTCCTGGCCGTCCTGCTCGGCCTGATCCTGCTGGCCGCCACCATCCAGCTCGTCTTCCTGACCTGACGGCGGTGCCGGCGCCGCCCCGGCGCGCGCGGCCCGCCGCGCTCGCGCCAGCTAGCAGGGCGGGCCCGAGTGTGCTGCACTTGGTCCGAATCGGTCCCCGACCACTGAGGAACCCGCGTGAACCTCGCCGAGATCATCGAGCCCCACCCGAGCGGTGCGCAGGCGCTCATCAGCCGTGGGCGGGTCACCGACTACGGCACGCTCCGGGACCAGGTGGCCCGCCTGCGCGGCGGCCTCGTCGGCCTCGGCATCCAGCCGGGTGACCGGGTCGGCATCCTGTGCGCGAACAACCGGTACTTCGTCATCAACTACCTGGCCGCGCTGGGCGTCGGCGCCGTGGCGGTGCCCCTCAACCCGCTGAGCCCGGTGCTGGAGCTGGAGCGGGAGCTGGCCGCGGTGGGCGCCCGGGCGCTGTTCATCGGCCCGACCGCGAAGGGCGCGGCGGCCACCATCGACACCAGCCGGGTCCCCGACCTGGAGTTCACCATCGTGAGCGAGGGCTCCTCGGAGGCGGGGGTCCGCCTGGAGGACCTGCTGGCCTCGGAGCCGGCGCCGCTGCTCGACCGTGACCCGTCGGACCTCGCGGTCCTCATGTTCACCAGCGGCACCGCCGGCTCGCCGAAGGCGGCGATGCTCTCCCACGCCAACCTGCTCGCCAACATCGACCAGGTGCTGGCGCTGCGGGGCGGTGGCGACGCGAGCGACGTCAGCTTCGCCGTGCTGCCGCTGTTCCACATCTTCGGCCTGAACGTCATCCTCGGCGGTGCGCTGCGCGCCGGCGCGTCGGTGCTGCTCGTGGAGCGCTTCGACCCGGTGTCCGCCCTGGAGGCCATGCACAAGCACCGGGTGACGGTCGTGGCCGGCGCCCCCACCATGTGGGCGGCGTGGGCCGCCACGCCCGGCCTGCACCCCGGCTCGTTCGCGGACGTGCGGGTCGCCACCTCGGGTGCGGCGGCGCTCGACGCCATGATCTCGCGCCAGGTCAAGGAGCGCTTCGGCCTGGAGATCGGTGAGGGCTACGGGCTGACGGAGGCGTCGCCGGTGGTCACCGCGTCGATCGGCCTGCCGTGGCGGCCCGGCTCGGTCGGCGCGGCGGTGGACGACGTGGAGCTGCGCATCGTGGACCTCGACGGCGAGGACGCGCTCGTGGGCGACCCGGGCGAGCTGTGGGTGCGGGGCCCGAACGTCTTCCAGGGCTACTGGCAGGATCCGGACGCCACCGACGCCGCGCTCGACGCGGACGGCTGGCTGCACACCGGCGACATCGGCGTGGTGGACGACGAGGGGTTCATCTTCCTCGTGGACCGGGCCAAGGACCTCATCATCGTGTCCGGCTTCAACGTGTTCCCGGCCGAGGTGGAGGAGGCGATCCTCGACCTGCCCGGCATCCGGGAGTGCGCGGTGGTCGGGGTGCCGCACCCCCACACCGGCGAGGCCGTGAAGGCGTTCGTGGTGCCCGAGCCGGGCATCGCGTACGAGGAGGACGTCATCATCGAGCACTGCGCCCGCCGCCTGGCCCGCTACAAGTGCCCGCAGAAGGTCAACTTCGTGGACGAGCTGCCGACCAACGTGTCGGGCAAGGTGGTGCGGCGCAGCCTGCGCTAGCCCCGTCGCCGCGGCACCGGCCGCCGCCGGCGGGCTCCGGGCGGTGCCCGGCGGTGCCGGCCCGTCAACTTTGTGAACGTGTGCACGAAGCCGGTACGGTCGGGCGGCATGTCCGACCGCTCGCGCCGCATCCCCGAGGCCACCGTGGCCCGGCTGCCGGTCTACCTGCGGAGCCTGGCCGAGCTGCTGGACGACAAGGTCCCCACCGTCTCCTCGGAGCGGCTGGCGGAGATGGCCGGCGTCAACGCCGCCAAGGTCCGCAAGGACCTGTCCTACCTCGGCTCCTACGGCACCCGCGGCGTGGGCTACGAGGTCGAGTACCTGGCGTTCCAGATGAGCCGGGAGCTGGGGCTCACCCGTGACTGGCCCGTCGCCATCGTCGGCGCCGGCAACCTCGGCCAGGCCCTCGCCAACTACGGCGGCTTCAAGGAGCGCGGCTACCCGGTCGCCTGCCTGGTGGACGCGGACGAGGGGAAGGTCGGCCGCACCATCCACGGCGTCGAGGTCCACCACCACGACGAGCTGCCCCGCCTCGTCGCGGAGCTGGGCATCGCCATCGGCATCATCGCCACCCCCGCCGGGGCGGCCCAGGTGGTGGCCGACCTGCTGGTCGAGGCGGGCGTTCGCTCCATCCTCAACTTCGCGCCGACGGTCATCACCGTCCCCGACCACGTCTCGCTCCGCAAGGTGGACCTGGCCCTGGAGCTCCAGGTGCTCAGCTTCTACCAGGAGCACCACGCCGACGACCGGTCCTGAGCACGTGGCCGCCGGCGGGGCGGCGCCGCGGGTTCCCGACGAGGTGGCGGGGTTGTGTCGAGAAACCTGGCGCCTCGATTGGCGGCCGATCCGGCCGTCGGGAAAGCTGGACCCCGTCCGCGCCGGCCGTGAGGCCGAAGCCAAGGAGCTCGTGCCCGGGTGTCTGTCGTCGTCATCGGCCTGAACCACCGCACCATGCCGCTCGACCTGTTCGAGCGCATGACGGTCGACCGCGCCCGGCTCCCGAAGGTGCTCCACGACCTCCGCAGCCGCGACCACCTCGGTGAGGTGGTGGTGCTGTCCACCTGCAACCGCACCGAGGTCTACGCGCTGGCCGAGCGCTTCCACGGCGCCTACAGCGACGTCCGCAACGCGCTCGCGGAGCTGGCCCACGTGGCCCCCGAGCAGTTCGCCGACCACCTCTACGTCCACTACGACCGCGAGGCCGTCCGCCACCTGTTCGCCGTCACCGCCGGGCTGGACTCCGCGGTGCTCGGGGAGGCGCAGATCCTCGGCCAGGTCCGCGACGCCTGGGAGCGCGCTGCCGAGGAGGAGGCCGCCGGCCCCGTCCTCAACCTCCTGTTCCGCCACGCCATCGAGACCGGCAAGCGGGCCCGCACCGAGACGGCCATCGGCCGGGGTACCGCGTCGGTGTCCCACGCCGCGGTCGACCTCGCCGCCGCCCGCCTCGGCGGCCTCGACGGCCGGTCGGTGCTCGTGGTCGGCGCCGGTGAGATGGCCGAGGGCATGGCGGTGGCGCTGCGCCGGGCCGGGGTCGGCGAGGTGGCGGTCGCCAACCGCACCTGGGACCGGGCCCACGACCTCGCCGAGCGCATCGGCGGCCACGCGGTGCGCCTCGCGGACATCCCGCTCGCGCTGCTGGAGGTCGACGTCGTGCTCACCTCCACCGGTGCCGACGTGACCGTCATCGACCAGGAGGCGATGGAGACCGTCATGGCCGAGCGGGCGGGCCGGCCGATCCTCGTGGTCGACATCGCCGTGCCCCGTGACGTGGACCCCGCCGTTCGTCGGGTCCCCGGCGTCACCCTGCTCGACATCAACGACCTCCGCACCTTCGCCCAGGCCAACGTCGACCGCCGCCGCGGCGAGGTCGACGCGGTGACCACGATCGTCGACGCCGAGGTCGACCGGTTCCGCGCCGCCGTCTCCGCCCGCTCGGCCGCCCCGCTCGTCACCTCGCTCCGCAAGCGGGCCGAGGCCATCCGCACCGCCGAGCTGAGCAGGTGGAACGCCCGCCTCGCCGGCCTCGACGCCGCCCAGCGCGAGGCGGTCGAGGCGCTGACCCAGGGCCTCGTCAACAAGCTCCTGCACCGGCCGACCGTAGTCCTGAAGGACGCCGCGGGCACCGCCACCGGCGAGCGGCTGGCCGAGGCGCTCCGCCAGCTCCACGCCCTGGACGACTAGGGCTCGGCCCGGCCCGTGACCCGCCTCCGCGCCGCGACCCGGCGGTCCCCGCTGGCCCGCTGGCAGGCCGAGCACGTGGCCGCGCGGCTGGAGGCCGCCCACCCCGGCCTGACCGTGGAGCTGGTGGCGCTGGAGACCGAGGGCGACCGGCGCCTGGACGTGCCCATCGCCCACATCGGCGGCAAGGGCGTGTTCGCCAAGGAGGTGCAGCAGGCCGTGCTCGACGGGCGGGCCGACCTGGCGGTGCACTCCGCCAAGGACCTCACCGCCGTCACCGGCACCGGCCTGGCGCTCGCCGCGGTGCCCGAGCGCGGCGACCCCCGCGACGCCCTCGTCGGCGGCCGCCTCGCGGACCTCCCCCACGGCGCCACGATCGCCACCGGCTCCCAGCGCCGCCGGGTCCAGCTCGCGGCGCTGCGCCCCGACCTCCGCTTCGTGGAGCTGCGCGGCAACATGGCCGCCCGGCTCGCCAAGGTGCCCGAGGGCGGGGCGATCGTCGTGGCCGCCGTGGCCCTGGAGCGCCTCGGGCTGGCGGAGCGGATCGCCGAGCGCTTCGCGGTCGACCGCCTCGTCCCGCAGGTGGGCCAAGGTGCCCTCGCGGTCGAGTGCCGGGCCGACGACGACCGCAGCCGGGAGCTGCTGGCCGCCGTCCAGCACGCCCCGTCCCGTCGCCGCCTCGATGCCGAGCGGGCCTTCCTGGCCGAGCTGGGCGGCGACTGCGACCTGCCCGCCGGGGCCCACGCGACCCTCGACGGCGACCGGATCGTCCTCCGCGGCTTCCTCGCCGCCGCCGACCTCGGCGCGCCCGACGGCGCGGGTGGTGCCGGTCCGGGGGCCGACGGTTCGGGGGCCGACGGCAGCGCCCGCCTGGTCCACGCGACCGAGTCGGGCACCGACGCCGACCACGTCGGCCGGGCCCTCGCCCGCACCCTCCGAGCCGCGCTCGGCTGACCGGGCGCGGGTCGGGGCCTCAGCCCAGGGCGGCGAGGACGGCGTCGACCAGGCCGTCGATCGAGTGGGGGGCGGCCTCGGCGGCCACGGCGAGGCCGTGGGCGCGGGCGGCCGCGGAGGTGATCGGGCCGATGGTGACGACCGTCGGGGGGAGCGCATCGGCGCCGATCGCCGCCACCAGGTTGTCCACCGTGGACGACGACGCGAACGTGGCCGCGTCCGCGCCGCGGATGCGGGCCTCGTCGGCCGGCGACACCGGCACCGGCTCGCTGCGGTAGGGGTGGGCGACGGTCACGTCCCAGCCCGCGGCGGCGAGGCCCTCGGCCAGCACCGGCCGGGCCCCCTCGGCCACCGACAGCAGCACCCGGCTGCCCGCGTCGGGGCCGGGCGCCGGCATCGCGTCGAGCAGGCTCTCGGCCACGAACCGCTCCGGCACCAGGTCGGCCCGGATGCCGTGGCGGGCCAGCGCGTCGGCGGTGCCGGTCCCCACCACCGCCACCCGCACGCCGCCGAGCGCCCGCACGTCGCTCTGCTCGTGGATCGCGTCGAAGGTGCGCGCCACCCCGTTCGGGGAGGTGAGGACCAGCCAGTCGAAGCGGGCCAGGTCCCGGACGGCCGCCCGGATCGCCGCGCCGCCGTCGGTGGGGCCGACGATGCGGATCATCGGCACCTCGACCACCTCGGCGCCCAGGTCGCGGAGCCGGCCGGCCAGCACGGACGACTGCGCCCGCGAGCGGGTGACCACGATCCGGCGTCCGAACAGCGGCCGCCCGCCGAACCAGTCGAGGTCCTCGGCCGCCACCGCGCCCACGACGATGACCGACGGCGAGGCCAGCTCCCGGTCCCCGAGGGTGGCGAGGGTGGCCCGAACCACCTGCTGGTCGGGCCGGCTGCCCCAGCGCACCGCGGTCGCGGGCGTGTCAGGGTCGCGACCGGCCGCGAGCAGCCGGGCCGCGATCTGGGGCCAACGACCGACGCCCATCAGGATCACGAGCGTGCCGCCCGTGGCGGCGATGGCCTCCCAGTTCACCGAGCCGTCGCCCGCCGCCGGGTCCTCGTGGCCGGTGACGACCGTGAACGACGTGGACGAGAACCGCTTGGTGACCGGGATGCCCGCGTACGCCGGCACCGCCAGCGCCGAGGTGATGCCCGGCACGACCTCGTAGGGGACCCCCGCACCGGCCAGCGCGTGCGCCTCCTCGCTGCCCCGGGCGAACACGAACGGGTCGCCGCCCTTGAGCCGGACCCCCCGCCGGCCCGCCGACCCCAGCTCCACCAGCAGGTCGTTGATCGCCTCCTGGGCCATGCGGTGCCGGCCCGGGGCCTTGCCGACGTCGATCCGCGCCGCGCCCTCGGGCGCCAGGTCCAGCAGCTCCGCCGCGGACAGGCGGTCGTGCACCACCACGTCCGCGGTCGCCAGCAGGTCGGCCCCCCGGCGGGTGAGGAGGCCGGGGTCGCCCGGTCCGGCGCCCACGAGGTACACGGTCACGCGGCGATCGTAGTGCCGGCCCCCGGGACCCCGGCCGTGCCGAGCGGGCCGGGCGGCGGAGTGGCGACCCCCGGGGACCGGGGCCAGACTCCACCCATGACCCGGATCCCCCTCGACCAGCTCTCCTCCCGCGTCCAGGTGACCGCCGAGGTCGCGGACGCGCTCCGCGGCGGTCGTGCCGTCGTCGCCCTCGAATCGACCATCATCAGCCACGGCCTGCCCCGGCCCGACAACGTCCGCATCGCCGGCGAGATCGAGGCCGCGGTCCGCGCCTCGGGCGCCGTGCCGGCCACCATCGCGGTGATCGACGGGACCACCCGCATCGGCCTGGACGACGAGGCGCTCCAGCGCATCGCCGGCGACGACTCGGTGGTCAAGGTGAGCGAGCGGGACCTCGCCACCCTCGCCGCCCGGAGCGGCTGCGGGGCCACGACCGTCGCCTCGACCGCGCACCTCGCCGCGCTCGCCGGCATCGAGGTCTTCGCCACCGGCGGCCTGGGCGGCGTGCACCGGGGCGCCGAGCAGACCTGGGACGAGTCGGCCGACCTCACCACCCTCGGCCGCACCGGCATCACCGTCGTCTCCGCCGGGGTGAAGTCGATCCTCGACGTCGCCGCCACCCTGGAGCGGCTGGAGACGCTGAACGTCGGCGTCCTCGGCTACGGCACCGACCGCTTCCCCGGCTTCTACCTGAGCGACTCCGGCCACGCCGTCGACTGGCGGGTCGACTCGCCCGAGGAGGTGGCGGCGGTGATGGCCGCGCGCCGCGACCTCGGCACCGACCGCTCCGCGCTCCTCGTCGCCAACCCGCTGCCGCTCGACCGCCAGGTCGACCCCGACCTGCACGACCGGGTGCTGGCCGAGGGCCTCGCCGCCGCCGACGCGGCCGGCATCCGGGGCAAGGAGGTCACCCCGTTCCTCCTCGCCCACTTCCACGAGGCGAGCGGCGGCGAGAGCCTGCGGGCCAACGTGGAGATCATCCTCGCCAACGCGGCGCTCGCCGGCCGGATCGCCGTCGCCGCCGCCCGCTGAGGCCGGGCGAGACGTGACCGCCGACGGCGGAGCCCGGCACGTCGCCGGGGGTGACGACGGGGGCGCCGGGCCTGACGAGCCCCAGCGTGACAACGACGGCGCCGGGCCCGACGAGCCCCGGCGTGGCGACGGCGGGCGCGCCGGGCACGATGACGCCGGGCCGGACGACGGGTCCCGGCGGGGCGACGTGGTGGTGCTCGGGGACGTGCTGGTCGACGTCGTGGTCACCGTCGACCGGCCCGTCGCCACCGGCAGCGACACCCCGGCCCGGATCGGCCAGCGCGGCGGCGGCTCCGCCGCGAACACC
>Ga0182792_1000838_pt1 | contig 27223 bp, 23 predicted proteins | sample Passage237B_FD_130497 | JGI IMG/M metagenome (GOLD analysis project Ga0182792, IMG submission 130497) | Cellulose adapted compost microbial communities from Newby Island Compost Facility, Milpitas, CA, USA - Passage2 37B (version 2) (version 2) ...
ACGCGCAGGGGCGATGGAGCTGGCGGCGCATTTGCTGAATGGCGATGAGAATGACCATGTCACGCTGCACGAGATACGGGGGTTTCTGGCCGATACGCTGGAGGGGGCGTTTCGGGAGATTGAGGCCATCAGCCGGGGCACAAGGTGCCAGAAATTTCTGTTTTCCCTGTCTTTGAACCCGCCCGATTATGCCGATGTGCCGATTGAGGACTTCGAGGCGGCTATCGAGGAAATCGAGCGCAAGCTGGGTCTCTTAGACCAGCCCCGCGTCATCGTATTCCATGAAAAGAACGGGCGCCGGCATTGCCATGTGGTCTGGTCGCGGCTTATGTATTCCGAACATGCACAGCGGATGATCGCCATTCGCATGAGCCACTTCAAACACAAGCTCATGGACATCTCGCGTTTTCAGTTCCTCAAGCACGGCTGGAAACTGCCCGAGGGCATGAAACGTGCCGCCGACCGCAGCCCGTGGCATTTAAGCCGTGAAGAACACCGTCAGGCCGTGCGCCTGTCCGAAGATCCGAAGGCTCTTAAAGCCCTGTTCAAGGGCGCATGGGAGCAATCCGATACTCTTCAGACATTTGCCGCCGCGCTGCAAGATCGCGGCATGCTGCTGGCGCGGGGCGACAGGCGGGGGTTTGTGGCTTTGGACATGACAGGCGGCATTTATTCTCTGACGCGGTGGATAGATATTGGCACGCGAGAACTCAAAGCGCGACTTGGTAAGCCGGAAACCCTGCCCTCAGTCGAACAGGCCAAGGAATTTATGGCCGAGCGCATCGGCGAGAACCTGCAAAGATATATCGCTGAATCCAGACAACGCGCCAAAGCCATCCGCCAGCCGCTCGTTGAAGAAGTCCGCGCCATGGCGCTGGCGCAGCGTGCCGAACGGGCGCGGCTCATAGAAAGCCAGCAAAAACGCTGGGTCGAAGAAACCAAGCTCCGCACGGCGCGGTTGCCGATAGGCGTCAAATGGCTTTGGCACAAAGCCTCCGGCAAGTATCAGAAAATCCGCGCTCAAAATGAAGCCGAAACCAAGACCTGCCTTGATCGAGACAGAAAAGAGCTTCACGCGCTGGTGCGCGAGCATCTTCTTGAACGGCAGAAGCTGCAAGAAACCGTCAAAGCCTATAAAGAAGAACATAAGGCTGAAGCCTTACGCATCCGTAGCGAGATTGCAAAATACGTTTCCACGGCAACGGCACCGCCGCAAGCCGTTAAGCCCGTTGAAACTGTACCGATTGCGGTGCAGATGGCCGAAATTGAAACCAAAATCGCCGTTCTGTCTGGCAACATCACGATGCTGCAATCCGCCCTTGAAAGCGCCCTCATATCTGACGATATGCGGGCGGCACTCCGGCGGATGATAGAGCGCACCCTTGAAACACTTCATATCAAGGCCGCAGAAGAAAAGGAACACCAAGAAAAACGGCATGAAAAAGAAGTCATCGAGAAGCAAGCCCAGCTTAACCAATATATCCGCCAGTATGCGGAATTGCAGGTCAGGCAAGAGGAAGAAAAGCGCAAAACAGAGGCCAATAGGCAGTTTTACGCCGTTATTCTACATATGAATTATGCGCTCAACGGCCTGCCGCGCTGGCAGGTCAGCGTGATGTCGCCACCACCCGAAAAGCGGCTCAATGAAACGGTCTATGTTGCCCGTATCCAGCAGCTCAAAAACCGTGAACTGTTACATACCATCACGACAACCGAACGGCCAAAACCTGTGATAGAGCCGGAAACTGCCGCGCCGAACCTTCGGCAAAGTGTACTGGAGGCAAAAGAAATCCTGCGCCGTGCCGGATTAACGCCGGATGATGATAAACCTGACGTTAGTCTGACGCAGAAAATCACACTCACAACGCCACCACCTAAAGCATCTATACGTTTTAACGCAAGGAAATAGAGCATGAAATGGACGCAATCCGGCGAATTTGTAGAATCCGATGTCGTAGAATGGACAGAGACAATATGGCCTCCCAATCATTCCCGTCGCCGGAAGAAATCTCGTCCGTGGGGGAAGCAGAAAGTTACTGCGCAAATTACTGCCGTAGATGGTGATTTTGTGAAGCTCATTATCTTGCGTTCCGCTATAGTCGAAAACATCATCGGCTCGGAACTCAAGCCCCACAAAGTCGGCACAACCATTACCAAGAAACGCCAAACCCTCATACGCGGCGAACCTGAAAGGCTTTTGTGGTCAGAAGAAGATGTAAGGAAAGCACTGCTTCTGGAGTAGATGCATTTGAACAAGATGTGAAAAACAAAAAAAATTACACCCCGCCTTTTTATTGCCAAGGCAGGGCTTTCAATTTAAAGTTCTAAAAAAATGAAATTTTTGGAGCTGGCTGCACTATGAGAAAATTTCAATTAACACTGAGCGAATACAATCGCATCTATCAAGTTGCACATGGCGTTTTACGCGATGTAGGAAAATCGGAGAAAGCCTGCATATTTTTCGCCTGTTTCGGCGCTATGATTCTAAACAAGTATTACAAGATACCGGCGCGGGCAGTAGCAGGCGGTTTCGCGTTAAACATTGACAAAAAACCCGGGATTGTCTTTTTCGGTCAATTTGATGAAGAAAGGCTCAAATCATCATCAGATGCCTTCCATATGTGGGTGCAAACCGAAACCCACATTATTGACTTTATGGCTCCGATCTTTCCGGAGGCGTTCGCAGATACTGAGGCCATGTTGTCCATCCCACGAAAAATGTTTCAGAGGCCGCAAGCGACTGAGGCTAAAACTCCGGAAGAACTAGAAAAGACAGGAGATTTTCTTACACTTCCTAACCCTGAGCTTACAGAAAGTCTTATCAATAATTTTCTTGCACGGGAGCAGAACATTGACCTCTTAAAAATTGCGGAAGTATGGTTCGGAAGCCATCGAAAAGAGCAAAAGAAAAACTTCGCAATGCAAGACAATTTAGGAGAAGTTTTCATGCTCTCGCTTCCCAAATCAACAGCAATTGGGGCATGGTAGTTTTGCGACGCTTCATGTCAAATATTGACACAGCAAGTCACGGACACGCGTTGAACGCCAGACATATTGGCATTGCATTTCAGGCAGGCGTAATTCCTTGCGTTCAATCATTGAGACAAGTTCACTAACTTTAGCTTCTCTTTTTGCCATTAAAAAACCCTTTGTTATTCTGAATAATAAAAAAAGAAACATTACACCGCAACCCGCAGGTCACAGCGTAAATTGCGGCCTTCGCTGTTCATACCTTGCCCGCCTACGCGGGCGCTTTTTTGAGGGATGGCCGCCCATCCCCTAAGAGGGATTTGATAGGGGGACATCTGCCTCCTAAATTTCAAATCCGTGCCAGCATCTCTTTTATAGCTTGAGGTCTATGGACTATATCTCGCGCCGTAAACCTTAAAACTTTTAGCCCCTGATTTCTCACATACGCATCCCGTCGGGCATCGTGCTCTACAGCCTCGGCGGTCAAGTGTATATCGCCATCAACTTCGACGTCATATGCTTGACCAGAGATTGCGTTAACAAGGAAATCCAATCGGTATTGCCCTATTTCATACTGAGGTATATAGCTCAGTTTTAGCTCATCCAGAACACGCGCGAGCGCGTTCTCTGCAAAATTTAACGGGTGTCTTTTGCGTTTTTGTAGCTTCTCGGCATAGTTCGCCAATTCATACAGAGGGGCGTCGATGGATACCTGTTGACATGCGTAAATGTCACCAATGATATAGAGCAGGTTCTTTGCCCGCGTTACCGTGACGTTTACCAAGTCACTCTGAGCGGAGGCAAATTTAACAAGATGCTTCTCCATGTTTTCAGCAACGACTGGAGAATAGATCAAAACATCGCATTCACTGCCTTGGAAGCTATGTGCTGTGCCAATAGTAAAACGGCTTTCAACAGCCTTAAACCAAGGCAGCTTGGAAATGGCCTTATTAAGTTCTGCTACTTGCCTGCGGAACGGCGTTACTATTCCGTAGGTTAAATGAGGCACTGCAAATAATCCTTGTTGTGCCCATTTGTCGAATATCTCGACGGCTTTACTTACCTCTGCGGGATTCCACGCCCCTTTTTGTTCTTTAAAGATGCTTCCCGCCGTGTGATGCCAAATAAGGCCACTTTCCTGTATCGGTAGATGGTTTTTTTCTTTATTTAAAGTGGTCTGGGTGACTAGCTTTCCATCATAGAAGCTCTGGTTTGAAAACTCGATAATATCGGGATGACAGCGATAATGCTGCTTTAAAAACGAAGCGCAGTCAGTCGAAGAGAATGCCCGATCAAAAGCAGACCGTCTTGTAAAAGACCAATCGTCAATAATATCTTCGATTTCTGTAGCCTTTGCTACGGCATATTCGGTTGTGTCTTTGATAGACGTGATATGCCTGAATTGCTCAGGATCACCAATAAATACAGCACGCTTTGCGCGATATAACAGCGGAAGGACAGATGGAATATCGCACTGCCCGGCTTCGTCAATCACGACAAGGTCGAAAAGGCCTTCTTGAAGGGGCAAAGAATTGTTTACGGATTGGTTTGTGGTAATCCACACAGGGAAAAAGCGTTCCAGCTCATCAAATGATTTCCTCATTCTTTTAAAGCGGCCTGGGCTAAGGTCGCCAACGTCCTTGAAATAACCATTGATCGCTTCGGTCGCATCCTTTTGATGTGCTGATATATTGCCGAGCCATTTTTTATCAAAAAGATTTTGAGAAACGGCAGCTTTCTGATCTTTCAGGTTTTTAAGGTCAATTACTGAAGGAAGTTCAGCTATCTTGGTTTCCAGTTGCCTACGTTGTGAAATATACATAGCCCAGCTTTGATGCAGTGCTATCCATTCAGCCGTTAATCGTGTTTTTTTCAAAGCCTCATCCCAGCTTTCATCAATAAGTAACAGACCTAAAAGGTCGGTATAGCTGGTATCTTGAGAAAAAATATCCTTTAGTAAATCATTATGCTTTTGCCTAAACGTATCTAGACCGAATACCCTACGCCGGAACCAAAGGCTAATTCCAGCAGCGCTATGTTTTCTATATTTTTTGATAGTGGCTGCATTGCCAAAAGCAGGGTCTTGATCCTTGAATTGCTGCTCCCAATTCTCTGGTAACCTTTGGAGAAGTGCAGCCTCTTTAGAATAGAGGTCACCGATTTTTTCCTGAATAATTCTGGCCTTTGCTAGCCCCGCAAGCGTCAGCTCAATATTATGCTCTATTTCAGAAAACCTTGCGGTTTCCTGTTCTAAGTCCTGACGACTGAATGCCACGCCACTAACACGCTCCACCAGAGAAGAAATTTGTTTTTGGCATTCCTCGGTCTTGACTTGATTGCCCAAGCGCATCGTCCAGTTACCAAGACTTTTCATGCTCAGGCCGAGGCGTTGATAAACGCCGTCAACAGGCATGTTATTGTTACTGGAAAACAAAACAGCCTGGTTGTCGAAAACTGCGCTAGCAATAAGAGCCGTAACGACTTGTGTTTTACCAGTGCCCGGAGGGCCTGTTACGACCGTAAGAGGCGCTTGCAGGCCTTTTCTGACTGCATCTTCTTGTTGTTCATTTAACGCGCTTATCTCCAGAATTGAGGGCGGCTTCTTTCCCTGAGAACCGTTACTGCCTTTACTGCCTTGAACATAAAACTTAAGGGCGGATTGCTTGCTTAGCGCATCGCCATTTTTATAAAGCTGCATGAGTTCATAGCGTAGCTTGTCTTTTGTGCCGCCCTTATTGGTGCGGAACAATATAGGCATATCAATTAATGCATCTGAAGGAACATACTTTTTCACAGCATTCATGCGAGCGTCGAAGCTGCCGAATTCACCTTCAAGCTCGTCACAGATTTTTTGTATCTCTTCGGTATTGTAATGGTTAAAAAAGTACGCGCGATTTACTGAGAAATTCTTAACTTTAGGAAGAAGGCTAATAATGTCGTTGTCTGTGAAGCTCGCCGAAACTTCGACGAAGAAAAGCGGCGATATCATATCTCTTTCATCTTTAAAGATCGGAAACCCATAGTGGAGATCAACGAGCGTTTCCCCATCAGCTGATCTCTGAAGGATAAAATTTCTCTCCTTAACATCGGATAACCGTATTTTTAACTCAGGAAGGGCTTGCGAGAAGAGCTGTTCATTTGAGGCTTTGTCGGGAAAAATATAGGTTTGATGTTCCTGATTCTTCCGGAGCTTTAATTGCATTGCCTGCTCAGCATCCATGCAGCTCAGATAGTATTTCAATAGCGCTTGAAACTTTGACTGATTCATTTGGCTGAGTTTCTTATATTTGCAGGCGTTGAAAGGACATTTAAATTTACAGATTTTCGTATGCTTCAATATTACAATAGATTTATTGCTGAAGAAAGAGGTGTTCCCCCTTAGGAACACCTGTAAATCAGCCTCTCACCAGCGATGGTGATTTCGCTGTAGTCCATTCCAAGATCGCGGGCGATGGCGTCGTAGTCCAGATAGTTCTGGATTGATGTGGGGATTTCGCCGAACAGGCCTTCGTCCACGAATTGCTCAGCAAGTTCTTTCAGGCTGTCCAGCTGGTAAACGTCCACTTCAAAATCTTCGGGATCGCCTGAGGCCAGATCGAAGCTGTAACCGCATTCGCCAACGGCGATAATGACTTTCTGCTTTTGCTGCTCATCCCAGATGTCGCAAGCGTCAAGAAACTGAGGAAAGTTTCCTTGATGGACGTTGAGCACCTTGAACAGGGCGGCGTCGATGCTGTCGCCGTCGATAAACTGAATTTCGTATTCCTCGACCGGAGCGCCATAGCTGTTGAAGTTTTTGGCTGATTTTTGCGCGTATTCTTCCGCGCTGTCAAAGTAAAATCCTGTCGCGGAAATGTCGTAGGGTTGAGCGTGCAGTTGTGTCATGGCCGTATCTCCTTTATTTGCATGACCCTTTCGGGCGATGCCTCCCGTCCGCCATGAAGCGGGCGCGGCGTCACACATGAAAATTGGGGGCGACCTTCAGGGGGAGCCGATTTTCTTGTTGACGCAAGAAGCGCACGTGTATGGCAGGGGGCTAAAGATTGCACGAATAGGGGATGCAAATTCCTTAAGGAGAAGTACGGCTGGCCATGCTGGAAGCAGTCCGTAGCGTTTTGGGAATATTTTACCTTTGCGGTGTCTTGATAGCGCATTCAGACAGAAATGGGCTTTTTGCTCTGCACGGTGTTCCGAAACGATTGTTTTGATCTGACGGCGACTCTTTCTTCCGCCCCCTGTCCGCGATCCACGCCCTCTTCATCTTGACCTTAGCAGCGGTTCGTCCCGATAGCCGCAAGCCGTAAAGGCTTCTCCACTGCGTTCCATCAAGTGCTGCTGGCCGATACGCGCTACTTCGAGGCCTGCGTCATGAAGGCCGTGAAGGTTCGCGGCCAGAAAACGCAAGGAGAAAAATCATGTCGAAGTTTATCACAATATCCGATCTGGATCACCTCAGTGAGCCGGAGCTGCGCTCAAAGTTTTGCCAGCTGGCACAAGAGCTGTACCGCATAGATCAGGGAAATTTCGAAAGAACGGTGGTTCTGGCTTCCATCGAAACCGTCCAGCGGGCGTTGACCAACAAAAGGCACAGAAGCCCGCAATTTCCGGGCTTTTGATCCCAAAACAAAGAAGCTCCCGCAGATCAACACTGCGGGAGCTTCGCCCTATACTTTTGCGGCCTTTGCCGCTTGGGGTTTATCCGCCTTCGCGGATATTTTTGGGAAGTGGCGGAGGGTCTTCACCCTCCGCTTGACCGAAGGTTCAGGCGCTTGGGTCGTCCTTCGACTTCCTGCGCTTCTTCTGATTTTTGACTCGGCTCTCGCCCGTTTTCTCCACGTTAATGGCTGAAGCATCCAGCGTGTTTTTCAGGTGGGCGGCATAGTGCTTTTCTATCATTTCTACTGACGTTCGACAGTTTTTAGCGATTTGATAAATGTCTGCCCCTTCCAGAAGGCGCATACAGATGTAGGTATGGCGCAAGCTGTATGATGTCCGCGCCTTGCCGTCGCGGTCGTATTTCAACTTTGTTTTCTTTAAAAGCGTATCTAGCATGGTCGAACTGTTGGTCGGAAACAGCAAATCCGTTGGTTGAGGATAAACGGGTTCTTTCTGATTTCCCTTGGCGGGCTTTGCCCGTGCCAGCAAGCGGCGATAGGGATGCACGGCACCAGCTGTGCTTTTGCAAAAGCCGATTCCGCGCTTGCCGCGTACCTCGATCACCAAAATTTCCTGCCCTGTTGCCTTGTCGTGGACGATTTCCACGTCGCGGTGTTGCAGGTTTTTGGCCTCGTCCGGTCGCAAGCCCGTGTTGCCCATGAAAAGCACATAATCGTGCAACTGTTCGGCATGCCACTTGTCTTGCGGCCTTGCTTCCTCGGCATTTTTTCGGGTCGCTTCATAGAGGGATTTATATTCGGCGGGGCTGAACCACGGCCTGTGCGATACCTTGCCGTTTCCACGGAAAGGTGCTGACAAATTTGGCACAAAGCTAATCCAGCCGTGGCGCTCCGCCGTTCTCAAGACTTGACGAAGGGTCACAATTTCATTGTGGAGGGTTTTTGGAGCCGGAATAGCCCCTTTTTTATGGGGGCGGTTATCTTCGGCATGGGGGTTTTTCTCCTCTTTGGGCGTCATGCGATGGACGCGATATTCCTGCACTTTGGACACGGTCACTTGGGAGATCGGCATATCCCCAAAGAACGGTAAAAGGTGGACGCGGAGGCGGATATCATGCCCCTGCACCCATCTTGGGGCACGTTGGCCTTCGGTCATGACGGTATATTCTTTGGTAAATTGCTCGGCAACCTCGCGGAAGGTGATTTCCTTCTTGGGAGCAAGCTGGCCTACGGCATTAAGGCCAAGCAAGCGGTAATACCACTCCTCCGCCACCTTGATGGCGTGGTGGAGGTGCTTTTCATGCGTCGAGTTGCGGTAATTGCGGCCTTTGAGATAGGCGGCAGCTTGCCAGAGCTGGCTGTCACTGCGGCGGTAAAGGTAGGCTTTACCACCAAGGACGGGATGCTTTTCAGAGGGGGTTTGATTCTCCATTTAACTTCTCCTGAAACACTAACACCGTGCAAGTACCGTGTAAGTGTATTATGACAGAAGATAGTTAACGAAACCTAAGCTAAGTGCTTGAAAAATTGGTTGCGGGGGCAGGATTTGAACCTGCGGCCTTCAGGTTATGAGCCTGACGAGCTACCGGGCTGCTCCACCCCGCGATAATCTGAAGAAACGGCTGCGTTGCGCAGCGGTGGCCCGAGCAGGGCCGAATTCAGTGTGGTGAACATAACGGATTGATCCGGCGGGTGCAAGCCCTTTATCCCGAAAAAGCACCCAAATGATTGAAAAAAGCCGAGAAAACAGTGTCCGTCGCGCTAAGCCATTAATTTATATGGCAATATTTCATATAAACATCACCGGTGAAAAATCAACCCTTTACCCTTTCTTCCGCCCTGCCCTAAAATATGGCCTGTTACGTTTCAGGCAAAATGGGGAGGCCGCCGCCATGGCACAGCAAGACAAGCTGCAATATCAATCCGGTTTCGGGAATGAATTTGCGACAGAGGCGATTGCGGGTGCGCTGCCCGTGGGCCAGAACTCCCCGCAAAAACCGCCGCTGGGGCTGTATGCGGAGCAGCTGTCAGGCTCCGCCTTCACGGCACCGCGCACGCAGAACCGGCGCACCTGGTTTTACCGCATCCGTCCCTCTGTCATGCACAAGCCTTATACGCCCTACAGCCAGCCGCGGATCAAGAGCACGCCCTTTGCCAATACGCCCGCCACGCCCAGCCAGCTGCGCTGGGATCCGCTGGAATACCCCGCGAGCAAGGTGGACATCATCGACGGCATCCTGACCATGGCCGGCAACGGCGATACGGCCAGCTGGGCGGGCATGGCCGCGCACCGTTACGTGGCGACGGCATCGATGGAAAACCGTTTCTTTTACAACGCCGACGGCGAAATGCTGTTTGTGCCCGAAAACGGCGCGCTGATGTTCCGCACCGAAATGGGGCATTTGCATGTCAACCCCGGCGAGATTTGCGTCATCCCGCGCGGGGTGAAATTCGCCGTTGACCTTCCGGACGGCAAGGCGCGCGGCTATATCTGCGAAAACTACGGCGCGCATTTTACGCTGCCCGATCTTGGCCCTATCGGCGCGAACGGTCTGGCCAATCCGCGCGATTTCCTTTATCCCGTTGCGGCTTATGAAGACAAGGAAGGCGATTTCACCGTCATCGCCAAATTCGACGGCGGCATGTGGCAATCGCCCATCGGCCATTCGCCGCTGGATGTTGTCGGCTGGCACGGCAATTATGCGCCGTATAAATATAACCTGAAGCATTTTCAGGCCATCAATACGGTCAGCTTCGATCACCCTGATCCGTCGATCTTCACCGTTCTGACCTCGCCCAGCGGCACGCCGGGCGTGGCGAATGTGGATTTTGTGATCTTCCCCGACCGCTGGATGGTGGCCGAACATACCTTCCGCCCGCCCTATTTCCACCGCAATTTGATGAGCGAATTCATGGGCCTGATTTTCGGTGTTTATGACGGCAAGGAAGCGGACGGATTCAACCCTGGCGGCTGTTCCCTGCACAATTCCATGTCTGCCCACGGGCCGGATGCGCATGTGGTGGACAAGGCGGAAAATGCGGATTTGAAACCGGTGCATCTCTCCGGCACGCTGGCCTTCATGTTCGAAAGCAAATACATCCTGCGCCCCACCGAAGCCGCGCTCAAAAACGGCGTGCAGGAAAACTATTACGAAGTCTGGCAGAGCATTCCGAAGAAGTTCAAGGGCTGAGCCTTATTCCGCCGCGGGCGGCACGGGGTTTAAACGCGCGTCGATAAATTCCTCGCGCGTGTAGCTTCTGCCTTTCCATTGCAACGGAAACGCTTCCGGCAGGCCGATGACGGCAGGGACGCATTTTTTCCAGCTGGCGTCGGTCAGCTGATATCCCGCTTCCGTTCGCTTGAGCAGCAGGACAAGCTCCACCCCCTTGTCATGGGGATAAAGCGGCATGAAATAGCTGCTCCAGCCGCCGAGCCGCAGGTTTTTCTGCGCCGCTTCCCCCTTATAGACCTTCAAAACCTCCAGATCCGTCCAGGATTGCGGCGCGTGCGGGTTGCCTTGCGCGGCATGGTAATCGATGACCTTTGCATGAATGATCAGATCACTTTCGTCCTTCACCGCCTCAAACTGTTCGGGCGTAAGCGGCACGCAAGGGGACGTCGCAAAAGCCGCCACGGGGGACAAAAGAAAGACCAGCATCCAGATCACACGCGACATCCCGTTTCTCCTTTAAAACTGCATGGTTTTGCACATCATGTGCGGGCGGGCGTTTGGCAGTTTGCGACCGGCAAGCCAGAGGGCGCCGTCGATATCCTGCGCAGACAGGCCGCTGATCTCCGCAAGGCGCGCGCAAGCCACAACAGCGGCAGCGCGCAGCGCCGTGACCTCGTCGGCGTTTTCGCGGAAGATTTCGCGCTTTTGCAGTTTTTCGGTCAGCGCGGGACTGAAGGACAGAACGCCGATATGATCGGCATTCAAAACCTGCGGCAGAATATAATCCGCCGCAATGGTCATATCCGAAACATCGCTTTTGATGCCGTGGTGGTGGCCGTTGGCCGCGGCCATGAGCGCAGCCAGGATGGATTTTTTGAAAAAGGGGTCATTCCCGAAACCTTCGGGCATCACCTGCGCCAGTTTTTCCGCAAAGCCCATATCAAAGGTATATTTTTCACCGTCAAAGGCCGCATCCAGCAAATCCATCACGGCCTGATGACGCGCGGGATCGGCAAAGGCCTTGAAAATATCGATGCGTTCATCGGCAAAAGGTACGCCCGCCAGCAAGGGGCGGATTTTCGCCTCGATCTCCGCCGGCGCCAGATCATAAAACGGCAACGCGCCGGCGTTGCGGATCTCCGCCATTTTCTCGACCATCGCCCTGGCGCCGGAGCCGTTGACCTGCCATTTTTGCGCCGCGCCTGTAGCGTCTTCGTAAATAAAGCCGCCCTGATTGGCGACGATCATCGCCATCTCGTAAAAGGCGCGCTTGAAATCATAATGCGCATCGTCCTGCGCGGCCGCGCTGATGTATTCCTTCCAGTCGGGAACAAAGCTCGATGCTGTCAGCGTTTGTGCAAAGGCCTCGAGCGCCTTGTCGTTGATCACGACATCCGACTGCCGCGCCAGAATATCTTCGCAGTTTTCAATGAAGGCACGATGCGCTTTGGATTTCATTTGTTTTTGCCTGCCGGAATTTGGAATACACCTTACTTACGGCAAAAACAGGGCATATGTCAATCCGGCGTCCCGATATAACAATCCCCCGCGACAAGGCTGGTTTCGCGGCGGCGGATGGTCTCGCCGGCGTGGATGGTGGGGCTAAAGTCTTCCGGCGCGTCGAGGATATCCAGAGCTTCCACCTGCAATTCGACAACGTCGTCCATGCTCAGGACTTTGGCGGTCACCTGCTGCGTGCCGATGGCTTCGCGCCTGCCGCGCTTTTTCACCGGCGGGGCGAGCACAGGCTCCGTCCAGCGGAGCGTATCGCCGGCCTTGGGGCGTTTGGTGCAGGGGATCCATTTCATCACATCAATCCTGAAAAAGCTGAATGCCGAACACAAAAAAACCGGTCATGAAGACCGGCTGTTTTGTTTGCAACTTGATATTGCAGATTGTGAATAGATTTACCTGTTAGGAATTTTGAGTTTGGAAGACCTGGCGGCGACCTACTCTCCCGTGCCTTAAGACAAAGTACCATCGGCGATGAGGCTTTTCACGTCCGAGTTCGGAATGGGATCGGGTGTTTCATCCTCTCTATGACCACCAAGTCATCCAAACTCAAAATCCTAACTGACACCGGAAGCTGATTACAGCTTTTGGGCATGTTCTTTAACATGTGGGCTTATCACTGCGCGCAATTTCGGCATACCGAAGTATGCGCAGATTCAAGCCGATCGAAAATTAGTACCAGTAAGCTGAGGACATCGCTGCCCTTACACATCTGGCCTATCAACGTCGTAGTCTTCGACGATTCTCAGGGAATACTTGTTTTGAGGAAAGTTTCACGCTTAGATGCTTTCAGCGTTTATCTCGTCCGTACGTAGCTACCCAGCTATGCCACTGGCGTGACAACTGGTCTACCAGAGGTACGTCCATCCCGGTCCTCTCGTACTAGGGACGGCTCCTCTCAATATTCCAACACCCACGGTAGATAGGGACCGAACTGTCTCACGACGTTCTGAACCCAGCTCACGTACCTCTTTAAATGGCGAACAGCCATACCCTTGGGACCTGCTCCAGCCCCAGGATGAGATGAGCCGACATCGAGGTGCCAAACACCACCGTCGCTGTGGACGCTTGGGTGGTATCAGCCTGTTATCCCTAGAGTACCTTTTATTCGTTGAGCGATGGCCCTTCCATGCGGAACCACCGGATCACTTTGACCGACTTTCGTCTCTGCTCGACTTGTCAGTCTTGCAGTCAGGCCAGCTTATGCCAATACACTCTAAATCTGATTTCCGACCAGATTGAGCTGACCATTGCGCGCCTCCGTTACTCTTTAGGAGGCGACCGCCCCAGTCAAACTACCCACCATGCAGGGTCCCGAAACAGGGTAACTGTTCCGGTTAGACATCAGAGATAACAAGGGTGGTATTTCACATTGCGGCTCCACTCGGACTGGCGTCCAAGGTTCAAAGCCTCCCACCTATTCTACACATGTCACCTCTAATGCCACTGCAAAGCTATAGTAAAGGTTCATAGGGTCTTTCCGTCTAGCCGCGGGTACTCCGCATCTTCACGGAGAATTCAATTTCGCTGAGGAGATGTTGGAGACAGTGTGGAAGTCGTTACGCCATTCATGCAGGTCGGAACTTACCCGACAAGGAGTTTCGCTACCTTAGGACCGTTATAGTTACGGCCGCCGTTTACCGGGGCTTCAATTCAGAGCTTGCACTCCTCCTTTTAACCTTCCGGCACCGGGCAGGCGTCAGACCCTATACGTCGTCTTAAACGACTTTGCAGAGCCCTGTGTTTTTGATAAACAGTCGCCACCACCATTTCTGTGCCCCTCTCCACTGGTTGCCCAATGAAGAGGCCTCCTTTTCCCGAAGTTACGGAGGTAATTTGCCGAGTTCCTTCAACATCCTTCTCTCAAGCGCCTTGGTATACTCTACCAGCCCACCTGTGTCGGTTTGGGGTACGGACTATACGCTGGGGCTATTTCCCGGGAGTACCAGGCTGCCCACACAATCCAATAAGTGTGAACAACTTTCGTCCTCCGTCACATCCCAGCAGGCTCACGAATATTAACGTGATTTCCATCGACTACGCCTTTCGGCCTCGCCTTAGGATACCGGCTCACCCTGCGCGGATTAACCTTGCGCAGGAACCCTTGGGCTTTCGGCGACAGGGTCTCTCACCCTGTTTGTCGCTACTCATGTCTGCATTCTCACTTCTGATACCTCCATCCGACCTTACGATCGAACTTCGCAGGCTTACAGAACGCTCCGCTACCGCGTGTACAAAGTACACACCCGAAGCTTCGGTACATTGCTTGAGCCCCGATACATCTTTGGCGCGAGAACTCTTATTTAGACCAGTGAGCTATTACGCTTTCTTTAAAGGATGGCTGCTTCTAAGCCAACCTCCTGGTTGTTTTGGAGTTTTCACATCCTTCCAGTCACTTAGCAATGATTTGGGGACCTTAGCTGTCGGTCTGGGCTTTTTCCCTTTTGACGACGGACCTTATCACCCGCCGTCTGACTCCTATGGTAAAACTCTACGGTATTCAGAGTTTGGTTAGATTTGGTAGGGCTCGCGCCCCCCTAGTCTATCCAGTGCTTTACCCCCGTAGGTTATTGGCATAGGGCTCTACCTAAATAGATTTCGCGGAGAACCAGCTATTACCCGGTTTGATTGGCCTTTCACCCCTTACCACAGCTCATCCCAACCTTTTTCAACAGGAACGGGTTCGGACCTCCAGCAAGAGTTACCTTGCTTTCATCCTGGCCATGGTAAGATCACCGGGTTTCGGGTCTAATCCCACTAACTTGTCGCCCTATTCAGACTCGGTTTCCCTTCGCCTACGCCTATCGGCTTAAGCTTGCTAGTGAGACTAACTCGCAGACCCATTATACAAAAGGTACGCTGTCACCCCATAAAGGGGCTCCAACTGCTTGTAGGCATCTCGTTTCAGGTCTATTTCACTCCCCTCATCGGGGTTCTTTTCACCTTTCCCTCACGGTACTAGTTCACTATCGGTCTCTAAGGAGTACTTAGGCTTGGAGGATGGTCCCCCCATGTTCAGACAGGATTACACGTGTCCCGCCCTACTCTTGGATCAGTTTGCTTTCTACCTGTACGGGGCTATCACCCACTTTGGCTTGCCTTTCCAGACAATTCTAGTTCTTACAGACTGACCACTGGCCTGGTCCGCGTTCGCTCGCCACTACTAACGGAGTCTCGGTTGATGTCCTTTCCTCCGGGTACTAAGATGTTTCAGTTCCCCGGGTTTGCCTCATCCAGCTATGTATTCACTGGTAGATACCACACAAGGTGGTGGGTTTCCCCATTCGGAAATCGTCGGGTCAAAGCTTATTCGCAGCTAACCGACGCTTATCGCAGCGTATCACGTCCTTCATCGCCTCTTAGAGCCAAGGCATTCACGAGATGCCCTTGATAACGCTTGAATCGAAAATCACGCGCAGAAATAAATCCACATGTGAAGAACGATATGCAAAAGTTGAATCAAGATTGGTTGTCGGTTTCGTTAAAAACCGCAACCGCATCTTTATTTGCGATTTAAAACTTTGCCAAAGCAAAGTAGTAAACCGCGGCTTACGGTGTCAGTAAATCTATTCACAATGTGCAATAACCGGATCGACGAGATGTCAATCGCTTCTACGTTCATCAGAATGTAGAAGAAAAAACGTTCTCTGTCATTACTTTGTACGATCTTTTTCCACCATTTCAAGCGATGGTGGAGGTGAACGGGATCGAACCGATGACCTCCTGAATGCAAATCAGGCGCTCTCCCAGCTGAGCTACACCCCCATAATCAGTCCGTCAACTTTCACCCTTCAACCTTGGCGGTTGAAGTTCATGCGTGGCATGAATGGTGGGCCTGGAAAGACTTGAACTTTCGACCTCACGCTTATCAAGCGCGCGCTCTAACCAACTGAGCTACAAGCCCTTAAAGTCTCAGACCCGGTACAAAGTAAGAGAAGAGATACGAAGACAGCGGAATGTTTCGATTCTATCACGAACCAGATCACATGACGTGTTCCTTAGAAAGGAGGTGATCCAGCCGCAGGTTCCCCTACGGCTACCTTGTTACGACTTAGTGCCAGTCGCTGATCCCACCGTGGTCGGCTGCCTCCTTACGGTCAGCGCCCCGCCTTCAGGTAGAACCAACTCCCATCACTTGACGGGCGGTGTGTACAAGACCCGGGAACGTATTCACCGTGGCATGCTGATCCACGATTACTAGCGATTCCAACTTCATGTACTCGAGTTGCAGAGTACAATCTGAACTGAGGTGGCTTTTAGAGATTTGCTTGGCATCACTGCCTTGCTGCCCATTGTCACCACCATTGTAGTACGTGTGTAGCCCAGGCCGTAAGGGCCATGAGGACTTGACGTCATCCCCGCCTTCCTCCGGCTTATCACCGGCAGTATCGTCAGAGTTCCCACCATTACGTGCTGGCAACTGACAAAAGGGGTTGCGCTCGTTGCGGGACTTAACCCAACATCTCACGACACGAGCTGACGACAGCCATGCAGCACCTGTCACCGATCCAGCCGAACTGACGAGGTCCATCTCTGGTCCTCTTAATCGGGATGTCAAGGCCTGGTAAGGTTCTTCGCGTTGCGACGAATTAAACCACATACTCCACCGCTTGTGCGGGTCCCCGTCAATTCCTTTGAGTTTTAACCTTGCGGCCGTACTTCCCAGGCGGTGAGTTTAACGCGTTAACTACGTCACCGAAAATCTAAGATTTCCAACGACAAACTCACATCGTTTACGGCGTGGACTACCAGGGTATCTAATCCTGTTTGCTCCCCACGCTTTCGTGCCTCAGCGTCAATATCGGTCCAGATAGCCGCTTGCGCCACTGGTGTTCCTGTCAATATCTACGCATTTCACTGCTACACTGACAATTCCGCTATCCTCTCCCGAATTCAAGTCTTGTAGTTTCAAAAGCAATTCCAAGGTTGAGCCCTGGGCTTTCACTCCTGACTTACAAAACAGCCTACGCACGCTTTACGCCCAGTGATTCCGAATAACGCTCGCCCCCTTCGTATTACCGCGGCTGCTGGCACGAAGTTAGCCGGGGCTTATTCTCCGACTACAGTCATTATATTCGTCGGCTAAAGAGCTTTACAACCCGAAGGCCTTCATCACTCACGCGGCATGGCTGGATCAGGCTTTCGCCCATTGTCCAATATTCCTAACTGCTGCCTCCCGTAGGAGTCTGGGCCGTGTCTCAGTCCCAGTGTGGCTGATCGTCCTCTCAGACCAGCTACTGATCGTCGCCTTGGTGAGCCTTTACCTCACCAACTAGCTAATCAGACGCGGGCTAATCTTTTGGCGATAAATCTTTACCCCGAAGGGACCATACGGTATTAGCATTCGTTTCCAAATGTTGTTCCGTACCAAAAGGCATATTCCCACGTGTTACTCACCCGTGCGCCACTCCCTATTGCTAGGGCGTTCGACTTGCATGTTTTAGGCCTGCCGCCAGCGTTCATTCTGAGCCAGGATCAAACTCTTAAGTTGAATTTAACCCTTCGATATCTCAAAGGATCTCTATAGTTTAGAGACCTGCATCAATTATGCTTGCTCACATTCACTGTCGGAGTAATAAAATCTTGCGACTTTATTACACCTATTGTTGTGCGAGATACACAGATACAGGTCGTTTTGTTAAACACGAAACGCGATCAACAAACCGCTGCCTGCGTATCTCTTCTCATCGATCTACAATGTTCAATAACCCTGCGGCGCGTGGCCGCCAATCTAACTTTACGGATTTCGCCGCAAAACTCCCCCGCTCGAAAAACCGAAGTTTTTACAAACCGGAAGAGAATCTGTCAGAGCCAGAAACCTATCGAAACTCGTTCCGAAGGTCAACAGGAAAAAACAAAGTTTTTATTCTTTCTTTCGTCCTTCCTGCGGCGCCGCGTCAGCGGCAGACAGTGCGCTGGTTATACGTAGAGCATCCCATCTTGTCAAAACTTTTTTTATAAATTCTTAAAAGCCTTTAAAACCGCGCTTTTTCTGACTTTTCTCCACCCCCTGCCGCGGCGTTTTCGGGAATCCTTTTCCGCAATTTTGCCTCGACTCGCCCCTTTGCACCGCCCCGATTCAGCCCTTTTCACCCCCTTTTCCTGTCCGGCCGGGCGGAACATACAGGCCTTGCGGCGCGTTCGCCCCCCATGAAAGCCAGGGACGAGCGGCAAACCAGCCCTTCTGACGCCCCGGCATAACCTGCATTTATGCTTTATTTGCAGGCATTTTCGGCTTTTCGAGGTATCGGGAGCCGTTTTCGGCCTCTGCCGCGCGCAGGCGAATCTCCTGCTCTACGCTGACAATCGCCTGCCCCAAATTCGCCATCGCATTGCGATTCTCGATCTTCGGATTAAACGGTCTGTAGGACGCAGGATCCTCATCGCCATATTTGCTGTGCCGCGCATGCGCTTCTTCAAAGATTTCCCACAGCTTGTCGCGCAAGGTTTCCAAATCACGCTGCATCGCGTTTCTCCCGCCAGTCTGTATATATAATTCACATAAATTCAAAGACAACCATTGTTATGAAAATAATGGCCTGCCGTCAAGGAATTCAGAAAATATCAATATATTCAGTTAATTAGCCATTTGCGGCGTTTTGCAACACCTGCCCCACACGGCTGGCCAGCGGCCTTTCAACCGAGTCGGCGATAAATCGTCCTGCTGCGGCGAGCTTGTGCATATCCACGCCGGTTTCGATCCCCATGCCGGACAGCATATAAAGCACGTCTTCCGTGGCAACGTTCCCCGTTGCGCCTTTCGCATAGGGGCAGCCGCCCAGCCCGCCCGCCGCACTGTCGATCACGGCAATGCCCGCCTGCAACGCGACAAGGATATTGGCGAGCGCCTGCCCGTAAGTGTCATGGAAATGCACGGCCAGTTGCGCCGCCGGCATATGCGGCAGCAACGCGGCAAGTAAAACCTCCGTCTTTACAGGCGTGCCTGTGCCGATGGTGTCGCCGAGCGAGATTTCATAGCAGCCCATATCCCGCAGCGCGCGCGCAACGCGCACCACCGCATCGGGCGCGATATCGCCTTCGTAAGGGCATCCCAGCACGCAGGATACATAGCCGCGCACCTTCACGCCCGCATCCGCCGCCATGCGCATGACAGGTTCGAAACGCCCAAGGCTTTCATCAATGCTGCAATTAATGTTTTTCCGGCTGAAGGATTCCGATGCCGCCGCAAAAACGGCGACTTCCTGCACGCCTGCCTCGCATGCGGCCTGCATGCCTTTTTCATTCGGCACCAGCACCGGATAGGACACGCCGCTTTTTTTTTCGATGGCAGCGAAAACTTTGTCCGTATCCGCCATTTGCGGCACCCATTTGGGCGAGACAAAAGCGCCCGCCTCGATCGTTTGCAATCCCGCCGCCGTCAGCATGTTGATGAACGCAACTTTGGTTGCCACATCCAGCGGCTTTTTCTCGTTTTGCAGACCGTCGCGCGCGCCGACTTCGACAATACGCACCTTTTGCGGCAGATTCATATCATTCTCCCTTCATGGTGCGATAAAGATTCAGCGCGTTGTCAATGCCGCGCGGAATGTTTTTCAGCGAGATATAACGGTATGCCGGCGTGCCCCGCACATCCTGCGGCTTTTCAATCACGGTATAGCAAATCCAGCGTTTTGCCTGCCACGTCGTCCATGTCAGCGCATCACCGTCATCGCACAGCCACGCCTGCACGCGCTTGAGCGGGTACAGCAGCGTATCGCGCCACGACCCCATATACCGGCAGGCCAGCGGACGGCAGCCGAAGGAAACGGCCAGGCGGTAAAAAGCCGCCGGCGTCCAGGGTCGCACATGCGTCGGATCATCCCAGAAACTTAAAAACGCGTGGTTTTCAGGATCGCCGCTGCCGCGCACCTGCAGGGAACGGTCAGAGGGTGCCTCGATATAAATCTGCCCGCCGGGTTTGCAAATCCGCACCAGCTCGGCAAAAAGCGTCACGGGCTGCGACACGTGTTCCATCACATGCGAGGCAACGACAAGATCGAACAGGTCATCCGCGCAATCGATTTTATTGCTGTCGCGGTCTGTCAGGAAAAAATCCGCCCCTTCCGGCACATGCGGCGGCGGCGCAATATCCGTGCCGCTGTGGCGCACATCGTCGCGCCCCAGCTGCCGCGCCGCGGCGTGGATCGTCCATCCGAAACAGCCGTAATCCATGACCAGCGCCGCCGAGGGCAGGGCGCGGATCAGGGACTCCAGCGGCATGTCGCGCAAGACCGTCGGCGTTTTGCGCTTGATCATTCTGCCGATCCTTTTTTCAGCCTGTCCTGATAGGATTTGAGGTTGCGCACTTCGCGCGCGCCGCCGAATTCGTCCCAGTAGAACGTCAGCGTATTGCGGGAAAGTTCGATTTCAAGAAAACGCCCTTCCCAGCGGCGTTCGCGCGTAAGGGTCTGGATCAGTTTCAGCGTTTCCTCGCTCAGCGGCGTATTCTTGCGCCGCTCCAGCTGCCAGCCTGCGCCGACCTGATCATCCGCCATGCGCCACGGCCGCCGCAGCAGCGTCCATTCCTCGTTCAATTCCACATGCTCGGGAAAAACATAGCGCGCGCAGGTTCTGCGTTGCAGTTCCTCTGCCGCCGAAACGGCTTCCAGTTCCACCGGCGCGTCGCGATCCACGTCATCCACGATAAAGCCGAGGGCGCGGGCGGCCTCGCGTGTTTTTTGCCGTTCTTTTTTACTCGTGCGGATTTTGCCGGGCGCGCTGCCCGCTTCTTCGGCGCCGTCCGCCGGTTCCCATTTGTAGCGCATCAGGCGGAAAAACAGCGTCAAAGCGGCCATAAGGCCGACGACGACAATCGTCGCGATAATAAACCCTGCCAGCTCCGGCGGCACGGCATCGCGGACTTTATCGGCGGTTTCGCTCAGGTCTGCCATGTTCCTTCCCCTTTTCGCGGCGCTTTATTCAAAGGCGATCAGAGCGCTTTTCTCGTCCACCTGCTCGCCTACATTGGCGTTGATGGCGGCAATCACGCCGTCGGCGGGGGCGATGATGGTATGTTCCATTTTCATCGCCTCCACAATCATCAGCGGCTGGCCGCGCTTGACGCTGTCGCCCAGTTGCACGCGCACGGCCACCACCTTGCCGGGCATGGGCGCATGCAGCCCGCCCGCCGCGCCTTCCTCGTCAAGATCATAGGCCAGCGGGTCGAGATAATGCAGCACCTCCGTAATGCCTTCGCCCAGCACGGTCAGCTGCGTGCCGTCCTGCAACACGGCGGCGGTGTAATGCCGCCCTGCCATTTTAACGTCGAAACTGTTGTCAAACCCCGTGGGCGCCAGATGCACGCGGTGCGTGGTGCCGTCAGGCAGCGTCACATCGGGCGTCAGATAATCGCCCGCGTTATTCGCAATGGTCACGGTGACGGTTTCATCTTCTTCCCTGAAGGCATAGGTCTCTGCCTCCGCGCCGCCGATACGCCAGCCGGACAGATCGTTCCAGGGAGAAATTTCCTCTCCCGCAAAGCCCGCCTGCGCGCGGCGCAGATAAACGCCAAGCGCGGCCAGCGCAAAAACCGCCGCCGCCGGCTTGCCGCGCGGGGGCAGCAAATCCGCCGCATGTTGCGCGATAAAGCCTGTTGTCAGTTCACCCGCGTGGAAGGCCGGATGCGCCGCCAGCCGGCGCAGGAAGGCAAGGTTCGTTTTCGGCCCCGCCACCATGGTTTCATCCAGCGCCATTTGCAGGTTGGCAATGGCCTCCGCCCGCGTATCGCCATGCACGATGATTTTGGCGATCATCGGGTCGTAGTGAATGGAAATCACATCGCCGTCGCCGTGGGTCGTTTCGCGCACGGCGGTATCGATGCGCACCGTTTCGCTTTCAAACGGGAAGGACAGGAATTTGATCTGCCCCGCGCCCGGCAGGAAGTTATTGGCGGGGTCTTCCGCATAGAGCCGCACCTCGATCGCATGACCGTCGATGCCAAGCTCTTCCTGCGTGATGGCAAGCTCTTCTCCCTCCGCCACGCGAATTTGCCATTCGACCAGATCCAGCCCCGTAATCATTTCCGTGATGGGATGTTCGACCTGCAAGCGCGTGTTCATCTCCATGAAATAGAACGACCCGTCGCTGTCGAGCAGAAATTCCACCGTTCCTGCGCCGACATAGCCGATAGCCTTTGCCGCCGCGACGGCGGCATCGCCCATTTTCATGCGCGTTTCAGGCGTCAGGCCCGGCGCGGGCGCTTCTTCCAGCACCTTTTGATGGCGCCGCTGGATGGAACAATCACGCTCGAACAAATAAACCGTATTGCCTTTTTGATCGGCAAAAACCTGAATTTCCACATGGCGCGGGCGCGTCAGGTATTTTTCGATCAGCACATGATCGTCGCCGAAGGCCGCCTGCGCCTCGCGCTTGGCTGCGGCCAGCGCTTCCGCAAAACCGGCGGCGTTTTCGACCACGCGCATGCCTTTGCCGCCACCGCCCGCAGAGGCCTTGATCAGCACGGGATAACCGATTTTCTCCGCTTCCGCCGCTAGAAACTTTTCATCCTGCTGATCGCCGTGATAACCCGGCACCAACGGCACGCCCGCCTTTTCCATCAGGGCTTTCGCATCGGATTTGCCGCCCATGGCGCGAATGGCCGCAACGGGCGGGCCGATGAAAATCAGGCCTGCGGCGGCGACCGCTTCGGCAAAATCCTCGTTCTCCGACAAAAAGCCGTAACCGGGATGGATGGCATCCGCGCCCGCGCGTTTGGCGACATCGATGATTTTTGCCGCGTCCAGATAGCTTTCCCGCGCAGGGGCCGCGCCGATCGGAAAGGCTTCATCGGCCATTTCCACATGCAGCGCACGGGCATCGGCATCGGAATAAACCGCCACGGTGGAGATCCCCATGTCGCGGCAGGTATGAATAACGCGGCAGGCGATTTCGCCGCGGTTGGCGATCAGGAGTTTTTGAATCGTCACGGCAGTTCCTCAATCGTGAAACAATATCAGGACTATACCCGCTCCGCCCCCGCATATCAACGGCGGACTTGCGGCGGAAAAAGCCTAAACAATTGATTTATATAAACTTTTCCAGAACGCTACCCCCTGCCCGCCGCACGGCTGGCAAAATAACGCATTATGAAATATAATAAAAGCAAACCACGCGACGGAAGGGTTTATCCGCTTTATGGCAGCACCCGCTGGAGAACATCCGCAGACATCAGCGGCCGGAAACGATTTCGATTTCCCCGCCGCCGTGCGGCGCAGTCTGGCGGAATTTCCCCGTCTGCGCAGCGCCGCGGTTTTTCTCAATACCGATACGCCGAAAAAAACCTATGGCCATTGGCAGGCCAGACTGCGCGGCGCGTTGATGGGCAAGAGCTTTCACAACAGCCGCTATATCGCGCAGGCGCAGGAGACGGAAAGTTCCTCCGCCCACCAGCCGAACTTCGCCTATCCGCTGCAAACACTGGTATTCAAGCCCGACGATGCCCTGCATCAGGCACTGGCGCCTACGCTGCCGCAGGCGCAGATCAACCGCTATGTGTTCAACCATGAACTGGGGCATTTGACCGTACCCGAAGCGTACGGCGGCTGGAAGGACGGCAAACCCTATCCCGAAAACGCGGCGGACAGTTTCGCTATTGTCAAACATTTGCAGGAAAACAAAGACGATGTTTTGCTGCCGCTGGTCGCCAGCTGGGGGCGCGCCTATCGTTTTGTTGTCAGCGGCTGCGCCACGCATCTGACCTCTCCCAGCATTGAAGCGCTGGTGGCCGCGCGTCATGCCTTCAATCTGGACGGGCTGCACGGCAAGGCGCTGGCGGGTTTTGCCGCCGACCATGCGGCGCACCGCAGCCCGAACCAGACCGATATTGACGAGGCGCGGTATATTTACGGTTCCTACGCCGGTATGGACAATCTTTACCCGCTGCAAGAAAACACCGGCCGGCGGCTGGTGGCGCTGGCGGAAACGGCGCTGGCGACCGAAAATGCCTTTGCTTTCCAGCTGGGGCTGATCGTTTTCCGTCCTCTCCTGCATCCCGCAGGCGTGGAGATCAACGGCATCACCTTCCGCCTGCAAGAAGAACAACGCGCGGAACTGGAGACGCGTTTCGAGGAAAAAGCAAAAAACCTCGGCATTCCCGCCCTGATCCGCGCGTGGAAGGAAAACGCGGATCAATATTGCGCACGGCAAAGCGGCTCTGCCACGCGGCAACCGGCGGCATCGCAACCCCCGTTGAAGCTGTCCATTTCCTGATCAGCGATCGTCGCCCGCGCCTTTGATCATATCGCGCTGTTGGCGGCTGCGGATTTTTTCGATGTTATAGGCGGCAATCTCGGAAAGATCGACGCCGATATCCTCCGCCAGCGCGGCGAGATACCAGAGCACATCGCCCATTTCCCCCTTGATGCCCTCGATCAGCTCCGCGCGGTTGCCGTCGCCGCGCACGATCTTTTTTACCTTGTTCGCCAGTTCCCCCGCCTCGCCCGCAAGGCCGAGGGCGGAATAAACCAGATTATCTTCCCCCGGATAAATGCGCGTTTTCATGGCTTCGATCTGATAGGTATTGAATTCCGCCGTCATGGTTTGTCTCCGTTTTCATCTGCTTGCAGGAATTGTTCCATAGGTTGTTTTTTCTTGCAAATATCTTGCAACGCGAAAAACTCCGTCTTCGCCATCACGGGCGGCAGGGGCTTGCCCTGCGGCTTTTGCACGCTGCGGATGGCATCAATGCGCGACCGGGAGGACGGATGCGTGGCAATATATTCCCACAACCCGTCACCGCCGCCGCTTTTGAGCATGTGGCGATCAAAAAAATCGGCAAAGCGCACGGGGTCTATCGCCGCGTTTTGCAAGGTTTGAATGGCAAAGGCATCGGCCGCCGCCTCGTCCGCGCGGTTATATTGCAAGGCGCCGATGACGCCGAGAGATGTAATCACATCCGTATTGCCGAGCATGGCCTGCATCACGGTCGCAAGCCCGAGATAACGCATCATGCCGCGTATGCCGTGGCGGTATTCGATATGCCCGCGTTCATGCGCAAGAATGCCCGCCAGTTCCTCGACAGACTGCACATTCGTCAACAGCCCCGAAAAAACAACGATATAACCGCCCGGCAAGGCGAAGGCATTGGCATCGCGCCGGTCAATGACAAAGGGCTTGTAAGGACGCGGCGCATCGATATCCGCCCGCACGCCCGCATCGATCCTGTCCCAAAGTTTGCCAAAGGCCGCCAGACCTTCGGGCGCGACGCACAGATCGTCGCTGAACTCGCCGGTCAGCAGCATGCGACCGATATTGCGTTCGGTTTTCTCCGGCACGAACACGGCCAGACTTTCAGCGAGGCGCGGCACGTAAACCACCGCCAGCACCAGCACCAGCACAGCCAGTATGCCAAAGCCGAGCAGCGATTGCCCCGAAACGGGCAAACGCGACGATTTCCAGCGCGCGTTTTTGAGCGCCGGCAGCAATGCCAGCCACAGCGCCGCATCCTCCACGACCAGACGCGCATCGGGCATGGCGGCGCAGGTCAGCTTGGCGGGATGCGCGGCGTTATAGGCATCCAGCACGGCAATCTCCGCCAGCGGCCAGACCACGGGCGGCGCACCTTCGGCCCGGATATGCATTTCGGCCGCATAGACGGTGACATCGACCTGAAAAGGTCGTGCCTGCATGCCGTCAAAAAATTTCGCCGTGAACTGCATGGAAAAGCCCGCCGTCAGATGCCGAGATCGGCATCCAGCCCCATCAGGTCATCCATGCCCTCGCCGATATTGGTGGTGTCCCGCGCGGCCTGCAGCATCTCGAGATGATCAAGATCGCCGCCGATCAGGATGTATTGCGCCAAAAAGCACATATTCCGCTGGATCACCAGCGGGCGGCCCAAACCGAGCGTCAGCAGGGTCAGCAGGAAGTTGCCGAAGCGCAATTTCGCCACATCCATTCCCTTGGCCAGATAGCGGAAGCGCAGATCGCCAAGGCGCAGCACATCCAGCTGTTCCTTGCGCAATTGCGCCTGATAAAAGCCGCGCGTGGCCGCCATCAGCCCCAGCATGACGGAAATATACAGCCAGGAAGCCGCCAGCGCGAGCAAGGGAGAGCCCTCCACCAGAAGCAATATGGCCCAAAATCCCATAACTAGCAGGGCATAAAGGACAAGGGCAATAATACCCGTCACGATATTGAGGCGGATCAGCTTGCCGCTCGGCTTGGCCCTGAAGCGCATGCGCAGGCTGCCGAAGGTCGCGTTATTCGTGACTTCCGCAAACATGCGCATGTCGGATGCGGGGATCAGATACCCCAGCGTCACAAAATTGAGAAAATACCGCCCCCAGAAAAGCAGCGCGAAAGTCACGGCATTGCCTTGCAGACGGCCGCGAATGCCGCGCCATGTCAGGCGGTTCAGGCGGTAGCGCATGGAAAGATAAATCGCGAAGGGAATCAACAAGGCGATCACAAGGGCGTAAACGCCGGTCACTTCCTCCCCTGCATAAATACTCAGCACGATATAGAGTATGGCAAACGGCAGGACTTTCAAAAAGCCCATCAGCAATTCCCTGGCCGTGCCCGTGTATTCGAAATGGTCGTTCGCCAGCGAAAAGGATGCCGTCACATAACGGCGCAGGCGCGTTTTGCCCCAAAAGCTGTATATCCCCAGCGTCAACACGGTCAGCAGCGCATTCAAAAGCCAGATGCCGTAAACCTCTGCCGTATCGCCGCTGTAGGTGATGCGGTTGCCCTTGATTTTTTTCGAAGACGGCGGCGCGGGCGGCGGCGGCGGTGCGACGCTTTGATCGTCCGCGATATTCAGCTCTGACATTGAATATTCCTTTTCTTACAATAAATACGAGGATTATAAATGAATATAATTATGCTTTTTTGCGCCACACCGGCTCGGTTTTGTTCAGGAAAGCGGAAAGCCCGTCCTTGCCTTCGTCGGAGGCGCGGGCCTCGGCGATCTGCACCGCGGTATGGCGGATCATGGCCTCGTCAATCGGGCGG
>Ga0182792_1000840_pt1 | contig 27203 bp, 28 predicted proteins | sample Passage237B_FD_130497 | JGI IMG/M metagenome (GOLD analysis project Ga0182792, IMG submission 130497) | Cellulose adapted compost microbial communities from Newby Island Compost Facility, Milpitas, CA, USA - Passage2 37B (version 2) (version 2) ...
AGCTGCAGGAGCGGCTGGCCAAGCTCGCCGGCGGCGTCGCGGTGATCCGCGTCGGCGGCGCCACCGAGGTCGAGGTCAAGGAGCGCAAGGACCGCGTGGATGACGCCATGCACGCGACCCGCGCCGCGGTCGAGGAAGGCATCGTCCCGGGCGGCGGCGTGGCGCTGCTGCGCGCCATCGAGGCGCTCAAGCGCGTCAAGACCCAGAACGACGACCAGAAGACCGGCGTCGAGATCGTGCGCCGCGCGCTGTCCGCTCCGGCCCGCCAGATCGCCATCAACGCCGGCGACGACGGCTCGGTGATCGTCGGCAAGACGCTGGAGAAGGAGCAGTACGCGTTCGGCTACGATGCGCAGAACCACGAGTACGGCAACCTGCTGACCAAGGGCATCATCGACCCGACCAAGGTGGTGCGTACGGCGATCCAGAACGCGGCCTCGGTGGCCTCGCTGCTGATCACCACGGAAGCGATGATCGCCGAACTGCCGAAGAAGAACGCCGGCGGCCCCGCGATGCCTCCGGGCGGCGGCATGGGCGGCATGGATTTTTAAGCTCTCCTCTCCCTCCCCCGCTTGCGGGGGAGGGTTGGGGTGGGGACAAATCCTCGCCCAGGCAAACGCGACGCAAAATGCAAAAGGCCCGGCAGCAATGCCGGGCCTTTTGTTTACGCACCGCTCCGGCGCTCCGGCTAACACCTTACAACGCTAAGATGGCCTTGCTTGCCGTAGTCAAGCAAAACGCTGTCGCGCGTCATCAGCGTCGCGCCAAGGTCTCGCGCAGTTGCTGCGACGATGCGATCCGCCGGATCACGCGGCGGCTTGCCCGGCAAGCACGACGACGCGATCAGAAGTTCAGAAGGCATCGGCGCGAGCTTCACGCCAGGACTCTCGCACAGCTTTTGAAACCAGCGTTCGGGCGCGATCTGCAACTGCAACCGGCCGCGCGAGGCCAGCAACCCCACTTCCCAAGCGCTGATCGGAGAAACGTAACAGGGTACGCCCCCTGTATGAGCCGCTCCAAGAAGATCGAGCGCCGGCTTCGACAATTCAGCCTGCTCGGAAATCCAGATCGCCGCGCAAGTGTCCCAAAGCAACGGCCGCATGTCAGCGAAGGCCTTCGCTGACGTCCGCCCAATCCGGTTCTGCCGGCGCCGTGAGATCCACACCCGGCGCGACTTTCGCCAAACCCTTGAGCGCGCCATAGGCTGGATGGATGGGACTGGGAGGCGGAGCCGAGCCGGACGGCTCCGTGGGCGGATTCGTCACGCGGCGAAAGACAAGGCGCTGTCCAGCCATGTCCACCTGCTCGCTCTCGTAGCCGGCATTGAGCCATACCCGCGTCAACACGCTGTTGGTTGGATTATTGCTCCACCACGGCCGATACTTATGGGCCGACGGCGGCAACTTGGCCTTCGTCACGCGCTCGATATCGGTAAACGACATCGGGATGCGCTCCTGATTCTGCGCACGCAGAAAGTCACCAAGACGTTGATATTTGGACATCGGACTCCTCGACTATATAATAGTTACAAACATAGGTAGTACATATTATACAGTTTTACAAACTCCCCTTTCTCAAGGTCCCTATCCCTCTTGCTTACTTCACCTCGACGGGCGCACCGCGGCCATCACGAGCGCGAGGCGAAACGCGGTGGCGCGGCAGCATCAGGCTCCCGCCGCAGCGCATAAACGTCGCTCGCCATCTTCAGCGCGATCAATAGCGCCAGCAGGACGATGCGGTTGCCGAACAGCTCAACGAGGAAGGCGCCGAGCAAAATCGTTGCGTGCATCACGATCACGCGGCCGTAGGGCTTGAACATCACGCTGCCGGAAACGGCACCGGCCGGGACCGTCTGACGCTCGCGCCACAGCCGCACGATCCACGGGATCAGAAAATAGACGACGAACGCAACGCCATGGCTGATGCACAGCGCAACCAGCGCCAGCCACAGCCCGCTTCCGACCACGAGATCGCTGACGTAGGCCGGGATCTCCGAAAATCTCATGCCGCGATTGTCGCCGAACAACAGCGTCAGGAACACGAGGTGGCCGGCCATGAAGCCGCCGAAGTGGACGATGAAGAACGGCACCAGAAACAGCGCGAACGCCCCACTGGTCAGCGCCATCTGCAGAATGGCGAAGGCGCCGATCACCAGCGTTTCCAGCCAGTAGACGACGATCAGGTCGAACAGCCGCCAGCCCCAAAAAATGACGCCGGCAAGCGGCAGCAGGTTCGCGCCCAGCATCGCCGCGAGCGAGAACCGCCAGCGCAGCCGACGCAGTCGCGCCTCGGCCGGGTCGCCTACCTCTCCCGCTTTGATCTCGGCAGCGCTCACGCTTGTCCCCGCCGCAGCCAGTCACATTCCGGCCGCAAGGCGCTGCCTATAGCATGAGGCGCGGCGTACTCCGTATCCCTCGATCACGGGGCACCATGCAGAAAGACAGGCTGCCGGCGCCACATCGGGTCGCCAGCTTCGCGGCCGGCAGGTCAGTTCAGATAAAACATCGCCTTGGCGAGAAACACGATCAGCACCACATGGCCGAACACGCTCAAGTGGATGATCTGAAAGTGCCGCGACTTGAGCTTGCCGGTGCCGCTCAAGGTGATCGCGGTGATGAAATGGCCGAGCACGCTCAAGGCCAGCACGATCTTGATCCACAGCAGCGTCGCGAAGGTCGAGCCGAACGGATCGGCCAGCGCATCGCGATACTGCCAGGCCATGCTGATGCCCGCGCCGAACAACACCAGCATCACGAACGGCATCAGCCGGCGGGCGCGGCGGGCGATGTTGAGTTCGACGTTGCGCATCGCCTCGCGCCCGAGCGGCTTGCGCAAGCCCTCCAGAATCAGCACCTCGAAAAACACCGTGCCGACGAACATGATCGCGGCGAACAGATGAAGGACGAGCAGAACGAAATAGCTCATGACAACGGGTCCGGGTTGGCCGGCGCGGCACACCGCCGGCGCGGCGCGATAGAGCGGCAGGCGCCGCGGCAGCGATGCCTAACCCAATGCGAGGCCATCATGCGACGCCCGGCGCGCGGGCGGCGTGCGGCCCCGGATGGGCGCACTCGGCGATGCTGGTCTTGTCGAGTTCGGCGAGAAACGCTTCCCGCGCCGCGACGAGCCTGGTGCGAAAGCGGCAGTGCGGGGTCAGCAGGCAGGCGCCGCCGTCGGGCCGGAAGCATTCGACGATGGCATAGCGCTGTTCGAGACAACGCACCACCTCGCCGAGCGTGATCGCCTGCGGCGGCCGCTTGAGCCGCACGCCGCCGCCCGCGCCGCGCTGGGTGTGCACATAGCCGGCCCGCGCGAGGTCCTGCACGACCTTGGCCAAGTGATTGTAGGGGATGCGCAATTCGGTCGCGACCGCGCTGGTGGTGAGGGCCCGGTCGGGCTTGTCGGCGAGCCGCATGAGAACACGCAACCCGTAATCGGTGAAGGCGGCAAGGCGCATGGGGTCTCCGCTAATGCGTATTTACAATGCATATTACGCCGATTATAAATTGGTAAGTGTAATACTTATTAAGAGCGCCGCCGGATGCCCCGGCCGCGCGGTAACAGCCGGGCGGGCCTCGACAAACCGGCCGCGCGGCGAGGGCGGAGGGGGATATGCCGGCACAACGCACCATCAGACTGGGGCTCGCCATCGTCGCCAGCGCGGGAAGCCTGGCGCTGTCGTGGCCGTTCTGGCGCGACTACAGCTACTGGGCGGAATCGCCCACGCTGTGGCTGATCTATTTCGCGGTCGGCTTCGTGCTCGCGGTCTACGTCTTCGTCGTGTTCTTCCGCAGCCTCAGAACATTGTTCGAGCACGACGCGCTGACCCGCCTCACTGACGACGAGGAGGCCCGGCCATGAGCTGCGCCAAGGGTCAGCCGTGCGAGGAGGGACTTTACCGGCGCGTGGCGCTGGCCGTGCTGGGCCTGATGGCGGCCATCTTCCTCGCGCTCTCGGTCGCCTCGTTCCTGCCCTCGCGCGGGCAGGTCGTCCCCTCGACGGTGAGCTACGCCGGGCACCAGGCGGTGGACGGCAAGCGGGTGTTTCAGGCCTACAACTGCATGGGCTGCCACACCATCGTCGGCAACGGCGCCTATTTCGGCCCGGACCTGACGAAACTCTACGGCCATGTCGGCCCGGCGTGGCTCGAAGCGTTCCTGCCCTCGGCCGGGCGCTGGCCGACCGCCAACGCGGTCAAGCTGCAACTGCAGAACGAGGCGGTGGCGCGCGCCGCCGGCACCGACAACCTCGATGCCTATCTCGCACGATATCCGGCGGCGGCCGAGCGCATCAGCCGGCGCGGCGGCCAGGTCACGCTGATGCCGAACCTGCCGCTGTCGCGCGAGGAGATCGGCAAGCTGATCGCCTTCTTCAAATACACCTCCGAGATGGACACCGAAGGCTGGCCGCCGGTGCCGCGGGTCGATGGTCTCACCTTCCCGCAGGCAAAACCGCTGCCCGGCGCGGCGCTGGCCGCGGTGGCGCCGGCCGCCACCGCCGCGGCGCCGTCGGCACCGCGCTCGGAGATCGCCGAGGGCAAACAGCTCACCGAGGACAACGGCTGTACCGCCTGCCATTCGCCCGGACAAGAGAAGCTGGTCGGCCCCGGCTGGGGCGGCCTCTACGGCTCCACGGTCACGCTCGCGGACGGCTCCACGGTGATCGCCGATGACGCCTACCTCACCGAATCCATCCTCAATCCCGATGCCAGGATCGCCCATGGCTTCGAGGCCGGCGCGATGCCCTCGTTCGCCGACATGCTCGATGACAAGCAGGTGGCCGCGATCGTCGCCTATCTCCGCACCTTGAAGGACCGCAAGCCATGATCCGCATCGAATATGAGACGCAACGCCTGAGCCTGCGCTTCTTCCTGCTGATGCTGGCGCTCTACTTCGTGCAGGTCGGCTTCGGGCTGATGCTGGCGGCCCAGCATATCGATCCGAAATTGCTGGCCGGCACGCTCAACTTCAACGTGGCGCGCGCCCAGCACCTCAATCTCGGCATCTTCTGGATCCTGTCCGGCTTCATCGCCACCATGCTGTTCGTCGGCCCGTTGCTGTCGAAGCGCGAGCTGGCGGCGCCGTGGCTGATCAAGTTTCTGTTCTATGCGCTGCTTGCGGTGGTGGCCTGGAACGTCGGCACGCAGGTGCTGGCGCAATGGGGCATCGCCGGGTGGTGGAAGGGCCAGCCGCTGTTGCAGGAGGGACTGGAATATCTCGAAGCCGGCCGCATCGCCGATGTCGTCATCCTGATCGGCTTCGCCATCGTCTGCTACGTCATCGTGCGCAGTTTTCCGCCGCTGTCGCAGTGGAACGAAATCCATTGGGGCCTCGGCCTCGGCGTGGTGGCGCTGACCGCGGTGTGGGTGTTCGGCCTGTTCTTCATCGAACGCCTCGACCTGCAGGAATATTTCCGCTGGTACGTGGTCCACTACTGGGTCGAGGGCGTGTGGGAGGTGATCCACATCGCGCTGGTCGGCTTCCTGTTGGTGCTGATGTTCAAGGCCGACGTCAAATCGGTCGGCTACGCGGTGTTCTGGGGCATCTCGCTGGTGTGGCTGTCGGGCCTGCTCGGCAACGCGCACCATTATTTCTGGGTCGGCACGCCGGAGTTCTGGCAGTTCTGGGGCTCGCTGTTCAGCGCGCTGGAGCCGCTGCCGCTGATCTTCTGCTTCTGGCACATCTATCTCGACGCCCATCAGGACGGAAAACCGGTCGCTAACTTCCCGGCCTTCGCCTTCCTGCTCGGCTCGGTGGTGCTCGAACAGGTCGGCGCCGGCATCCTCGGCTTCACCATGACGTTCGCGCTCACCAACGTGTGGTCGCACGGCACCTGGGTGACGCTGAGTCACGCCCATCTGGCGCTGTTCGGCACCTTCGGCATGCTCGGCCTTGCCGCCGCCTACTACGCGGTGCCGGTGGTGCGCGGCGTAGAGCGTTTCGACCAGCGCATCGGCACGCTCGCGTTCTGGCTGGTGTTCACCGGCATGCTCGGGCTCGGCTTCGCCTTCGCCATCGGCGGCACCATCCAGGTGTTCGTCTACCGCACGCTCGGGCTCGACTGGTTCGGCGGCGACGTTGCGCCGGCGATGCTCGCGACAAAACTGCTGGTGCCGATCTTCGGCCTGATCTTCGCGACCGGCACCTGCCTTCTGGTGTTCGACCTGATGACGCTCGGCTATCGCCCGCTGCCGGCGACGGCTGCGCGGGCGCCTGCCGTTGCCGTCGCCGCTGCCCCGACGCGGTGGAGCCGGCTCCTGACCGGCTGGGAGGCCGGGCTGTGGCTGCTCGCGATGTGGGTGTTCGGCGCCATCATCACCCTCGGGCTGCTCAGCTTCAATCTCGACACCGTGCGGCAGGGCAATGCCACGTTCCCCTACCTGATGGGCGGTGTCGGCTATCCGGGGCTGTTGTCGGTGACGCTGTTGTTCGTCTGGCGGTTCTTAAGTTCGCTCGCCGCGCGCAGCCGCGTGCCGCAAGCGCAAGCCGCGCCGGCCGTGCTGGCGCAGCCCGAGCCGGTGGCCGCGATATGAACCGCCGTCAGCGCCGCCGCCACACGAACAGGCTCGACATGGCGTAATTCCACACCACGCCCATCAGCGCGCCGGCGGCGCCGGCGAGCCACCACACCGGGCTCTGGCCGTAGATGGAGAACGCCACGCCGACATTGGCGAACAGGCCGACGCTGCACACGCCGTAGAACGCCAAAAGGCCGCGCACCAGCGCGGCGCCCTTGAGGCGCTGGTCGCGGTAGGTGAGAAAATTGTTGAGCAGAAAATTGCTGGTCATCGCCACCAGCGCGGCGACGCCCTGCGCCTCGGCGAACGGCACGGCCGTGAAACTGACCAGCAGATAGAGCGCGGCGAGGTGCACGATGAGGCCGATGGCGCCGACCGCCGCGAACAGGAGGAAGCGCAGCGACACCGCATCGTTGGTCAGCTTGGCGAGCAGCAGCCCGAGAAAGTCCATCGCCACCATGGAATCGAGCTTGCTCTCGCCGGCATGGCGCGTGCCGAACACGAACGGCACCTCGACAATGGCGAGTTGGCCGCGCGACGACGCCAAAATGTCGAGCAGAATCTTGAAACCCTGCACCGACAGCTGTGGCGCCACCGCCTCGAAGCGCTCACGGCGGATCATGAAGAAGCCGCTCATCGGATCGGCGACGGTGATGCGCAGCAGCTTTTGCGCAAGCGTGGTCGCGAACGACGAAATGCCCTGCCGGCGCCGGTCGAAGCTCGACGAACTGCCGCCCTCGACATAGCGGCTGCCGATGGCGAGGTCGGCGCCCTCGTCCTTCAGCTTCGCCAGCATGACCGGCAGCCGCGTCTCGTCGTGCTGGAGGTCGGCGTCGATCACCGCGACATAAGGCGCGCTGGAGGCCAGGATGCCCTCGATGCACGCGCCCGACAGCCCGCGCCGACCGATGCGGCGCAGCACGCGGGCGCGCGGATCGCGGCGCGCCAGGTCCTTCACCACGTCCCAGGTGCCGTCGGGGGAATCGTCATCGACGAAGATCGCTTCCCACGCCACGCCGTCGAGCGCCTCGGCCAGCCGCTGGAACAGCCCAGCCACGTTGTCGCGCTCGTTGAAGGTCGGCACGATCACCGAAAGGTCCGGGGCGCCGGCGGCAACGGCAGGGCGCGGAGGCAGGGCGCTAACGGGGGCGCGAAGGGGGGCGTCGGTCATGGCGCCCTGCTATATCCGCCGCCCCCTACGCTGCCAAGGGCGGCAGCGCCGGGCAACCATGTCCCGGGCGCGGATAGCGGCGTGCAACGCCCGCGCCGCAGAACCGGGACCGTCACAAGGGATGACGTTCCATTTGCTGCGGTCCCGGATCAGCAGCGCGGCATCTCATGCCGCGCAGCATCCGGGACACAGGCGCCTGGGAGCCTTTTTGCTTAGGCCCCAAAAAAGCCAACGACCACGAACAGACCCGGCAAGCGCGTACATCCGGCGCTGCCAAATCGGTGCGTGGTCGTCCCGGCGGCGGAGCAAGGGGGGATTGCATCGACGCCGCCGTTGATGACCAGATAGGAAGGCATTGCGGCCTTTTCAAGGGTTCCGCAACATGCCCATGGAGAAGGCCAATGGCGACCAAGGCAGGGACGGCAAAAACGGCACGGACGGCAAAAAAGGATGCGGCGAAGACAGGCACCATCCGCATCGGCATCGGCGGCTGGACTTTTGCGCCCTGGCGCGGGGTGTTCTACCCGGACAAGCTGGCGCAGGCCAAGGAACTGAGCTACGCCGCCAGCCACCTCACCTCGATCGAGATCAACGGCACGTACTACGGCTCGCAGAAGCCGGAGAGTTTTCGCAAATGGGCGCGCGAGGTGCCGGACGGTTTTGTGTTCTCGTTGAAAGGCCCGCGCTTCGCCACCAACCGCCGGGTGCTGGCGGAAGCGGGCGACTCGGTGAAGCGCTTTTACGATTCCGGCGTGCTGGAGCTTGGCGACCGGCTCGGCCCGGTGCTGTGGCAGTTCGCGCCGACGAAAAAGTTCGACGAAGCCGATTTCGGCGCCTTCCTCGAACTGTTGCCGCGCAAGCTGGAGGGGCGCGTGCTGCGCCACGTCGTCGAGGTGCGTCACGACAGTTTTTGCACGCCGGCGTTCATCGCCCTGCTGCGGCGTTTTGCGGTGCCCGTGGTCTACGCCGAGCACGCCACCTATCCGGCGATCGCCGACATCGCGAGCGACTTCGTCTACGCGCGGCTACAGAAGGGCCACGACGACGTGCCGACCTGTTATCCGCCCAAGGCGCTCGACGCCTGGGCCAAGCGGCTCGCCACCTGGGCCGCCGGCGGCGCGCCCGACGACCTCGCCCGCGTCAGCAATGAGCCTGCGAAGAAGGAGCCGCGCGACGTGTTCGCCTACCTCATCCACGAGGGCAAGGTGCGCGCACCGGCCGGCGCCATGGAGCTGATCAAGCGGCTGACGTAAGGTCCCCTCACCCCATCGTCATGCCCGCACGCGTTGCGGTCACACACCCCCACCCTTCCCTATAAACCCCCACCCTACCCTCCCCCTTCTAGGGGGAGGGATAAAGGGAGGGGCGAGCCACGCCGCTCCCTACTTCTGCGTCAAAAACCCGTGCAGCGCCTCGGTGAAGGCATCGGCCTGCTCGACGTTGGAGATGTGCGCGGCATCGAGGATGGTCAGGCTCGCGCCGGCGATACCGCTGCGGATCGTCTCCGCCGCCTCCACCGTGGTCGATTTGTCGTAGCGGCCGGCGATCACCAGCGTCGGGCGCGTGATCTTCGGCAGCAACGCGCGCTGGTCGAGCGTCGACAGCGCCTCGCAGCAGGCGATGTAGCCCTCGGCCGGCGTAGCCACCAGCATCGCCTTCATCCGCGCCGTCGCCTCGGGGTCGCGCTTGCGGAAATCCTCCGTCAGCCAGCCGGCGATCACCGTATCGGCGATGGCGGCAAGCCCCTGCTCTTTCACCGCCTTGATGCGGGCGAGCCAGTTCGACGGGTCGGGGTAATAGCAGGCAGTGTTGGCGAGCACGAGCCGGTCGAACCGCTCGGGCGCGTTGGCGCCCAGCCACTGGCCGACCATGCCGCCCATCGACAGCCCGCACCAGTGGGTCTTTTCGATCTTCAGGTGATCGAGGATCGCCAGTACATCGCGGCCGAAACGCTCCATCGCATACGGCCGCGGATCGATGCTCGATGCGCCATGGCCGCGGCGGTCGTAACGGATGATGCGGAAGTCGTCGGCAAGGGCCGCGACCTGCGGCTCCCACATCGCAAGCGTGGCCCCGAGCGAGTTGGAGAACATCAGCACCGGGCCGTCCGCGCGGCCGTCGAGACTGACGTTGAGCTGGCAGCCGTCACCGGCATCGATCAAAGGCATTGTATGCGGTCCTCCGTGTCAGGATTGGTCGAGCGAGGCAAGCAGACGGTCGATCAGCGCCTGCGCCACACCTTGATAACCGGCAGGATCGAACAGCCGCCCGAGCGCCTCGGGCGCAAGATGGCCGGTCACGTCGCTATTTTCGCCGAGCACCTCGCGCAAGCCGCGGCCGCTTGCGAGCGCGGCGCGGCTCGCCGCCTCGACGAGCTGGTGCGCGCGCGCCTTGCCGATTTTTTCGGCGAGCGCCATGGTCACCGCCTCGGCCATCACCAGGCCATGCGTGGCATCGAGGTTGGCGCGCATGCGCGCGGCGTCGATCGTCATTCCCTCGGCGAGTTCAACCATCGCCGCGACCGCGCCGGACGTGACCAGCGCCATCGTCGGCAGCATCGGCCATTCGGCGTGCCAGGCGCCGGGGCTGCGCTCGTGCTCCTGCACCTGGGCGGCGAAGATGGTGGCGGCAAGGCCCGGCGCCATCGCCGCGGCCGCGAGCGCGCCGGCGGACGCCACCGGGTTGCGCTTGTGCGGCATCGTGGTCGAGCCGCCGCGACCTTCGCCCGCCGGCTCGAAGGCTTCCGCGACGTCGGTCTGCATCAGGAGCGACACGTCGCGCGCGATCTTGCCGCAACTGCCGCACAGAATCGCGAACACGCTCGCCGCTTCCGCGATGCGGTCGCGCTGGGTGTGCCAGGGCGCCGGCGGCAGCGGCAGGGCGAGTTCGCGGGCCAGATGCCCGGCCACCACAAGCCCCTTGTCGCCGAGCGCGGCCAGCGTGCCGGCGGCACCGCCGAATTGCAGCGCCAGCCCCTCGGCGCCGAGCCGCTTCAGCCGCGCGCGGTCGCGCGCCAGCGCGGCGGCATAGTGCGCGAGCTTCAATCCAAACGGCATCGGCAGCGCATGCTGCAACAGCGTGCGCGCCACGGCCGGGGTGTCGCGGTGCGCCCGCGCCAGCGCCGCAAAACCGTCGATGGCGCGCGTGAGATCGCCGATCAAAAGGTCGATGGCCGCGCGCAGCGTCAGCATGGTCGCGGTGTCGATGACGTCCTGGCTGGTCGCGCCCCAATGGACGTAGCGCGCCGCATGCGGGTCGGTGCGGGCCACCTGCGCCGTCAGCGCCTTGACCAGCGGGATCGCGAGGTTGCCGGCGCGGCTCGCGACCTCGGCCAATTCCACGCGGTCATAGGCGTCGGCCCAGCACGCCGCCTCGATCGGCGCCACCGCGGCCGCCGGGATGACGCCGGCCCTGGCCTCGGCGCGCGCCAGCGCCGCCTCGGTGTCGAGCATGGCCTGCAGCATCGCGCCGTCGTCGTAGACGGCGCGCATCGCTGCGCTGGAGAACAACGGCGCCAGCAGGGGAAGGGAAGCGGTACTCATCGGCGCGCGCACCCTATCGGTTTTCGCGCAAAGGGGAAACCGTTCCAGCCTGCGTTCTTGCATCGCATTATGAACCGCCGGTCTTTTCTTCGCGCCAAGCGTAGGGTAGTGGGAGGGTTTAATCCCGGCGTGACGGAGTTAAGCGACCATGGCGATGACGATGAACGGCGAAGTGCAGTTGGCTGCCCCGCGCGAAGCGGTGTGGGCCAAGCTGAACGACCCCGAGGTGCTGAAAGCCTGTATTCCCGGCTGCGAGGAGTTGGAGCAGACCGAGGACGGCGGCTTCCGCGCCGTCGCCAAGATGAAGGTCGGTCCGGTCTCGGCCCGCTTCAAGGGCCGCGTGACGTTAAGCGACCTCGATCCGCCGAACGGCTACAGGATCTCCGGCGAGGGCGAAGGTGGCGTCGCCGGCTTTGCCAAGGGCGGCGCGGTGGTGGCGCTGGCCGAAAAGGACGGCGGCACGCTGCTCACCTACAACGTCGAGGCGCAGATCGGCGGCAAGCTGGCGCAGCTCGGCCAGCGCCTGATCAACGGCGCGGCCAAAAAGATCGCCGACGAGTTTTTTACAAAGTTCGCCGATGCCGTGCAGGCCCCTGCGGCTTAGAGCGCGTCCCTATATTGAAGCGAGCCGCGCGCCAGCTCGCTTCCACGTCGCCCGCGGGCTTGAGACCCGCGGGTCCATCTCCTCCACGTCACCCGCGGGCTTGACCCGCGGGTCCGTCTCCTCCACGTCACCCGCGGGCTTGACCCGCGGGTCCGTCTTTTCAAGAAAGATGGATTGCCGGGTCAAGCCCGGCAATGACGACAGTGGATGGATTGCCAGGACGAAAGGGCGTTCACGCCCGTCTTCGACAGGCTATGCCCGGCAATGACGAGGAAAGGCCATGACGGAGACGGCCAAACCCCTTGACGGGGTGACGGCGCGGGCGGATGGTCGCTTGAGATGTATTAAGTATCCGCGACGGAAAGCATATGATCAAGCCTTCATCGACGCCGCCGGCCTCCGTCGATGCGACCCTCGCTCTGCTCGAAAGCCAGAACTATCTTGCCGAACGCGCGCTCGCGACGGTCGTCTACCTGTCGCTCCGCATGCAGCGGCCCTTGTTCCTCGAAGGCGAAGCCGGCGTCGGCAAGACCGAGATCGCCAAGGTGCTGGCCAAGGCGCTCGGCCGCCGGCTGATCCGCCTGCAATGCTACGAGGGGCTCGACGCTGCCGCTGCGGTCTACGAGTGGAACAGCGCGGCGCAGATGATCGCGATCCGCGTTGCCGAAGCGAGCGGCCAGACCGACCGCGACCAGCTCGTCCACGACATCTTCGCCGAGCAGTTTCTGATCAAGCGGCCGCTGTTGCAGGCGCTCGAACCTGATACCGCCGGTCCGCCGGTGCTGCTGATCGACGAACTCGACCGCGCCGACGAGGCGTTCGAAGCCTACCTTCTGGAAATCCTCAGCGACTTCCAGGTGACGATCTCGGAGCTTGGCACGGTGCGCGCGCCGGCCCCGCCGATCGTCATCATCACCTCCAACCGCACCCGCGAGATTCACGACGCGCTGAAGCGCCGCTGCCTCTATCACTGGGTCGATTACCCTTCCGCCGAGCGCGAACTCGCCATCGTGCGCGCGCGCGTGCCGGCGCTGCCCGGCCAGTTGTCCGAGCAGGTGGTGGCGTTCGTGCAGGCGCTGCGGGCGCAGGATTTCTACAAGTCGCCGGGCGTCGCCGAAACCATCGACTGGGCCACCGCGCTCAGCGCGCTGGACGCCCGCTCGCTGACCCCGCAGGTGGTCGGCGATACCCTTGGCGCGCTGTTGAAGTACCAGGACGACATTGCCCGCGTGCAGGGCGACAAGCTCGCCCGCATGGTCAAGGACGCCGTCGATCCGGTCGCGTGAGGTTTCGATGAACGACACGCCGCCCGGCTCCGGCCTGATCGCCGCGAACATCGTGGGCTTCGCCCGCGGCTTGCGCGCGGCCGGGCTGCCGGTCGGCCCCGGCGCGGTGCTCGATGCACTGGCAGCGCTGCGGCTGATCGACATCGGCCGCCGCGACGAGGTCTATACCACGCTGCAATCGATCTTCGTGACTCGGCGCGAGCACATGCTGATTTTCGCGCAAGCCTTCGACCTGTTCTTCCGCGTCGCCGAGGAATGGAAGCACCTTCTGGAATCGATCCCGCTGCCGGCCGAGGCACAGAAGCCGCCGCCGGCGGCGGCGCGCCGCGTGCAGGAAGCGTTTTCAACGATGCAGGCGCGCGACCGCGGCGAAACCATCGAGGAAACGGTGCGGCTGTCCGTCTCCGACCGCGAGGTGTTGCAGCGCAAGGACTTTGCCCAGATGAGCGCCGCCGAGATCGCGGACGTCACCGCCGAGGTGGCGCGGATGCGGCTGCCGCAGGCCGAACTGACGACGCGGCGCTTTCGCCCCGACCGCCGCGGCCATCGCCTCGACCTGCGCCGCACCTTGCGCGAGAGCCTGCGCTCGGGTGGCGAGATCGTCGATGTTGCGCGCCTTGGCCGCCGCACCCGGCCGGCACCGATCGTGGCGCTGCTCGATATCTCCGGCTCGATGAGCGAATATACCCGGCTGTTCCTGCATTTCCTGCACGCGGTCACCGACGCCCGCAAGCGCGTCTCGGTGTTTCTGTTCGGCACGCGGCTGACCAACGTGAGCCGGCCGTTGCGCATGCGCGATCCGGACGAGGCGCTGGCCGCCTGCTCGGCCGCGGTCGAGGACTGGGCCGGCGGCACCCGCATCGCCACCTCGCTTCAGACCTTCAACAAGCTGTGGGCGCGGCGCGTGCTCGGCCAGGGCGCGATCGTGCTGTTGATTTCCGACGGGCTGGAGCGCGAGGCCGACCAGCGTCTCGCCTTCGAGATGGATCGCCTGCACCGCTCCTGCCGCCGGCTGATCTGGCTCAATCCGTTGTTGCGCTTTGAGGGGTTCGAACCAAAGGCGCAGGGCATCAAAATGATGCTGCCGCATGTTGACGAATTCCGTACCGTGCACAACTTGAAGTCCATCAAGAGTTTGATCGAAGCGCTTTCGGCTGCGCCGCCACCGCGCGGACGCGAAGCGGCCCGGCCCGCCGCGTAACGACAGAAAGGGGCAGACATGCTCAGCACCGATCAGGATATCCTCAAAGCCGCCGAGGACTGGCACAAGGCCGGTCGCGGCGTCGCGCTCGCCACCGTGGTCGAGACCTGGGGCTCGGCCCCGCGTCCGGCCGGCTCCAGCCTTGTCATCAACGACGAAGGCTCGTTCCTCGGCTCGGTCTCGGGCGGCTGCGTCGAGGGCGCGGTGGTGACGGAGGCGCTCGACGTCATCCCCTCGGGCGAGCCGAAACTGCTGGAATTCGGTGTCGCCGACGAGACCGCCTGGCAGGTCGGGCTGTCGTGCGGCGGCACCATCCGCGTGTTCGTCGAAAAGCTCGGCGAGGCGACTGCCGGCAAGGGAGCCACCGGCCACAAGGGAGCCGCATCATGACCCCGCAGACCCTTCTCACCCTCAATGCCGAGCGCGCCGCGCGCCGCCCGGCGATCGTCGTCACCGACATCGCCAGCGGCGACCAGCGCCTGGTCAAGGCCGCCGACATCGCCCGCGATCCGCTGCACGAGATGCTGGAGGCGCAGTTGCGCTCGGGCAAGAGCGGCACCGTCGAGGTCGGCGGCAAAAAGCTGTTCCTCAACGTGCACGCGCCGGCGGCGCGGCTCGTCATGATCGGCGCGGTGCATATCAGCCAGGCGCTGGCGCCGTTGGCGCGGATGCTCGACTACGACGTCACCATCGTCGATCCGCGCACCGCCTTCGCCAGCCCCGAGCGCTTCCCCGACGTCACCGTGATTGCCGAATGGCCGGACGTGGCGTTGCCGCCGCTCAACATCGATCCCTATACCGCGTTCGTGGCGCTGACCCACGACCCCAAGATCGACGATCCGGCGCTGACGCACGCGCTGTCGCGCGGCTGCTTCTACATTGGCGCGCTCGGCTCCCGCAAAACCCATGGCAAGCGCGTCGAGCGGATGCGCGCCGCCGGTATCCCGGAGGCGCAGATCGCCTCGATCCACGCACCGATCGGGCTGAATATCGGTGCGGTGTCGCCGGCCGAGATCGCAGTGGCGATCATGGGCCAGATCACCGCGGCGCTGCGGTTGCCAAACGTAGAGGCCAAAGCGGCATGAAGTTCGGCCCGCTGGCGCCACGCGACGCCATCGGCGGCGTCACGGTCCACACCATCCGCCAGGGCGATTTCGTGCTGCGCAAAGGCACGACGGTCGGCCCCGCCGAGGCGCAGGCGCTGGAAGCCGCCGGCGTCAGTGAGGTGGTGGTGGCACGGCTCGACGCCGACGAGATCTCGGAGGACGTGGCCGCCGGGCGCATCGCCAGGGCGGTCGCGGGCGACGGCGTGAGCGTCGAACGGCCGTTCACCGGCCGCGCCAACCTGTTCGCGGAGCGCGCCGGCGTGCTGGTGGTGGACCGCGAAGGCGTCGACCACATCAACCTGATCGACGAGGCGATTACTTTTGCCACGCTCACCGCGTTCAAGCCGGTGGTCGCCGGCGAGATGATCGGTACCGTCAAGATCATCCCGTTCGGCATCAAGGCGCGGCTATGCGACGAGGCGATCGCCGCGGCCGCCGCGAACGCCACGATCCGCGTCGCGCCCTATGTCATCAAGCGGGTCGGCGTGGTCTCGACGCTGCTGCCGGGCCTGGCGCCGAAGGTGATCGAAAAGACCATCCGTGTCACCGAGGGGCGGCTTAAGCCGGCCGGCGCCACGATCATCGCCGAAACGCGCGTGGCGCACGATGGCGGCGAGCTTGCCCCGGCGGTGCGCGCCATGCTTGAGCGCGGTGCCGAACTGGTGCTGGTGTTCGGCGCCTCGGCCATCGCCGACCGCCGCGACGTCATTCCCGCCGCCATCGAAGCGGTCGGCGGCCGCATCCAGCATTTCGGCATGCCGGTCGACCCCGGCAACCTGCTCTTGATCGGCGAGGCGAACGGCGTGCCGGTGATCGGCGCGCCGGGCTGCGCGCGCTCGCCCAAGGAAAACGGTTTTGACTGGGTGCTGACCCGCGTGCTGGCCGGGCTGCCGATCAGCCGCGCCGACATCACCGGCATGGGCGTCGGCGGCCTGTTGATGGACATCGTGACGCGGCCGCAGCCGCGCTCCGCCCTCTCCATCGAGACCAGCCACCGCGTTGCCGCCGTCATTCTCGCGGCCGGCCGGTCGACCCGCATGGGCGGCCCCAACAAGCTGCTCGCCGACCTCAAGGGCCGGCCGCTGGTGCGCATCGTCGCGGAACAGGCATTGGCCTCGAAGGCGGCCGAGACCATCGTCGTCACCGGCCACCAGCGCGCCGAGGTCGAGGCGGCGCTCGGCGATTTGCCCGTGCGCTTCGTCCACAACCCGGATTTCGCCGAAGGACTGGCCACCTCGGTCAAGACCGGGATCACCGCGGTGTCGGCCAATGCCGACGGGGCCGTGGTGTGCCTCGGCGACATGCCGCTGATCGACGCCCACCTGATCGACCGCCTGATCGCGGCGTTCGCGCCCGAGCGCGGCCAGTTCATCGCGGCCCCCGTCAGCGATGGCCGTCGCGGTAACCCGGTGCTGTGGGGGCAGCGTTTCTTCCCCGAACTGATGAAACTGGAAGGCGACATCGGCGCCCGCCACCTGATCGCCGCCAACAGCGAAGCGGTGGCCGACGTCGCCGTCGAAGGCCGCAGCGCCTTCCTCGACATCGACACCCCCGAGGCGCTCGCCGACGCGCGGGCGTAGAGCCTCCTTTCGCACCGGGTGTCCCGGGCGCGGTGCGGCGTGAAACGATGCACCGCCGAGCCGGGACCGTCGCGGGCGCTGCGGCCGGTACGATCCCGGATCGGCGAAGCGGCACTGCGCACCGCATCGCGTCCGGGATGCGGGCACCACGTCTTCAGAGCGGTTCCTATTTAGACGGAAACACTTTGTTTCGTCATGGCCGGGCGTAGCCGTTCGATAGAACGGCGTTCCAAAGAACGCCTATGCCCGGCCATCCACGTCTTTCTTCGCTGAAATTCCGAAGACGTGGATACCCGGCATAAAGCCGGGCATGACGGATTGCCAATTCCGCCTAAAGCAAACCTGCTCTAGAGAATGGCCGCGGCGCGGCGCCGTCATCCTTCATTCACCAAGTCGAAACGCTCGCCAGCCTAAAGTGCGCACTCACGGGTTGGGGGAAGACAATCGTGACACGATCTCGAAACTGGCGCCGCGCCATCGCCGCGGCGGGCAGCATGGCGTTGCTGCTGGCGCTCGGCGGATACGGTGCAGAGGCCGCCGGCGCGCTCGCCGTCGGCAAGTGCGGCGCTTATGGCCACGCGTTCGACTATGGCTCCGAGCACGCGGCGATCTCGGCGGCGCGCGACAAGTGCAAGGGGCACTGCACGGTGATCCCGATCAAGCGCGCCTGTGCCGCGCTGTCGGTGGACATGGTCAACCCGTGCGGCGCCCACGGCTACGCGGTCGGCCCGCGCATTTCCACGGCGCAGAACAACGCGCTGCGCGAGTGCTACAATTACGGCGGCAAGGAATGCGTGATCCGCGCCTTCACCTGCGACGCGCGCGGATAGAATGAGTTTCGATCGTGTCCGCCATCGCTCCGCGCTCGGCGCCCCCCTCTCCCCTCGGGGGAGAGGGTTGGGGTGAGGGGGATCGGACTTGGCAATTAAGCTCGATCTCCTCACCCGGATCGCTCGCGCGATCCGACCTCTCCCCATGGGAGAGGTGATTTACCTCAGCGGCGATCCACTATGATCGGTGGATGTTCCAGCAGGCTTAAGGTGAGGACATGACCGACGACGAACGCCGGACCGGCGGCGAAGCACGGCGACGCAAAATTCTCGGCAACGCCTGGGTGGACAAATCCGCCGCCGGGGCGAACGCCTTCAACGCCGACTTCCTCGACCTCATCACCCGCTACGCCTGGGGCGAGATCTGGACCCGGCCGCATTACGACGAGCGCACCCGGCGCATCTTGGTGATCGGCACCATGGTGGCGCTGCAGCACTGGGACGAATTGCGCATGCATGTGCGCGCAGCACTCAGCGAGGGCGGCTTCTCGCCGGACGACATCAAGGAAATCGTCCTGCAGCAGGCGATCTATTGCGGCGTGCCGGCGGCCAATCACGCCATGAAGGAGGCGGCCTCCGTCATGCGTGAACTGGGCCTGTTGCCGCCGTAGCTGTGGCATGCGCCTCTGCTGCGCCGATCGCGGCCGGCCGTGTCCACGGCTCCACCAGCACCAGGATGGCGGCCCCGAGCAGCAACAGCGACTCGGTCGCGTGCAGGTGCAGCGCCGCGCCCTCCCCGGCCCGCGCCGCCAGCATCATGCCGGCGAAGCTGAACAGCCCGCTGAGCGTCAGCGCGATCGCCAGCGGTTCGTCGCCGGCACCGGCGAGCCGCCGCCGCCTGCTGGCGATCTGCAGCAGAAACACCAGGACGAACGCCGCCACCGTCAGCCGCACCACGGCCAGCCCCCACGCCGCCCGCGCCATGCCGAGCGCGGCCAGCTGCATCTCGTCGCTGAAAAACACCCCGAAGGCGATGTTGGAGCGGTCGTAGAGGCCCCTGATCGGCGATTCCACGATCTGAAGTGCGCTCATCACCCACGCCGGCACCAGATAAGCCGCAACCAGTGCGGCATTGTAGTCGCTGATCCGCCAGGTTCCGATCATCGCCCGTCCTGATCTTATGCTTGAGCATGATCTTGTCCGAAAACCGGTTCCCACTTTTCGGGATCATGCTCGAGAGTTCTGGCGGCGACCGCACCGCCATTGCCACCAAAGCGCGGCCACCCCTGCGCGACAATTTAAACCCTTTGTTAACCTTAACGCGGAGCCGCCCGCAAAGACATGTGGACAACGCCTGCCCCGGCCGGCGCCCGTGTCCCGGATGCAGCGCGGCACAAAATGCCGCGCTGCTGGTCCGGGACCGTTTTGACCCCCGGCGTCCGTGGCGGTCCCGGTTCTGCGCCGCAGCGCTTCGCGCTGCGCCGCGCCCGGGACACGGTTGTCCGGCACTGGCCCGCATCACCGGCCACTTCCGACCCACCCGATCCCCACCTACCCTCCCCGCGCCCGGGGACACGGCGGCGCTTGATGATTCCATCGGAAGCAACAATGCTCTAGAACGTCGATAACGATACGGTGGGGGGCGATGGACTATTTCGCGCAGCAGTTGATCAACGGGCTGGTGCTCGGTTCGATCTACGGCCTGATCGCCATCGGCTACACGATGGTCTACGGCATCGTCGGCATGATCAACTTCGCCCATGGCGACGTGTTCATGATCGGCGGCATGACCTCGCTGATCGTCTTCCTGATCCTGGTCTCGTTCGGCCTGACCGCGGTGCCGCTGATCCTGCTGGTGGTGCTCCTGGTGGCGATGGCCGTCACTGCCCTCTACGGCTGGACGGTGGAGCGCATCGCCTACCGCCCGTTGCGCCAGTCGTTCCGGCTCGCGCCGATGCTGTCGGCGATCGGCATGTCGTTCGTGCTGTCGAATTTCGCGCAAGTGGCGCAAGGCGCGCGCGTCAAGCCGGTGCCGCCGATCATCGGCGGCGGCCACACCCTCTACGAGCAGGACGGCTTTGCGGTGCAGCTCTCCAATGTGCAGATCGTCGTCGTGATCACCACCGTGGTGCTGCTGACGATCTTCACCTTCATCGTGGCGCGCACCCGCTTCGGCCGCGACATGCGCGCCTGCGAGCAGGACCAGACCATGGCGGCGCTGCTCGGCGTCAATGTCGATCGCACCATCTCGATGACCTTCGTCACCGGCGCCGCGCTCGCCGCCGTCGCCGGCCTGATGTACCTGCTTTATTATGGCGTGGTCGATTTCGCGATGGGCTTCGTCGCCGGCATCAAGGCGTTCACCGCCGCGGTGCTCGGCGGCATCGGCTCGCTGCCCGGCGCCATGCTCGGCGGGCTCCTGATCGGGCTGATTGAGACGCTGTGGTCGGCCTACTTCTCCGTCGAGTACAAGGACGTCGCCGCCTTCTCGATCCTGATCCTGGTGCTCATCTTCCTTCCGACCGGCCTGCTTGGCCGTCCGGAAGTGGAAAAAGTCTGAGGCCCCGCGCGTGACCGCTGTCGCCACGCCCGTCAAGCCGGTATCGGCCAAGCCCCCGTCGGCCTACGATTTCGCCTTCGTGCTGAAAAAGGCGCTGGCCAGCGCCGCCATCGCGCTGGTGCTGTTCTCGCTGATGATCGGCATCCGCACCGAGGCTGGCCCCGCCGGACAACTGGTGTGGTGGACGCGCTTCAACGAACTGGCGATGATGGTCGCCGCGGTGTTCGTCGGCACGCTGGTGCTGGAGACCGGCCGGCAGTGGTTCGCAGCACTGCCGCGCGAACGCCTCGCGCTGCCGCCAACGCTTCGTGCCGCCGCGCGGCTTGCGGTCAAGCTGATCGGCCCGGCGCTGCTGATCTTCACGCTGCTGGTGCCGGTAATTTTCTACCAGCAACGCTACATCCTCGACCTCGGCATCCTCGTGCTGACCTACGTCATGCTCGGCTGGGGGCTGAACATCGTGGTCGGGCTCGCCGGCCTCCTCGATCTCGGCTATGTCGCCTTCTACGCAGTCGGCGCCTATTCCTACGCGCTGCTCGCCACCACCTTCGGCTGGTCGTTCTGGGTCTGCCTGCCGCTGGCCGGCATCCTCGCCGCGTTCTGGGGCATTCTGCTCGGCTTCCCGGTGCTGCGGCTGCGCGGCGACTACCTCGCCATCGTCACGCTGGCGTTCGGCGAGATCATCCGCCTCGTCATCGTCAACTGGCAGTCGCTGACAGGCGGGCCGAATGGCATCAGCGGCATTCCGCGCCCGACCGCGTTCGGCATTCCGCTGATCCCCGGCGAGAACGGCCTCGCGGCGCTGCTCGGCATCCCGTTCTCGCCGACGCATCGCGTAGTGTTTTTATTCTACCTCATCCTTGCCCTTGCGCTGATCACCAACTGGGTGACGATCCGCCTGCGCGCGCTGCCGATCGGCCGCGCCTGGGAGGCGCTGCGCGAGGACGAGGTCGCCTGCCGCGCGCTCGGCATCAACACCATCTCGACGAAACTCACCGCCTTCGCCATCGGCGCGATGTTCGGCGGCTTCGCCGGCGCGTTCTTCGCGACCCGCCAGGGCTTCATCAGCCCGGAGAGCTTTACCTTCCAGGAATCGGCGCTGGTGCTGGCCATCGTCGTGCTTGGCGGCATGGGCTCGCAGCTCGGCGTCGCCATCGCCGCCTTCGCCATGATCGGCGGGTTCGAGCTGTTCCGCGGCTTCGACCAGTACCGCATGCTGGTGTTCGGCTTCGCCATCGTCTTCATCATGGTGTGGCGGCCGCGCGGCCTGGTCGGCCATCGCGACCCGACGGTGTTTCTCAACAAACGCACGACGATCTCCGCCGATCTCGTCAAGGAAGGCCGCGGATGAACGCGCCCGGCCCCATCCTCGCCATCGCGCATCTGGCGATGCGCTTCGGCGGCATCCATGCCATCAACGACCTGTCGTTCACGGTCGAGCGCAACAAGATCACCGCGCTGATCGGGCCGAACGGCGCCGGCAAGACCACGGTGTTCAACTGCATCACCGGCTTCTACAAGCCGAGCGGCGGCGCCATCCACCTGACCCACGGCGACGGCCGCCAGTTCGCGCTGCACCGGCTCGGCGATTATCGCATCGCCAAGCTCGCCCATGTCGCGCGCACCTTCCAGAACATCCGGCTGTTCCCCGGCATGACGGCGCTGGAAAACCTGATGGTGGCGCAGCACAACAGCCTGATGCGCGCCTCCGGCTTCACCTTTCTCGGCCTGCTCAGTGCGCCCTCGTTCCGCGCTGCCGAGCGCACCGCCATCGAACTGGCGCGCGACTGGCTGGACCGCATCGGCCTGTTGGAGCGCGCCGATGATGCCGCCGGCAACCTGCCCTACGGCGCCCAGCGCCGCCTCGAGATCGCGCGCGCGATGTGTACGCGGCCGGCGCTGTTGTGCCTCGACGAGCCGGCGGCCGGGCTCAACGCCCGCGAGAGCGGCGAACTGAGCGAGCTGTTGCTGTCGATCCGCGACCACCACGGCACCTCGATCCTGCTGATCGAGCACGACATGAGCGTGGTGATGGAAATCTCCGACCACATCGTCGTGCTCGACCATGGCGTGAAGATTGCCGACGGCGCGCCGGCCGCGATCCGCGACGACCCGAAGGTGATCGCCGCCTATCTCGGCTCCGACGAAGAAGACGCCGCCGCCGTGATGGAGGGCGGCACATGAGGACTTCTCGCACCGTGTCCCGGGGGCGGTGCGGCGCTTTAGCGCTGCTCCGCGGAACCGGGACCTTCACAAGCGCTGCACGCCGTTACGGCCCCGGCTCAGCGAAGCAAGACGTCGTCTTGCATCGCGTCCGGGGCACGGAGGCAGCGTGATGAGCCCGCCCCTTCTCGCCATCGAGGGCCTGCATGCCGCCTATGGCCGCATCAGTGCGCTCAAGGGCGTCGATCTCGACATCCGCCGCGGCGAGATCGTGTCGCTGATCGGCGCCAACGGCGCCGGCAAATCGACGCTGATGATGAGCGTGTTCGGCCGCCCGCGCCCGCACGCCGGCCGCATCGTGTTCGACGGCCGCGACATCACCCGCCTGCCGGCGCACGAGATCGCGCGGCTGCATATCGCGCAGGCGCCCGAGGGCCGCCGCATCTTCCCGCGCATGAGCGTGGCCGAGAACCTGCGCATGGGCGCGGACGCCACCGATTCATCCGAAGCCGAGCGCGAGGCCGGCCTCAAGCGCGTGTTCGCGCTGTTTCCGCGCCTTGAGGAGCGGCTGACCCAGCGCGGCGGCACGCTGTCCGGCGGCGAGCAGCAGATGCTGGCGATCGGCCGCGCCCTGATGAGCCGGCCGCGCCTTCTGATGCTCGACGAGCCCTCGCTCGGGCTCGCGCCGCTGGTGGCGCGGCAGATCTTCGAGGCGGTGCGCACGCTCAACCGGCAGGACGGGCTGACCGTGCTGATCGTCGAGCAGAACGCCAACCATGCGCTGCGCCTCGCCCACCGCGCCTATGTGCTGGTCAACGGCCTGATCACCATGAGCGGCACCGGCGCCGAACTGCTGGCCCGGCCGGACATCCGCGCCGCCTATCTCGAAGGCGGCCGGCGCTGATGCGTCCCGGGCGCGGTGCCGCGGCGGCCCGAAACGAGCGTCCGTGTCCCGGACGCGGCGCAGCGCGAAGCGGTGCGGCGCCGAGCCGGGACCGTTGCGGATGCTGTCATTGGGACGATCTCGGGTCTGCGCCGCGGCACTGCGCGCCGCAGCGCGCCCGGGATACGGAGGCGATCGCAGCGAATCCCCCTGCCCTGCGGCAACTTGCGCCATCGGCGGTTGGGGGAAGCCGCACTTTGCCGATGACTCTTTTGCGGATTCGGCCGAAACTGCCGTCTATCCGGCGCCCCTCGCGGCGCGCCGAAACCTTGCAAGGATACAGCGTATGACATCAGCGAAATTTCCAGGTCTCGCGCTCGGCGCATCGCTTACGGCCCTGGCCTTGGCTATGGCCACGCCGCTGGCTGCCAATGCGCAGGATATCAGGATCGCCGTCGCCGGCCCGATGACCGGCGGCGAATCCGCTTTCGGCATGCAGATGAAGAACGGCGCCGAACAGGCGGTCGCCGACATCAACGCCGCCGGCGGCGTGCTCGGCAAGAAACTGAAGCTGGAAGTCGGCGACGACGCCTGCGACCCGAAGCAGGCGCGCTCGATCGCCGAAAAGCTGTCCGGCGAGGGCATCCCCTTCGTCGCCGGCCACTTCTGCTCGTCGTCCTCGATCCCGGCCTCGGAAGCCTATGCCGAGAACAACGTGCTGCAGATCACGCCGGCCTCGACCAACCCGCTGTTCACCGAGCGCAAGCTCAAGAACGTGCTGCGCATCTGCGGCCGCGACGACCAGCAGGGCGTCATCGCCGCGCAGTACATCGTCAAGAATTTCAAAGGCAAGAACGTCGCCATCCTCAACGACAAGACGACCTACGGCAAGGGTCTCGCCGACGAGACCAAGAAAGCGCTCAACGCCGCCGGCTTCCAGGAAAAGATGTTCGAGTCCTACAACAAGGGCGACAAAGACTTTAACTCCATCGTGTCGCGGCTGAAGCGCGACAACATCGATCTCGTCTATATCGGCGGCTACCATCAGGAGACCGGCCTGATCCTGCGCCAGATGCGCGACCAGGGCCTCAAGACGGTGCTGATGGCCGGCGACTCGATGAACTCGAAGGAGTTCGCCTCGATCGTCGGACCGCTCGCCGAGGGCACGCTGTTCACCTTCGGCCCCGATCCGCGCGAGAAGCCGACCGCCAAGGCGGTGGTCGAGGAGTTCAAGAAGAAGAACATCGATCCCGAAGGCTACACGCTCTACACCTACGCGGCGATGCAGCTCTGGACCGACGCGGTGAAGAAGGCCGGCTCGACCGATACGCAGAAGGTGATCGCCACCATCAAGGGAGCCGAATGGGACACCGTGCTCGGCAAGCTGTCGTTCGACGACAAGGGCGACCTCAAGATCATCGACTACGTCGTCTACAAGTGGGACGCCAAGGGCAACTACGCCCAGATCAAGGAGTGAGCGCGCGGCTTGCGCGTTCCCGTTCGTTCGTCCCGTCCTCTCCCCGCGTGCGGGGAGAGGATCAGTTCATAGCGACGCTCCCGCGTCCGCCTACTTCTTCTCCGGCAGCGCGCCCTCGGCCTTCAGCACCTCATGCGCCGCCTTGAACGCATCGAGGCCGGCCGGAATGCCGCAATAGACCGTGGCGTGCAGCAGGATTTCCTTGATCTCATCGACAGTGACGCCATTGGCGAGCGCGCCCTTGACGTGCAGCTTGATCTCCGGCGAGCGATTCAGCGCGGTCAGCATCGCCAGGTTGAGCATGCTGCGCGTCTTGTGCGACAGCCCTTCGCGGCCCCACGCATAGCCCCAGCACCATTCCGTGGTGATGCGCTGAAACGCCATCATGAAATCGTCGGCCTTGGCGAGGCTGCCGTCGACATACTCGGTGCCAAGCACCTTGCGCCGGACTTCCAGCCCCTTTTCGAATTGCGCACTCTCCGCCATCGATCACTCCATAGTCGTTAGACGGTCTCTCCTCAAGAATTGCGGCGCAACCGTCAGAGACCGAGATAGGCCGCGCGCACCGCGTCGTCACTGGCGAGCGCTTCGCTCGTGCCGGCAAGAACGACGCGGCCGGTTTCGATGACATAGCCGCGGCTCGCCACCGATAGCGCCAGCGCGGTGTTCTGCTCGACCAGCAGGATCGCCGTGCCGGTCTTGCTCACCGTCATCAGCGTATCGTGCAGTTCGTCCACCACCTTGGGCGCCAGGCCGTGGCTCGGCTCGTCGAGCAGCAACAGGCGCGGCATCAGCATCAGGGCACGGCCGACCGCCACCATCTGCTGCTCGCCGCCCGACAAGGTGCCGGCGCGCTGCGACAGCCGCTCCTCGAGACGCGGAAACAGCGCCAGCACCCGCTCGCGCCGCTCGCTCAAGTCGGCGGCGTTGCGCACCGCGTAGGCGCCGAGCATGACGTTTTCCTCCACCGTCATGTCGGGGAAGACGTGGCGGCCCTCCGGCACATGGGCGATGCCGAGGCCGGGGATATCGTGCGAGGCGCGCCCGACCAGCTCGACACCGTCGAAGCGGATGCTGCCGCGCGCCGCCACCAGCCCGGAAATGGTGCGCAACAGCGTGCTCTTGCCCGCGGTGTTGGCGCCGATCACGCAGACGAATTCGCCGGCGGCGACGCTGAGCGAAATGTCGTGCAGCACGTCGCCGGCGTCATAGCCGGCATAAAGCCGCTCGATGGTGAGAAGTGCGGGGGTATCCGTCATCGCCGCCTCGCCTATGCCGCCGAGCGGCCGAGATAGGCGCGCACCACATCCGGGTCGCGCGAGACCTCTCGCGGCGTGCCGGTGGCGATCACCTGCCCGAAGTTAAGCACGATGATGCGCTCGCACAGCGACATGATCGCCCGCATGTGATGCTCGACCACCACCAGCGTCAGCCCTTCGCCGCGCAGATCGCGCAGCAGCTTGAGAAACTCGTCCATCTCGACCGGGTTGAGCGCCGCCATCGCCTCGTCGAGCAGCAGGATCTGCGGCTCGGTGCATAACGCGCGCGCCACCTCGACGCGAGCCCGCTCGGGGAACGACAGGTTGTGCGCGAACTTGTCGGCGATGGCGCCGATGCCGACGCGATCGAGGCAGCGCCGCGCCAGATCACGCGCATCCTCGACAGAGTGCCGCATCAGGCCGCCGATCAGCACGTTATCGAGCACGGTGGAATCGAGAAACAGCGCGATGTTCTGAAAGGTCTTGACCATGCCGGCGGCGGCGACCTTGTGCGGCTTCAGCCCGACCAGGTTTTTGCCGTTGAGGCGGATGGTGCCGGCGTTCGGCCGGTGCAGCCCGACCAGCGTCGAGAACAGCGTGGTCTTGCCGGCGCCGTTGGGGCCGATCAGGCCGACGATCTCGCCCTGCGCCACATGCGCGGTGACATCGCTCAGCGCCGACAGCCCGCCGAAGCGCTTGGAGACGCCCTCGATCTCGAGAAGAGGTGCGGTCATGACGGCGCTCCCGGCTTGCGGCGGGCCACGAGACGCTGCCACAGCACGATGAAGCCGCGCGGCTCGACCAGGATGACGATGATGAGGAGCGTGCCGAACACCAGTTGCGCCAGCCCCGCGACCTGCGCGGAGAACACCTGGTTGGCCGCCTCCTCCAGCGGAATGACGAACAGCGCGCCGAGCAGCGGCCCGACCGCGGTGCCGATGCCGCCGACGATGGCGATCATCGCCACGCGGATCGACACCGACGCCACGCCGAACACGGTATCGGGATCGAAGAAATACTGGAACTGGGCGTAGAAGGTGCCGAGGCACGCGGTCAGCGCGCCGGACACGATCGCGGCGATGAT
>Ga0182792_1000841_pt1 | contig 27194 bp, 26 predicted proteins | sample Passage237B_FD_130497 | JGI IMG/M metagenome (GOLD analysis project Ga0182792, IMG submission 130497) | Cellulose adapted compost microbial communities from Newby Island Compost Facility, Milpitas, CA, USA - Passage2 37B (version 2) (version 2) ...
CGCCGATTCGGATACGACCCGTTACCTGAGAAATCATGGCTTTCGGGCGCTCCGCTTCACCTGGAACGACGGGATCGAGCGCCCCGAGTGGGTCGTTGACCAGATCAGGAAGGTTGTTGGTTCGTTTTAGGGGGAAATAGCGCCCGTAAAACGAACCTACCTGCCCTTTGCGGCGGCTTCTATGAGGGTGGCGGCTTCCTCTACGCCGTTTCGGGCCTGGAGGCGGGTCGAGATTGTGTTGAGCCGGTCGGCCAGGGACCGGTCTGCGAGTAGCTGGTCGATCGCGTCAAGCAGCTGCGCCGGCTCGTGGCGATAGGTGTCAAGGCGGTGGCCGAGACCCGTTTCCTCGATCCTCTGGGCGTTGTCGTGCTGATCCCAGAAAAGGGGCAGGACGATCATCGGCTTGCCGTTGTGCAGAGACTCGACGATCGTGTTGTTGCCGCCGTGAGTGATCACCAGGTCGACGTGAGGCAACAGCGATGTTTGGGGCAGGAACTCGGCCCCCGCCATCCGATCCCCCAAGCTCAGCTGGTCGTGAAGTGGACCCATCGAGACGATCGCCCGGTGCGGGGACGAATCGAGCGTGTCGATCAGGCGCTGCATCAGGCCGGTGTCAGCCGAGCCGAGCGATCCCAGGCTGAGGTAGAGCAGGGACCCCTCTCCGTTGCTGATCCGGTCGGGGATTTCCCATGCCTCATCGCTCGAGCGGATCGTCGAATCCAGGTTGTGCCAGAGCGGCCCGAGCGCCGTCGAACGGTCGTAGTCCGCCTCAGCCGGATAGGCGTAGAAGTTCAAATAGGGCGATTCGTGGATGAAGGCACGCTCCGGCAACGGCGGCGCCCCTCGCTCTTGGCAGAACTGGGTGAACTCATCGTGGAGCGGGCTCAGGACCCGGTCGTACTCGGCCCAGAACCTCGGCCAATCCGAACTGTCCGCCTGTGGCAGCCCGGAGAAGACCGGCGGCACACGCCGGTCGAACATCTCGGCCGGATTGCAGGAGACGATCCGGACCCAGGGCCGGCCGCTTGCCGGGAGTGCCGGGAAGGCGACCACATTGTCCTCCACCACGGCGTCGGCGTCGATCTCTTCGATGATCTCGGTCAACCGGTCGTCGACGTAGCGGGCGCCCTCGTAGAGCGCCCGGAAGGTCGGCTCGATGAAGCCGGTCAGCTGTTCGATGGTCGCCGTTCGGAAGACCGGCGCGTTCTCGGCGACGAAATCCTTCCAGAACTGGCCCGGCGCCTCTTCCTCTTCGGGTGGCGGGCCGAGCCGCATCAGGCGTTCTTCGAATCCCTGGGCTTCAAGGGTGCCGGCGAAGGATTCCTCGATGATGAAGACGACCCGATGACCCCTGGCCCGGAGCACGTTGCCGATTCCGACGCAGTTGTTGGTCGGACCGTAGGCGCCCTCCGGGAAAAAGGCGATCGTCAAGCCCACCGCACGCTTCTCCTCACGCGGCTGAACTTATCAGGCGGTCCCGGAGCGGACGGTAGAAATCGCTCAGTCGGTGGTGCTCACCCGATGGGCGTCGAAAACGGATTCGACGTGGCGCAGGCGGTTGATGCACTGCTTGAGCTGACCCGTGTCCCCCACTTCGATCACGAAACGGTTTCGAACCATCGGAGCGTTGGTCGTCAGCGACGCGGAAAGGATGTTTACCCCGACCTCGGAAAATGTCTTGGAAAGGTCCTCGAGCAGGCGGGTGCGGTCGTAGGCGTCGATCTGGATCTCGACCCTGAAGGTGGCCTCGTTCTCGCCCTCCCAGGCGACCTCGACCATGCGCTCCGGTGACTTTTCGAGGTCGGCCACGTTCTGGCAGCTGGCCTGGTGGATGGTGATGCCGCGACCAAGGGAGACGTAGCCGACGATCTCATCGCCGGGTACCGGCCGGCAGCACTTCGCCAACCGCAAGGCGACGTTGTCCACGCCTTCGACCTTTATCCCGAACTCGGATGCGTCGCGAATCGCCCGGCTGCGCTTCGGTGTGCCAGACTCGATGTTCTCCACCGGTTCCGGTTCGATGATCTCGCCCTGCCGCAGGCGCTGGATCAGCTTGTTGGCCGTGGTCTTGGCCGAGATCTTGCCCTGACCGATCGCGATGTAGAAATCCTCGGCCTTGCGGAACCCCATCTCGCGCATCACGTCGGCCAGCATCGGCGAGCCGGAGAACTTCTGGGGCGGCAAGTCGCGCTTACGCAGGGCTTCAGCCAGGGATTCGCGGCCGTCGCGCTCGGCGTCCTCGCGGCGTTCCTCTCGGAACCAGGCCCGGATCTTGTTCCGGGCGCGCGAGGTGCCGACCAGCTTGAGCCAGTCGCGGGAAGGGCCGCGGTCCTTGTTGGCGGTGAGGACCTCGACGATGTCGCCGGACTTCAATTGGTAGTGGAGCGGCACGATCTTGCCGTTCACCTTCGCCCCCACGCAGCGGTGGCCGACGTCGGTGTGGATCGAGTAGGCAAAGTCAACCGGGGTCGATCCGGCCGAGAGATTCATCACTTCGCCCTTCGGCGTGAACACGAATACCTCATCCTCGAAGAGATCTTCCTTCAGCGACTGCAGGAACTCGGTCGGATCCTGCTCGGATTCCGATTCGACCAGCTGCCGCAGCCAGGTCATCTTCTCCTTCGACGTGTCGGCACCGCCACCGCCTTCCTTGTAGGCGACGTGGGCGGCGATGCCGTACTCGGCAAGGCGGTGCATCTCGGCGGTCCGGATCTGGATCTCCAGCGGTTTCCCCTCGAGGCCGATCACCGTCGTGTGGAGCGCCTGGTACATATTGGCCTTCGGCATCGCGACGTAATCCTTGAACCGCCCGGGCAGCGGCTTCCAAAGCGAGTGGATGACTCCGATCGCGCCGTAGCAGTCCTTGACCGAGCCCACGATCACCCGCATCGCGGTCAGATCGAAGATCTCGTTGAACTCGCGACCCTTCTTGGTCATCTTCGTGTAAATCGAGTAGAAGTGCTTGGCGCGGCCGGCGATCTCGGCTTCGATGCCGACCTTCTCCAGCTCTTCGGCCAGGTAGTCGCCCGCCTCCTGCACGAAGGTTTCACGCTCGGTCCGCTGCTGGGCGACCAAGTGTTTGATTTCCGAGTATTTGCGGGGGTGAAGGGTCGCGAAGGCGAGGTCTTCCAGTTCCCACTTGATCGCGTGAATGCCGAGCCGGTGGGCAAGCGGCGCGTAGATCTCCAAGGTCTCACGCGATTTGAGTATCTGTTTCTGCTTCGGCAGCGAACTCAGGGTCCGCATGTTGTGCAGGCGGTCGGCCAGCTTGATCAGGATGACCCGCACATCGGTGGCCATCGCGACCATCATCTTGCGGTAGTTCTCGGCCTGGCGTTCGTCGCGGCTCTCGAAGGTGATCTCGGTCAGCTTCGTGACTCCGTCGACCAACCGGGCGACGGTCGGGCTGAACTCCGCCTCGATCTCCTCGAGGCTGGCCGAGGTGTCTTCGACCGTGTCGTGAAGAAGGGCCGCGCAGAGGGTCTCGGTGTCGAGGGCCATGCCGACACAGATCCGGGAGACCCCGACCGGGTGGGTGATGAACTCGTCGCCCGATTGCCGCTTCTGGTCGGCGTGATGATGGCAGGCGAAGATGAAAGCCCGGGTCACCTCATCGCGGTCGATCACGGCCGAGGACGCGATCGACCCGTGGGTGGCCAGGTCGGCCTCGAACTGCTGGATCACCGCCATCAGGTCGTCGAGCAGCGACCGCTCACGGGCGGTCAGGCCCGATGTGTCCGGCAGGGCCGCGACCGCTGGCGCCCCGTTCGCGTCCACGTCGATCGCCGCCCCGCCAGCCGGGGGTGTGGGCTCGGAGATCACGGTTTCCGCATCTGCTTGTCGAACTGGCTGAGAAATCTCTTGTGCTCCCGGTGAAGCTCGAAATGGTGGGTGAAAACGACCGAGTTTGAAAGATCGGTCTTCTTCGAGGATACGACCCTGGCCTGCCGGGCACTACCCGCCCCCTCGGTCCGGGCGAGCCCTGTCTCAACCAGCACCCTCAGCAGAACGGCTGCCTCCTCGGGGGAACGGGTGCTCTTCCCGTCGGCGCGGAGCGCCTCGCGAAGCGCCTCTCCGGACAATTCCGCGCGATCAGGATCCTCGGCTCCCTTCAGAGACCGAAAAAGCTCCCGAAGTTGCGCGGTGAGGTCGAGCCGGTGACCGGCGACCCGGGCCGCGAACTCGAACTCGTCCGGACCGGCCAGCAGGTGAACCGGGAGCTTTGCGTCCCGCAACCCGCTCAACGTCGACGCCATGAACGGCGGATCGAGGAGAGCGACCCGGTCGAACACGTCGATCGCCGGCGACTGCGGACCGGCCAGGCTCGCGTAGTCCGTAAGCAGTACCCGGGCGTCGGCAGCGGCCTCGCGGGCCGACCGCGGGCTGCCAGCCCAGACCCCCGCCACCATACTTGCGGTCGCCGGTCCAGATTCTAGGTCGGGGATGAACCGGGCCAGGGCGGCGCCTCCCAACCCTTTCCAGCGCTGCCGCGCGTCAGCCCCGAGGACGACGAGGCGCTCACCGGAGCTGATCAGTTCGGCGACTGCCACTCCGGGCAGTCCGTCCGGACCGGCTTCGAGCTCGAGCTCGGCTGTCTGGATGGTGTCGGCGACGGCATCGAAGCCACGCGCCATCGCGATCTCGAAGCGATCCCACCACTCGTCCGGGGCGCATTCCTCCAGCGGGTCCGCTTCGGGCGTCGGTTGGGCATCGATCACGCGCAATTGAGGTTCGATCGAGCCGTTCCAATGGTTTACCGCCAGTTCCGCCACGAGGTCTCCACGCTGCCCCTCGGCGAGGCCGAGCGAACTGCGGCCAAAGCACACCCCGTTGGCTCGGTGGGATCCGGAACAGATCGAGAAGCGGCAATGTTTGCCCTCCCCCATCTCCCGCAGGTTCTCGATCCGAGCCCCCGGCACGAGCAGTTTCACCGCCGGATTGGCCTTGCCGAAAGGCTGAAGCTGCTCCAGTTCCTCGGCTAGGTCCAGGCCCAGGTCCGGGCCACCCGCGACCGCATGGAACTCCAGCGTCGGCTCGACCGGCTTTGTGCCGATCCGGCTCGCCACCGCCCGGCCGAGAGCCGCTCGGAACTCGTCGATCTTCTCGACCCGGATGCTCAATCCCGCGGCCGCGGCATGGCCGCCAAAGCTCTCGAGCAGATCTGCCGTTTCACCCAGGGCGGCGTGAAGATCCAAGCCCGGAACGGAGCGGGCCGATCCTCGTCCCATCCCCCCCTCGATCGAGATCACCACCGATGGCCGACCGGTCTCCTTGACCATGGTCGAGGCAACGATGCCCACCACCCCGGGATGCCATCCCTCCCGCGCGACCACCACCGCCGGCCCGGGTCCTCCGAGCCGTTTCAATTCTGCTTTGGCTTCCGTCTCGACCGCCTGGCCGATCTTGCGGCGTTCGGCGTTCACCCCGCCCAGCTCGGCCGCGATCTCCCCGGCGCGCTCACGTGAGCCGGCAAGGAAGAGCTCGACTCCGGCATCGGCCCGGTAGAGGCGTCCCGCCGCGTTGATCCGCGGTCCGAGACGGAAACCGAAATCCTCCGAGGTGAGTCGTGACGGCTCGACCCGGGCACCTTCCATCAAGGCCGCCAACCCGACTCGCCGGGCCCTCCGTGCGACCTTCACGCCCTCGCGGACCAGGTGCCGGTTCTCACCGACCAGGGGCATGACATCGGCCACGGTCGCGAGTGCGACCAGATCCAAATCGGCCTCGTCTCGCTCGGCTGCCGGCTGCGTGCCCCGACGAAGCGCCGCTGCCAGCTTGGCGGCGACCGCGGCCCCGCAAAGCGACGGGAACGGGTAACGGCTGACCAGCGGATGGAGGATCGTGCAATCGGGCAGTTCCGGCCCGGCTTGGTGGTGGTCCGTGACAAGGATCGTCATCCCGAGCCGGCGGGCCAGAGCGACCTCCTCTACCGCGGTGACGCCACAATCGACGGTGATAACCAGGGAGGTGTCACGTTCCGCGATCAGGCGGATCGCGTCGCCATTCAACCCGTAGCCGTCGCTGATCCGGTCGGGAATGAACCAGTCGCAGTCGCCGCCGAGATCCCTGACCGCGGCGACCAGGATCGCGGTTGCGCAGACGCCGTCGCAGTCGAAGTCCCCGTAGACCGTGACCCTACGGCCCGCCTCGACCGTGGCCCGCACGGTATCGACCGCTTCGTCCATCCCTTCGAATTCGAACGGATCGTGGCTTTCCTCCGCGGCGAAGAAATCCTCAGCGGTGCCGGGATCAGAGATCCCGCGCCGGACCAGGACGCTCGCGACAGGACGGCTCACTCCGGTCGTGCGCGCAAGTTCGAGCGCGCTTTCGACCGGGTAAGGCTGGGCCCGGAAGCGAATCTTCTCTAGGCCTCTTCGATTGGCTCGGTGCCCTGCGAGACACCGATCCGGTAGACGACCCAAGCACCGAGCAGAGTTCCTGGGACCGCGGTGAAGAACGTGAGCAGATCGGTGTCGGCAAGATCGTTGCCGAGAATGACCAATTCGATCAGGGCACCGGATATCAGGCCACCGATCACGCAGCCGATCAGGGCTCCGATGATGCCCTGCCAGAAACGGTCCGGCACGAAGATCGTGAAATGCCAGAGGGCGAGTGCGACGGTGAACCAGATAACGATTGACATCAGGCGTCCTCTCCGGTCACCGGGTCGGATTTCGCGGCTTCGCGCTTACGGCGGCGCCGTTCGCGAGGCGAGAGATTCTCTTCGCCGTCGCCCATCACGGGCCCGGCGGGGACCGCAGCCTTGCCGTCTTCCTCTCCGCTGTCCTTGCGGGCGACTTCGAGGTCGGAGGCGAAAGCCGGGACGTGGCCTTGGCTCTCGATCTGCTGGCGGCGGCGCCGCTTGAAGGTCGGTTCGTGCTCCTTCCAAAGCGCCAGCACCGGCGAAGCGATGAAAATCGAGGAGTAGGTGCCCGAGAAGACACCGACCAGGATCGCGATCGCGAAGGACTGCAGCACCTCTCCACCGAAGATCAGCAGGCAGACGACGCCGATCAGGGTCGAGAAACTGGTCACCAGCGAGCGGGTCATGACCTCGCTCATCGACTTGTTGACGATCTGTGAGTAGGTCGCCCGCGGCATCTTCGGTTCGTTTTCTCGTATTCGATCGAACACGATGATGGTGTCGTACTGGGAGTAACCGAGGATGGTCAGGAATGCCGCGACGGTGGCGCTGGACACCTCGAACCCGAGCAATGCGTAGATGCCGAGTGCGATCAAGAAGTCGTGCAGGATGGCGATCAGGACGGGCACGGTGTACTTGCCACCGAAGCGGATCGCGATGTACCCCATGATCAGGATCATCGAGAAGAAGATCGCGAGGCCGGCGCTGCGGGCGACCGATGCACCGAAGGTCGGCCCGACCGAGGTGCTGTTGAACCCGTCGGTGCTGACCCCGAATTCCTTGTCCAGGGTGTCGTCGACCTTCGAAACCTCGGACGGGTCGAGCGTCTCACTCTCGATCTGGAAGGCGTTGTCGCCCAGCGCCGGGTTGTCCGTGATCGTCTGGATGTCGGCGTCACCGAGGCCGAGCGGGCTGATCACGTCACGGACCTCTTCGGTCGTGGCCTCCTTCTTCAGACTCACCTCGATCCGGGTGCCGGACTCGAAGTCGATGCCGAAGTTCAGCCCCTTGGTGGTCAGTGCGCCAGCGCCGATCAGCAGGATCACACCTGAGATGGCGAAGAACTTGGGCGCCTTGCCCATGAAGTCGAAGTGCCACCGCTCCTTGCCTTCGATGCCGGAGAAACCCTTGCCGGATTTGAGCAGCTTGGTGTTCGACATCGTCCCCAGCAGGGCTTGGGTGAAGACGACCGCGGTCAGCAGCGAGACCAGGGTGCCGACTCCGAGCGTGAAGGCGAAGCCCTTGATGCCCGAGGTGGCGAGCACGAACAGGATGAACGCGGTGAGTAGGGTGACCACGTTGGCATCGATGATCGTGCTGATTCCGCGCCGGTAACCGAGCGAAATAGCCGATTGCACGGATCTCCCCGCACGCATCTCTTCTTTGACGCGTTCGAAGATGACGATGTTCGAGTCGGCGGCCACGCCGATGGTCAAGACCAGGCCGGCGATGCCGGGCAAAGTCAGGGTGATCGGAATCACCTTGATCAGAGCGAGGAACAGCACCGCGTAGACCAGCAGGGCGAGCGAGGCGACGCCACCGAGGAAGCGGTAGAAGGTGATCAGGAAGATGATCACGCAGGCAAGGCCGACCAGCAGCGCCAGCACGCCCTGATCGAGCGCTTCCTGGCCCAGTGTCGCCGAGACCTGGCTCTGCGAGGTGAGTTTCAGATCGATCGGCAGGGCGCCACGCTGCAGGAACTCGGCGAGGTTCTGAGCCTGGTCGATCGTGAAGCCGCCCGAGATCTGAGCTCCCTGACGGCCGTCGATGCCGTCCGGGTTGTCGACGAAGTTGATGATCGGCCGGGAGACGACCTGGCCGTCGAGGATGATCGCGAAATGGCCGGAGAGTGCCGAAGCCTGATCAGAGCTGGATACGCCGCCGATCGCCCGCGCCTGTCCTTCCTGGGCGATCCGGCGGGTGATGTCCTGGAAGGCCTTCCTTCCTTCGCCGTTGAACTCGAAGGTGACGTTGGGTTGGTTGAACTGGTCCAGGCTCTGCTGCGGATCCTTGATCTCGGAGCCGGAGAGCGCCGAGTCGTCCTTGAGGACGAAGTAGCCGGCCTGCGATTCATCGTCGATGGTGCGGCCGTCCGAATCGGTCGGCAGTTCGTCGACGATGATCGTGCCCTGGGGTACCTTCTTGACGACCGCCGTACCGGTCGGCTGCCCGGCCGCGTTGGTCAGGGTGACCTTGTTGCCGTTCGAACCCTTCACCGGCTTGTGCGGGATCGGACGGCCCTGGTCGTTGAAGAAGAGATCTTGTTTGGCGGTGACCGGCCCCGAGATCAGTTCATGGGACTTCGCGTCGAACAAGTAGTACTTGTCGCCCGAGGTGCAGTCCTCGCAGTCGTCGTTGCGCGGCTGCTTGGCGCCGAGGTTGACCGCGTCCCACATGGACGGTTCGGCGCCGAGGTTGATCCAGGTGCGGTTCGACCCCTCGGTCGGCGGGCGTCCGGCCTTGATCCACTGCTCGCGGACGTCCTTGAGCACCTGCTCTTGGTCCGCGCCGGTGCCGACCAGGCTGAGGTCACGGGCCGGGCCGACCAGGTTGTTCTCCCAGTCATAGAAATAGAGACGGGCGGGTTTGGTCGCGCATTCGGTCGCGGTGCCGACGTTGGTCGCGCCGGGGATGCCGACCGAGATCTGGTCGGCACCGAGCCGGGAGACCTCGATCTCGGAAACACCGAGCTTGTCGCAACCGGAGCGAATGATGTCGACCGAGCGGTCCATCGCGTCCGAGGTCACTTCCTTGACCTGCGGGGTCGGACGCCCCTGAAGGGTCAGCTCGATGCCTCCCTGGAGGTCGAGTCCCAGCTGCGTCGGCTTCTTCAGGCAGACGATCGCCGAAACGATCACCAGACCGAGCACGAACAACAGCACGAATATGTTGCGGCGCCTGCCTCCCATTCGAAGCGGAAGCTTACCCTTCTGGCGTCAAAACGATCATCAGGCCCCCGTCATCGTCATAGGCGGGGAACACATCGGCGATCGCCTGAGCCGCCGATTCCTTTTCTGATCGGACTTCGACGCGTTTGCCGAGTGAACGGACGCCCCACTCGAGCGAGGTCTCGATCGGATCGGTCTCTCCGTCGCCGTTGGTGTCAGCGGTCGGGCCACCGTCCCCTGCGTCGATCCATTCGAGCCCGAGCACGTCTCGCACCGGTCGGCCGATCACGTCTTCGTCGGTCAGCCCGGTCAGCTCGAAGCTGCCGCGGCCGGCGTCGATCACCCGGCCGTCCTGGTCGCATACGAAGAAGGCCGCATTCGGCGCCGGGTAGTAGTCATCGAGCAGTTCGAACACGAACCCGAAGCCGCATTTCGAACAGCCCTTGGGGCGCGGGCTGAAACCGGCGGTCCGGTCCCCGCTGGTCTCCCGGTTCCCGCAGTTGGGGCAAATGAAGAAGGGCATCGCGGGAAGGGTACCGGCGCCGCGCGCTCGGCGTTCAGTGGCCCCGGAACCGCGGGCGTCTACCGGTAGGCTGAAGCGATGAAGGTCTTTGTCGCTGGTGCAAGTGGCGCGGTCGGCCCCGGGCTGATCAAACGGCTGGTGGCTGCCGGTCACGACGTGACCGGCTCGACCCGGGGCGGTGCCGGAGCCGAGCGGATCCGCGCGGCCGGAGGTTCGGTCGCGGTCTGCGATGTCTTCGATCTCCGCGCATTCACGGAGGCGGTCACCGCGGCCGAGCCGGAGGTGGTGATCAACCAGTTGACCAGCCTGCCGCCAAAGTTCGAGCCGGCGAAGAAGGGCTTCTACGAAGCAAACAACAGGATTCGCTCCGAGGGCGGCGACAACGTGATCGAAGCGACCGCAGTCGCCGGGGCTCGCCGTCTGGTCACCCAGAGCATCTCGTTTCTTTACGAGATGACCGGGCCGACCGTCAAGACCGAGGCGGATCAGACCGACACCAGTGGCACTCATGCCGCCATGCTCGGGCATGAGCGGAAGGCGCTGGACGACGACCGTTTCGAGGCGATCGTCCTGCGCTACGGCCTCTTCTATGGCCCCGGAACCTGGTACGCACGCGATGGCTACATCGGCGAACAGATCCTGAAGCGGCGTCTACCGATCGTCGGCAAGGGCACCGGGATCGCCTCGTTCATCCACGTCGACGATGCCGCCGCGGCCGCCGCGCTAGTCGTGGACCAGGGCACCGGCATCTACAACGTGACCGACGACGAACCCGCCCCGATGAACGAGTGGCTGCCTGCCTTCGCCGCCGGGATCGGCGCTAAGCCGCCACGCCGAGTGCCCTTCTGGCTGGCCTCGATGGTGGCCGGCAAGCAAATCGCCAACCAGGCATTGCGGGGCCATGGTGCCTCGAACGCGAAGTTCAAGGCCGAGTTCGGGTGGGAGCCGGAGATACCCAGCTGGCGCCAGGGATTCAAGGCCTGACCGCAGTCGGACCGGTCAACGCCGCTGCTCGCCGCTCGACCCGCCCTCCCGTTCGAACGAAATGTCGTTGGGAGGGGTTCCGTCAGAAGAGGGACTGGTGGCCCGATGGGGTCGGGAGGCCGAGGTGCTCGAAAGCCGATGGCGTGAGCACGCGGCCGCGCGGGGTTCGCTTGAGCATCCCCATCTGAAGGAGATAGGGCTCGAGCACATCTTCGATCGTGTCCTGCTCCTCGCCGATCGCCACTGCGATGGTCGAGAGGCCGACCGGCCCGCCACCGAAGCGGGTGGCGATCAGCTCCAGGAGAGCGCGGTCGGCCCGGTCGAGCCCGGCCTTGTCTACCTCGAGCATCTCCAGGGCCGCATCGGCCATCTCCGCGTCGACCGAACCGGAGCCTTTGACCTCGGCGAAATCGCGCACCCGTTTGAGCAAGCGGTTGGCGACCCGCGGGGTTCCGCGCGAGCGTTCCGCGATCGCCAGCGCGCCACCGGCGTCGATCTCAACACCGAGAATGCCGGCCGAACGGACCACGATCTTCGCGAGGTCGCCCGGCGTGTAGTACTCGAGCCGATGGGAGACACCGAAACGGTCGCGGAGCGGCGTCGTCAAGAGCCCGCTGCGGGTGGTCGCGCCGATCAGGGTAAATGGCGGCAGCGGCAGGGTCACGGTCTGGGCGCCTGCGCCTTGCCCCAGCACGACCGGCAGCTCGCCGTCTTCCATCGCCGGGGAGAGCGTCTCCCCGACCGCCCGGCCGAGCCGGTGGATCTCGTCGATGAAGAAGACGCTGCCGGGCTCCAGCGAGGTGAGGAAGGCGGCGACGTCGCCCTTGCGTTCCAGGGCAGGCCCGGCCGTCTGGATCAGCGGCACGCCCATCTCGGCGGCCACGATGTTGGCCAGCGAGGTCTTGCCGAGGCCGGGCGGGCCGGCCAGCAGCACGTGGTCGAGCGGCTCACCGCGGCGGCGGGCTGCCTCGATGAAGACCGCCAGCTGGTCGGTTACCTGTTTCTGGTTGACGAAGTCATCCAGGCCCTTCGGCCGCAGCGACTGGTCGAGTTCACGGTCCGGCTGATCGGCCCGGGCATCGTGGACCCGTGGCTCCGCGCCCTCGGGAAGATCCGCCTCGACCCCGAGTTCGATTCGTTTGCCGCCGAATTCGGGCAGGTCACTCATGGCAACATCTCGGTGTTCGTTCGCTCAACGCTCACAGGGTCTCACTCGCCTCGGCCGGAAGCGGCCGCGCGCTTCAGGGCGGCCCCGATCAGCTCTTGGGGGTCGTCCCCTTCACCGACGCCGTCGAGCAGCTGTTCGGCCTCGAGTGGCGCGTAGCCGAGGTTGATCAGGCCGTCGCGGGCCAGAGAGCGAGCGTCGCTCGCCGCGGGAGCGACTTTCTCCCCCGCCTCTTCGGCGACGATCGCGACCTTGTCCTTGAGCTCGAGGATGATCCGCTCGGCCGTTCGTTTGCCGATCCCGGGAACCGCCTGAAAGCGTTTCGCGTCCTCGGCGATGATCGCCCGGGTCAGCTCGCGATGCGGCCCGCCGGAGAGGGCGGCGATCGCCACCTTCGGGCCGATCCCGCTCACCCCGATCAACATGTTGAAGAGGTCGCGCTCCTCCTCGGAAGAAAATCCGTAGAGCAGCAGGCTGTCATCCCGGCTGATCGTCTCCGCGTGCAGGAACGTCTCCTGGCCGGCGGCCGGAACGCTCCGCAGGGTCTCCGAGCTAACCGCCAGCCGATAGCCGACACCGGCAGCCTCGATCACGACGTGGTCGGAGCGTCGCACCAGGACCTCACCGCGGACGGTGGCGATCAACTGGCCACCCGCAGCGCCGAGGCGGACCCGGCCAGTGCGGCCTCGGTCGCTTCCCTTCGACCCGCGGTTCCTCCGTGGCAGATCGCCACGGCCAAAGCATCAGCCGCATGGTCGGGATGCGGCACTTCGTTCAGGTTGAGCAACGTCGCGACCATCTTCTGGACCTGGCGTTTGGCCGCGTTGCCCGATCCGCAGACCGCCGTCTTGATCGCCTGGGGCGTGTAGGTGTAACAGGGCACATCGCTTTGGGCGGCGGCCAGCATCGACACCCCCGATGCCTGGCCCACCTTCATCGCCGAAGCGACGTTCTTGCCGAAGTACAGGTCTTCGATCGCCAGCGCGGCCGGCTGATGCCACTCGATCAGTCTCGAGAGGGCCGCGTGGATCTCACTCAGACGCCGCTCGATCGGCTCGCCCGATGCAGTCTCGATCACTCCCCCGTCGAGAGCCATCATGTGACCACCCTCGACCCTGACCACGCCAAACCCGAGATTGGCCGTCCCGGGATCTATCCCCATAACCACTCTCATACGTTCGTATTCAACGCCCCCCATCGGACGCCTTTTTTGGAGGAGCGAGGGCAGAGCCCCTCCCGACGGTTCTTCGACTCAAATGGGAGGGGCGGGTTGAACTTGGGGGCGGAGCGAAGCCCGCCGACTTGCAGTTACGAAGCGAGATTCTCGAGAATCTCGTCCGGGATATCGAAGTTGGCGTGAACTTCGTTCACGTCGTCTTGGTCTTCGATCGCCTCGAGAAGCTTGATCAAAGTGCCGGCGTCGGACTCTTCGATCTCGACGGTGTTCTTGGGGATCACCTCGAGGCCGGCTGATTCGATTTCGATGCCATCGGCTTCGATTGCCTGCCGGACCGCGGTCAGGTCGGCGGGTTCGGCCAATACGCGCAGCTTGCCGTCTTCCTCGACCACGTCGCTGGCACCGGCGTCGATCGCCCCCATCAGGTCGTCTTCGCTGTTCGATGTGCCGTCGACGACGACCACCCCATAGGTCTCGAACATCCAGGCGACCGAGCCGGGCTCGCCCAGGCTGCCGTTGTGTTTGGTGAACGCATGCCGGACCTCGGCGCTGGTCCGGTTGCGGTTGTCGGTCAGGGCGTCGACCAGGATAGCCGCACCACCGGGCCCGTAACCCTCGAACTGGATCCGTTCGACGACGACCGCGTCGTCGCCTTCGCCGGTGCCGCGATCGATCGCCTTCTCGATGTTGGCCTTGGGCATCGACTGCCCCCTGGCTTTCTGGATAGCGGTAGCCAGAGCCGGGTTGCCGTCGGGGTCCCCGCCGCCTTCACGGGCGGCGATCGTGATTGCCCTGGCGAGCTTGGTGAACAGCTGCCCGCGCTTGGCGTCGGCAGCGCCCTTCTTGTGTTTGATCGAAGACCATTTCGAGTGACCGGACATGCTGTGATTCTATGAACTAAGGCGATCGATGATTCCCGAGGGCAAACACAAGGTGAGTCGGACCCTCGCCGCCGGCGTGGTGGCAGGCATCATGCTGCTCGCCGCGCTCTCACTCTGGTCCGTGATTCCGCTGGTCTGGCTGTGGGTCGGCTCGCAGTTCACCGACAGCCAGTTCCCGAGTCTCGGGCCTTATCTGATCGTGATTTTCGGCGCGGTCGCCTCGATTCTGCTGGTCGCCTGGATTCTCGGCCGCCTGAACGAGGTTTACATCCGCCTGACCGGGGCGCGGGACGTCGGACCGATCCGCATGGGCTGGATGAAAAGCCTCCGCGACAGCGAGAAGTCAGGTGATCCGCCCTCCCTGATCGAAGTGGTGATCATCGGCTCTGTGGTGATCGCCTTCATCGCATTCATTGCCTGGTTCTTCATCGCCGCCGGATCGCCCCTGCCGAATTCTTAACTGCAAGTCGGGCGGTGTCGGACCCGCCCTCCACGAGAAACCCGCCCCTCCCATTCGAACCAAAGAATGGTTGGGAGGGGCTCAACCGGAGCAGAGGCGGACGAACCAGCTGTGGATGCGGTTGTCTGGGGTTAGTTCGGGGTGGAAGGAGAGGGCGGTCACGTTGCCCTGGCGTACCGCCACCGGGTGTTCTCGGACGGTCGAGAGCACCTCCACCCCGGTCCCGGTCGACTTGACCCACGGAGCACGAATGAAGACGGCGCGGATCGTCCCTTCGACGATGCCGGCGACACCGATGTCGTCCTCGAAGCTGGCCAGCTGGCGGCCGAAGGCATTTCGCTTGGTGGTGATATCGATCAGGCCGAGATGCTCCTGACCGGAGACGATCATCCCGGCGCAGGTGCCGAGCACCGGCTTGCCGGCTTCGTGGTGGGCAAGAATCGCCGGGGCAAGCCCGGCGTTCTCGATGCCCATCACGATCGTGGTGCTTTCCCCGCCGGGAAGGATCAGGCCGTCGAGGCCGTCCAGATCCCCGGGCAACCTCACCTCGACCGGGTCGGCCCCAGCCTCGGTCAGATGCTCGACGTGGCGCTGGAAGCCCCCCTGGACGGCGAGCACGCCGATCCGGGGGTTCTTCATCGCTTTGACCGAGGGGTCACCAGCCGCGTCCGGCGAGGCGGCCTTCCTCACCGAGGGCGGCCATCTCGATACCGGGCATCGCCTCGCCGAGCTGCTCGGAGGCGGCGGCGATGCGGTCGGCGTCGTTGAAGTGCGTGGTGGCCTCGACGATCGCCTTGGCCCGGCGTTCCGGATCGTCGCTCTTGAAGATCCCGGAGCCGACGAAGTTACCCTCGGCACCGAGCTGCATCATCAGGGCCGCATCGGCCGGGGTTGCGATACCGCCGGCGCAGAAGACCGGAACCGGCAGCCAGCCGCTGTTCGCGACCTCGCGGACCAGCTCCAACGGGGCCTGGAGATCCTTGGCGGCGGTCGGCAACTCGGTCGGGCTGAGCGTGGTCAGCCGCTTGATGCCACCGACGATCTCACGCATGTGGCGTACCGCTTCGACGACGTTGCCGGTACCGGCCTCGCCCTTGGAGCGGATCATCGCCGCACCTTCCCCGATCCGGCGCAGCGCCTCACCAAGATTGGTCGCGCCACAGACGAAGGGTGCGTCGAACTCGAACTTGTCGACGTGATTGGTCTCGTCGGCCGGGGTCAGCACCTCGGACTCGTCGATGAAATCGATCGAAAGCGACTGCAGCACCTGAGCCTCGACGAAATGCCCGATCCGGACCTTGGCCATGACCGGGATCGAGACCGCGTCCTGGATCTCCTTGATCATCTTCGGATTGGACATGCGAGCCACCCCGCCGTCCTTGCGAATGTCGGCCGGCACCCGCTCGAGGGCCATCACCGCGCAGGCCCCTGCGTCCTCGGCAATTTTCGCCTGGTCGGCGTCGACCACGTCCATGATCACGCCGCCCTTGAGCATCTCGGCCAGGCCCGTCTTAACTCGGAAAGTCGCTTCTTCAGCCATCCCCTCAAATATAGAGAGAGCGGAGCCCGGGAAGCACCGACGCCAAATGTCTGGATTCCCGCGATCTTTTGACAGACCGTAACGGCGCACGCGCCGTGCAGGGCTACTTCAGCTTGTAAGCGCGAATGCGTTCGCTGTGCTCTTCTTCGCTCTGGGAGTAGACACCGTAGGCGAGCGCGTGGACTAGGGCCATCAAGGCCGTATTCGAACGCAGGAAAGACGGGCTGTTCGAAGAGAAGTAGAGACTCAGGTCGGCCTTCTTCACCGCGTCGGAAAGTGTCGCGTCGGCGATCGCCAAGGTCCGGGCGCCGCGATGCCCGGCCAGTTTCATCGCCCGGGCCAGCAGCGCGTGCGAGCGGCCGGAGGAAAGCGTGATCAGCAGCGTGTCTTCATCGACCCGGCCCAGACGCTGCAGCGACGGACCGGCGGTCGAGGTGACGATCTCGGCCCGAATGTCGAGCAGACTGAGAGTGTGACGCAGGTAACTGGCGAAGAAAGCCATCTGGTCGGTGCCGACGATGACCACCTGACTGGCCGCGGAAAGCGCGGCGACCGCGTCGTCGATCTGGCTCTGGTCCAGTTTGCGAGCGGTCTCCTCGAGGTTTGCGTGGTCGGTGCCGAGCGATGCTTCGAACTCGGAGTGATCGAAGGAAAAGAGCATCCGACCGCCGGACTCTTCACCGCCGACCGTGGCCCGGTACTCCTCGATCGCCGAAGCCTGGAGCTCCGGGTACCCCTCGAAGCCGAGGGCCTGGGAGAAACGGACAACCGTCGAGGATGAGGTCCCGGCCCGTCGAGCCAGCTCCTCCGCAGTCAGGAAAGCGGCCTCGTCGAGGTGGTCGACGATGTAGCGCGCGACATCCTTCTGGGAGCGCGAAAACTCGTCGATCCGATCCTGGATGTAAGTTGACAGGGTCTTGGTTTCGGCGGTCACTGTGCTCACGCCGATCAATTCGCCCCCACCCCGCGTTTCCCTTCCAAATTCGCCCTGAGCAGGGATTTTTGACCAAATTCTCCGGACTCCCGAACCGCAAGACCTCCCTCACCGGCTTGACCGACGAGGGCGACGAGATCTGGATCATCCGCTCGATCTCGCAGAAGTTCTACAACTGCCTGGCCTGCCGGGGACCGATTGAGATCGGCGACGAGCATGTGGTCGTGCAATACGTCGGCAAGGCCGGCGGCACCGAGCATTCGCACTGGCATCAACGCTGTGCCGAGGAGATCCTCTACTCCCAGGTTCGTGGCATGAGACAGGTGTCCTCGAAGGAATCGAGCCGTTCCCGGCTCGAAAGCCGGGGGCGCCGCCCGGCCGGCCGCCGGCGACGCCCCCGCTGACCTACCGTTGCCGGCGGGCCCGCATCACGATCCCGGCCACCGTCCCGATCGCCAATCCAGCGACGATCAGGAGCAACAGGGTCTTCCCGTTCCCGCCGTCGTCGTCTGACGAAGAGTCGTCGGGGTCGGCCGCCGTCGCGGTCGGCTCGCCGGTCTGCGTCGCGTCTTCCTCGGCGACCTGGTCATCGCTCGCCTGCCTTTGGGCCGCCGGCTCGGCGGCGGTGGAGGTCAAGGTGACAGCCGGGGCCGGGTGCTCCGGTTCGGTCCCGGCGCCACTCGATTGAATCCACGCGGTGCGGGCTCCGCCCTCGCACTTCTGGATCACTTTGAAGGCGAAGGTCTCGCCCTTCTTGCCGAAGATCGTGGCACGGAACGGGAAGGCTTTCTTCTCGTGGTCCGGCAGCGGGCCGCCGACCCAGGTCAAGGTGTCAGGGGTGGTTTTCGCCTTCCAACCCTTGACCGCGGTGGCGGCCACGTCTTCGGCGCCTTCAGGGATCTGGACCAGGAGCGAGGTCGTAGCGGCGCCGTCACAACCATGCGGGATCTCGAAGCTGAGGTTGACCGGCTTGCCGGCCGGCGCCTCCGAGGGGGTCATTTCGACATGCGCCCCGGCCGCGCCCGGAAACACCGGGGCAGCCAGGAGCGCAGCCAGAAATGCCAGCAGTAGACCGGCTTTTCTCATCTGGTCAGCTTACCTTTCGGCGATTGCTAAAAAGGGCCGCCGAACCGGCGATCAGGCCCAGCGCCCCGACTACCAACGCGACGATGGCCAGCCCGTTGCCGGAGTCATCGTCCCCGGAGGAAGCCGAAGTGGCTTCCGCGCCTTGGTCGTCGGAGGCCATGTGGTCGTGGCCGTCATCCGCGGCACCGAGCATCACGGTCGGGGCCGGATGCTCCGGCTCCTCGCCGCTCGCCGGGGTTTCCTGAATCCATGCTGTCTGCGAGCCGTCGACACAGCCTTGGATCGTCTTGAACCGGGCCGCTTCGCCTTCCTTGCCGGCGAGGGACACGCTGAGCACGAACTGCTGGAGCTGGCCGTCCGGCAACGGGCCACCGGACCAGGTGACCTCACGGACGCCCGAGGTCACCTTCTTGCCTTCCTGGACGACCGGGTTGGCGAGCTTGCCTTCCTTGGTCTTGATATTCCACCCCGGAACGACGCCGGGGGTGGCTGAGACCACCTGATCGGGCATCTTCACCTGCAGGCTGTCCGTGGCCGCGCCGTCGCAGCCATGCGGGACCGTGAAGGTCAGGGTCGCGTAACCCTCCGCCGGCGCTTCTCCCGGGCTGACGGTCACATGCGCGGATGCCACGGCCGGGAAGGCCAGAGCGATCAGGGTCGCCAGCGCGGCGACGATCTTCTGTTTGGGATTCATGTGTTCCTTTCGGGCGGCCTCGGCCGCCAGACTCAATCTGAAAAAACGGTGGGGAACCTCAGAGTGAGTGGAGGCGCACGGCCGGCCAGCGAGGAGCCGATCAGCGTTCCGCCCCTGACCGGGATCACGGAGACCGGTTCGAGGTCGGGACGGATCCCGGAGCGGGCCGGGCGGAGGAGCTGCGCGATCGCCCGCCGGGTGCGCGCGATCGTCGACTCGCCGGGGTACCGCCCGAGCACGAGCAGCGTCACCAGCACTACCAATGGCGCAAGGGCGAGCAGGAAGCCGGTCAGCCAGGCGCTCACCGCACGTTCACCTCGAACTCGGCGATCGGCTCGTCGAACCTCGAGAGACGGATCGCGACGTCAGCCAGCCACTCCCCCTTTACCCCGAGCATCGCCGATGGGGCAACGAAGTGACCGGGACCGGCCCGTCTCACCTTGGCGTCGATCGGGGCGATGTCCTCAGAGGGAAGCGAGAAGGAAACGTCCATCGACCGCACCGGCTCCGGCGCCCCGGTCTGGTCATCGAAGACGTAGATGTGAACCTCGTTGCTGCCGACCCGGGCTGGGTCGACCGTGTACTCGACCTGCTTGCCTTCGATGACCACCGAGCCCGATGCGGGCCCGGACTGGATCGCGTCCGGCGGCGGATAGCTGACCAGGGCGGCGGTGACCCCGAGCACGGCCACGACAAGGGCGACTTCGATCCTCAAAAGCCGACGGAACCGGTTTCCGGGAGCCCCCGGTGACTCCGAATTCTCGAATCTGGCGACAAGCTTGGGAATGAGCCGGGTTCGATGGTTCACACCGATCCCGATCAGCACGGCGAAAAGGACGACCTTGATCACCACCGCGCGACCGAACTGCGTGGCGAATAGGTCGGGTATAGAGCCGACCTCGATGATTGCCTGGATCGCGCCCGACACCGCGATCAAGGCCACCGCGGTCAGCGCTATCGCCGAGAAGCTGAGCGTGACCCTGGTCAGGAGCCCGGTCTTGTCGACGGGATCCGCCAGCTGCCTGGTGCCGACCGGCAGGAGCGCGAGCATCGCCGCGAGTCCGCCCGCCCAGACAGCCATCGAGCCGACGTGAACGACGTCGCTCGGCACCAGTAGCCAGCTCGGGTCTCGGGTCGACGCATGCCCGGCGAAAGCCGGCGACGCCGCCAAGACAAGTCCGGCCACCAACGCAAGTGCCGGCACGACCCCGACTTTGGCGAAGCTTCCGCGACCGGCCAGGACGAGCGCGATCAACGCCACCCAGGCGGCGGAGCGAACCAGCATCACCGTCCCGAACCGGGTGTGGATCACCTCTTCGGGTATCCCCGAGCCGAAGGCTTTCCAGAAACTGGTTCCGGCCCCGATCGCGCCCTGAAAGAAGATCGCGAGCAGTGAAGCGAGCAGGCCGGCCGACGCCGCAACGAGGATCAGCCGGACGAACCGCCGGTCCAACCGCCGACGGTCGATTCGGTCGTCTGCGGTGGCCGGGTTCCAGGCGGCAAGCATCCAAAGCAGGGCGCCGATCGCCAGTGCTATCGCCATGTAGCCGATCCAGCGATCGGCCCAGAAAGCGACCTCGGTCACCTTCCCCGACTCGCTCTCGGCCAGCAACTCGGAGATCGTCTTGCCCTGCACGAAACCGGCCTCGCCTTTGCCGGGTTTACCGATCGTGAACGTGATCCCGCCCGAGACCGGATGGGAATCCGCGGAAATCACATGGTAAGTGGCCGTGTAGAGGCCATCGGGGAGGTCGCCGGGGAGGCCAGCGCCGACCGAGTCGGCATTGTCCCCGGGGCGTTCGAGGTCATCGGTCTGGACCTGATCACCATCGGTGTTGAACACCCGGACCGCTCCCAGAGAAGCTTCGACGGGCTCGTTGAAGGTGAAGTCGACATGCTTCGGCGCGGCGTCCACCTGGGCGCCACGGGTGGGGCTCGAGCTCTCCAGCACGGCGTGAGCGGAGGCCGACCCGGCCAGCCCGAGCAGGCATGCGAGAAAACAGAGGAATGGGAGGAACGCGCGCCTCACCAGGCTTCCTTCTCCTCCCCCGTGGCGTCACCAGATTCTGACGAGTCGTCTTCGTCGTCCAGCATCGGGTCCTGGTCATCGCCGTGGCGACGCCGCCGTACGATCCAGAATCCGATCGCGGCGATGATCGCCAAGCCGAGGATCACGAACGGGATCACCGGTGCCGACGATCCGTTCCCGACCCAGGTCAGGGTCCCGTTGATCTTGGCCGGTTCACCACCAACTTCGATCGGGATCGTGTAATCGAAGATCTTCGTCTCCTTCGACTCGTCCTTCACCTGGGGTGGCACCGTCGGGCTCATGTAATGCGAGCGGTGGTCGTGCCAACTGAACTCGCTGTCGTCGGCGATCTGTTTCCAGTCGGGACGGGCCTTGGCGTTGGCGCGGGGAGGTACCTTGACCTCCCCGAAGCGGTCATCGTTCAGGTAATAGGCCGGTGAGTTCAGGTTCACCTCGACGCTCCCGTCGGCGAGGATCCGCGCGTACGGTTCGCCCTGGTAGCCCTTGATCAGAACTGTCTTTCCGCTGCGGTTGGCCAGGCGCACGTGGTCGTCGAAGTTGACGACCTCGATTTGGAGCCCTTCGCCCAGCGGTGCGGGCTGGACCGAGGTGATCTCGGACCGGAAGTTGGGGTTGCCCTGGTGGGCAGATGCGGCCACCGGGAAGATGACCAGTATGAGCAGGGCGATAGGGCCCAGGAGACGCTTCATGTTCACTCCATAACCGCAGGATGCGGATCGGCGCGGCAACCTGCCGCGGGGTCGGGTCGGCTCATGCTGGCCGGCCCGGGAGCGGGCGGCTCAGCTCAGGCCGACAGGCGGAGCCCGGCCGAAGCCACGAACGCCAGAGAGATGGCTGACCAGGATCGCTTCGCGGCTGATGTAGCCGGTCCGGATCGGGTGGGCGAGGCGGCTGGTTGGTTTCGCGCGCAGAGCTTCGATCAGCTCCTCGCCGAGATAGCGGCCAAAAGCGAGCGGCGCGGCGAGCAGGAAGACGGGCACCGTGAAGAGAATCGCCTCGGGTGAACCGGTCAGGGCCAGCAGCAGCGCCCAGGCCACGGCGATGGTCAAAAGACCAGCCGTGCGAGCAACCGAAATCTGGCGTCGCCTTTCCATAACAGAGAGTTTAACCGGCTCTCCCCCGAAAAGCAGGCCGACGCACCGCACTCTTTAGGCTTCGGCTCATGTCGCAGATCAAGGCCCTCCTCTTCAATGATCCCTCCTGCCCCTTCGGCTATTCGGCCAACCCGGCCCTGCGAACGCTCGAGTGGCGCTACCGCGACCAGATCGAGTGGCACCTCGCGGTGATCGGCCTTTCCGATCCAGAGAACCCTCCGCCCTACGAGGCCGGGGAGCTGGCGGGATTCAACTTTGACTTCCGCCGCCGCTACGGGATGCCGTTCGCGATCGAACCCAAGTCCAGGGTGGCGACGACCAGCCGAAGCTGCCAGGTCATCACCGCGGCGCGGCTGCTTTATCCGGGTTCGGAATGGCGGGTACTGAGAACCCTTCAGTTGCTCAACTTCAACACTCCCCTGCTGCTCGATGACGAAGTCCAGCTGGCCGAAGCGCTCGAGACCGTGCCGGGCATCGAGCCCCGGGCGATCATGGCCGCCCTCGATCTTCCAGAGGTTCAGGAAGCCTACGAGGCCGATTGGACCCACGCCCGATCAGCTGAGGGGACCCCCGGCCACCTCCAGGGCAAGACCGCCGATTCGCCGGCCGGCGTGCGTTACACCGCGCCCTCGGTCATCTTCGAGTTCGAGGATCAGCGCTTGGAGGCAGCCGGCTTCCAGACGATCGAGGCCTATGACGTGATCGTCGCCAATCTCAACCCCGGTATGAAGCGGATGGATCCGGCCGAAGACCCGCTCGACGCGCTCGGTCCCTACCCGGCCGGGCTGACCACGATCGAGGTTGCGGCGGTGATGTCCCGCGACATGCAGGAGATCAGCCGCAGCGACGCCGAACCGAGACTGGTCGAGCTGCTGGGCGAAGGCAAGGTCAAACGGGTTCCGCTCGGTGACGACGCCCTCTGGATCAAAGCCTGACCTAGGTGGGTAGTCCCGGTCTCGCGGGGACTACCAATCCAGCCCTGAACAGGTAGCCTGCGCCGATGGCTCTTGGCGGTGCCGAGGTCGCCGCCAGAGAAAGCGGCTCCCCCACGGCAAAAGAAGCGGGCTCCAATTTTCGGCCCGACATCCAGGGAATCCGCGCGATCGCGGTCACCCTCGTGCTTGCTTGCCACGCCGCGATCCCCTGGGCCAAAGGCGGCTTCATCGGGGTCGATGTCTTCTACGTCCTCTCCGGCTTCCTGATCACCGGCCTGGTGGTCCGCGAAATCGAGAAGACCGGCAAGGTCTCGATCCGCAACTTCTACGCGCGGCGCGCCAAGCGTCTCTTGCCGATGGCGGCGTTGGTACTCGTCTTCATCGCGATCGGAACCCTTTTCGTCTTCTCGCTGGCCCGTCAGGTCGAGATCGGGGGCGATATCTTCGCCGCCGCGCTCTACTTCGTCAATTGGCATTTCATCATCCAGGGAGTCGACTATTTCGCCGCGGCCGACGGCATCCACAGCCCGGTCCAGCATTACTGGTCGCTCTCGGTGGAAGAGCAGTTCTATGTCATCTGGCCGCTGCTCCTGCTGAGCGCCGGAATCCTCGCCACGAAGTTCAAGCGAAGACTGAAGGGCATCATCCTGCTGATCACGGTGCCGGTCGCGATCGCGTCGCTGGTTTACAGCATCCACTTCACCCAGGTGAATCCCGAGGCGGCCTTCTTCTCGACCGTGGCCCGGGCCTGGCAGCTCGCCTTCGGCGCGGTGCTGGCGATGGTCTTGCCGAAGAAGATCGACATGCCGGGCTGGCTTGCGACGGTGATCGGTGCTGCTGCGGTCGGGGTGCTGCTCTGGGCGACCTACACGATGTCGGCCTCCACCCCTTTCCCCGGTTCGAACGGCCTTTACCCCGTGCTGGCGACGATCGCCCTGCTGATCGTCGGTGCCTCAGGGACCGGCGTCACCACCTGGATCCTCTCGACCCGACCATTTCAGTACGTCGGCAATATCTCTTATTCCTGGTACCTGTGGCACTGGCCCTTCGTGGTTTTCGCGCTCGGCATCTTCGACAACTTGACCTGGAAATGGCTCGTCGTCGCCACCCTGCTTTCCTGGATCCCCACCCAGGTCAGCCACACGCTGCTGGAGGACCCGGTACGCCGGGCGAAGATCCTCAAACTTCGACCGAATCGGGCTCTGCTGATTGGTGGTGGCTGCTCGCTGGTCGCGGCGGCCTTCGGTCTCTGGCTCGGTTCGAACCGGATCAACGTGGACATCATCAGCCAGGACCAGGTGGCCGGTGCCGCGGTTGTCAAGAACGGGCACGTGCCACTGGTCGACTCGGTCGAAAAGATCAAGCCGAATCCGCTCCATGCCCGCGAGGACCGCGGCCAGATGTACGCCGACGGCTGCCTGCTGCTCGGTCCCCGCACCGAGTCCGGCGATTGCGTCTACGGCGATCCCGATGGCGAGACCACGGTGATCCTCTTCGGTGATTCCCACTCGATGATGTACATGCCGGCGCTGGATGCGATCGGCAAAGAAAAGGGCTGGAAGATAACCGGCCTCTCGCGTGGCAACTGCGTGATCGCCCAGGTCAAGCTCAGCAAGTACTGCGACGAGTGGCGCCAGAATTCGCTCGAGCGGATCAAGGAGGAGCATCCCGACCTGGTCGTTGTCGCGACCTCGACCCAGGCGGTCTACAGCCTCACGCTTCACGGCAAGAAGTTGAGCCGCAAGGCCTCGGAGCCGGAGCTTGTCAAGGGGATGAAGAAGACCTTCCGCGACCTCAAACGAGACGCGAACAAGGTGGTCCTGATCCGCGACCAGGCGCAGGCGCCGCGTAAGCCCTGGCTGCCGCACGAATGTGTGGCGGAGAACCTCGACAACCTGAAGACCTGCGCCTTCAAGCCGAAGCGGCATCCCGACCTCGGCTTCGATGTAGACGCAGCCGAGGCCACCGGCACCCAGATCATCGATCCGATGCCGATCCTCTGCTCGGACGGTCGCTGCCCCGCCGTGATCGGCAACGCGCTCGTATACCGCGACTCCTACCACGTCTCGGCCACCTACATGGTGACCATGGCTCCCTGGCTAGAAAAAGAGCTAGGCAAGCTGAACTTCCCTCCGGGCCGATAGCGGCCCTCTCGGGGTTCGCCGAGGACCGAGCCCCTCCCAACCATCAATTTCTTCAGATGGGAGGGGCGGGTCTCTCTTGGAGGGCGGGCCGGACCCCGCCCGACTCCTTATGCCTATGGGCCGGGAAGGACTCGAACCTTCGACCTACGGATTATGAGTCCGCTGCTCTAACCAACTGAGCTACCGGCCCTTCGGGCTCGCGCCCAGGACCACACGATATTTCCCCCGGGGTCAAACGCGCGGCGACCTCACGGCGCCCTTGCAATCCCGCGAGATGCACAAAGTAGGTGCTATAGAGCGAAAACCGGCATCTCGCGAAGATTCGTTTCCTTTTCCGGCCGCCGACGACGGCAGCACTGCCCTGGTAGCGGGTGGATGCCAGGGGCCTCCAGGGCGGGGCTGCCAAGGAGACAGGCCGGAAAACGGCCGCGATAGTACTCAGGTACGTGAGCTGCCGGTTTCCGGCCGCCGACGACGGCAGCGCCGCCCTGGTGGCCCCTGGCGGCGGCGGGGTTAGAGGGCGAAGAGCTGGGAGAGGCTGCGGCCCACGTCGGGCGGCTCCTCTTCCCCGTCGGCCGCTGCCTTCACGCCGGAGGCGAGTGCTTCCGCGGCCTCGGATATCTGGCCGGCCCGGTTGGGACGGATCTCGCCGGCCTTGGCGGCGTCGGAGAGATCGGATTCCATCAGCCCGGCCAGCTCGCCGAGGCGGCGCAGGCCGAGGGTCGAAGCGGTGCCGTGGAGCGCGTGGGCTTCCTGCCGGAGGGTCTCGAAGTCGGACGTGCCGGTGTCAAGACCGGCCGAGATCACGTCACAACGCTGCCTGGCTTCCTTGGCGAAAGCACTGAGCAGCTCGCTGTCTGACTTCTCCTCACTCATGGCTCACCTCATAGATCTCGGACGAAAACTTCGGTCAAGCGCCAACATTCTGGCCGTTTGCGGCAAAGGATGCATCCTCGCCATCCATCGGTTCCCTTTCTGGCATAGGCTCCCGCTGGTTTTCATCCTACGAAACGGAGCGAGAGTGGCAAAGCGAGCGGCATTGGTGACGGGTGGTTCCGGGGGTATCGGACTGGCAATCGCGAGGCGCCTGGCCGAGAGCGGCTATGCGGTGACGATCTCCGGGCGGCGCGAGGACAAGCTGCTGAAGGCGGCCGAGGGTCTCGCCAACGATGATCTGAAGGTGGAAGCGGTTGTCGCCGACGTCACTTCCGAGGATGCGGTGGTCGAACTGGTCGCCGAGCACAAGCGCCAGTGGGGACGGCTCGATTGCCTGGTGAACAACGCCGGAATCGGGATCGGTCAGCCGATCGATCAGATCCAGGTCAAGCATCTCGACCTCCAGGTCGCGGTCAACCTCCGGGCTCTGATGGTCGCCACCCGCGAATCCATCGACATGCTGAAGAAGGCCGGCGAGGAACACGGCAAGGGACTGATCGTCAACCTCGCCTCGATCGCGGGGGTCGACTCGCCGCCTTGGCTTTCGGTCTACGGTGCGACCAAGGCCGCGGTGATCGGCTTCTCGAAGTCGACCCAGAGAGAGTTGGCCGGTACCGGGGTAGCGGTGACCGCGATCTGCCCCGGCTTCGTCGCCACCGACATGACCGAGTTCGTTCAGGGATCGATCCCGCCGGAAGAGATGATGCAGCCGGAGGACATCGCCGAGGCGGTCAGTTTCCTGCTCAATGTGTCGCCCGCCTGCGCGGTCCCGCAACTGGTCATGGCCCGGCCGGTGGCCGGCGCCGAAACCCAGGGGATGTAGATCACGGCCCCGCCCGGCACCGGTTCCAGCCTGCGCTGCCTGGTCGCCGCCTTCGGCGATCCCGGCCACGTCTTCCCCGCGGTCAGCCTGGCCCGCGCCCTGAGGGGCCGCGGCCATGAAGTCCTGGTCGAAACCTGGCCCCAGTGGAATGAGGCCGTCGAGGGAGCTGGCCTGCGCTTCGTGAGCGCCGACCAGTACCAGGTCTTCCCTCCGCCGGCCTCCGGTTCACCCGGGGCC